>Ga0068860_100005046_pt1 | contig 13431 bp, 7 predicted proteins | sample KBSSwiS32_FD_66597 | JGI IMG/M metagenome (GOLD analysis project Ga0068860, IMG submission 66597) | Switchgrass rhizosphere microbial communities from Kellogg Biological Station, Michigan, USA - KBS Switchgrass S3-2 | ecosystem: Host-associated > Plants > Roots > Rhizosphere > Soil ... | reverse complement strand
TTGTCGGTTGCTTTGAGCTTTTCGTTGTAACGAACCACAGTGACGTTATCAGTCATCCACTTGCCCATCTCATCGTGCAGTTTGTACTGGTTCTCGTCACCACTCTGCTTGATCAGTTTGTCGTTGATCTCTTGCTGAAGCTTCAACTCCTGATCGTAAATCTTCGAACCGTCGGCGCCGTTGCGTTCGACGTTCTTCGCAAACTGGATCGCAGCGGGCGCCGCAATGAAGCCGCCGTAGACACAACTGACGAGGGAGTTTGCTCCGAGACGATTCGCGCCGTGAATCGAATAGTCACACTCACCGGCGGCGAGCAATCCCGGAATATTCGTGTGCTGTTTGAAGTCGACCCATAGACCGCCCATCGAATAATGCACGCCAGGGAAGATTCGCATCGGCACGTGCCGCGGATCGTCGCCAACAAACATCTCGTAAATCTCGAGAATGGCGCCGAGCTTTCGATCGAGAGTTTCCGCTGGAATGTGTGTCAGATCGAGATAGACCTGATTCTGACCGCCGATGCCCATTCCGTCGATGCACACCTGAAAGATCTCGCGCGTGGCGATATCGCGCGGCACCAGGTTTCCGTATGCAGGATATTTTTCTTCGAGGAAGTACAAGCGTTCAGCTTCCGGAATCGAAGATGGCGAACGAACATCGCCCTTCTTGCGCGGCACCCAAACCCGGCCGCCTTCACCACGCGCCGATTCCGACATTAGTCGCAGCTTATCCTCACCTGGAATCGACGTCGGATGGACCTGGATAAATTCGCCATTCGCATACTTCGCGCCTTGCTGGTAACAGGCAGAGACGGCGCTGCCGGTACAGACCATCGAGTTCGTTGATTTCCCAAAGATGAGACCTGGACCACCAGTCGCGATGAGCACTGCGTCAGCGGGAAACGCCTTGAGCTCGAGTGTCTGCAAGTCCATCGCAATCAACCCGCGACAGACCTGATGATCGTCAAGCACGAGCGACATCATTTCCCAGTGCTCAAACTTCCTGACTTTGCCGCCTACTTCATACCTTCTGACTTGTTCGTCAAGCGCATAGAGAAGTTGCTGGCCCGTCGAGGCGCCGGCAAACGCGGTGCGGTGATGCTTTGTGCCGCCAAAGCGACGAAAGTCGAGCAAGCCTTCAGGAGTTCGCGAGAAGGGGACCCCCATGCGATCGAACAGGTAGATGATCGACGGCGCCATTTCGCACATCGCCTTGGCCGGCGGTTGATTCGCCAGGAAGTCGCCGCCGTAGACAGTGTCGTCGAAATGTTCCCAGACGGAATCGCCTTCGCCTTTGGTATTGACTGCGCCATTGATGCCGCCCTGCGCGCAAACTGAGTGGGAACGTTTTACGGGTACGACGGAAAACAGATCGACAGCATGGCCGCCTTCCGCGATCTTCATGGCGGCAGCAAGTCCTGCCAGCCCGCCTCCGACAATCGCGATTTTCATTCCGTTACTGGCCATTAATGAATGATTCCTCCTAACAATCCGCCCTCATGTATGAATCCGACAGCGGCGTTGACGCCGACCAGCAGCAGCACGGCTCCAAAAGCGATGCACGCATAACCGGTCAAACGTTGTGCGCGTTCGCCGATCGTGATGCCCCAGTCGACCAAAAACAACCAGATGCCGTTTGCGAGGTGCCAAACCGTCGCGGTGATTCCGATCATGTACACGATGAAAATCGGAACCATGCGAAACTCGCGCGCGACAATGTCGAAAGCTTTATTCGCATTGGTCGCTACCGACATATTGTTCAGTCCCGGAATCATTCCAAACCGGAAGTTGAGCACATGGAACAGGATAAAGAAGAACAAGATCACACCGGTAATTCGCTGAATCAGATAAAACCAGTTTCGCGAATACGGATACGCCAGATTATTGGGCCGCGCTTCCATCGTTATCACCAGGCCGTAAACGGCGTGGTAGATTAACGGGATGAAGATGCCGCCGATCTCAACAAAGATGATGTAGGGGATCGACTGCAGGTCCACGACGGCCTTATTAAAGTCGGCCGCGCCGCTCAACGACTTTGAATTGGTGTAAAAGTGTTCTAAAAGAAAGAGTCCGAGAGGAACGATACCAGAAAGCTGATGCAGCTTGCGCAGGATGAAAGTCCTGCTCAAACGAATAGCCAAAGATCCACTCCTTTGCCGCTAGGCTTGAATAGGTTGTTAATGAGACTGAACAAGAGCAAGTTGAATTATGCCACAAAAAAGCACATAAGGCACAAAAGCGATGGATGAACTTGTACAGCAGTCTCTGAGGGCGATTGCAAAATTGATTCAACTCCGTGAGGTGTCGCCGGTTGAAGTGGCGGAGGCGAATTTGGAGCGAATCGAGAGGTTGAATCCGTCATTGAATGCGATTGTGACAGTGGCACCGGACGTCGTCGAGCGCGCGAGAGCTGCTGAGGCGGCGTTACTGCGCGGTGATGAAATTGGGGCGCTACATGGCGTGCCGGTCACGGTAAAAGACACGATCGACACTGCGGGTTTGCGCACGACGAGTGGTTCTAAGATTCGAATGGATTATGTGCCGGCAATAGATGCGCCTGCCGTGGCGCGACTAAAAGCCGCGGGCGCGATGGTTCTTGGAAAGACCAACGCTGCTGAAATGGCGATGGATTACACGGCTGATAATCCGGTTTTTAATCGTACTAACCATCCGTTCGATCCGCGGCTAACGCCCGGCGGCTCCAGCGGTGGTGAAGCTGTCGCGATCGCGACGCACATGTCGCCCGGCGGCATCGGCAGCGATCTTGCCGGCTCGGTTCGCATCCCGGCACATTTCTGCGGGATCTGTGGATTAAAACCGACAACAGGACGAATACCTGGGGAAATGCAGTTTCCACCGAGTATCGGTCCATACTCGCTCGGAGCAGTGATTGGACCGATGGCGCGCACCGCCGGTGACCTGCGTTTGTTGTTTGGAGCACTCAGCCGCGATCCGTTTGAGCGAAGCACATTTGATCTTCGCGGGACGCGAGTGGCCTGGTACACCGATGATGGTGTTGCGCCAGTCACGGAAGAGACTGCAAACGCGGTTGCGAGAGCGGCGCGCGCATTGAGTGATGCCGGTTTGATAGTTGAGGAGCGGCGTCCGCCACACGTCGAACGCGGCTACGAAATGTGGCTGAAGGTTTTTTCGCGCGCGTCAGTTGTTCAGTTGCGATCGGTTTACAAAGGTCGTGAAAGTGAAGGCGGTTCATTTGTACGCTGGCGTCTCGGAACTGCTGACAATACTCCCACGCCGACTCTGGATGAATACATCGCTGGTTGGATGGAGCGCGATCGTCTGCGTGAAGAACTACTCCAGTGGATGGAGACGACACCGATCATCATCGCGCCGGTTGGAGCAACGCCTGCTTACCCACACGACACGTTGAAAGTCACCGTGCGCGGTTCGACATTCGGCACGTTTAAAGCATTCAGTTACGCACAGACTTTCAGCGTCTTTGACTTACCCGTGGTGACTGTTCCCGCCGGAAAATCGAACGACGGCTTACCGATCGGCGTACAGATCGCCGGACCACCGTTCGCCGAGGAGACGATCCTGGCAGCGGCTGAAATCGTAGAAAAATCTATGTAATCTGTATAATCTGTGTAATCTGTGGACAGACAGGAGTCTCGACAATGGAGCCAATCGTCACCGCTTTCGGATTTTTTGTCTTTATATTTCTCATGATCTCTTTGATCGTGATCGGGGTGAAGACGATCAAGATCGTTCCGCAAGCGACTGTAATGCTGGTGGAACGGCTGGGGAAATTCCATCTGGTAGCAACCAGCGGTCTAAACGTGCTCTGGCCCTTTTTCGATAAGCCGCGCGCGGTTTACTGGACCAATACACGCCCCGGACTCGTGTCGATTGATCTGCGCGAGCAGTACATCGATCTTCCGCCCCAGCCCGTCATCACGCGCGACAACGTCACGATTCACGTCGACTCAGTGGTCTACTGGCAGATAACCGATCCGGTCAAGGCTGTTTATGAGATGAACGACCTGGTTGGGGGCATCGTGCAGTTGACGATCACCGGCATGCGCGCCGTAATGGGCGATATGGACCTTGACCATACGCTCTCGCAACGCGATCAGATCAATGCGAAGCTGCGAGTGATTCTTGACGAGGCGACTGATAAGTGGGGCGTGAAGGTTACACGCGTCGACGTCAAGAACATCAATCCACCGGAAGACGTGCGCATCACGATGGAGAAGCAGATGACGGCGGAACGCAACCGCCGCGCACTGGTCTTGCAGGCTGAAGGCGATCGACAGGCCGCAATCACGCGCGCTGAGGGTGAGAAGCAAGCAGCGGTAACACGTGCCGAAGGCGAGAAGCAGTCGGCGATACTCGCGGCGGAGGGGGCGGCGCAGGCGCGTCTGCGGAATGCCGAAGCCGAGGCGGAGGCATTGAGTAAAATCGCTCAGGTGATACCGGATGGCGATGCGGAGCAGTATCTGATTACAGTGCGTTACATCGAGAGCTTGCGTGATATGACGCGGACCAGCAATTCGAAAGTGATCTTCATGCCGGTTGAGACTTCGGCGATGCTTTCGAGTATTGGTGCGATTAAAGAGGTGTTGTCGCAGACGGGTGAGAAGGACGAAAAGGATCAACTACCTCCGCCGCCACCACGCCCGCGCGAACTAGGCCGCGGATGACGCGGATTTATCCGTCTAATCCGTGTTTCGAAATGGCTGTGTATTTCGATCCTTTAGGGCTTAGCTCACTTCGGAATAGGATTACCTGGTTCACTTTTACTGCAACAGGTTCAAACTTCATCTGCAAGTGCGCGTCCACGAGACGTCTGGCGCCGTCAGGTCTTCTAATACGCGCGATCGTTAGATGTGGCCGGTAGACGCGGTCTTCACTTCCAAGCCTCTGGTGCAGTGTGGTTAGTTTTTCCGCAGGATCGCTTACGCCGATCCAGAGTACCTGCGATCTAAATGCTCCCGTTTTGCCGACCGCGATCTCGAATGGCGCAATGTCTTTCCCCGCTTGATCGATAGCACTCGAAATCGAAGCGATTCGATCGACCTCGACGTTTCCATAAAACTTTAACGTCAGATGTATGTTCTCCACGCGACTCCAACTCGCCGCCACATCCGGAACCTCCTTACGCAACCTGGCAATGTGATCCCCGAGTTGCGCGCGGATTTCGTGCGGAAGTTCAACCGCGCAGAACACACGCCACGTTATAGGTATGGTCTTCATGGCACGTACTGGGGCGGCCCTCCGTGGCCGCCCGTGGTTTGCGCAACGGTTCAGGAAGCGACGGCCTCGAAATCGGCGAACACGATCAAAACCACGGGCGGCCACGGAGGGCCGCCCCTACAGTACGCTCCATGGCTCACAGTGTCATTTTGCGGGTTCGAGGACGAGGGTTTCTTTTGTTGCCTCTAAAACTGCGGGCTGCGTAAACGGGAATACGCGCGGTGTTACGGCACGCCAGTCTGCAAGCTGATCACTCCAATGCGGACTCTTCGGCGACCCGGATTCGCCGAGCGCGATGCCTTGTTGCGTTTTGTCCCAATCACTCGGATCCGCGATCAGGCGCATCGAAACGGACTGCCCGACATTTACCGTCGCCCCGATCAAACCACCGGTTCCGTTCTGCGGAAAAGGCGGAATGGTGAACTGCGATCCGATCAACGGCGCGCCGCTGAGTGGATGCGGAAAACGTGCTTTAGTCATATCACCCCACGTCCACTTGGTCTCGTCAGCGCCGAGATTCTTCGTGAGCGTAGCAATCGCCTCGTCGTAACACGCGCGCAGCAAATCGGCGTAAGTCGGAAACTGTTTAGGCAGCCACGCTGCCGGTTGCTCCTTGATGACTCGATCGAGAGTCGTGTCAAAATTATTCCACTGATAGTTTTTCACCAACTCCTGCCCCAGCGCTCCCGTCAAAATCTTCGAGCGAAAGTTGAGGCGCACGTAAGCGATCAATGGAGCCACGTTTGATTCAGCGTTGACTCGTCCATCCCATTTTTCAAACGCATCGAGATGGGCCTTTAACTTCTCATCTGCCGGCGTCAACTTTGTTCGCAGTAACTTCACCGCTTCTCGAGTAAACGACACGCCTGGGATCGAGTAAACGTCGCCAAGGATGCGACGGAAATCGTCGGCTGAGAGTTTTGGTTTTTCATTTAGCAGGTCGAGTATCCGGCGCGCGCGATATGGCTGCGCCCACTGATGCGTAAGGAAATACGGATAGTCAGTCCCGACGATTCGTTGGTTAGCCGTAACGATGATCCCTGACGGAGGATCGTAGACGCTTGGCAACTTCGAGATCGGAATGTAACTGGTCCACTCACCGGCATCAGTCGATCCGTCGTACGGCACACTGCCGTCGCCCGACTTTCTGATCGGAACCACACCCGCGGCGTGATAACCGATGTGTCCGTCTACGTCGGCATAGACGATATTCTGCGTTGGCGCCGTAAACGCTTCGAGCGCGGCGTTGAACTCGTTCCAGTTGCGCGCGCGATTGAGACCCTGAGTCGAATCGGGATTGTTCCTGCTCGTGTCCAGCGCGGTCCAGCGCAACGCGTAACGTTTGCCATCGCCTTCGAAAATGATCGGACCATGGCGAGTCACGGGCACGTCAAAATTTGTGATGTCGTGTTCGGAACTACCGATCGCTTTTCTGACTTTGATTTCTTCGTGCCGGATTACTACATCCTGCCAGCCCGACGGCGTTTGATACTGCCTGGGGTTATCGGGATTGAATTTCTCGATATACAGATCCTGAACGTCGGGTCCAACATTTGTGAAGCCCCACGCAATGCGGTCGTTATGCCCGATAACGACGCCCGGCAATCCAGCGGCCGTAACGCCCGCGACCCGCACTCCCGGCGCACTCAGGTGGACCATGTGCCAGATCGACGGCGCTGTCGCTCGCAGGTGTGGATCGTTTGAAAGCAGTGGTTTGCCCGTGACGGTGCGTTTGCCACTCACGACCCAGTTGTTACTCGCAGCGAGCGCGTCGGTGTGAAAGCCAATACGATCCAAAGCGGCGGCCGCAATTTCCTGGTTGTGTGCGAGTTTCGCCAACGTTTCCGGCGAGACAGGCTCGGGTTTCACTCGCGCCGCGGATTTGGGCTTCGATTGCGTGTCTTTCCCGACCACGAGCACGTCGATTGGTGAAATCTCAGGCAACAGTTCAGCGCGTTTTTCGGCAGGCAAGACGGACAGTGCCTGACGCATGATGTCCAACCGCCACGTGTCCGAGAGCGCTTCATGGAAAATTTTTATGACCACGAGCGAATCAGCCGGCGTCCACGGGCGAAAGCTGTACGACAGGATTTGAAACTCCGGCGGCATCGACTTCGGATCGAGTGACGAAGCATACGCATTAACGCCGCGCGCGTAAGCCTCGAGCATCGTGCGCGACTGAGGAGAGGCTTTGGCAAACTCGGCTTCAGCGGCTTGGGCAAATCCATACGTTCGATGGAGCTTGTCCTGATCTATTGCCAGATTGTTGGGTCCAGTGCCGAGAACTTCAGCCAACTCGCCACGCGCTGTGCGACGAAACAGATCGAGTTGCCATAAACGATCCTGAGCGGTGGCGTAGCCCTGACCGAAGAAGAGATCTTCGTCGTTCTGTGCTTCGACGTAAGGTATTCCGCGTTCGTCGCGCCGGATCGTTATGCGATTCTTAATGCCTTTGATTTCGACTGCCGTTTGTTGCGGAGACGTCTGGCCTGAGTTTAGAGGGATGACAAGAAAAAGAGAGGCCATAAAGAGGACTGCTAGTCGTCGCATAGTTTGGGTTCCTTTATCCACAGGTTACACAGATTCTAGTAAATCTTGTGAATCCTGTAATCCTGTCTTAGAATCCTTCAGCGATGAGGCGTCTCCTTTTTAGCTTGCTCCTGTTGACCTGCTGCGCTGTTCTCGGTGCCGGCCAGCAACGTCCGCTCATCACTGAAGACGTCGATATCATTCCGCCGGGAACAATCCGCATCGAAGCCGGCATTGATTTCATGCAGGGCGCGAAGTACACGGTCTCCGGCCTGAGAGGCGATCTGACGCGCGTCGGTGTTATCGGCATCAACTTTGGAATGGGACCAAACGTTGAGTTTCAGATCGACGGCGTGGCCCAGAATTATCTCAGCATCAACTCGCGTGGGCCGTCGACAACTCCGCTGGATATTTTGCCGGGAGCGAACTCCACCAACGATACTGGTGACTTCACACTCTCTGCTAAATTCAAACTGCGCAATGAAACTCGTCGCGGCCCGTCGCTGGGATTTCGTTTTGGCGTTCAGCTTCCGAACTCGAACCAGGCTCGTGGCATTGGTGTGAATCAAACAAATGCCTTCGGTTCGATTCTGGTTGGCAAGAAATTCGGACCAGACGGACGCTTCAACACCTTCGGCAATCTCGGCCTGGCCATTCTCACGGCTCCGACCGAACTGTTTTCACAAAACGACGTGATTACTTACGGTCTCGCCGGAATCTATCGCATCAACAAACAATTCAGCATCGCGGGTGAAGTCAATGGACGCGCCAACACGCGCCCCGGCAACGGTCCACTCGGAACTGAATCGTACGGCGAAGCGCGACTCGGAATGCAGATCAGAGCGTCGGGACTACGCTTCGATTTCGCGGGCATCAAAGGTCTCACCAGCTTCAGTCCCAACTCCGGATTTACGGTCGGCGTCACCTACGACACGCCTGCAGTTTTCGCCCCAGTTAAATAGTAAGCAACGAGCGTGTGTTACTCAGTCTTTTTTGGGCGCAGATAGTTTGCTCTGATTAAGAAGACTTGTTCCGGTTTTAGAGGGGTTCCCGCCCGCGGGTTCTTGTCGAGCCCAAGAAAGAGATAGATACGCTGCCCTTCGACGCATACTTCCTTTCCCAACTCGGTATCGTAGGCGCAGGCTCCGCTCTCGGCTGTAAGCAATGAACCCGGGGGCAGTTCTTTATTGACAGCGATTGACCAAAGGGTTGGTTTCTGAACTCGCCAGCTTGCCTCAGTGCCGTAGGTGGGTCCTGCGACAATCGCAGCCACAATTTCTTCTTCCGTTAGAGGCGGCAATGTTCCCCTGAATGGAATACATTTTTCCTCACTATTGAAGAGAGCTACTGCATCTTTCAGGCTCATTTTGGAGGGATACCCAGTCGTCTCACGGTCGGTCCTGAGTTTGGCCTGGGCGGCAAGTGTGCTGGAATTCTTGATCACTTCCTCGCCTTTCTGGAACCAGCAGGGCTCGTCAGCTTGAACTTTTTCAGGCGCCGCCGCAGGGTTCTTCACACGCGGAGCGTTCCAAGCCATCAAAGATACTATTCCGATTGTGGAAATGAGCACAACAGCAACTAAGTAGAACAAACTCTTATGCGAAAGAAACATTTCACACTCCTTTATTCATCTCGCAACCGACAACCGACCCGCTTTGCACTAAAAGTAGTCATTGGTATCGAAGGTCTTGCTCCGGAGGAGCAACATGTTTATAGCACTCCGGCTCCTGAGCTATTCCGCTCCGTCAGGAGCGGTATGTAAATTGAGCCCACGCCACATTGCGCTCCTCCGGAGCGCGGAGTCATAAAAACCGCAAGACTATAAACATCGTGCTCCTCCGGAGCACTTCGCTGCGTAACCGAGCCCGAACCGACTTTAGTGCAAAGCCCAACCGACCTATAACATCTCATCGCCTTCGAGCCGGAGGTGGCGCCGGCGCCTTGCACGCGTAACAAATGTTGACGACGTTATAGAAACTCGCATCCGTGAAGTAGTTATTTGAGCCACTGAACAGGATCTGTCTTCCACGAGGGGCGAAATTGGGTCCCTGCTCGATTACCCACATCCCCCTCTCGACGACAGTCTTCGTCTTTCCGCGTCCTGCGGGCACAGTTTTTTTGGTCTCATACCAACTCAGGAACACCAGTGTGTGGTTTCCGGAGCTTGCATTTCGATATTGTTTGGCGGCTCTATCAAAGGTCGCCATCACCGTTCCTCGAGTAGTTTTGTCACCCCAGCTTGGCTGTCTTCCCATTTGCCATTGCGGAGTTCGGCGTGGATAAATCGGTTGACCTTGCGCGTTGAAGTCCCACATCTCGGGCAGATGAGCACACTGCCTGATTCCGTCATTATCTCGATAGCCGTCCCACGTTCCCGGGGTTGCTTTTTTCTCCAGGGCCCCAACGCCTCGAATCACCCATGGTTCAAATTTGGGAGGAGGTGGTTGATTTCGCTCTCGTTGTGGTTCTTCACCTTCTGAGGGAAGGCCAGGCGAGTTGGCGGTTGCCTCTGCCTCCACAAGCTGAAGGTGCAAAGATGAATATGCAGCTAACGAATCGGGCATCTGTGAAATGGAGCCCTCAGGAGGAAGGGAAAAACCATCGACCTGGTACTCACCTTCGTGCGGATCATACATTCCTCTACCAGAAAAATAATTCATTCCGTCCGAATCAGTTTGATTCAGCGGATTGTTACCGACATAAGCGTACATGTTCCACGTTTGCGGATCGCCGGGTGTCCCACTGACCGGATCTGCACTCGTGAAGCGTCCCTGCACACTGGATTGATAGCGCGCCTGGGCAAAGTTCAAACCGGTTTCAGTGTCGGCTTCGTATCCTGTAAACCTCTGCCTGGTCCCATCCGGGCTGTAACCTTGCCCGATACTTCTTCCGGCGACTCCGGCAAAGAGTTCATCGCCAAATGGAAGGTAATCATGCCGCCTGGTATTTGCGAGAGTTCCAGTTTGATCAAACACCATGCGTGGCGTACCAAGTTGATCAGTTACCAGCCACTGAATCTGTGGACCACTGCTGCTGCTCGAGCCGCCGCCGCTCGAACCGCCCCCGCCCCCGTCGCCGCTGGGAACGTCCGTTGAATAAGTAGCACCACTTTGAAGAGTGCCGTTATTGCCGTTCCCGGAAGAATCAGCCGTACTTTGACTGTCAAACTTCCACAAGCCTTTCGTGCTGCCGCTTGCTGTCAGATGTGTTTGCGGCGTGAAGGTGCTGCTGTACAGTGCACCCGTCGAGATCCTCACTTCGTCTATCAAACCGTTGAAGTAGATGGGCGTGTAGAGATAGTTGTTCCTGCCAATACGCAATTGCACGGCAGTACCCGTCATCGGCGAACTCAAGTTGACTGAGCCATCGAGATGGCCATCGACGTAGAGTCGAAGCTGGCTGCCGTCATACACACCGGCGATGTGGTGCCAGACGTTAGCAGTCAGCGTGGTAGCGCCGATCAAGTACTGGTAAGAAGGGTAATAGAAGATATCCATGCGTGCCTTGCCGGTATCGGTGACATACATGTCGTAGCCACCTTCGTTACCCAGCGAGGGTGAATGGTCGAGTATCGGTTGATAAGAAGTGGGCACCGACGGCAATTTGATCCACGCTTCCATGGTCAGCGGGCCAACGATATTCAAACTGCTGCTGTTGGGTGCTTCAACATATGCACTACTACCATTGAAGGAGCCGGAGTAATAGGACGTCGATGGACCGGTAGGAGCGTCCGTTGAATAAGTGGCGCTTCCGTTCAGCGTCCCATTGTTGCCGTTCGTAGATGAGTCGCTCACCGTCTGGCCGTCAAACTTCCACAAGCCTTTCGTGTTGCTGCTTGCTGTCAACGATGCAGCGGGAGTGAAGTTACTGCTGTACAGCGCGCCCGTTGAGATCCTCACCTCATCTATTAAACCGTTGAAGTAGATTGGCGTGTAAAGATAGTTGTTCCGGCCAATCCTTAATTGCACGGCGGTACCCGTCATCGGCGAACTCAGGTTAACTGAGCCATCGAGCTGGCCATCGACGTAGAGTCGTAACTGGCTGCCGTCGTACACACCGGCAATGTGGTGCCAGGCATTAGGTGTCAGCGTGGTAGCACCGATCAAATACTGATAAGAAGGGTAATAGAAGATGTCCATGCGCGCTTTGCCGGTATCGGTGACGTACATGTCGTAGCCACCTTCGTTACCCAGCGAGGGTGAATGATCGAGGATCGGTTGATAAGAAGTGGGCACCGACGGCAATTTGATCCACGCTTCCATGGTCAGCGGGCCAACGATATTCAAACTGCTACTGTTGGGTACTTCGGCATAAGCCGACGTGCCATTTAGTGAAATCGAGTTTGGACCACTGCTGCTGCCGCCACTACTGGGTGACCCAATAATTAACAGTTGACCGTTCCGGTAGCCATATTCTTTTTGCGGGCTCCCTGTGGCGCCATTTGCCGGGTATTCCGCCAGCAATTCGCCGGTAAACCCGTAGACTTGCCAGGTTTCCACGCCGCTGACGGTGCGCTTGATTCGCTCGCCGGATGCGTCATAGGTGTAAGTCGCCGTTTGGCTGTTATTGTCCAACGCTGAACTGATCTTGTTCTCAGCGTTATAGGTGCGATTGCCTTTCCCCGTGTAGCTGTCAGTCTTGAGATTACCTACTGCGTCGTATTCCATTACGCCCGGCTGACCGGAAGGCACACCGAGACGATTGAAGTAAGGATTTACGGTAAAAGCCGTGTTAGTGATTCCGGTGCCGTAGGAGACAGCCGTGTTGATTGTGCGATTGCCCCAGCGGTCGTAGGTAAACTGCTGCTTCCATTGTTCCGTACTCCCATCCAGGACCTCGCGCGCCCATTCCAAACGATTCAAGGTATCGTAGCTGTACTGTTGCCAGCGCATTGCGTAGCTCGTAGTCGGCAAGGAATCGGTGTTTGGAATGAAGACTTCCTGCTTCTTCAAATTGCCATTGTTGTCGGTCATCGCCGATGTCGGAGTACAAGCACCGGCGCACTGATCGCTGTAGTGGTTGATGAGTTTGCCGCGATTCCACGTCTTGTCGGTCGGATCCGTATAGCTTGTGCTTTCGTATATTTCGGCCAGTTGTGCCCGGCTGTTATAAAACAGCTTGTTGTAGATCGGAGTTGCTGTACCAAACTGTTCCTTGGCAATCCCGCCAAACGGAGAATAAAGGATGCTCGATGAATATATTTTCCCAGCTCCATCACCGAGTGTCCCCGCCAAACTGCTCAGGCGGCCGGCGCCATCGTAGGAATATGAGACTGAATTTAATGAAGGATAAACCATGGAACTTATCAGTCCGACGGGGTTGTAGTTGACCGTGATCTTATAGTCGACCCCACCAGTTCGTTGAATCTTTACCGCCGGGCGTCCAACTTCATCACGTCCGATATAGTCACCGGTGCTGCTATTCGTTCCGTAGAGCGATGCCACAAGTGCGCCTATTGACGGTCCGCGTGTGAAGGTTGGCGCTGGTGATGGCAAGGGTTGGGCGTCGTAGATGTACTTTGTTTCATCACTGGTTCCGACTTCTGTAGGCAAGGCCGGATTGTTGTGTGTGGTTTGAGTCGTCAGGGCCGAGCCGTTATACCAACGCCGCGTCACACGATTGAGGGCATCGTACGAGTAATGCGTCGAAACACCTCGAGCATCCGACTTCACTTCCATATTTCCGG
>Ga0068860_100005044_pt1 | contig 13435 bp, 12 predicted proteins | sample KBSSwiS32_FD_66597 | JGI IMG/M metagenome (GOLD analysis project Ga0068860, IMG submission 66597) | Switchgrass rhizosphere microbial communities from Kellogg Biological Station, Michigan, USA - KBS Switchgrass S3-2 | ecosystem: Host-associated > Plants > Roots > Rhizosphere > Soil ... | reverse complement strand
TATTCATTATCAAAAATTTCTTCAATCACCACTACTTTTCCGTCGGCAGGACTTAACACATGTTGGTCGTTACCAACTAAATTAAAATTAGGGGACCTGAAAAAAGAGATAATAAATAATAGCAGGATAAGTGTTGCAAAAAAAACGATCCATCCAATTATAGGCATGGAGGCGCTAAAAAAATAAAAGAAAATGAGATTGACCGTGCCAAAAATAAACGCCGCTAAAGCAATTGACTTATATCCTTCCTTATGGATGTTCATTCAAAATAAAATTGAGTAACAAATATATACCAGTGCATGGAGAGGAATAAATAATAATTTTGGTTATCTCATAAAGAAATAAACGTACAGCCATACAAATGGAGTGGCGATTAGCAGTGAATCGAATCTATCTAAAAACCCCCCATGCCCGGGCATCAGGCTGCCACTGTCTTTAACGCTTGCCTTTCGTTTAAGCTTACTCTCGAGCAAGTCGCCAAGAGTGCCAAATACAGCACATATTGCAGCGATAACAAACCAATGAACAGGGTTTAAAAAATAAGTTTTATACAAAGCTGAATTGTTATAGACAAGAGGAAGAATAACGTACCCTATGACAAGCACACACAAAAGAGCTCCACCAATTGTTCCCTCCCATGTTTTTTTTGGTGAGATGGATGATAACGGTGTTTTGCCAATGAATGATCCGATGATATAAGCCATTGTATCATTTATCCAAATTGAAAAAACTATTGAACAGGGAAGTATATATATATAATGTACCGGGTTTATATTTCCTTTTTCATTAGGAAGAAGATAGAATCCCATATCAATCATCGTCAATATTGGCAAAGTGATATAGATTAAACCAAAAGGCAAAAAATATGCAAACCTTCTTTGATGAATTTTTTTTAACAGCTTTATAAACTCGTACCAGCAGCCAAAATGAATAGTAGTAAAAAGAATAGTAAAACTCCAACCATTACCCAGCAAGCCAAGCAGCATAACCACGGCAAATACAATTGCTGTTAAAGCACGCGTTTTAAAAATTGCTAAATTAAAAGCCATTAAGTTAAGATTGGTCAGTTGTCCAATCCGGCAAATCACTCTCGGATGGTTCAGTTACATATTTTGCCTGTTGTTTCGCCGAGGCTTGTTTATATTGTTGAAATAAGTATAGCAATAACATTAATGCAACTACACCCATCCATACCGGAAATCCTTTTTCTATATCTTTTGCTTGTTTAATGTCGCCCGAAAGATTCATAATATAAAGCGCAGTTACCTGAACTCCGTTAAAAAGGAAATGAAATAATATTGAAAGCCATAAACTTCTGCTGTAATAAAATAGTAAACCTAAAACAATACCCAACGCAAAACGAACCAGGAAGCCATAATAAGAAAGATGAATAAGGCTGAAAATTATACTGGTTAAAATTATTGCTGGCCATGGACTTTTAAACCATCGGGTTAAAAAATTTTGCATGAGTCCCCTAAAAAATGTTTCTTCAAATAAGGCCGGCAACAAAGCAATTATAAATAATGAAAGTATATATCGTGGTAACGAATTGATTTGTATAAAAGCCGCTTCCTCTGCTTCCCTGGCTGTTTCCATTGCCCTGAATTTAAGCGCCCAGCTTTGAGGTATAGGTAAGGCTTTATTCAAATCGCCAAGCGCACCAGCCAGCGGAAAAGTAAATATTAATATTCCGATGACTAACATAAGTTGCTTATAATTCACCCGCAAATTGAACCCTAAAAATTCCCCGGCTTTCCTGTAGCAAATTGCAGCAAATAAAAAAGCGGGAAAAAAAAATATAAAGAATGTTGACACTGCCTGCAATATCATATTTACATTATAGTATTTGGGCTGCAGCATCTCCTGTGTCTTCGAAGGAAAAGTTCCACCGACCATCATTAGCCATATTGCTCCGGCAAGTATGGTAGAAATTATAATTCCTCCGCCTGTTAGCCCAAGCAATATGGCCAACTGCGCCGGGTAACTTTTGTTCGTCGGGTTCCTTTCAATCATCATAGAGTTAAATTATAAGTGCGTAAATTTACAGCCATTTTAAATACCTGAATAGAAGCATAAATAAAAAGAAAATACATAATAACCCATTGACTTAATGACAAACTAAAAAATGCTTTTAATAGACAACATACAATTACCGGACTTTCCTTTATTGCTTGCGCCAATGGAAGATGTAAGCGATCCCCCTTTCAGAGCCATATGCAAGGATAATGGTGCAGACCTCATGTACACTGAATTCATCAGTAGCGAGGGGCTGATCCGTGATGCCATTAAAAGCCGTAAAAAGCTTGATATATATGATTATGAAAAACCTGTTGGCATCCAAATTTTTGGGGGTGATGAAGATAGTCTTTCTCTTGCCGCAAAAATTGTGGATGCTACTAACCCTGATCTTCTTGATATAAATTTTGGTTGCCCGGTAAAAAAAGTTGCGTGCAAAGGTGCAGGTGCCGGTGTGTTGAAAGATATTAATCTTATGGTTCGGTTAACTGCATCTGTTATAAAAAGTACTACGTTGCCAGTGACAGTTAAAACAAGATTGGGATGGGACGATAATACAAAAAATATTGAAGAAGTTGCCGAACGCTTACAGGACATTGGTATTAAGGCGCTCGCCATCCACGGCCGTACACGAACTCAAATGTATAAAGGTGAAGCAGACTGGGCACTTATTGCAAAGGTGAAAGAGAATCCAAGAATTACCATTCCCATATTTGGTAATGGCGATATTGACTCTCCGCAGAAAGCTTTGCAATACAAAAATAAATATGGTGTAGATGGAATAATGATTGGCCGTGCCGCTATTGGTTATCCGTGGATCTTTAACGAGATAAAACATTATATCGCTAACGGTAAATTATTAGCTCCGCCAAGTGTTGAACAGAGAATAGAAGTTTGTAAAAAGCACTTAATAAAATCTTACGAATGGAAGGGCCCTATCGTCGGGATTAACGAAATGCGGAGGCATTATAGCAATTATCTTAAAGGCATGCCCAACATAAAAGAGTATCGCAACAAATTAGTTACCTTAAAAGAAATTGAAGAAATTCAATCGGTGCTTGATGAAATTGTTGAAAAATACACAGGATATAATTTTGAAAGAACAGCAATTGAGTTGATAAATTATCATGAGCATTGTGCAGCGTAAAGTACTTATCCCACGAAGGAACGAAGGCCACTAAGCTTTTTTTCTTTCTTTGTACTCTGGTGGCTTTTGGGAAGACTTCAATCTTCAAGTTTTTCGCATTTATAAAATGGCTTTACTATCAGGTTAACAAATTTACCAGAAGAGCCGCCTGATTCAATAAAAGTTTTATATCCTTCCCAAACATCTTGAGGAACATTAAAATAATGATAATCTCCATCGGCAAAGCCTACTTCAAGAATATTTTTTTCATCATCATAATTTATGAACGTGGTCGTGCCTGATTCAGGTGTACTAATTCGATTTCTCCAGCTTAGTCTTTTAATTAGATCTTTAGCCATATAATTAGGAAATAAATTTCTATGCCCGTTTTAATATTGATAAAAACCATTTGTAAAGCTGTAACAAGGGGTGTGACTAAGCAACACTCGTAGAAAAAAATACCCTAATAAGGCTTGTCCGCAAACTTGGGAGGCAGACCAATCGTTTTTAAAACACCTATATAAATCGTTTTCCAAACAAAATTCATAAAACTTGAATGCGGGCCCCTTTCTGATCCCAAATCGTGATAACGTGGCGCCTCGCCTTTTAACGGATTTGCATTTTTAATAAGAAAAACGTTCCCAATAAAACTAAGTACGCTTTTCTTTTTTATACCTCCGGGCTTATCCTCTTTTTTTTTAAGGCCAACCAGATATAAATCTTTATACAACAAAACTCCTTTACCTGTGGCTTTAAAATTATTGCCCTTTATATGCGCTGTCCCTCTTTGAATACTACCTTTCTTTATCATAAATTCACCCATTGGCGCAGCAATCGGATTTAGTATTGCACTATCCATAGGCCCAATATCTAGGTTCATTGTAAAATCGCCTATTTTATACTTTGACAAATCGAACTGAAATCCGTTTGTAAGAGATACTTTATGCATAAATATTCCGGAAGATGTTACAGTCATGAACTTATCGAGTTTGATTTTTTCGGGCACGTTTGTAATATTGCTTACCTGCCCGTTGACATCATTAACGTATATGGTGCCTTGCTTATCCATACCAGGATTATATTCACTATAAGACACGTTTAATTTGACAAATTGCATTCTTTTGATGTATATAGGTATTGGTATTTGCATTAACATTTGGTGAGGAAAACTCTGTCGTCTTACATTTCTGAAAGGAAATGATCTGTTTAAAAATACTGTGAATTCACCATTTTCTACAACTGCCTTTTTTGCTATAAGGCTTTCTTCATTCGCAAGCTGCCACCAATTGATATCTGAAAAAATAACTTTTGGTATTTCTATATCATACATTCCTCTCCGAGTAGTTAATTTGCTTTCAAATTGTTGTTTGCCCCCGCGTGGATGCAATTGAAATTTCTGAACAGTTAGGTTATTTTCCGTGGTAGATATATTGATAGCTTCACATTTAAAAATATATAAGTTGTCAGGTGTTTTACCTGAAAAATTCTTAGTTGAAAGCTCTGCCTGTTTTGCAAAAAGAAACCTGCTCTTATCAAACTGAGTTGTGGAATCAATAAGTATACTTTGCATTTTTATCGAGACCTCATTAAACCTGCTTACATTATTTTTTTTAGAAAAATTATGATTTACTAGTGTGCCACCTGTTACCTCAATACCGTCAACTGAAATGCTTTTTATTTTCTTCATTATTTTTTTATAAAGAGTTGCCGAATCGTTCTCAGCTCTTTTCTCCTTATTGTACCACCTTTTTCGGTGATACACATCAATAACCGGGTTGCGTATAACAATTTCTTTTAACGACACATGATCTCCCGATAACAGGTCATCTATACCAATACCTTCAAGGTGTAAAGATGAAAATGAGATTTTAAAAACATCATCCGCGAGTTTATGTGCGCTGTCTAATTTTCCTATCGAGGCTGTATCGGGGATAATAGCGGCATTCATCATATCTAATCTGGATGCCAAAACATCAGGTTCAATTTTTTCTATTGATAATTTATATAACCCATCGGAGCCATCTTTTACTAATTGCTGCAGCTTCGCAATTATTGCGGGCCTTAAATCCAAAACAGAATTCGCTTTGGCATTGTCCGGCTTAAAATTTTTAGTTTTTAAAACCGAGAACCGGATATATAAATAGCCGGTTATAGCAACAATAATCACCACACTGATTATGACATAAATCCTTTTCATATTTCTCTATAGGTTATTTATTAGCATAGGGTCTAAATTTGATGGTGACAACCCTTGAAAGCAAATAGTAAACCAAAGCGTTATCGCATTTCTGCAGGTTGAAATAAAATGCCCGTAAATACTTGTTTCACATAAAGGAATCTTTATTATCTTTTATCCATAATAATGTGAATTGAATAGGTATCTTATTAAAAAAGCAGAAGTGTAATTTTATAATTATAAGAGAAGTATATGAACTACCAACTAACAATAAACCAGGCAGGAGATTTTGTAAGAAAATACATGTACGCACATGATAATCCTAACCTGGTTTATCACAGTATTCTTCATACTGAAAATATAGTATCAGTTACCAATCAAATTGCAAAGCAGTACCCATTAAGCGATAAAGAATTGTTTATTGTTACTGCCGCGGCCTGGTTTCTTCATATAGGATATGATAAAGATATTGCAGACCCCCTGGAGAAAAGTATAAAAATCTCGCAAGAGTTTTTCAAAAATTCTGACGTTGACGAAGAAGTTATAGAGCTTATCAAAAAATGTATTCTCGCCACAAAACATCCATCAACTCCCCATACACTTTTGGAAGAAATTATCTGCGACGCTGATTCATTTTATATTGGTACTGAAAAATTTTCTGAGTATAACAAATTAAAGAGGAAAGAATTTGAACTACTGAACAATACTAAGGTTGATAAAGATGAGTGGAGAAAATCTACTATTCAATTATTAGAAAGCCACCAGTATTACACTGATTATTGTAATGAACATTTGAATGCAAATAAGAAGGGGAACTTAGAGAAATTGAGGAAGAAGGACCAGGAAATGAATCCACCCGTTAACCCCATTACCTCACTGCTTGAGAACAAATCCGTCGTAATAGAAAAAAGCGAGAAAAAAAATAAAGAGAAGAAAAAGGAGGACAAAAAAGACTCAGGCAGAACTATTGAAACTATGTTTCGTACCACATCCACCAATGGCCAGCGTTTAAGTAACCAGGCAGACGCCAAGGCGCACATCATGATTTCCGTAAACGCAATAGTTATCTCCGTGCTATTAAGTTTGGTAGTAAGAAGAATGGATGAATATGCCAGTTTAACAATACCTGTTCTCATGCTTTTAATTGTAAATCTTCTCACAATAATTTTTTCCATCCTGGCAACAAGGCCGAATATTCCAACAGGAATATTTAAGGAGGAAGATTTAAAAGAACATAAAGTGAATTTGTTATTCTTTGGTAATTTCTTTAAAATGAATTTCGATAAGTACTCCGATTCTATGTTGCATGTAATGGAAGACAAGAAAGTCCTGTACCTAAATCTGCTGAGAAACCTACATGAACAGGGAATCGTGTTGAGTAAAAAATACAGGAGGTTAAAAACAGCATATGATATTTTTATGTATGGGCTTATTCTATCAGTGATTGCTTTTTTTATTGCTTCCGCCTTTTTTTCCAGGTAAATTCGTCTGAACCGGGATTTATAGAATACTGGGATCTATGGGAGTTTCCACTATCCCACAAATCCCCGTTCAGGCAAAAAACTTTAATAACTAAACTAATAATTATGAGAAATTACATTGCTTTCATAGCAATTGTATTATTGCTTGTTGGTTGCAACAATCCCGAAAAGAAAACTGACCGTCTCGCAAAAAACTTCCAGAGAAAAATAAAAATAGTTGGGTATATGTCCATCTTGAAGGCTCGCCTTCAGATATTGGTTATCAACACATTCATCTCTCTATACTTAAAATTTTGGACTGTAAAGATGAAGGATAGCAAAAATCTTATAACATTCTTTTCCCCTCTTAAGTAAAATCTGATAATATTATGGAAGTGCATCACCACCCAAATGTTGAAAAGAAACATTTTAAAGAATATTTTCTTGAATTTCTTATGATATTTCTTGCCGTTATTCTTGGGTTTTTTGCGGAGAATTTCAGAGAACATATTGTGGAAAATGCAAAAGAAAAAAAATACATAAGTTCAATACTTGAAGATCTTAAAACTGATTCGGCAAACCTTCATTTCATAATTCATACTTACATGCCGGCGGTTAATAGCTGGGTTGATTCGTCTGTTTACCTGCTTGAATCACCCAATCCTGCTATAGATGAAAGAATAATTTATCAGGCCATTGAAAACGCAACTTTGTGGAGACATTACTATCCAAACCAAAGAACACTTACCCAATTGAAAAATTCAGGCAACTTTATTTTAATATCTGACAGGGATGCAATAGACGGAATCTTAGATTACGATAATCGTTCAAATAACTATATACAGCTAAACAATACCATCAGGATATACGAACATGATGTTGATACAACACAACTCAGATTTACTGATTATAAAATTGTCCGGCAACTTTTCAATGTTCAAAGTAAAGGCGTGAATTTTTTGAGTTTAAATGACATTCCGCTTAATGCCCGTTTGACCAACTTCCAAAGCGACAATCGAAAGTTTTTTTCCCATAAACTAAAGCAAATGAATATTCAACAAAGTATTATGCTGGGACAATATCAATCTTTATACAATCAGTCAATTGAATTAATTCATTTGCTGAGAAAAAAATATCACCTGAAATAAACTTTATGGAAGTACATGCTCACACCCACACAGAAAGAAAAAAATGGACCCATTATCTCTGGGAGTTTTTAATGTTATTCCTTGCGGTGTTCTGTGGTTTTTTAGCAGAAAATTTACGGGAGCATAGAATAGAAAAAGACAGGGAGAAGCAATACATACAATCATTGATGAATGATTTAAAAACTGATGTCATTAATATTGAAACTGTTCAAAAACAGAACCTGCTTGCAAAGAATGTAGGTGACTCATTGTTTATGCTGCTTACATCGCCGGATTATAAAAAATACCTTGCTTCAATTTACTATTATGGAAGAGTTTTTTCCATCCGTGAGTTTTTTAACATGACAGATGGCACATTGAAACAGCTGAATAATGCAGGTGGGCTGCGCTTGATACATTATGAAGATGTAGTAGACAGTCTGCAGTCCTATCAATATATCTATTTTGAAATTATGAAAGCACAGGAATTAAAAGAACTGCAATTGATTGGTTACCGTGATGTGATGTGCAAGGTGTTTGATATTCGTGTTTTTGAAGCAATGGTAAATGGCATCCAAATAATAAGGCCTTCCGGTAACCCTGAACTTTTTTCGCAAGACAAAGAATTGTTTAATGAGTTGCTGATGAAAGTTCATTTTGTAAAAAGAAATAATGCCCTTTTGCTTAACTGGCTTGACGAAATGAAGCAAAAGTCTATCAACCTGCAGGCACTAATAAAAAAAGAATATCATCTCAATAAATAATTTATGGAAGTACATACTCACTCACATACCGAAAGAAAAAAATGGACACATTATTTCTGGGAGTTTTTAATGTTGTTCCTTGCTGTGTTCTGTGGTTTTTTGGCAGAAAATTACAGGGAAACCCTTGTGAATAAAGAAAAAGCACATCATTATATACAAAATATGGTGGCAGATCTGAAAGCCGATACCGCCGATGTTAATTTTGCCATTTACTATAACCAGTTATGGAATGATCATCTGGACAGTGCTTTGCAAGTGCCAATTGATCGCCTGAAAGACATAAATACTCAAGACACTTTCTATTATCATTTCTTGCCCTATTATAGTTGGTTACAATTTTTCATCCAAAACGATAATACTATCACCCAATTGAAAGCCGGAGGATTTAATTTTATCAGGAACGAGAAAGTAGTTGATTCCATAAACATGATTTATAATTTCTACCGGAACGCAAGTTTTAATAATAGTTATAATTATACCTGCTATTGGGATATTGCACGCAAAGCACAAGAGCTAATGGATATGCCGGTACCGCCAACAACCATCGTGGAAGATGTTCCAAAACATGTTTTTCTAAAGAAAGAAGTCTTTGTTAAATATGATATGCCGGCGATACATCAGCTTTACAGTATGATAAGAAATGCACAAGGAAGCTTTGCGACAACGATAGATTTTGAAAAGCAATACAAAGAAAAAGCTGAAAGATTGCTAAGCTATCTTCAAAAGGAATATCACCTGAAATAAGTTTTTTATGGAAGTACACAGCCATGCACACACCGAAAGAAAAAAATGGACACATTACCTCTGGGAGTTTTTAATGCTGTTTCTTGCTGTGTTCTGTGGATTCCTGGCAGAGAACATAAGAGAAACCAGCGTGGAACACGAGCGTGAAAAACAATATGCCAAAGAATTATACTCCGAACTTTTTGCAGATTCAATTTCGTTTACAAAAAAAATAAATGCACGAATAGATAAAGAAAGGGACTGTGATTATTTGTATGGTTATATAAAGGACAGTTCGTTAACCAGCCTGCCAAAAGAATTTTACCCGGCTTATACAACAGTATTTTATTTGATCAACAGCTACACATTTGAACCAAAAGACGGTATCCTTAGCCAGCTTAAGAGTTCGGGCTCTCTCAGGTATTTCAAAAATGCAACGTTGCAAAAGTTGTTTGGTGATATCAGTGTAGCCATCAACAATGTTCGTTATCGTAACGAGCAGGAATACCAGTTCTTCGCCAATCCCGTAAAGCCGTTTATTCTGAAACATTATGATTTTAAATGGGTAAATAATGTGCGCAGGATGAGGGAAAATGCATCCTACCTGGATCTCCTCAATCTCTATCGCAAAAGTGATACGGTCATCAGGGCAAATATTTTAAATCTGCCTTCCTTTGACAGGGGTGAAGCGGCCAATATGGTGATGTTTTATAAAACGATGGTGGTATCAAGCAGAACCTTGCAGATGAATGATTACATAAAAGCCAACATAAAAATTTTTACAGGTTTTAAGAGATAATTATTCTATAAAAAATGATTAATTAACTGGTATGAAAAAAATAGTTATCAGTCTGCTACTTACCTGCGTTGCATTTGCCAGCCACGCACAAAACCAATACATTGACAGTTTAAAAACTGTTTTAGCCAAAACCACTGAACCGATAGAACGGTTTGATATTATCAATAATCTTTTGGTAAATATAAATGGGCTTTCCGGCAGTGTTGACTCTGCTGACTGCATCCAATTGCTTCAGATTGCACAACAATTGAACAATGATTCGTTGCTTGCTACCAGCTATAATTGGATCGGCGCTTATTTTGCCATTAATAAAGGAGATAACACGACTGCGCTTGAATATTATTTTAAAGCCATCCCTTTAGCAGAGAAAGCAAAAGATAAACGAAGAATCAGTTCTCTTTACTTCGATATAGCAGGGGTTTATGTTGCCCTTCAGAATAATGAGGAAGCGGGTAAATATAATCGTAAAGGAGGAGAGAATTTACCTGGTAAGTCGCACCCTTTATATGCTTATATGTTGGTTCAATATCAACGTGGCATGGCTAACTACTTTTTATTAAGAAATCAACCTGATTCTGCCTTGCACTATTGCCAGGCATTGATAGAAACAAGCCGCAAGGCCAAAAGCCCACTGTTCGAATACAACGCCATGCATTTTACGGCTGCAGCTTACGCAGCATCCGGTGAAAAAGAAATGGCAGAAATTTATTTCAAAAAGTCCATTGCCATTTCAGCATCCATTAAGGGTAATATGGCAAGATTGAGATTCGGCCTTAATTATATTCCTTTTCTTCTCAGGAATAACAGGCTGGCAGAAGCCAAAGAACAGGCAAAAGAATTATTGAATATTGGCGAAGTAAACAACAACAACAATTTAAAGCTCACAGGTGCAGGTTTTATGCGCCAGGTGTTTGATACATTACATCAAACAGACAGCGCCTATTATTATTCTCGAATGGAGTCAATCATTAATGCCTCAATTTTCAGCCAGGATAATATTAATAAAACACAGGCATTGGCTTTCGATGAAAAACTGCGTGTTATGGAAGAAGCAGACAGGCAAGCGGATGAAAGGCAACAGCGCAACCGACACATACAGTTCGAATTACTTGCGTTCGGTATTATAACATTCATCATTCTATTTTTGTCACTTAGCCGGAGCATCATCACCAATACAAAAGCAATTCAATTTTTGGGAGTCATCGCTTTACTGATTGTGTTTGAATTTCTCAACTTGCTGTTGCATCCTTTTTTAGAAAGAGTTACAAACCATTCGCCCCCGTTGATGTTGTTGGCACTTGTTTGCATTGCAGCCTTGCTGGTTCCACTGCATCACCGCCTGGAGAAATGGGCTACGCATAGATTGGTGGAGAAGAATAAACAGATACGGTTGGCTGCCGCAAAGAAAACTATTGCGAGGCTTGAAGGCGAGAATTAAGAGATGATAGAGTCGCTAAAATTTCAGGATGGAAGAAGTGAAAACCTCAATTAAAGACAATCGTCAATAAACAAACTATTTTTTTTACCTTTCTACATTATCAAAAATATTCTAACAGGGAAAGATTAGCTGCTTAGCTCCGGACAAATGTCTTCTATAGCCTGACGGCTTTTTTTAATAAAAGAAAACAATATAGTTGGATTCACTAATAGTTTAAAAAATCAAAAAATGGAAACATTAAACAAGTTACTTAGCATCGACTTTAATTTTATTCTTATTGGATTTATAGTCGTTTTTTATTCCTTAGAACAGGTAATAAACACGCAGTTTAAATTCAATAAGAGACCTCAACATCTACTTCAGAATGCTTTGTTCCAGGTTTCTTTTTTTATCTGTAATATTTTTTATGCAACTGTTACAGTTTTCGCCATTGAGTGGTTGAACAAACATCAAATCGGCCTTTTTTATCTTATACATGTTCCGGTATGGCTAAAATTAATGTTGGCGGTAGTGTGTTTTGATTTTACTAATTATTGGTTTCACCGTACGGCTCATAAAGTTCCGCTCTTATGGCGTTTTCACAGGGTGCATCACAGTGATGGCTCAATGGATGCATCTACAAATTTCAGAGGGCACCCGGTCGAATCCATTTTTTGGTTCGGCACATCCAATATAGTAGCAGCGGCAATTTTTGGGCTCGACCTGGTATCTTTGGGTTTGTTCTTCTTGGTTGCTACGCCGTTTTTTTTCTTTGAACATGCCAATTTTCGTTTCCCTAAATGGTTAGATAAAACTGTTGGGTTGGTATTCACAACCCCCAACCTACACAAAGTTCATCACGAACAGGATCAGTATTATACCGACTCTAATTTTTCTGATATTTTTATTCTCTGGGACAAGATATTCGGAACATATAAATACAAACCGGTAGAGCAAATAAAATTTGGTTTAAAAGAATTTGAAGAAGAGAAAAAACAAACTTTCTGGTACCAGATGAAAGGTCCTTTTATAAAAGTGAAACGAATTTCATCTGATGAATTGGTAAAAACAGGAAAGCCTTCTCTGTAATCTGTTTTAAAAATTTTATAGTGAAAAATAGTCAGATAGCGTTTGAAGAAATCTCCAAAGAAAATGCTGAGCTCCGTGAAGCTGTAAAAAGGAGAACCACTGAATTGGAAAATAAAAACCGTGAGCTGGAAATTGAAGCCGCACTCGAAAGAGTAAGAACAGTTGCCATGGCCATGAGAAAACCTGACGACATGCTGAACGTGTGCAACATGATTTCTGATCAATTGCAACTGCTCGGATTCAAAGAGATTCGTAATGTGCAAACGGTTATCATTTATGAACAAAAACATGAATACCTCAACTACCAATATTTTACACTGTATGATAAAAATTCAATAGAAGTTATTGACTACTTGCTTCATCCTGATGTATTGGAGTTTGCAAAGCTGATGCTTCAATCTGCCGATGCTTATTATACAAAGACCTTTGAAGGAGAAGCTCTGGAAGTTTGGCGTGAGTACCGAAAGCAAACCAACCAATTGCCGGATCCTAAATTGGATGAAGCTACGTCCTCGCATTATTATTTTTATTCTATTGGATCAGGTGCTTTGGGTGTTACCACTTATGCCCCATTGAACGAGGCGCAAATCAGTTTATTCAAACGTTTTCGCAATGTATTTAGCCTTGCATACCACCGCTTCATTGATATTGAAAAAGCCGAAACACAGGCAAAAGAAGCAAGAATCGAAGCATCACTTGAACGGATGAGAGCCGTTGCAATGAGCATGCGCAAATCAG
>Ga0068860_100005042_pt1 | contig 13444 bp, 9 predicted proteins | sample KBSSwiS32_FD_66597 | JGI IMG/M metagenome (GOLD analysis project Ga0068860, IMG submission 66597) | Switchgrass rhizosphere microbial communities from Kellogg Biological Station, Michigan, USA - KBS Switchgrass S3-2 | ecosystem: Host-associated > Plants > Roots > Rhizosphere > Soil ... | reverse complement strand
TCAGGTGAATCCCCCTCAGGTACAGGAGGATCAATCCGCCCGCCATCGAGAACGGCACGTTGAGCAGCACCAGCAGGGCATCCAGGCCCGACCCGAACGTGACGAACAGGAGCGCAAAGATGATGCCGATCGTGATCGGAATGATGAGGGTCAGGCGCTGGCGCGCCCGCTCGAAGTTCTCGAACATCCCACTCCAGAAGATCCGGTAGCCGGGCGGCAGCGGGACCATCCGCGCCAACCGGGCCTGGGCATCCGCGACGAATCCGCCCTGATCGCGACCTCGAATATTGGTCCGGACGGTGATCTGCCGCTGATTCTCCCGTCGGGCGATGATCGTGGCCCCGTCGACCACCCGGATGTCCGCCAGCTGCGACAGGGGCACCCCCGCCCCGTCGCGCGTCGGAATCAGCAAGTTCCCGATGGTCGTCGGATTCGCGCGCGCCGCGGGGATGTATCGGGCCACGACGTCGAAGCGCCGGTCGCCCTCGAACACGCTGGTAATCGAGCTCCCCCCGAGCGCCAGATCGATCACGTCCTGGACGTCACCCACATTCAGGGCGTACCGCGCCACCTGCGCCCGATTGATGGCGATGCGGAGCTGCGCTTGATCGGCTTCCTGCTCGATCGACGCGTCCACGGCGCCCGGCATGGCGCGGACGACCTCGAACGTCTGGCGAGCCAGCTGTCGCAGCGTCTCTAGATCTGGGCCGCTGAGGACCACGGCGAGATCCGCCGAGGAGCCGGTGGCGTTCTCCGTCGACATGTCGATGATCGGCTGGGTGAAGTTCAGGGCGACGCCCGGGATGTTGGCGCGGAGCCGCTGCGACAGCTCGTCCACGAGGTTCGCCTTCGTCTTGCCGCGTGTCCAGGTGTCGTAGGGCTTGAGGGTCACGAGGATCTCGTTGCGGTTCGGGCCGAACGGGTCGGTGCCCGAGTCGTTGCGCCCCGTCTGGGAGCTGACCAGCCTCACCTCGGGCGACTGGAGTATGAGCGCGCGCATCCGCGCCGCCATCTCGGCGGACATCTCCAGCGAGATGCCCGAGGGCAGGTTTGCCCGGATCCAGATCTCCCCTTCGTCGAGCGGCGGAATGAACTCGCTGCCGAGATGGGTCCCCAGATAGAGCGACCCGAGCACGACACCGAAGGCGATGATCATCGTCAAGACGGCGTGGCGCACCGTCACGCGGACGATGCGCTCGTAAGTCGCCGTCACCCGGTCGAGGATCCGATTCCGCCGGCCGTGCGAGCTGCCGCGGAACACGAACGTGGCCAGCGCGGGCACGAGGGTCAGACAGAGCAGCAATGACCCGAGGAGCGCGTAGCATACGGTCAGCGCCATCGGCGTGAAGAGCCGCCGCTCGACCCGTTCGAGGGTGAGCAGGGGGATGTACGCGGCGATGATGATGGCCAGCGAGAACAGGATGGGGCGCTGGACCGCGAGCCCGGCGGCCCGCACGGACTCTGTGAGGTCCTCGTTGGCTCCAGTCGCGCCCCTCTCCTCGAGGGTGCGAACGATCCGCTCGACCATCACGATCGTGGCATCGACCAGGATCCCGAAGTCCAGCGCCCCGATGCTGAGCAGGCTCAGGGTCACGCCCGAGGCGTACATGCAGATGAAGGCGAACAGGAGCGAGAGCGGGATGATGATGGCGGTCAGCAGCGCCGCCCGCAGGCTGACCAGGAAGAAGAGGAGTACCGCCACGACGATCACGAAGCCCTCGATCAGGACGCGGGAGATCGTGTGGAGCGTGCTCTCGACGAGCTCCGTCCGGTCGTGGAAGGGCACGATCCGGACCCCCTGGGGGAGCCGGGTGCTGTTGAGCTCGTCGACCGCCTCGTGGATCCCCTTCAGCACCTCGCTGGCGTTTTCCCACCGCAGCAGGAGCACGATCCCCTCGACGCCGCCCGCCCCCAGCGGATCGTGATTGGTCGCGAAGATCCCCGTCTGCGGGAGATGCCCCACCACCACACGCCCGACGTCGCGAACGTAGACCGGAACGTTCTTCTGCGCGTCGAGGACGATGTTCCCGATGTCGTCGCCCGACTTGATGAGGCCTGAGCCGCGGATGGCGAGCGACTGTTGGCCCATCGTCAGGAGCGCGCCCCCCGCATTCCGGCTGTTGTTCTTCACGGCGTCGGCGACCTGGCGGACGCTGAACTTGTACTTGTCGAGGGCCTTGGGGTCGAGCTGGATCTCGTACTGCCGGACGAGACCCCCGAAGATCGTGACGTCGGCGACGCCCGGGACCTGCAGCAGCCGCTGGGTGACCACCCAGTCCTGCAGCTCCCGCAGTTGCATGGCATCGTACCCATCGCCCACCAGCACGTAGCGGTAAAACTCGCCGATGCCCGTGGATAGAGGCGCCAGGGTCGGCGTGACGCCATCGGGCAGGCTGGCGTCCCGCAGCTTCTCGAGGACCAGCTGGCGCGCGAAGTAGTCGTCGGTGCCCTCGGCGAAGGTCAGCTCCACGATCGAGAGCCCGAAGATGGTGCGCGAGCGGCGGCTCGTCAGGCGGGCCGTGTTGTTGAGGACACGCTCGATCGGGATCGTGACCTGTTGCTCCACTTCTTCTGCGGCGAACCCGGGATAGAGGGTCACCACCACGACCCCGGTGTCCGAGATGTCCGGGTAGGCCTCCAGCTTCAGCTGCTTGAATGCCCACACTCCGGTGCCGGCCATGGCGAGCACCGCCACCAGCACCGGGATCCGATGCCGGAGGGCCAGGTCGAGCAGGCCGGAGAGCATCGACTACTGGCCCTTGAGCAGAATGGCGCCGCCTACGACCACCCGGTCATCGGCCTGGAGCCCGCTCAGAACGGGGACGACGTCGCCGCTGGCCGGGCCGGTCGTGACCTGGCGCCGCTCGAAGCGGCCGGGACTACGCTCGAGAAAGACGACGCTGTGGCCGTATTCCTGGACGATCGCCGCGAGCGGCACGACGGGGCGAGGCCGAACGTCGCCCGAGTGACGAATGCTGCCGAACATTTCGGGCCGGAAGCGGCCCGCGGGGTTCGGCAAGTCGACATGGACTTTCAAGGCTCGCGTCTGCGGGTCGAGCATGTCGCCGATCCGCGCGACGCGACCCCGGAGGATCTCGCCCGGGAATGCGACCAGCGTGATCTGCACCTCCTCGCCTACGCGGATCAACCGGATGGAGGGCTCGGGAACATCGGAAGACATCCAGACCGTGCTCAGGTCCGCCACGGTCATCATCGGGGCCGTGGTGGTGTCACTGTGGGAGGAGACCGCGCCGCGGTACTCGCCTGGCGTGACGTTGACCTCGAGGACCCTCCCGGCCAGCGGCGCGCGTACGAGGGTCGGCTGCCGGAACTGGCTCGGCTTGAGCCCCAGGAGCTCGAGCTTCCGCAGCGACTGCTCACTGAGGGCGCGACTCGTCTCCGCGTTGGCCTTGGCCTGCATCAGGTCGTTCTGGGCGCCGTAGAGATCCTTCTCCGAGACCGCCTGGTGCTCGTAGAGATCCTTCGCGCGCAGGTAGTCCGTTTCGGACTTGGTCAGGGCGAACTTTGCCTGCCGCTCGGTCGCTTCCGCCTGGAGGTAGGTGGAGACGGCCGCATCGGCATCTGGGCTGTCGAGGCTCAGGAGGGGCTGCCCACGCTCGACGTGGTCGCCCAGCCGTACCATGACCTCGAGCACGCGTCCCTGGACCGGCGGGAGCACCCGCGACACCCGGTTTGGGTTCACGCTGATACGACCAGGGGCGATGACCTCGTCGGTCACCATGTCCCGGAGTCGTACCGGCTCGATGCGGAGCCTTTTGAACTGCGGGGAGTCCGGGGGGACCGCAACCACGTTCGTGCGGGAGGCTCCCTCCGTTCCGCTGGGTACAAGCTCGGCGGCCGCCGCCGCGGGGCCGGTCGCCTCCGGCGCGCGGCTTGTCGTGCGGTCGCAGCCCATCATGAGCACCAGGGCACTGCACGCCACCACCAGTAGAAATGGCCTCGCTATCATCGCGAATCCCTTTTCAGCGGCCGCGCAACTGCCGCCGGGCCGCTGACAGAATCATAGAGACCCCAATATGAAGAAATCCTGAAGGCGGCTGGCGACCTTCCGCCGTCGGCCCCGGCCGGCCGTCTACCTGTGCGGCCGTTTGCCTATGCTAGGGTATGCTCAATTCATTTCCCGGATGCGAATCCTGGTCATCGAGGACGATCGTAAGGCGGCGCGCTTGCTCGCCGAGGGCCTGCAGGAAGAGCGTTTTGTCGTGGACGTCGCCCACTCCGGCGAAGCCGGCGATGAAATGGCCAGCGTCAACGACTATGACGTGATCGTGCTCGATTGGGTCTTGCCGGACCGGGACGGCATTCTCGTGTGCCGGGATCTGCGGGAGCGGGGAATCTCCACACCCATTCTCATGCTCACCGCCCGCGACTCGCTCGAGGATCGCGTCACGGGGCTCAACACGGGTGCCGACGACTACCTCACCAAACCGTTCGGATTCTCGGAACTCCTGGCTCGCATCCATGCCCTCCTACGACGTTCGGACTCCACGCGCCCCGTCATCCTCCGGGTCGCCGATCTCACGCTCGACCCGCTGAGCCACCGCGTCATGCGAGGTGGCGTGGCCATCAGCCTGACGCCAAAGGAGTACGTGATTCTCGAAGTTCTCATGCGTCACCCCGGTGAAGTCGTGAGCCGCGCCGCGCTCGCCGAACGAGTCTGGGACGTGGAGCCTGAAACACTGTCGAACCTGCTGGACGTCCACGTGAGCCACCTGCGGAGAAAGATCGACGCCGAGCGCCGGCCCCCGCTTCTCCATACGGTCCGAGGCGGCGGGTACATGATTGGGCCCTCGGACCCGTGATCCAGTTCAATCTCAAGCAGCGGGTCTTCGTTCGACATCTCGTGGCGGTGGGCCTCATTCTGGCGGTAGCGTCGGTCGGTGCCAACTGGGCGTTCTCCCGCATGGTGCTGGGCCAGGTCGATCGGGCACTCCTGGATCTGGCCCTCGCGGAAACCAACTTGACGACCGCCGACCTGAGTCACCCGTTCCACATCCATGAGAGGTCTCCCGGCACCGGGCCGCCGTCCTTTCCTCGGCTCGACAAATTCATTCAGATCGTGGACATGGACGGCCGCATCATCGCCCGCAGCGCGAACCTGGGCACCGCGCAACTGCCGACGTCAGCGCCTCTCCTGGAGAAGCTACGCGCGGGAGAGAAGGTCGGCGATACCCTGCACGACTTCGGCGACGAGCCGGTCCGACTTCTCTCGGTCCCCGTCCAGATCGGCAATCACGACTACGCGATTCAGGTCGCCACCTCACTGGCCGACGCCAACGCCTCCGTGCGCCTGGCGCGACTCCTCTTTCTCGCGGTGTCGGCCGGGATTCTCGGCGCGGTCGTACTCACGGGCGCCATGCTGGCGCGGACCGTCCTGCGTCCGATCGATCAGATCGTCCGCCGGGCGAGGATGATCGGGGAGCTGGCGCTCGCCGAGCGGCTCCCGCACCCGGGTACTCAAGATGAGATGGCGCGCCTCGTCGAGACGCTCAACGACATGCTGGCTCGAATCGAGCAGAGCTTCGAGGCCCAGCGTCGCTTCACCGCCGATGCTTCTCACGAGCTGCGGTCGCCACTGTCGCGCCTCCGCGCCGAACTCGAGGTGACGTTGCGCCGGCCGCGAGAACGCGCGAAGTACGAGGAAGTCCTGCGGTCATGCCTGAGCGAGGTTGAGCGACTCTCTCACCTGACGGGTGAGCTCCTCATGCTGGCCCGCCTTGACGCGGGTGGGCCGCCCGAGGCGCCGGTGCCGGTGGACCTGATCTCGATTCTTCACGAGGCGGTGAAACGTCTGAGCCACGAGGCGCTTCGCCGAAACGTGACCCTCGCGATGGAGGTCCCACCGGAAGTCACCGTGAGCATCGCCTCCGCGGCATTGAGTCATGTCGTCACGAACGTCATGGACAACGCGGTCAAATTCTCGCCCGTCGGCAGCGAGGTCAGGGTGAGCGTCGCGATCGAGAAAGGCGCGGCGGTCGTCGTCGTGTCTGATGCGGGCCCCGGGATTCTCGAAGAAGAGGTACCCCGGATTTTCGAGCGGTTCTACCGGGGCCAGGTGGCCCGCCAGATGGAGGCACCCGGCGTCGGTCTCGGACTGGCCATTTGCCGGGCGCTCGTCGAGGGGCAGGGCGGGAAAATCTCCGTGGACAGCGCCCCCGGCGGTGGGGCGACCTTCAGGATCCGACTGCCGCTGGCCGCCTGATCTCGCGGGCTTCGCACGGGCTTCAGATTTTCTTCAGGTATCGTCCGGCACCCTGGACGTCAATTGCCCGGTCACGTATTGACTCCGAGATGGGAGGGACCGCTATGCGCCGACTCCTCATCGCACCGTCGAGCTTGTTGCTTGCATTGATGTGCGCGCCGGCCGAAGCACAGGAGCCGCTGACGCGTGTATCACTTGATGATGCACTCCGACTCGCCGCCCGCCAGAGTCCGGCCGTGCGCGCCAAGGAAGCGGAGGTCAAGTCGTCCAAGGCCGCCGAGACGACCGCGGCTCTGCGCCCGAATCCGACCGGAAGCTTTGCCGCCGAGCAGTTCGGGTCGAGCAATGTCGATACACAGTACACCGTGGCCATCGGCCAACCGATCGAGCTGGGCGGCAAGCGCCAGCGGCGCATCGACGCCGCCCAGGCGGCGACGCGAGTGACCGGCTACCAGCTGGAGGACGTGCGCCGGCAGACCGTTCTTTCCGTCCAGACTGCCTTCAACAGCGCGCTGGTCGCCAGGGCGGCGCTGGCCCTCGCCGAGGAAAACCTCAAGACACTCGATGAGACCGAGCGCCTTCAGCGTCTGCGGGTCGACAAGGGAGATCTCGCTCCGCTCGAGCTGACGCGGATCGAAGTCCAGCGCTTCGCCTTCGAGCGGGACGCCGCGGATGCGCGAGCAGCATTGGAAACGGCGAAGACCGCGCTGCGCACGGCGACCGGCGCCGACGGCCTGGCTCCAGCCTTCGACGTCGACGGAACCCTGGAGTTCCGCGACGTCGTTCTCGAGCGAGAGGTGCTGGTCCAGCAAGCCGTCGCCAGCCGGCCCGATCTTCGGGCGGCGGAAACGGACCAGACGCGAGCGAAGGCGGACCATGCGCTCGCGCGCGCCAATGCCTGGTGGGACATCACGCCGCAGATCGAGTATCAGCGCATCGGGCCGGACAACACGATCGGATTCGGCATCAGTCTGCCCCTGCGGATCTTCGATCGGAATCAGGGCGAGATCGCGCGGACGCGGTCGGAAATCGAGCGGGTGGCGGCGGTGCGTCGGACCGCCGAGCTCCAGGTGCTCAACGACGTGAATACCGACTTCACGGTCTATCACACCCAGCGGGCGCGTGTGCTGATGCTCCGTGATACGTATCTGCCGAAAGCTCAGAATGCGCGCGACATCGTCGAGTACGCCTATCGGCGCGGCGGCCAGAGCCTGCTCGATTTCCTCGACGCCCAGCGGTCCTACCGGGAGACGGCCTTGGCATATTTGCAGGCGCTGGGCGCCTACTGGGGCTCGATCTACCAGCTCGAGGCCGATGTCGGTCGCCGGCTCGATGGCAGGCAGTAGTAGCAGGACACCGCACATTCATCTATAACGTGGGCATCTCATGACCACTCGAGACGGCAGTCCGGGAGACCCGCCGGAGGGACACGGCCCCCACGGCGGACCGCTCGTCACGGTCAATGGCGGCTTCGTCGAGATCAGTGTCTTCGAGACCCGGGTGCCGCCTCGCTTCCGCTTGTATTTCTTCGACGGGCGCAAGCAGCCGGTGGCGCCCCCGCCTGGCGGCGCCGAGATCGAAACCGGCAGACCTGACGGCCGGCGGCAGTCGTTTGCCTTCCAGATCGGAGCTGGGTTCCTCGAGTCCCTGAGCGACATTCCCGAGCCGCACGAGTTCCGCGTCGTCCTCGCGCTTGGCGTCGGCGCGGCCCGGCACACATACGAGACCCGCTTCACGGAGGAAGGGCACGCGCATGAGCCGGGCCATGCGCACGAGCACGGGCCCCACGCTCACGGCGGACACGGTCATGCCGCCGGCCACGGGCACACGCACGGCATCGTCGATCCCAGCATCTCGACGACGGCGCGCGGTCTGTGGGCGGTCAAGTGGTCGTTCGTCGCCCTCTTGGCAACCGCGCTGCTCCAGCTCGCGGTGGTGATTCTGTCGAACAGCGTGGCGCTGCTCGCCGACATGATCCACAACCTCGGCGACGCCGCGACCGCCATTCCGCTGGGCATCGCTTTTCTCTTCGCCCGCCGTCCGCCCAGCCGGCGCTTCACGTTCGGGTTCGGCCGCGTCGAGGATCTCGCTGGCCTCGCGGTCGTCCTGACGATCACGGCGAGCGCCGTGGTGGCCGCCTATGAAGCGATCCAGCGCCTCCTGCATCCGCAATCCGTATCCCACCTGGGCGCCATCGTCGCCGCCTCGATCGTGGGCTTCGTGGGCAACGAGGCGGTCGCGATCTTTCGCATCCGGGTCGGCAAGCAGATCGGCAGTGCGGCGCTCATCGCCGACGGCTACCACGCGCGCACCGACGGGTGGACCAGCCTCGCCGTGCTGGTCGGCGCCGCGGGGGTCCACTTCGGCTATCCCTTGGCCGACCCCATCGTCGGGCTGGTCATCACGGTGGCGATCCTGGCCGTGGTCTGGGAATCGGTGAAGATGGTCTTCGCGCGGATGCTGGACGGCGTCGACCCGGAGGTGATCGACCGGATCCACGCGATCGCCGGCGAGGTGCCCGGCGTCACCGGCGTTAGCGATGTGCGAGCCCGCTGGGTGGGCCATCGGTTGCGCGCCGAGGTCAACATCTCGGTAGGGCCGGAGCTGACCGTCCGGGTCGCGCACGAGATCGCCAAGGAGGTGGAGCACCATCTCCAGCACCACCTGCCGTTTCTGTCCGGCGCGATCATCCACCTCGATCCGGTGACGGAGGCAGGCGAGTCGAAGCATCGCAGGGGGCCGCACGCCCACGACGGTCTGCCGACGCATTCTCACTGAGTGAGCCTCGGGCCGGGTCGAGGGACCCGGTGACGACGTCCGAAAACGGCTAGACGGCGACGTTCCTTCCGGCGAGGATCTCCGCGTGGATCTCGATCACCACGCGTGCTACCGCGCACTCGAGCTGCGCGATGCTCGCTTCGACGGGCGGTTCTTCGCCGCCGTGAAGACGACAGGCATCTACTGCCGTCCGGTCTGTCCAGCCCGGACGCCGCGGTCGGAGAACGTGGCCTTCTATTCCACGGCGGCCGCCGCCCAGGAGGCGGGGTTTCGCCCTTGCCTTCGGTGTCGGCCGGAGACGGTTCCTGACACGGGGGCCTGGCGGGGCACATCGAGCACGGTGTCCCGGGCACTCGCGCTGATCGAGCTCGGAGCTCTGGACGAGGGCCGTGTTGACGCCTTGGCCGATCGTCTGGGGATCGGCGAGCGGCAGCTCCGGCGCCTCTGTCGCGAGCATCTCGGAGCCTCACCGGTGGCGGTCGCTCAGACCCGCCGCGTTCTGCTCGCCAAGCAGCTCATCCACGAGACGTCCCTGTCGATGACCGAGATCGCGTTCGCGGCCGGCTTCGGGAGCATTCGCAGATTCAACGGGACATTCCGGGCCTTGTTCGGCCGCGCGCCGTGCACCTTGCGGCGCGCAAGCCCACGCGGGACCACCGACGGCTCGGGGGCGGCCGTCAGCCTGCTGCTGCGCTATCAGCCTCCCTACGACTGGCCGGGCGTGCTGGAGTTCCTGCGGCTCCGCGCGATTGCCGGCATCGAGCGTGTCGAGGAGAACTGTTACACGCGAACCATCCAGCTCGAAGGCCGGCAGGGAGTCGTCTCCGTCCGACCGGCGGAGGGAAACGCGCTGCGGGCGAGCGTCCGCTTTCCCAGGCTGTCGGCGCTGCCGGTCATCATCGCGCGTCTGCGCCGCGTCTTCGACCTGGCTGCCGATCCGCTTGCCATTTCCGCCCATCTCGCCAAGGATCCGGCGCTGGCGCCGCTGGTCGAGACGCGACCGGGTCTGCGCGTGCCCGGCGCCTGGGATGGCTTCGAGCTGGCGATCCGCGCGGTGCTGGGACAACAGATCACGGTGGTCGCCGCGGTCCGCCTCGCCGGATGCCTGGTGGCCACCCATGGCGAGCGCCTGGCGGAGCCGGATCGTGATCTGACCCACGTCTTCCCGCGACCGGAGGTGCTGGCGCGTGCGGACTTGACGACTCTCGGCATGCCGCGAAGCCGGGCCGCCACGCTCTCCGCCGTCGCGGCCGCGGTCGTGGCCGATCCAGATCTCTTCTGCGTCAGTCGAGGCCTCGACCAGGCGATCGAGCGGCTTTCGTCCATACGCGGGGTTGGCGAATGGACGGCGCACTATATCGCCTTGCGGCAGCTGCGCGAGCCCGATGCGTTTCCCGCCGCCGATGTCGGCCTCATCCGCGCGCTAGCTCACCTAGAAGGACGGACATGGTCTTCACGCGAGCTCGTGGGCCGAGCCGAGCCGTGGCGCCCCTGGCGGGCCTATGCGGCCCAGCATCTCTGGGCTTCCGCCGGGCTGCTGCGCTCGAGCCCGATGCGTTCAGCACGCCCGGGAGCGGGCGTTGGGCCTGGCATCCGTCGAGGAGGGTCGAATGGCACAGCTCGCTGACGGCAAGCGCTATGGCGTCGTGAGCGGCGAGCAGCAGAAAGCGATGAGCGGGTTGGAATTCGTGCAGGCGCTCGTCACGGGCACGCTGCCCTTGAACAGCATGGCCGAGACACTGGGCTATGACATCGTCGAGGTTTCCAATGGCCGTGTCGCCATCGCGGCCGCGCCGACCACCGCGCATCTCAATCCGGCCGGCACGGTCCACGGCGGCCTCGCGGCGACGCTCCTCGATTCGTGCATGGGGCTCGCGGTCCACTCGGCGCTCGACAAGGGGTTCGGTCAAACGACCCTGGAGTTCAAGATCTCGCTCGTGCGACCGATCACGCCGGAGACCGGGGTGGTGAGAGCCGAAGGCAGCGTCATCAGCCGTGGCCGGCGCGTTGGTACGGCGGAAGGTCGGTTGATCGACACCCAGGGACGCATCCTGGCGCACGGCACGACCACCTGCCTGATCTTCGAATATTGAGGACGAGCCGATGGACCGTGGTCTCAGTGTCGACCGCGGTCAACGCGCTCGCATGGGGAGCGCGATCCACGTTCGCGCTCTTCTACGTCGCGATGCTCGAGGAGTTTGCCTGGGGCCGCGGACCGACGGCGCTCGGGTACTCGCTGAGCTGGCTGGGGTTCGTCGTCTTCGCGCCGGTGGCCGGCTGGCTCTCCGACCGCTGGGGAACCCGGACGGTCGTGACGGCCGGCGGTGTGCTGCTCGGTGTGGCTCTGGCGCTCACGGGCCAGGTGACGTCGCTCGCGCAGTACTATCTCTGCTTCGGCGTGCTCGGCGCCGCGGGGATCGCCGGCATGCTCATTCCCTCGACAACCATCGTGACGCGGTGGTTCGTGCGGTCGCGCGGTACGGCGATGGGAGTCCTGAGCGCCGGTGGACCGGGCAGCGCGGTGGTCTTCTACCCTCTGAACGCGTGGCTCATCGCGACCCTGGGCTGGCGGATGGCGCTGCTGGCCTTCGGGGGCATCGTCGCCGTCGCGGCCGTCGCGCTCACGCTGCTCTATCGGGAGCCGCCCACTATCGGAGAACGCGCGGAGGGCGGCGACACGGCCACCGGGTCATCGCGCAGTGCGCGCGTCACCGGTGAGGCGTGGACGCTTCGACGAGCGCTCGGGACCGTCCGGCTCTGGGCGGCGTTCACCATGACGGCGCTCGGAGTCATCGGGTTTCAGATCATGGCGACCCACCAGGTCGCTCACGCGGTGGACCGCGGCTTCCTGCAATCCACGGTGGTGTGGCTCTTCGCCTTTGGCGCCGGATGCATGATGGCCGGAAATCTTCTCGGCGGCTGGCTCTCGGATCGGGTCGGCCGTGGATGGGTCTTCGTGCTCGGCACGGCCGTCGCGATCCTCGGGATCGGCTGTCTCGCCCTGATCCGCGGTCCTTGGGATATCGTCCTGCTCGTGCTCTACACGATGTCGGGATTCGGCTTCGGCATGCGGATCGCGCAGCTGTCCACGATTCCCGCTGATGTCTTCGCCGGACCGCACCTGGGCGCGATTCTCGGCGTGGTCCAGTCCGGTGGCGGCCTGGGCGGCGCCATCGGCCCCTTCCTCGGCGGCTGGCTCTTCGACGTCACCGGGAGCTACCGGCTGGCGTTCCTGGCGGCGTGTGTTGCGGTGGCCGGCTCGGCCGTGGCGGCGTGGTTCGCGGCACGCCCCGCGGCCAGCGCGTAAGCGGGCGCAACCGTGACGGCCGCGCTCACCGCGCTCGCACTGCTCGCTCAGACTTCGAGGTTCTCCTTGCGCACGGCGGCGTTGGCCGCCAGGGCAGCCGGGGTGCCCTCGAACACGATGCGGCCGTGACCCATCACGTAGACCCGGTGCGAGATCTTGAGCGCGATGGTCAGCTTCTGTTCCACCAACAGGATCGAGACGCCGCGACGGGCGATCTCGTCGAGGAAGCGTCCCACCTGGGCCACCAGCATGGGGGCGAGGCCTTCGGTGGGCTCGTCGATGATCACGAGCTCGGGATCGCCCATCAGCGTGCGGCCCATGGTCAGCATCTGCTGCTCGCCCCCCGAGAGCACGCCCGCGATGTTGTGCTGGCGCTCGCGCAGGAGGGGAAAGAGGTCGAACATGTCGTCGAAGGACCAGCGGCCGAAGCGGCCGGGTTGCTTGAGCCCGAGCTCCAGGTTCTGGCGCACGGTCAGGGTGGGGAACACCTGACGGTCCTCCGGCACGTAGCCGATGCCGGCGCGGGCGATGACGTCGGCGCGCCGGCCGGTCAGGCTCTGACCCTTCCAGATCACCTCGCCCACCGGCTCCACCAGGCCCATGATGGCCTTGCACGTCGTCGAGCGCCCGACGCCGTTGCGCCCGAGCAGGCTCACGATCTCGCCGGCGCCCACCTCGAGGTTGACGCCCTGCAGGATGTGGCTCTTGCCGTAGTAGGCGTGCAGGTCGCGCACCGACAGCATCAGGCGACCTCCGTGCCGAGGTAGGCGTCCTGCACCGCGCGGTTGGCGCGGATCTCCGCCGGCGGCCCGGAGGCGATGACCTGACCGTAGACCAGCACCGTCACCACGTCGGCCAGGTCGAACACCACGCTCATGTCGTGCTCGACCATGACCAGGGTCTTGCCCGAGGTGATGCGGCGGATGAGGTCCACCGCGTGGTCGGCTTCGCTCCGGCTCATGCCCGCGGTCGGCTCGTCCAGCAAGATGGTGTCGGCGCCGCCCGCGATGGTGATGCCGATCTCCAGCGCGCGCTGCTCGGCGTAGGACAGGAGCCCGGCGGGAAGATCGCGCCGCGACTCGAGGTTGACGTCGGCGAGAAGTCGCTCGGCCGCGTCGTTCAGCGCCCTCTCGCGG
>Ga0068860_100005041_pt1 | contig 13445 bp, 8 predicted proteins | sample KBSSwiS32_FD_66597 | JGI IMG/M metagenome (GOLD analysis project Ga0068860, IMG submission 66597) | Switchgrass rhizosphere microbial communities from Kellogg Biological Station, Michigan, USA - KBS Switchgrass S3-2 | ecosystem: Host-associated > Plants > Roots > Rhizosphere > Soil ... | reverse complement strand
CCGTGGGCGAGCCAGGCGCCGAAGCTCTGGCCGGCGACGCCGGTGAGCTTCACGTTGATCGTGTTGTCCGGCAAGCCGGCATGGCCATAACTGCGCGCCACTTCGCCCGAGAGCATCGCGCCGACCGTGCGGTTGACGTTGATCACGCTCTTTTCGATGCGAACCGGCTGGCGGCTTTCCAGCGCGTCGGCCGAAGCGGCGATCAGCTCGTTGTCGAGCGCGTTCTCCAGCCCGTGGTCCTGATGTTGCGACCAGTGCAGCGAGGGGCTGTCGCCCTTGCCCGGGTTGTAGAGGATCTTCGACAAGTCGACGCCGCGCGCCTTCCAGTTCGAGATCGCCTTGCGCGTGTCGAGCCGGTCGACCCGGCCCACCATCTCCTCGATGGTGCGGAAGCCCAGCTCGGCCATGATGCCGCGCAGTTCCTCGGCGACGAAGAAGAAGTAGTTGACCACGTGCTCGGGCTGGCCGGTGAAGCGCGCGCGCAGCACCGGGTCTTGCGTCGCGACGCCGACCGGGCAGGTGTTGAGGTGGCACTTGCGCATCATGATGCAGCCCGCCGCGATCAGCGGCGCGGTGGCAAAGCCGAACTCCTCGGCGCCGAGCAGCGCGGCGACGGCCACGTCGCGCCCGGTACGGATGCCGCCGTCGGCCTGGACCACGATGCGGCTGCGCAAGTTGTTGAGCAGCAGCGTCTGCTGGGTTTCGGCAAGGCCGATCTCCCAGGGCGAGCCGGCATGGGTCAGCGAGGTCAGCGGCGAAGCGCCGGTGCCGCCCTCGTAGCCGGAGATCGTGACGTGATCGGCACGCGCCTTGGAGACGCCCGCCGCGACCGTGCCGACACCCACTTCGGACACCAGCTTCACCGAGATGCGCGCCGCCGGGTTCACGTTCTTGAGATCGTGAATGAGCTGCGCGAGATCCTCGATCGAGTAGATGTCGTGGTGCGGGGGCGGGCTGATGAGGCCGACGCCCGGCGTGGAGTGGCGTACCTTGCCGATGGTCTTGTCGACCTTGTCGCCCGGCAGCTGCCCACCTTCACCCGGCTTGGCACCCTGCGCCATCTTGATCTGGATGTCGTCCGAGTTGACGAGATACTCGGTCGTCACCCCGAAGCGGCCGCTCGCGACCTGCTTGATCGCCGAACGCATCGAATCGCCGTTGGGCAGCCGCGTGAACCGATCGACTTCCTCGCCGCCCTCGCCGGTGTTCGACTTGCCGCCGATGCGGTTCATGGCGACCGCCAGCGTGGTGTGCGCTTCGCGGCTGATCGAACCGAAGCTCATCGCGCCGGTGACGAAGCGCTTCACGATCTCGCTGGCCGGTTCGACCTCCTCGATCGGCACCGGGGTGCCGGGCACGAACTCCATCAGGCCGCGGATGGTTAGCATCCGCTCCGACTGGTCGTTGATCGACTGGGCGAAGGCGGCGTACTTCTCGGGCACGTTGCCGCGCACCGCGTGCTGCAGGTTGCCGATGTTCTCGCTCGTCCAGGCATGCTCCTCGCCGCGCACGCGCACGCCGTAGATGCCGCCCACGTCCAGCATGTTCCTGTAGACCGGGCTGTCGCCGTAAGCGGCCGCATGGCGGGCCACTGTCTCGGCGGCAATTTCCTCCAGGCCCGCACCCTCGATCGTCGTCGCGGTGCCGGTGAAGTACTTGTCGATGAACTTGCTCGACAGGCCGACCGCGTCGAAGATCTGCGCGCCGCAGTAGGACTGGTAGGTCGAGATGCCCATCTTGGACATGACCTTACGGATGCCCTTGCCGATGGCGTAGACGTAGTTCTTCTGCGCCTGCCTGGCGTCGACTGGCAGCTCCTTGCGCACCCGCATCGCCTCGATCGTCTCAAACGCGAGATACGGATTGATCGCCTCGGCGCCGTAGCCCGCGAGCACGCAGAAGTGGTGCACCTCGCGCGCTTCGCCAGTCTCGACCACCAGGCCGGTCTGCATGCGCAGGCCCTGGCGGACGAGGTGGTGGTGAACCGCGGCGGTCGCCAGCAGCGCCGGCATCGGGATGCGGTCCGGACCTTGCGCGCGGTCGGACAGGATCAGGATGTTCTTGTCCGCCAGCACCGCTTCGGTCGCGGTCCAGCACATCTCCTTGATCGCCATCTCCAGGCCCTCGGCGCCGGCGGCGGCATCCCAGGTCATGTCGATCGTGGCGGTACGAAAAGCGCCGTCGAGCGCGGCTTCGACCGAGCGGATCTTGGCCAGTTCCTCGTCGGTGAGGATCGGCTGGCTGACTTCCAGGCGCTTGTGCGTGCCGGCGACGTGGCCAAGCAGGTTGGGCCGGGGGCCGATCATCGACACCAGGCTCATCACCAGCTCCTCGCGGATCGGGTCGATCGGCGGGTTGGTGACCTGGGCGAAGTTCTGCTTGAAGTAGTCGTAGAGCAGCCGGCCCTTGCGCGAGAGCACGGGGATCGGGGTGTCGGTGCCCATCGATCCGATCGGATCGTCGGCATTGACCGCCATCGGCTCGAGGAACTTGCCGGTGTCCTCCTGGGTGTAGCCGAAGGCCTGCTGGCGATCCAGCAGCGAGCCGGTGGGCTTGGGCAGTTCGGCCAGCTCGGGCTCGATCACGTCGAGATCGGCGAGCTTGTACTGCGCCTGGTCGAGCCACTGCTGATAGGGGGCCTCGGACGCGAGCTGGGTCTTGAGCTCCTCGTCCTCGATGATGCGGCCCTGCTCGAAGTCGATCAGCAGCATGCGCCCGGGCTGCAGCCGCCACTTGCGCACGATGTTGTCTTCCTTGATCGGCAGCACGCCGCTTTCCGACGCCATGACGCACAAGTCGTCGTCGGTAACGAGGAAGCGCGCGGGGCGCAGGCCGTTGCGGTCGAGCGTGGCGCCGATCTGGCGGCCGTCGGTGAAGGCGACCGCGGCGGGTCCGTCCCACGGCTCCATCAGGGCGGCGTGGTACTCGTAGAATGCGCGGCGCTCGGGCGTCATCAGCGGGTTGCCGGCCCAGGCCTCGGGGATCAGCATCATCATCGCGTGGCTGAGGCTGTAGCCACCCGCGAGCAGCAGCTCGAAGGCGTTGTCGAGGCAGGCGGTGTCCGACTGACCGTGCGGGATCAGCGGCCACATCTTGTCGAGATCGGAACCGAGCAGGTCGGATTCCAAAGTGCGACGGCGCGCGTTCATCCAGTTCACGTTGCCGCGAACGGTGTTGATCTCACCGTTGTGCGCCATGAACCGGTAGGGGTGCGCGAGCTTCCAGCTGGGAAAGGTGTTGGTGCTGAAGCGCTGGTGGACGAGGCCCAGCGCGGAGACGCAATCCGGGTCCCGCAGGTCGTCGTAGAACGAGCCGACCTGGGTCGCCAGCAGCAGACCCTTGTAGACCACCGTGCGAGTCGAGAAGCTGGGCATGTAGAGCTCTTTCAGCCCCGGAAGCCCGTGCTTCTCCGCCATCTGCTCCAGCGGGTTCTGTGTCTGCTTGCGAATCGCCAGCAGCTTGCGCTCGAATGCGTCCTGGTCCGAGCAGTTCAGGCCACGCGCCACGAAGCACTGCCGGATCACCGGCATCGATTCGATGACCGCCTTGCCCAGACCATCCATGGTCGTCGGCACGTCGCGCCAGCCGATCAGCGACTGGCCTTCCTTGGCGATGAACTTCTCGAAGATCTGCGTGATCAGGTCGCGGCTGGCCTGGTCCTGCGGCATGAAGCACATCGCCACGCCGTAGTCGCCCAGCTGGGGCAGGGTCAGGCCTTCGCCCTGTGCCCACTTGCGGAACAGCGCGTCGGGGGTCTGGATCAGGATGCCCGCGCCGTCGCCAAGCAGCGGGTCGGCGCCCACCGCGCCGCGATGGTCCAGGTTTTTCAGAATCTCCAGCGCCTGCGATACGATGGCGTGCGATTTGATGCCCTTAATATGAGCGACAAAGCCCACACCGCAGGAATCGTGTTCGTTGCGCGCATCGTAGAGGCCCTGGGGCTCCGGAAATCCCATCGATAAATCCCGTCCTGTCATTTGCCGGGGCCGCCCCACCGCGCCACCCTCACGCGGCTTCGACTGGCTCGGTCGGACTTTGCGGGAGTCGCTCGCTAGGCGAAATCCGGCGCGGTCGCGCCCACAGACGGCGAATCGCGACAAGCGCGACACGCAGCGAGGCTACCCTGATCCTCCCCATGACGTTTACGCGCCCGCTTTGCAACTGCGAAGCCGGGCGCTGCGCACGATCTGGGCGATTCGTGCGTTGGGGCGGGAACTTTTGTTATTCCATGACGCCGCGGCAGGATGTCAGGCGGCGCCGCTCATGCGCTGCAGCGTGGCGAGCGCGGCGCGGAGCGCCCGCTCGGTGGGATCGGTCTCGCTCTCGGCCTGAGCCTCGGCGTGTATGACCGGTGTGCTGGCGACAGGCTTGAGGCTCGCCGGACGCGAGAAGCGCGGCAGCGATGCGGCGGGCTCCAAGGGAGCCTGCAGTTCCTCCAACTCGCCAAGGCTCGGGAAAGGCTGGCGAGGCGTGGCTGGCCGGGACAAGTTGAGCAGCGAAGAGTAACCTTCCTCCAGGACGTCTTCCTGCTCGTCCTCGTCCTCCTCATCAGCCACCGCCCGGCTCATCGGCGTCACGTGATGCAACGGCCGCGTCGCCATGGAGATGTGCCGCGGGGGGAGGTACCCGGGCAGTTCCTCCTCGTCCTCGTCCGCATCGTCGATGAAGGACAAGGGGCGCAGGGCGGCCGGCATCGGCTGGGCTGCAGGTGCAGGTGCAGGTGACGGCGCGGAGAACGGCGAGGGCGCAGCGAAGGGCGCGAAGGTCTGAACGGGTTCGGGGATCGGTTCGGCCATGGGCTCCGCGATCGGGCCTTGGTCGGTTCTCGTGGTCATCGGCTCGGCGGCGACCTCAGACGCGCGCTTGGCGGCGATCTCTGCCTCGGCGGCGGCCGCGGCAGCAGCAGTCGCGCGGCGGCGGGCGATCGTCTGCGCGAGACGCTCGAGCAATTCGACGGGGGAGAGCTCGTCCAGTGGCGCCGAAGCGATGCGCTCGGCTGCGGAGAGGGAGAACTCTTCGGCCTTGGTGGCGATCAGGGGCGAGGCATTCTCGTCCGGGCGATCCTCATCCTCGTCTTCGACGGGCAGGAGTTGGAAGCCCGGCGCGGCGATGGCGCTCATGCTTTCGGGTGCTGACGGCTTCCCGTCGCCAGCCTCGGTGCCGCGAACGGCACTGGCATAGCTGTCGAACAGGCGACTTGGCGCAGGCGATTCGCTCCCGGGGGCTAGCGATGCATCGGCAAGGGGCGAGAACGACGGTTCCGCATCGAAGTCGTCTTCGAGCGCAAGCTCGGCCATGTCGAGGATCTGCGGTTCTTCGCTTTCGGTGACGGGGTCCCTGTCCGTGTCATGCGCATCGCGTGCGAACGAAGGCAGGCGGCGTCGGCGCGGCGCGGCGACTTCTGGCCTCGGCGTGCTGTCCAGCGCTTCCTCGGGCGCCGAAACGCCGAAACCGGTGATGGGAGACTGCTCGTCGGGTTCAGCGCGTATCCGCGACCGGTAGGGGGTCGGGCGCGGCCCAGCGAGGCGCCGGGCGAGCAGTCCTCCCACGGCGGCGCCGAAAAGCGTCGCGCTCAGCGTCATGACGACGCGCATCGTCGTGCCGAGCGGCGGTGCCGTCATCGGAATGACCCGGTCGATGCCGAGCGCCAGGACGACATGTTCGATCACGGAGGGGCGAATCGCCACGCTGATGAGGCCGAGCAAGGCTCCGGACCACAAGGCGACGATGATCGGGAACAGCGGGTGGCTGCTGATCGGCTGCTTGCCCCCCGCGGTCTTGCGCGCTGTCTCGGCCAAGTCTGTTACCCCGTTCGTTTTCTCGTGCCGGTGCGAGGGCTTAGGGCCGATCAGGCCGCCGCTCCCAGCTCCGCTGTGGCAGACCGGCCTAGGAGCGTTTGGTAAATAACTTTATAACGCTGCGCGTTTACGGCCCAGTCGTGATGCGAGGCGACGTGATCGCGCCCGTTGGCGCGCAGTGTAGGCCACCGGTCGCGATGCGTCAGCAGCGAAGAGAGGGCGCCGGCGCAGGCCTGCGGATCGTCGGGCGCGAAGAGGCGCCCGGTCACGCCGTCTTCGATCAACTCGCGATGACCGCCCACGTCCGAGGCGCAGACGATCTTGTCTTGCGCCATCGCTTCGAGCGGCTTGAGGGGGGTGACGAGGTCGGTCAGCCGACTGCGCTTGCGCGGGTAGGCCATGACCGGCGCCAGCGCATAATATCGCTCCACCTCATGGTGCGGCACTCTGCCGACGAAACGGATGGCATGCGCGGCGCTCGAGGCTGCCGCGCGCTGGCGCAAAGCGTCCTCGCAAGGCCCGCCGCCGACGAGCAGCAGCCGGGCCTCGGGATGATAGCGCACCAGAAGCGGCATGGCATCGATCAGGTCATCGAGCCCCTCGTAGTCGTAGAAGCTGCCGATGAAGCCCACGACAGGGTGCAAGGCGCCTTGCGAATCGAGCAGGTCGAGTTCGCGAGCCAGCTCGAGGTCCGGCTCGGGCGGAGTGCCGAACAGCGAGAGGTCGACGCCATTGGGCACGATGCCGATGCGCTCGGCCGCGGTTCCGCGCGCGATCAGATCGTCGCGCAAGCCGCCGCAGATCGTGACGATCGCATCGGCTTGGGCGACGACGAAGTTCTCGAGCTGGCGGGTCAGCCGGTAGCGCAGCGACCCGGCCTTCGAGACGCCGTTGCCGACCGCCGCGTCCTCCCAGAAGGCGCGAATCTCGTAGACCAGCGGAATGCCGTGGCGACGCGCGACGCGAAGCGCCGCCTGGCCACACAGCGCCGGCGAGTGGGCGTGGAGCACGTCGGGCCGCCATTGCCCCACCGCCGTTTCGATCGCTTCGGCGAACATGGCGACCTCGCGCCATTCGCGCAGGCCAGACATGCCGCGCGGCTGGCCGAAGGTGCGATGAAACAGCAGGCCGTCCGCCTCCTCGGCGGCGGGGCCCTCCTGGGTATGGCGCAGCCCGGTGATGCCGCGCACGTCGATGCCGAGTGCCTGCTGCGCCTTCAGGATCGCGCGCGTGCGGAAGGTGTAGCCGCTGTGCATCGGCAGCGAGTGATCGAGGACGTGCAGCACTCTTGTCATGGTGAGCAAACCTATGCCCGCAAGGCTTAACGCGGCGTCAACTCCGCTGCGCTAACCCCGGCGCATGGTCGACGCTTTCGCCCTCGCCGTGGCGCACGGCCTGCTCGTGCTCGCGGCCATCCGGCTGGTGATGCGCGACGATCTCGACGACGATCATCCCAAGCCGCGCGGGCCCTTGGGCGGGCGCCGGGCAGGCAAGAACCCCGAGCAGGACGAGCGGCCGTGATCGACCTGTGCCTCACCGGCTTCCTGTGCTTCTACCTCGCGCTTGGCAGCCGGCGGCCGTTCCTGTGGGTGCTGGCCTATCTCTACGTCGACATCGTCGCGCCGCAGATCATCTCCTGGGGCATCCTTACGCGGATCCCCACCTCGCTGATCTTCTTCACGGCCGCCTTCCTCGGCTGGCTCCTGTTCGACGACAAGCGCGATGCGCGCTTCACCGGCCGCCAGTTCCTGCTGTTCCTGCTCCTGATCTATTGCGGCTACACGACGCTCACGGCCGACTGGCCGGTGGAAGCGGCGGAGAAGTGGTCCTGGGTGTGGAAGGCTCTGGTGTTCGCGATCTTCCTGCCCCTGACCTTGCGCACCCGGCTGCGAATCGAGGCGGTGATCCTGGTCATGGTGCTCTCGGCCAGCGCGATCATCATAGACGGCGGGATCAAGACGCTCGGCGGCGGCGGCGGCTATGGCGAGCTGCGCTTCTTTGTCGACAACAACACCGGGCTCTACGAAGGCTCGATCATCAGCTGCGTCGCCATCGCCATCATTCCGCTGATCCTGTGGCTGGCCAAGCACGGCACGGTGTTCCCGCCCGACTGGCGCGTCTGGGCTTTCGCGGCCGCGCTGATCTTCGCTTGCGCCCTGATCCCTGTGGGCACCCAGGCGCGCACCGGACTGATCTGCCTCGGCATCCTTTGCGTGCTCTACTTGCGCACCGCCAAGCGCCGCGTCCTGATCGTCTCGCTGATGGCGGCGGCGGCGATGATCGCGATCCCGTTCCTGCCCGCCTCCTATACCAAGCGCATGGGCACGATCGAAAACAACCAGTCCGACCAATCCGCGAGCACGCGAATCGCGGTGTGGAAGTGGACGCTGGGCTATGTGCGCGACCATCCGTTCGGTGGCGGCTTCGATGCCTACATGAGCAACACGCTGCGATTCGAAACTGTGCACACCGTCACCACCGGCAGCACCACCACCGTCGAGCGGCAGGTGATCCAGGATGGTGGCCGCGCGTTCCACTCAAGCTATTTCGAGATGCTCGGGGAGCAGGGCTTCCCCGGTTTCGGCCTATGGCTGACGCTGCAGCTGTCGGGGATCGTGCAGATGGAATTGCTGCGGCGGCGTTGGCGCAAACGCACCGGAACGGATGAGCAATGGCAGGCCCCGTTGGCGGTTTCGCTGCAGCTTGCGCATGTGATCTACATGTTCGGATCGCTGTTCGTGGGCATCGCTTTCCAGCCTTTCGTGCTGATGCTCATCGGCGTGCAATGCGGGCTGTGGAGCTATCTCAAGCGTACGGATACACGCGTATCGGTAAAAATCGCGCAGCGTCGCGCGGCAACGGTGCAGGGGATGGCCCAAACCACCTGAAAACGGGGCTCTCCCTACGTCGCGCCGCTTAAGGTGCCCTGCCGATTGATCTTTACAGCATATTTACCTTTAATGTTCATAGCTCCTATGGTTAATTCCTGGCGGCACCCGATCGGGTTGGGGCGAGAACCGCGGGAGCAGGGCCAACAAAGGGGATGACCCAATGCGTGTGCTGTTGATCGAGGATGAGCCGACCACCGCGCGAGCCATCGAGCTTATGCTGACGGCGGAAGGTTTCAACGTCTACTCGACCGATCTAGGTGAAGAAGGCCTCGATCTCGGCAAGTTGTACGATTACGATATCATTCTTCTCGACCTGAACCTGCCTGACATGCATGGCTACGACGTGCTCAAGAAGCTGCGCGTGGCCAAAGTGCAGACGCCGGTGCTGATCCTTTCGGGTATCTCCGAAATGGACAGCAAGGTGCGCAGCTTCGGCTTCGGTGCCGACGATTACGTCACCAAGCCGTTCCACCGCGAGGAGCTGATTGCCCGCATCCATGCCGTGGTGCGCCGCTCGAAGGGTCATTCGCAGTCGGTGATCAAGACCGGCAAGCTGATCGTCAATCTCGATGCCAAGACGGTGGAGGTCGACAGCGCCCGCGTCCACCTGACGGGCAAGGAATACGCGATGCTCGAGCTGCTCTCGTTGCGCAAGGGCACGACGCTGACCAAGGAAATGTTCCTCAACCACCTTTACGGCGGCATGGACGAGCCCGAGCTCAAGATCATCGACGTGTTCATCTGCAAGCTGCGCAAGAAGCTGGCGCATGCCTGCGGCGGCTCCAATTACATCGAGACGGTCTGGGGCCGCGGCTACGTGCTGCGCGATCCGGACGACCAGGCCGAGGCGGCCTGAACCCCAGTTACCCGTTGCGGGGAAATGCGAGCGGCTCGCCCATCCTGGAGGGCGGGCCGTTTTCGTTTTGATGAGAAATTTGATGAGAAACAAGAGAGGCGCGCGCGAAGGCGCGAAGACACTAAAAGGCGTGTTGTTGGCCGTCCGTTCTTAGGTCGCATTAGCTTGGAGTGCGGCTCAGTCGCGAAAGCCAGATCCTCTTAGCGCCTTAGCGCCTCCGCGCGCGCACTCCGCGTCTCGGCGCGGGCCCACTCTTTCCTTGCCTTTTAAACCGCTCATCGCTAAGCGCGCGCCCTTCAATCGGCACGGTTGAACCTCTCACCAAGAGATTCGCGCGCCGGCCTGGCTAACTAGGGCTGCCAGGGCCGGCCGAACGTGTCCCCGACCAAGGAGACGAAAATGCCCAAGCTCAAGACCAAGAGCGGCGTGAAGAAGCGCTTCAAGCTCACTGCCACCGGCAAGGTGAAGCATGGTGTCGTCGGCAAGCGCCACCGCCTGATCAGCCACAACGCCAAGTACATCCGCCAGAATCGCGGCACCGACGTCATCTCCGACGCCGATGCGAAGACGATCAAGAAGTGGGCGCCCTACGGGCTGGGCTGACAGGAGCTTTAGAACATGAGCCGTATCAAGAGGGGTGTCACCACCCGCGCCAAGCACAAGCGGATCCTGGACCAGGCCAAGGGCTATCGCGGCCGCCGCAAGAACACCATCCGCATCGCGCGCCAGGCCGTCGAAAAGGCCGGCCAGTATGCGTACCGCGACCGCAAGGTTAAGAAGCGGACCTTCCGCGCCCTGTGGATTCAGCGCATCAACGCCGCCGTGCGTAACGAAGGCCTGACTTACTCGCAGTTCATCCACGGCGTGAAGCTTGCCGGGATCGAGCTCGACCGCAAGACCATGGCCGATCTCGCCATGAACGAAGGCGGCGTGTTCAGCGCGGTGATCGCCCAGGCGAAGGCCGCGCTCCCCGCGTAAGCGCGACACGCTAGCGACACAGATCAGGGCGCGGGTGGCGAAAGCCTCCCGCGCCCTTTTCGTTGGCGCCGACACGAATTGCGATTCGCCCCGCGCCCTCCTAAGGACCGCGGCTCGCGACAGAACCGATAGGCAGGACACGTGGACTACGCACAAACCGGGCAGGATGCGCTCTCGCGTATAGCGGCGGCGAACGATCTCGACACGGTCGAGAGCCTGCGTGTGTCCTTCCTGGGCAAGCAGGGCACGATCTCCGGCCTGCTCAAGACGCTCGGCGCGATGAGCCCCGAGGAGCGCAAGCTCGAGGGGCCCAAGATCCACGGCTTGCGCGAGAGCGTCACCGAGGCGCTGGCCGCGCGCAAGGCGGCGCTGGAGAGCGCCGCGCTCGAGGCGCAGCTCGCGTCCGAGACGATCGACCTCACGCTGCCGGCGCCCGATGCGCCGCGCGGAAGCGTGCACCCGATCTCTCAGGTCATGGACGAGATGGCCGAGATCTTCGCAGACCTGGGCTTCGCGGTCGCCACCGGTCCCGAGATCGAGGACGACTGGCACAATTTCACCGCGCTCAACATGCCGGAAAGTCATCCGGCGCGGGCGATGCACGACACGTTCTACTTCCCCGATCGCGATGCCCAAGGCCGCGAGATGTTGCTGCGCACGCACACCTCGCCGGTGCAGATCCGTGCCATGCTCAGCCAGGGCGCGCCGCTGCGGCTGATCGCGCCGGGACGGGTCTACCGCTCGGATAGCGATGCCACGCACACGCCGATGTTCCACCAGATCGAAGGGCTGGTGATCGACAAGGACATCCACCTTGGCCACCTCAAGTGGACGCTCGAGACGTTCCTCAAGGCGTATTTCGAGCGCGACGATATCGTCCTGCGCCTGCGGCCCAGCTACTTCCCGTTCACCGAGCCGTCGGTCGAGGTCGATGTCGGCTATGCCAATGCGGGCGGACGACGCGTCGTCGGCGGATCGGGCGATGCGCCGGGGCACGCGTGGATGGAGCTCCTCGGCTCGGGCATGGTCAACCGCAAGGTGATCGCTGCGGGCGGGCTCGACCCGGACCAATGGCAGGGCTTCGCCTTCGGCGTGGGTGTCGATCGCCTCGCCATGCTCAAATACGGGATGAACGATTTGCGCGCCTTCTTCGACGGCGATGTGCGCTGGCTGTCGCACTACGGCTTCTCCGCTCTCGACGTGCCGACCCTGTCGGCCGGCGTCGGCACGGCCGCTTGAGGAGGGTTGCACGATGAAGTTCCCGCTCTCCTGGTTGCGCAGCTATCTTGAAACCGATGCTTCGCTCGAGCAGATCTGCGATGCGCTGAATGCGATCGGCATCGAGGTCGAAGGCGTGGAGGATCCGTCCGCCAAGCTCGCCGGCTTCCGCGTGGCCCGGGTGCTCACCGCCGCGCGCCATCCGGACGCCGACAAGCTGCAGGTCCTCACCGTCGATACGGGAGAGGGCGCGCCGCTCCAGGTCGTCTGCGGCGCGCCGAACGCGCGCGCGGGATTGGTCGGCGTGCTCGGCTTGCCCGGCGCGACGGTGCCGGCGAACGGCCTGGTGCTCAAGAAGTCCGCGATCCGCGGCGTCGAATCGAACGGCATGATGTGCTCGACCCGCGAACTGGAGCTCGGCGAGGACCACGACGGCATCATCGAGCTGCCCCAGGATGCGCCGGTCGGCACTGCCTTTGCGGACTATCGCGGCTCCGATCCAGTCATCGAAGTCGCGATCACACCCAATCGGCCCGACTGCATGGGTGTCTACGGTATCGCCCGCGACCTTGCGGCCAAGGGCATCGGGACGCTCAAGCCGCTGGACGCGGTGACGGTCGCAGAGGCCTTCCCCTGTCCGGTCGAAGTGCGCACCGACGATCCGGAGGGCTGCCCGGCGTTCTACGGCCGGGTGATTCGCGGCGTCCGCAATGGTCCCTCGCCGCAGTGGCTACAGGATCGGCTCAAGGCGGCAGGTCAGCGGCCGATCTCGGCGATCGTCGATGCCACCAACTACCTGATGCTCGGCCATGCCCGGCCGGCGCATGCTTACGATCTCGCCAAGTTGAACGGCGCCGTCGTGGCCCGCCGCGCGCGCGACGGTGAGCAGGTCCTCGCCCTCAACGGCAAGACCTACACGCTCACGCCGGAGATGACGGTCATCGCCGATGCGCGGGGCGTGCACGACATCGCCGGCATCATGGGCGGCGAGGATTCCGGCTGCGACGAGATGACGACCGATGTCTTGCTCGAGATCGCCTATTTCGATCCCGAGCGGATCGCGCGCACCGGCCGCGAGCTCAACCTCACTAGCGACGCGCGCAGCCGCTTCGAGCGCGGGATCGATCCCGCCTTCCTCGACGAGGCCCTCGATCACCTCACCGCTCTGATCCAGACGCTGTGCGGCGGCGAGGCTTCGCAGGCGGTTCGTGCGGGCGCGCCGCCTTCGACTCCCAAGGTCGTGCACTTCGACCCGGCGCTGACCGAGCGGCTCGGCGGCGTGGCCATCAACCCTGCCGAGCAGCAGCGCATCCTCGCGAGCCTCGGCTTCGCGATCGTCGAACAGCAAGTCGGCTTCGAGTGCGCCTGGTCCGTGACTGTGCCCGGCTGGCGGCCCGACATCGACGGCGCGCCCGACATCGTCGAGGAGGTGGTGCGCATACACGGCCTCGACCAGGTGAAGAGCGTCGCGCTGCCCCGTGCGGACGGCGTGGCCCGTCCCACCGCCACGGCGGCCCAGAAGCTCGAGCGCCGCGTCCGCCGCGCCGCCGCCGCGCGCGGGCTGCAGGAAGCCGTCACCTGGTCATTCCTGCCCGTGAAGGAGGCCGCTGCCTTCGCCTCGGACGAGGCCGCGCTATGGACGCTCGCCAATCCGATCAGCGAGGACATGAAGGCGATGCGGCCGTCGCTGCTGCCCGGGCTTCT
>Ga0068860_100005025_pt1 | contig 13457 bp, 8 predicted proteins | sample KBSSwiS32_FD_66597 | JGI IMG/M metagenome (GOLD analysis project Ga0068860, IMG submission 66597) | Switchgrass rhizosphere microbial communities from Kellogg Biological Station, Michigan, USA - KBS Switchgrass S3-2 | ecosystem: Host-associated > Plants > Roots > Rhizosphere > Soil ... | reverse complement strand
TACGCCACGGCCGTCGCGAATGCACCGCTTGGATCCAGCTTGGCGAGAACGCTCCGGCTCGGGGTCGTTTGCCTCACCAGGATGAAGACGTTCCCGGCGCCATCCACGGCGACGCCGTACGCCCAGTTGCCCTCGTAGGCGTACGCCCAGGCCACCGTGCCCGCCGGGGTCAGCTTGGCCACGAACACCGGCCCATTGCCGTCAGCGGAGTCACCGGCGATGTAGCTGTTCCCCGCCGCGTCCGTGGCGATGCGCCGGCCGGCGCCGCTGGTCAAATAGGTGGAGAAGCCCAGGCTCGGTCCCAGCGCCATCGTCCCGGCGGCGGCGGTCTGGAGCGCCTGGGTGGACGTGCCCGGGGGAAGCGGGACCCTCCGGAGCGTGGCCCCGGCAGGCTGCGGCGGGAGTGGTGCCGCCATCAGGGGTACCGGGTTGGACGTGGCGGGTTCCTCAGCCGGTCCGCACGCCGCTCCGAGGACCAGGAGGAGTGAAGCCAGGATTGCTGATTTCATTCGAGACGTTGGCCGCGGGAAAGGCGGCGAGGAAGAGTCCTCGTCCGAGGTCGCGGCCTTCGTGCTCGTGGGTGCGCTTTCGCCGCGGCGCTATTCAGGCCGCAGCGCCCGGAGCGGCGCGTCCCGGCCGATGGCGATGAACGGGGCCCAGAAGTGGGGGTGGGGATGTGTGGCGCGGAGGGCGAGCATGGCGCCCTTGAGCGCCTCAGCCCGGCCCTGACCCAAGAGGAGGTTGCGGTAGTACCCCTCCATCATCGTCCGGGTGGTCTCGTCATCCACCTTCCACAGGCTGACCACCACCGTCTCCGCGCCCGCCACCACCAGCGCCCGCCGCAGCCCGTAGACGCCCTGACCGCGCCGGACCTCGCCCCGGCCGGTGTCGCACGCGGACAGCACCACCAACTGCGTGCCCCACAGGTCCAGTCCCGCCAACTCCAGCGCCGTGGCCAGCGAGCCCCCGAGGTCGGCAGCCCCGGAGGCGCCCGCCAGCACCAGCCCGGACCGGAGCAGTGGATCTTCGAGGCGCGCCGCGGTGCCGCCGACCTGGCCCAGGCCGCGGCCGCCAGGTGCGGACGGCGCGTCCTCCAGGAAGAACCCATGGCTGGCGACGTGGAGGATCGCCGGCGAGCTCAGGCCGAGCAGCCGCTCCTTGGACGCCTCCGCGCCGACGAAGACCTGCGCGTGCGGGAGCAGCCCGTGGATGGCCTCCGCCTCCGCGCGCGTGCCGGGCAGGGGCGCCCAGAGTTGCTCGGAGAGGCCGCGTTGCTCGGAGAAGAAACGCGCGACGGGGGCGGATCGCTCGGCCACGGAGGCCTGGGTGCTTGCCTTCGTGCGGTAGTCCGGATCGGCGAACACCACGACCGGAGATGAAGGGGCCTCCGGTCCGGGTCGCGGCAACAGGTCCCGGCCGCTGGTGAGGTAGGTGACGTCGAAGGCGTCGGCGAGGAAGCCGTGGCCGTCGTGGAGCGCCGCGAAGGGGACGAGCGCGAGCTGGCCGTCCGCGGCGACGAAGAGCTTCCGCGTCTTCCCGAGGAGCGGGAGCAGCGGCTTGAAGGCGAGCTGATACAGCTTCCGGGAGGCGGATTGAAAGCCGGCGTCCTGGCCGGCGAGCGCATCGCGTAACCCCGAGGCCGCCGAATCGATGGGCGCGGCCGGCCCCAGGTCCATGGCCCCGGTGCGGCCGTCCGGCAGGAGCACCATCGCCAGGTATCGGGGCTGTGCAGGGAGCTTCGACTCGGGGATGCCGCGTCTAGGGAGGAGCGGGTGGTCCGTGAAGTTGACGAACTGGACGAAAGCGGCGCCTTCAGGAATGGCGGTTGCGACCCGTCCGACGATCTCCTCGGGTGACGGGAGCAGGGTGAGCGCGCGCAGTGGAGCCGAGCGTTTGGCGAGGTCTGCTTCGAGCCCGTCACCCTCTTCCACCAGCGCCTTCAACTCTTGCTGATACTCCCCGGCAGCCTGGCTCTCCGGACCCTCCAATGAGAGCCTCGCGAGTCGGGTGCGGAGCCCGCGCAGGCGCGCAAAGATCTCCTGATCCCGAGCGCCCAGACTGCGGAGGATGGCGCGCGAAGTGGCGGCGGCCTCGTCCATGGAACGGCCCTCGAACAGGAGCGCGGCGGTCAGGGCCAGGCTCCGTGCATCCGGGCTGTCCACGTGGACGCGCACGAGCGAGTAGAGACGCTCCTGGCCGCCCTCCAGGAACCGGAGGAAGCTCGCCAGGCGCGACTCCGAGAAGCCGAGCGTCTCCCGGCGCAGTCGCCTCTCGGAGATGGAGAGGGCGCGCGCCAGCAGGGGTGTTGCGGCGGCCAGTCGCCCACGACCGAGTTGCAGGAGGGCGAGGCCATTCAGCGTGTCGACCAGGATGGGATGTGACTTGCCCTGGGCCGCTTCTCCAATTCCCAGGGCGCGCTCGTACAGGGGCTCCGCCTGATCGAGCCTCCCCGACCGGCGGTGAAGATCTGCAAGGCACATGAGCGTCTCGGCAACGTCTGGGTGTGCCTTGCCGAAGATGGATTCCCGGATGGCAAGCGCGCGTTCGAACAGGCGCGCCGCTTCGTCGAGGTGCCCGCGGCGGTCGCTGAGCCTGCCGAGGTTGTTGAGCGTCACGGCAACCAGGGTGCTCGTCTGACCGAAGGTTGATTCGCTGATCGCGAGCGAGCGCCGGTACAGCGCTTCTGCCCGGTCGTACTGCTCCATCTCGAAGTAGTCGGCAGCGAGGTTGTTGAGCCCCTGGGCCACGGTCGGATGGCTCGGCCCCAAGGCGGCCTCCCAGATGGCGAGCGCGTGCTCGTGCGCGAGTGCGGCGCGCTCATTCTGTCCCTGCAGCGAATAAATATTGCCCAGGTTCAGGTACGTGTGGCCGACAGAAGGATGTTTCGGGCCGAGGGTGGCTTCCCTGATGGCGAGTGCGCGCTGGTGCAGAAGCTCGGCGCGTTCGAAGAGGCCTTGCGCCTTGTAAGCGTTCGCCAGGTTGTTGAGTGCCACCGCGACGTCGGGATGCGTCGGGCCCAGGGCAGCCTCCCGAATGGCGAGTGCACGTTCGTTCAGGGTCGCCGTCAGGTCGTAACGTCCCTCGAGCTGGAAAACGTTGGCGAGGTTGATGATCGTGGTGGCGACCTCCGGGTGCGACGGGCCAAGGGTCGCTTGCCGGATGGCGAGAGCGCGCTGGAGGATTGCTTCGGCTTGCTCCCAGTGCTTCTCCTGGGTGCAGAGGATCCCGAGATTGTTGAGCGAGGCGGCGACGTCGGGGTGCGACGGCCCCAGGGTCGCCTCGCGGATGGCGAGTCCCCGCTCGAGGAGCGACCTGGCGCCCGCGACGTCTCCCGCCCGCCGATGAAGGTCGCCGGACAGGTTCGAGCACTTCGCGACCTCCAGGTGGTTGGGGCCGAGCACGGCCTCCCACAGAGAGCAGGCGCGATCGGCCGTGGAGGCGGCCTCGGCGTACTTGCCGGCGTCCTTCAGCTTGGTCGCCTCGTCGTAGGCGCGCGCCGCCTCCACCAGCCGCGGATCCATTCCCGCGTCCGGCGTGGCCCCGACCAGCACCAGGCACAACGCCGCTGCCCACGTCCGTCGAAGCGCGCGCCGCATACCCTCCATGCTACCGGGCCGGGCGGGTCAGGAACGCCCGCCCGGCGCCGTCCGTACGATGGAGGCTTGCCGGCCGCCCCGCGCTGTCGGCAGGATGCGCGCGCGCAACAGGAAAGGCAGACGATGTCGGAACAAGTGACCGTGACCCTCCCGGACGGCAGCCAGAAGCAGGCGCCGCGGGGGATGAAGGTGGGCGACTTCGTGCGGGAGAGCATCGGCGCCGGGCTGGCCAAGGCCGCCGTGGTGGCGAAGCTGAACGGCGAGCAGGTGGACCTCTCCCGGACCCTGGACTCGGACGCCAAGCTGGAGGTGCTCACCACCAAGACCCCCGACGCGCTGGAGGTGATCCGGCACGACGCCGCGCACGTGGTGGCCTCCGCGGTGCAGCGCCTGTTCCCCGGCACCCAGGTCACCATCGGCCCCACCATCGAGGACGGCTTCTATTACGACTTCTTCCGGGACAAGCCGTTCACCCCCGAGGACCTGGAGAAGATCGAGGCCGCCGCCAACGAAGAGGTGAAGAAGGACCTGCCCTTCGTCCGCAAGGAGGTCTCCTCCGAAGACGCCATCGCCCTCTTCAAGGGCAAGGGTGAGACCTTCAAGGTCGAGATCATCAACGACATCGTCGCCAAGGGCGCCAAGACCCTCACCCTCTACAGCCACGGCGACTGGGTGGACTTCTGCCTGGGGCCGCACGGGCCCTCCACCGGGCGGATCGGCGTCATCAAGCTGCTCTCCTCATCGGGCGCGTACTGGCGCGGCGACCACCGCAACCCGATGCTCCAGCGCATCTACGGGATCGCGTTCTTCGACCAGAAGGCGCTGGACGCGTGGATGAAGCAGCAGGAGGAGGCGAAGAAGCGCGACCACCGCCGCCTGGGGAAGGAGCTGGACCTCTTCCACTTCCACCCCTTCGCGCCCGGCGCCGCCTTCTGGACCCCCAAGGGCACCGCCGTCTACCAGGCGCTCTCCGTCTGGATGCGCAAGCTGGCGCTGGAGAACGGCTACGTGGAGATCAAGACCCCGCTGCTGTTCAACAAGGGGCTGTGGGAGATCTCCGGCCACTGGGGCAAGTACCGGGAGAACATGTTCCTGGTGCAGGACAAGGAGACCGGCGAGCACGACTTCTCGCTCAAGCCGATGAACTGCCCCAGCCACCACCTCTACTTCGGCTTCAAGAAGCACAGCTACCGCGACCTCCCGCTGCGGCTGCACACCCAGGACGTGCTCCACCGCAACGAGGCGGCCGGCTCGCTGGGCGGGCTGACCCGCGTCCGCCAGTTCGCGCAGGACGACGCGCACATCTACTGCGCGGAGAGCCAGATCACCGGCGAGGTGAAGCGCTTCGGCAAGCTGCTCGACCGCATCTACGGCGCGGTGGGCCTGAAGTACGAGTGCAAGTTCGCCACCCGCCCCGAGCAGCGGCTGGGCGACGACTCGCTCTGGGACCGCGCGGAGGGCGCGCTCAAGGAGGCGCTGGAGGCGCTCAACGTCCCCTACGAGCTGAAGCCGGGCGACGGCGCCTTCTACGGGCCGAAGATCGACTTCCACGTCTCCGACAGCATCGGCCGCACCTGGCAACTGGGCACCATGCAGCTGGACTACATGGCGCCGGAGCGGTTCGACCTCACCTACGTGGGCGAGGACAACGCGGAGCACCGCCCGGTGGTCCTCCACCGCGCCATCTACGGCTCCTTCGAACGCTTCATCGCCATCCTGATCGAGCACTTCGCCGGCGCCTTCCCCGCCTGGCTGGCGCCGGTGCAGGCCACCATCGTCACCGTGGCGGACCGGCAGCTGGAGTACGCGCGCAAGCTGCGCGACGACCTCCGCGCCCAGGGCTACCGGGTGGAGCTGGACGAGCGCGAGGGCACCCTCAACGCCAAGATCCGCGAGTCGCAGCTCCAGAAGATCCCGTTCACCCTCGTGGTGGGGGACAAGGAGGTGGAGCAGGGCGCGGTGTCCCCGCGGCGCTACGGCGGCGAGGACCTCAAGACCATGAAGGTGGAGGCCTTCCTCGCGCTGCTGGCGAAGGAGGCGGCGCTCCCGTAGCTCACGTCGCGCGCTTGGGCGGGTCCCAGGTCTTGCCCAGCTTCTGGTACTCGCGCCGGGTGGCACGCAGCAGGTGCTCCATCCGGATGCTCCCGCCCTCGTGCGCGGCGTAGAAGGCGGATGCCAGGCCGATGTTCCGGATGTGCCCGCCGGAGAGCCGGACCTCGCGCGCCAGGTAGTCGAAGTCCAGCTCCGCGGAGAGCGGGGCGCGCCCGGGGAAGATGATCTGCCACAGCCGGCGGCGCTGCTCCTCGTCCGGGAAGGGGAACTCGATCACGAAGCGCATCCGCCGCGCGAAGGCGTCGTCCAGGTTCTGCTTGAAGTTGGTGGAGAGGATGGCGGTGCCGTCCAGGTCCTCCATCCGCTGCAAGAGGTAGCCGACCTCCACGTTGGCGTAGCGGTCGTGGGCGTCCTTCACCTCCGACCGCTTGCCGAACAGCGCGTCCGCCTCGTCGAAGAAGAGGACCGCGTGGGTGGCCTCGGCGTCGTCGAACACCTGGCCCAGGTTCTTCTCCGTCTCGCCGATGTACTTGCTCACCACCTGCGAGAGGTCCACCCGGTAGAGGTCCAGGCCCAGCTCGGAGGCGATCACCTGCGCGGCGAGCGTCTTCCCCGTGCCGGGCGGGCCGCTGAACAGCACGGAGAGGCCGCGCCCCAGGGGCAGCTTGGATTCGAAGCCCCAGTCGCCCAGCACCCGGTGGTGGTGGCGCGCCTCGTTGCAGAGGTCCTCCAGCTGCGCGCGCGTGGCGGGCGGGAGCACCAGTTCGTCCCAGCCCCGCTTCCCCTTCACGTGTCGCGCCAGCGAGCCCAGCCGGCGCGCCCCCGCGGTGCGGCACGCCTCGTCGAGGTCGGCGGCGCCGATCTTCCCGCCCTCCGACCCGCGCCACCGCGCGACGGAGGTCGCCGCCTCCAGCACCCGCGGGATCTGGTCCGCGCCGAAGCGGAAGCGCCCCGCCAGCCAGCCCCAGTCCGCGCCCTCCACGCCCGGCCACCCGGAGCCGATCTGCTCCCACAGCCTCCTCCGCTCCGCCACCTCGGGCGCCCGCAGCTCCACGCCCATCACCATGGGCCCGTCCTCGGGGCGCTCCGGGATCCAGGGGCGGCGGCCGAGGAGGAAGGTGAGCCGGGACGCGCCCTGGAGCGCCGCCATCAGCGCGGGCACCAGCGCCCCGCTCCGGGCCGGATCCGCCAGCAGCGCGTCGAACCCCTCCAGGCAGAGCGCGGCGGGGATCAGCGCCGCCTCGCGCGCCAGCAGCCAGAAGGCGTCGCCCGGCGGCAGCGGCCCGGCGAGGAGCCGCTCCAGGTCCACCAGCAGGAGCGGCATGCCCAGGCGGCTGCACGCGGACTCCGCCAGCGCGCGCAAGCCCGCGCCCGGCGGCCCGTGGAGGTGGAAGGCCAGCCCGGGCTCGCGCCGCGGGGGCGCCTCCAGGAGCGAGAGGATCCGGCGCTCCACCTCGCCGTTGATGGGCGGCCGGTCCGGCGGCCCGGGCGGCAGCAGCCGCGCCGCGCCGGCCAGCCGCGCGTCCACCCCCTGCGCGCCGGTCAGGAACCCGGCCACCCGGTCGTCCAGCGCCAGCGGCCGCGCCAGCAGCGAGGCCGGCCCGCGCTCCTCCACCGTCTCGGCGCGACAGAGCTGGAACCGCGAGAGCGCCGCCCGCGGGTCGAAGGCGCGGCGCGCGGCGAGCTTGTCTTCGGCCGTGTCGCAGAACAGGTCGAGCGCGAGCGACACCGTGGGCCGCTTCTGCGTCACGTCGTCCTCGAGGTAGCCGCAGAGGCGCTCGTAGCGGCGGTCCAGCGCGGGGGCCAGCGCCAGCACCAGCACCTGCTGCTCGAAGGGGTCCAGCGCGAACAGGCGCGAGAGGTGGACCAGCGGCAGCCTGCGGGCGGCGTCACCGGTCGCCTCCAGCCGGGCCGCGATGCGCGCCTCCACCGCCTCCCGCTGCGCGCGCCAGCGGTCCGAAGGCTCCGCGCCGGGCGAGGGCGCGCCGTCCCCGGCGGCGAGCGCGTCCACCAGCTCCACCACCTCGTCGTCGGAGATCACCAACCCGCGGAGCGCGTCCAGCGGGTCGTCCGGGCGGTGCCGCCGGACCTGGCGCGCGCGCAGGCCCAGCGACAGGTCCAGGCGCCGGAGCAGGTCCTCGAGGTGCTCCCACGGGGACCGGTAGGGGGTCGACATCCGGGCCGGAGCTTACCCGGCCTTCTTCACGTTGAGCCGCTCCATCGCCTGCTCTCGCAGCATGCGCAGGAGGCTCTCGTGGGCGACCGCGTCGTGCCCGCAGCCGCCGTCGACCTGCGCTACGCCGCCCCACTGGTCGATCTGCGCGAGCTCCGCGTCGATCCTGGCCACCACCGCGCGGAGCTTGTCCGGCGTGTCGGCGCCGTTGAGCTCCGCGGCGATCCCGCCGTATCGCCGCTGCAGGTCCGCCTGCTTGCCGGCCATGTCCCGCCGCGCCAGCTCCACCTTGTCCTCGCGCTGCCGCTGCGCCTGGACCTCCGGGGTGTACGCCTTCGCCCACGGGTTCCCGTTCCCCTGATCGCGGATCACGCCGTCCTGGTTGACCTTGCCCCACTGCTTGTAGACCTCGTACGCCGCGGCGCGGACCTCCTCGGGGAAGTCCTCGTTGCGCATGGCGGCCTCGATGTCGACCAGCCCGATGATGCCGTCCTTGCGCCCGAGGCCGGCCGCGGTGTCGACCATGTCGTAGCGGTCGCGCCGGCTGAGGATCCCCATGGCCTTCTCCAGCCGCTCGCTGGGGAGCAGCTTGGAGTAGCCCTGCCGGTTCCACGCGTCCATGGCGTGGGCCTTCCCCGCGTTCGCCTTCACCTTCTCGTCCAGGCGGCCGGCCTCGCGGTACGCGTCGATGAGGTCCATGGTCGCGCCGGGCAGGTTGACCGCCGTGCCCACGTCGTTGGCGAGCTTCATCCCGATGCGCCCGCCCAGCGCGAGCACGTTGGGGACGTTGATGTTCCCCTCCAGGCCGAAGCCGGCGCCCACGCCGACGGAGGCGAAGGCCTTGGCCTCGAAGCCCAGCTTCCCGGTCTTGATGTCCCCGGTGACGTTGAACTTGGCGCCGGCCGCCGCGCCCGCCCAGGCGGAGACGGACGCGCTCCCCTCGACCAGCGGCTTGTACTCGCTGTCCGCGGCGGAGGCGGGCTTGGACTCCAGCTTGATGGTGCCCTTGAGCTCGCCCTTGGCGCCCACGAAGCCCTCCGCGCCCAGGTTGACGCGGACCACGCCGTCGGTGCCGACCTTGAAGTTGAGCTTGAGGTTGGCGTCGCCGCCGATCTTCAGGCCGCCCTCGAGCTGCACGGTGGCCTTGAACTTCTCGCCGCCGTACTCGAACTCGAAGGTCTTCTCCACCTTGCCGGTGGCGTTGAGCGCGTGCGCGTCCAGCTTCAGCGACCCGTTCACGTCCAGGCCGGAGGAGTTGAGCTGCACGTCGAACTTGCCGCTGACCGAGGCGCCGGGGCCGAAGTCGTCGCCGACCTTCTTCTCCGCGCTGCCCTTGACCACCGTCACCGACGGGCCGACCGGGTCCTTGGCCTTCGGGGCCTCCGCGCCGCCCTTCTTCTCGACCTCCTTCTTCACTTCCTTCTTGGTGTCGCCCTTCTTCTCGACCTTGACGTCGCCGCCGCCGATCTTCGTCTCGAAGGTGTCCTTCGGAGCGGCGGGCGGGGTGGCCGGGGGAGTTGCCGGGGGCGTGTTCGGGGCAGACGGGTACTGCGCCGGCGGAGTCCCGCCGGGGGCAACAGGGTTCGTAGGCATGTTGGAATCCCTCTCCAGTAGGGAAGCGAAGCGAGCAGCGTTGATCAGATTCTCGGCGCGCGACCTGGACGGTTTCTTGGGTCCCGAGAGACCATTTTTGCTAAATCTTTTGTCAGTTGCCTGGCTTTCGCGTGCCTGGAAGGGGAGTTGCGGTGTGGGTGTTCTGGACTCCAGGAGGCGGAGCACGGATGCTCCACTGGAGCGGTCACACACCCCCCGTCTAGGCTTGACTTGAGGGTGTAGACCAGTATCTTCCGCCTCCTTTTTTCAAGGCCGAAAGGGGAGTTGGACCCTTCGAGGCCTGTTTTTGGAGGAGTCTCCCAATCGCTCGCGACCAAAGAACGAACCGCCGTATTCGTGCGCGCGAGGTCCGCGTCGTAGGCCCTGCCGGGGAGCAGCTCGGGATCCTGACGATCGAAGCAGCGCTGGAGAAGTCGCAGGAGTTTGGCCTCGACCTGGTCGAGGTCAACCCCATGGCGAAGCCGCCGGTCTGCAAGATCATGGACTACGGCAAGTTCAAGTACGAGGAGAAGAAGAAGGCCTCCGAAGCGAAGAAGAAGCAGGTCGTGGTCCACCTCAAGGAAGTGAAGCTCCGGCCGAAGACGGAAGACCACGACTACGAGTTCAAGGTCCGCAACGTGAAGCGGTTCCTCGAGGAAGGGAACAAGGCGCGCATCACCATCATGTTCCGCGGCCGCGAGATCACCCACCGCGAGCTGGGGCAGGCGCTGCTGGACGACGTGGTGAAGGACGTGAAGGACGTGGGCATCATCGAACAGCCCCCGCGGATGGAAGGCCGCCAGATGTTCATGATCCTGGCGCCGAATCCGAAGGTCGCGCAGCGGGCGAGGGACCTGGCGCGGCAGCAGGCGATCGCGCGCGAGCAGGCGGAGAAGCAGGCAGAGAAGGGCGACAAGCCGCAGGGGAACCAGCCCAAGGGCGACGGGCAGCCGGCCGCGCAGCCGAAGCAGGAGGCGGTCGCTCCGGCGGCCCCCGCTTCGGCCCCCGCGGCCCCGGCCCCGGAGAATGCACCGAAGGTTTAGAGAGGAAGCACTGCAATGCCGAAGATGAAGACCCGGAGCAGCGCGAAGAAGCGGCTCCACGTGAAGAAGAGCGGGAAGGTGAAGCACGGGAAGGCGTTCGCCAAGCACCTGATGACCTTCTCGAAGACCCCCGACAGCAAGCGAAGCAACCGCGGCACCGGTCACCTCAAGCAGATGGATGCGAAGAAGGTGGTCAAGGAACTGTTCCCCTACGGGGCCAACTAGGAATTCGAAATGCGCGTCAAGAAGGGTGTGAAGGCCAGGCGTCGTCGCAACCGGATCCTGAAGCTGTCCAAGGGATACCGGGGCCGCCGGAAGAATTGCTACAAGCGGGCGAACCAGTCGGTGGAGCGCGCGCTGGATTACGCCTCCCGCGACCGGGCCCGGAAGAAGCGGGACTTCCGCTCGCTGTGGATCGTCCGCATCAACGCGGCGGCGAGGGCGGCGGGGCTGTCGTACTCGCGGCTGATCGCCGGGCTGAACAAGGCCAAGGTGGGGCTGGACCGCAAGGTGCTGGCGGAGATCGCGGTGGCGGATCCGGCGGGGTTCGCGGCGGTGGCCAAGCTGGCCCAGGCCTAGCGAGCAGCCGTTCACGGATTTCTCCAGGGGCTGCCGTCAGCACGGCAGCCCCTTTTTCGTGAGGAAAGGCATGAAGGAGCGGCTGGCGAAGCTGCTGGACCAGGGGCGCCTGGAGATCGACACGGCGTCGGACCCGGAGCGCGTCGAGGCGCTGCGGGTCAAGTACCTGGGCAAGAAGGGGGAGCTGTCCCAGGTGCTGGGCGGGATGGGGAAGCTCCCGCCGGAGGAGCGGCGCGCGCTGGGCGAGGTGGCCAACGCCGCCAAGGCCGAGCTGGAGGCGCTCCTGGTGAAGGCGGTCCAGCGGGCGGAGGACGCCCGGATGGAGCAGGCGCTGCGCGGGCCCCGGCTGGACGTGACGCTCCCCGGGCGCGGGCTCGGGCCGGGGCGGCGGCACCCGGTCTCGCGCACCATGGACGACGTCATCCGGACCTTCGCGCGGCTGGGCTTCGAGGTCCGCACCGGGCCGGAGATCGAGCTCGACTACTACAACTTCGAGGCGCTCAACTTCCCCCACGACCACCCCGCGCGGGACATGCAGGACACGTTCTTCGTGTCGGCGAAGTGGGTGTCCGGCCCGGAGGTGGACCATCCGGGGAACCCGGTCGTGCTGCGCACGCACACGTCGCCGGTGCAGATCCGGACCATGCTGGAGGAGAAGCCGCCGGTGCGGGTGATCGTGCCCGGGCGCGTCTACCGGCGCGACTCGGACATGACCCACACGCCCATGTTCCACCAGGTGGAGGGGCTGATGGTGGACCGCGGCGTCACCATGGGCGAGCTGAAGGGGACGCTGGACGCGTTCGCCAAGGCGATGTTCGGCGCGCAGGTGAAGACGCGGTTCCGGCCGTCGTTCTTCCCCTTCACCGAGCCGTCCGCGGAGGTCGACATCTCCTGCGTCCGCTGCAAGGGCAAGGGCTGCCGGGTCTGCAAGCAGACCGGGTGGCTGGAGGTGCTGGGCTGCGGGATGGTCCACCCGAACCTGTACCGGAACGTCGGGTACGACCCGGAGCAGGTGCAGGGGTTCGCGTTCGGGATGGGCGTCGACCGGATCACCATGCTCCGGTACGAGATCGACGACCTGCGGATGATGTTCGAGAACGACATCCGCTTCCTCGGGCAGTTCTAGGGTTACGAGTCATGAAGGTTTCGACGAAGTGGCTGTCGGAGTACGTGGCGCTGCCGCCGCTGGAGGAGCTCGTCCGGCGGCTCACCATGGCGGGGCTGGAGGTGGAGGCGGTGGAGCGCCCCGGCGCGGCGCTGGCCGGGGTGGTGGTGGCGCAGGTCCAGGAGTCCGCGCCGCACCCGAACGCCGACAAGCTGTCGGTGACGAAGGTGGACGCGGGCGGGGCGGCGCCGCTGCAGATCGTCTGCGGGGCGAAGAACTACAAGGTCGGGGACAAGGTCCCGCTGGCCACGGTGGGGACGAAGCTGCCGGGCGGGACGGAGATCAAGAAGGCGGCGCTGCGGGGGGTGGAGAGCTCCGGGATGCTGTGCTCGGCGCGGGAGCTGGGGCTGGCGGAGGACGCGTCGGGGTTGATGATCCTGGACGCGGGGTTGAAGCCGGGGACGCCCATCGCGGAGGCGCTGGGGCTGGATGACGCGGTGCTGGAGGTGAACGTCACGCCCAACCGGCCGGACGCGCTGAGCCACCTGGGGATCGCGCGGGAGATCGCGGTGCTCACCCGGCAGGCGCTTCGCAAGCCCACGGTGGAGCTGAAGGAGGGAGGGCGCGCGGCGGCCGAGGTGGTGAAGATCCGGATCGAGGACCCGGCGCGCTGCCCGAGGTACGCGGGGCGAGTGGTGGAGGGGATCGCCATCGGGCCGTCGCCGGCGTGGATGAAGCAGCGGCTGGAGGCGTGCGGGGTCCGCTCCATCAACAACGTGGTGGACGTCACCAACTACGTGATGCTGGAGAGCGGGCAGCCGCTCCACGCGTTCGACCTCGACAAGGTGGGCGGGGCGGAGATCGTGGTGCGGGTGGCGAAGGCGGGGGAGAAGCTCACCTCGCTGGATGGGAAGGCGCGCGTGCTGGACCCGGACGACCTGGTGATCGCGGATCGGGAGAGGGCGACGGCGATCGGCGGGGTGATGGGGGGCGCGGATTCGGAGGTGAGCGCGTCGACGAAGCGGGTGCTGGTGGAGGTGGCGAGCTTCCAGCCCAGCACGGTGCGGCGGTCGGCGAAGCGGCACGCGCTGCACACGGAGGCGTCGCACCGGTTCGAGCGCGGCGTGGACGTGGGCGGGGTGCCGTGGGTGATCGACCGGGCGGCGGCGCTGCTGGCGGAGCTGGGGAAGGGGACGGTGCTGAAGGGGCGGGTGGACGCGTATCCGGTGCCGGTGACGCTGCGGCGGGTGCGGCTGCGCGACGAGAAGCTGAAGGCGCTGCTGGGGGTGGAGATCCCGCGGGCGGAGAGCCGGCGG
>Ga0068860_100005024_pt1 | contig 13462 bp, 6 predicted proteins | sample KBSSwiS32_FD_66597 | JGI IMG/M metagenome (GOLD analysis project Ga0068860, IMG submission 66597) | Switchgrass rhizosphere microbial communities from Kellogg Biological Station, Michigan, USA - KBS Switchgrass S3-2 | ecosystem: Host-associated > Plants > Roots > Rhizosphere > Soil ... | reverse complement strand
CTGTACCCTTTTGGCTATGGTTTAAGTTATACAACATTCAGCTATAGCAATATTAAGCTTAGCAGCTCAACACTTAACACAAATGGAAAACTGACTGCAACGGCCACCGTAACAAATACAGGAAATATAAAAGGTAAAGAAGTTGTGCAACTTTACATTCGCGACATGGTTGGCAGCGTAACAAGGCCTGTGCAGGAATTGAAAGGATTTCAAAAGATTGAATTGAATGCCGGCGAATCAAAAGCGATCACGTTTACAATTTCAGTAAACGATCTTAAATTTTATAATGGCGATTTGAAATATGTTGCCGAGCCGGGGGATTTTAAATTATTTATTGGTGGCAATAGCCGGGATGTAAAGGAAGCGAGCTTTAAATTGCTTTGATAACGAGATTGACGGTCGACAAAAATTTAAATGAAGCTATAAATAACGCAATATATTGTTCGTAAAAAGCGAAACAAAATACCTTACACAGAGTTTTTAATTGCCGCAGGAGAGCTAGGGAGGCAATGCCGTCGGATTAAATTAATTGCATAATTGCTATTGTATTTAGAAGCTTGCGCCTCTTAATAAAATGTTCCGCCGAAGCGGAACACTTTATTGATGCCGAAAAATGTAATCATTAGAGATTTTTACCATCACTGCGGCCTGCGTGGCCTTAGCGAAGGTTCAATCTGGTCTTTCCAGGTTTTATATTGTTCTTCTGTTAATATACCCTTAAGTTTTTGATCTCTTTCGTCCATAGCTGGCTGCATTTTTTCACGCATTGCCTGAAAATCAGTCTGTCCTCCAGCCATCATCTCTTCTCTTGTTTTCTCGGCTGATCTGTAAAAAGTGGCAAAAATAGAATCGGCTTCTGTAAGTTTTGCGTTGTCAAGCTTAAAAGCGCTGTCTAATTTTTGATGAGTAATTTGAACTCGCTCTTCCACTGTGCGCCGTGGAAAACCTTGCTGGGCTTTAACTGCTGTGCCTACGGTGAATAAAACCGCCAGAAATAAGATGTTTTTCATGAAGTTTTTGTTTTAGATTATTGATAGAAATTTCCTTAAGAGTTAACTAATAGAAAATTTCCTGCCATAATTTTTTTCTGTTTATAAAATAGCCTGAATGCTGTGTTAAATTTTTTTTGTCAGAAAATTTTTTATAAAAAACTCTTAAAACGAAAAGAGAAATTTGGACGTTTAATCTTGGCACTAAGACTTGAGGTAAATAAGATAATTAGCCATTATAATTACGGTACTTAGAAACATCGTTTATTGTTAGCGTCGGACTACTTTCAGTGTTCCGATTGAAAATAGTGCAATTGCAATATTTAGAAGATATTCTTTATCGCAGACAAGTTGATCTCTGCATGATTGGATTCTGTCCTATTCTATACCTTCTTTTCTTCAACATGTTCATATTCTCCGGGCTTATAATTCGCCTGTAACTCAGCTAATTTTTTCTTCCCATAAGCTATTCTGGTTATGAGCACATATAATGTAGGAACAATAAATATGGCCAAAGTAGTTGCGGCAAGCATGCCTCCAAACACAGTCCAGCCAATGGTTTTACGCGATTCGGCGGCGGCACCACTTGCAAATGCTAACGGTAACACTCCGAAAATAAAGGCTAAAGATGTCATTACAATTGGGCGTAACCTTAACTGCACTGCAGCCAGTGTTGCTTTTATTAATTCCATTCCGGCATCCACTCTTACTTTAGCATATTCAACAATAAGTATAGCATTTTTTGCGGAAAGACCGATAAGGGTAATTAGCCCAATTTGTGCATATACATTATTGGTAAGATTTGGCAAAAACGTAAGTGTTATGATTGATCCCAATGCACCAACAGGAACTGCAAATAACACAGAAAAGGGAACTGACCAGCTTTCATACAAGGCCGCAAGAAAAAGAAACACAAACACAATTGAGATTAGAAAAACAGTAGTTGTAGTATTGCCGGCTTTTATCTCTTCAATGCTCATGCCCGAAAATTCATAACCATAGCCTACGGGTAAATTTTGCGCAGCGGTTTCTCTTAAAGCATCTATTGCCTGCCCGCTGCTATAACCTGGCTTTGGAGTACCATTAATTTCAATTGATCTGTACACATTAAAATGCGATACTAACGCTGGGTTTTCTACCACTTTGCTTTTTATCAATGAGCTTAACGGTATCATATTTCCCTCGCTGTTACGCACATAATATTTTTCAAGATTGCTGAGCGAGGACCGATAACTGCTATCAGCTTGAGTTAGAACACGGAAATTTCTGCCATATAAAGTAAAATCATTTATGTAAGCGCTGCCCAATAAAGTGGACATGGTATTATATATATCTGATATTGAAACGCCTAATTGCTTTGCTTTATCACGATCAACATCTACCTGGTAGCCGGGAGTGTGAGCACTAAAGAAAGTATAGGCCATTGCTATTTCAGGCCTTTGATTTACGGCGGCAAGAAATTTCCTTGCTATCTGCTCAAACTTTTGAATACTATCTGTGCTGGTTGTTTGCTGCAACTCAAATGTAAAGCCTGATGTTGCTCCTAATCCAGGAATGGCTGGCGGAGATATTGCCAGTATCCTCGCTTCTTTTATATCAGCGGTTCTCTTTTGAATTTGAGCTATCACACTTTGAACATGATGCGCTTTGCCCTTGCGATCGTCCCATGGTTTTAAAAGAACAAACATGGTACCTACATTAGATTTGTTGCTGAAACTAAGCACATTGAAACCGGCTAATCCGCCTACTGTTTTTATCTCTGGAAGAGACCGGACTTTTGCCATCACCTGCTTAAGCATGGCAATGCTGCGACTGGTTGAAGTAGCCTCAGGCAGTTCATAAGTTACGTAAAGTCGTCCCTCATCCTCAGTTGGTATAAAGCCGGTTGGTTTATTTTTGAAAAGAAAAAATAATACAACAAATAACACAACCATTAGCACCAATACATAAGGCGTAAATTTTATCCATTTACCAACACCTCTTGTGTAAGAGCCTGTAACTTTTCCAAACCAGTTATTGAAAGAGGCATGAAACCTCTCCAGGATAGTCTTCTTTGCCTCTTTATCTTTTGAGGGTTTAAGCATGATAGAGCATAACGCCGGCGTGAGGGACAATGCAACAAACGCGGATATAAGAACTGATACAGCAATAGTAATAGCAAACTGTTGATACAACCTTCCTACAATACCTGGTACAAACCCAACCGGCACAAACACCGCCGCCAGTATGAGAGCGATGGCAATCACCGGGCCTGAGATATCGGTCATTGCTTTTCGGGTAGCATCTTTAGGCGATAGATTTTCATAATCAATATTATGCTGGACAGCTTCTACCACAACTATCGCATCATCTACTACAATACCAATAGCAAGCACAAAAGCGAACATGGTAAGTGTGTTTATCGTAAAACCAAAGGGAATGAAAAATATAAAAGTGCCAATAAGAGAAACTGGGATAGCTAGCACTGGTATTAGTGTGGCCCTCCAACTTTGAAGAAAAAGGAATACTACCAGTATAACCAGGCCCAGCGCCTGCAACAGGGTAATTATCACTTCTCTTATTGATACTTTAACTACGGTTACTGTTTCAAGAGGTATCGAGAAATCAATATCCTTCGGGAAGGTCTTTTTTAATTCTCCGAGAGTTTTAAGAAGTCTGTCATAAGTTTCCAGTGCATTAGCTCCAGGCGCCTGGTATATTAACACAAAAGCACCGGGCTTACCATCTACGAGTGCATTATTTCCGTAATCAAATTTGCCTAACTCTATCCTTGCAATATCTTTTAGATAAACAATACTTCCTGTTGAGGGAATGGTGCGTACAACAATATCGCGAAATTGATCCTCTGTATTAATACGGCTGTTGGTTAGCACACTATATTCAAAACTTTGAGCTACAGGTTGCGGGTTACCGCCTATTGTACCTGCAGCTATCTGCAGATTTTGCTCAGCAAGAACTGCTGCAACATCAGCCGGAGTGATGTTTAGAGCAGCCAGCTTTTCAGGGTTTAGCCAGATGCGCATTCCAAAATCGTCTGCACGGGAAACAATATCACCTACACCCTTTACGCGCTGCAAGGCATCCTTCATATAGATGTTTACATAGTTGCCAATAAACCTTGCATCATGGGTTCCGTTGGGTGAGTAAAATGCCAGGGCTACCATAATAGCCGGATTGCGTTTGCGTACCGTTATCCCTAATCTTTTCACTACATCCGGTAATGAAGGCTGAGCAATACTCACCCTATTCTGCACATCGATAGAGGCAATGTTTACATCAGTGCCTACATCAAAAACTACATTGATAGCGCTTTGTCCGCTGGAGGTACTGTTACTGGAAATATAGGTCATACCAGGTGTTCCATTTACCTGGGTTTCTATAGGCGTGGTTGTAGTTTGTTCTACGGTTTGAGCATCAGCGCCAGTAAAGAGGCCCGAGATTGTTACCGTTGGTGGCGTAATATCAGGATACTGTGCGATTGGCAAAGTAGTTAATGATATAATCCCAATCAGCACTATTACAATTGATATGACTATTGCAGTAACCGGCCTGCGTATGAATGTTTCAGCTATCATTCTTTTAGTTTTTGCCCCCGCCCCCCGAAGGGGAGAAATCCACTGGTTAGCTCCTCAACCGTGGATGAAATTCTAACGGAGGTTAGTCGTCTAATTTGAAGTCTATTCTTTTTTGAAGTCTATTCTTTTTAATTGACCGCCCAGGCTTCGCCCTTTTAGGGAACGGGGGTTTAACTCTTCTTCTCCGCCGCTGCCTTAGGTGGAGCTGTTGTTACCACCGTTCCTTCATGAAGATTTTGAACTCCTTCCACAACAATCTTTTCTCCTGGCTTTAATCCATTTTTTATAATAACATTTGCTCCTGTTTGATTGCTTAACTGAATCTTGCGCTGACTTACTTTATTGCTATCGCCAACAACGTAGACAAAAAATTCGCCCAATTGCTCTGTGACTGCTTTAAAGGGAACAATGGTTGAATTTGTGGAAGCATTATTTTTAACTCTTACAGTTGCATTCATGCCTGCCTTAAGCATGCCCTTATCATTAGGAAAGACCAGTCTTGTTTTTATGGTTCCTGTTTGCGGATCAACGGCACGGTCGATTAAACTTATCTTTCCGGGATAAGGATATACCTCATCAGAAAATGCAATTGTAAAAACTGAATCCTTATTATTTGTTGTCTCTTGCTGCATCTTCACAAAGCGATAAATTTCTTTTTGACCCACAGTAAAATCTACTGCCATAGGATCGTCTGTTGAAATAGTGTTCAAAACAGTTTGCCCGGCAACAACGGCAGTTCCCTTTTTGACCTGTGAAATACCTACTGTTCCTGTGAAGGGTGCAGCGATGCCTGCAAATTTTACATTAGATCGCACCGCATTTACATTTGCCCGAGCGGCATCTACCTGTTTTTGTGAGGCCTGCAATGCAGCATCAGCATAATCTACCTGTTGTTTGGCAACCGCATCATGCTTGTCAAGTTCATGGTATCTATCAGCATCTTTCTGCGACTTTAATAAGTTTGTTTCCTGCACCTCGAGGTTGGCCACTGCTTGTTGGTAATTAGCATTATATACTTCTGCGTCTATGGAGTATAATCTTTGTCCTTTGTTCACCTTTTGTCCATCCTTAAAATAAATACCTGTTACATAACCACTAACCTGGGCGGTAAGGCTTATCTCATTTAACGGAGTAACGATACCAGGATATTCATCATAATATACTGCATCTGTTGAAGTAACTTCTGCAACTGTAACTGGCACCGCTGGCGGAGGGCCTTGTGGTTGTTGCCCTTTTTTATTGGCACAAGAGGTGATAATAATTACAATCGCACAAAGGAAAAATATATGAGGTTGTTTATAGTTCATACTAATTTTTTTAATAGTCGATGTTTCCTAATGCCTGCGCCACGTCTATCTTGCTCGCAAGCAATTGATACAAGGCGTTGTAAAAGTTTATTTGCGCAGTACGCAGGTCTGTTTCAGAATTTATCACTTCTAAATAAGTTTTTATACCGGAACGATATTGCAAACGTATCACGTCATAAACTTCGTTGGCCAATGCAAGATTTTCTTTAAGGCTATAATAATTGTAGAGGTTACTTTTATAAGAAGACATAGCCTGCTGGTATTGCGTATTAATTAAATTTTGAAGGCTTGTTAAAGAATTATCCACTTGCCTTATTTGCAACTGCGCCTGTTTTATTTCCTGCAATCTCTTGCCTCCCTGGAAGATTGGAAAAGAAAGCAAAAGCCCCACATAAGAAGTGGGATAGTTCTGTTTGTATAATTTTGAGAATGTGTTGTTCTGAAAATTAAGATTGTAATTTCCGAATGCAGAAACGTCCGGTAAAAAGGACCATTTATAATATTGCAGATTGTATTGCTGCAGCTTCTTTTGTGTTTCAAGTAGCTTTACTTCAATCCGGTTAGAATAACTGACCCGTTGCAACGTATCAATAAATATTTCATTGGCCATCTGTGTAGAATCGTACACCAGTTGAAGCTCTTTTTCAACAGGATAATTCATTAATTGTTTCAGGTAAACATATTTGGCCTTCAGAGATTCATCACCACTCTTCTTTTGCGCCTTTGCATTATTTAAAGAAATGGTTGCTCTTTTATAATCTGTTTTATCAGTAATGCCACTCTGGTATTGATAGTAGGCATCTTTGAGACTACGATCAATTCTTAAGATATCTTCTTCGGTAACCTGTATCTGTTCCATTGTAAGTATCACATCATAAAAGGCCTTGCTTACCTGTACCGCAATATCTATATTTTGCTCTTTAGTATTCTGGTGCGCCTGAAGGCGAACATCTTTCCCTGTTCGTAACGCCAATAGTACGTCACGGTTAAAAACATTCTGTGTGGCGCCAAACTCTGCGTTTGAAGTATTCTTTGACCCGGAATGTATTAAGTTTCCATTTATGTTGAGGGTTGGCAATTTAAAATTATGCTGCAGGTTATAATCTAAATTGATTTGCGGATACCAATCAGCGAGTTTGCTTTTAATAGTTGCCTCTACAATTTCTTCATCAAGCTGTGCATTTTTAAGATCAGGATTCTGTTGAATGGCAAAGCGAATACAATTATCTAAAGTAGCTTGTTGCAATGCTGTGTCACTTGCATTTTGTGCCGAAAGAATAGCCGGGAATAATAATGCTGCTAACAAGATTTTTAAAGCTTTACTCCACCGGAAGTTTTTTTCTATATTCAAATTGAACATATAATCGTTTATTATTCTGTTTTGCCAAACAGTTTATAATGCATATGCAATCAATCGTGGAAAAACAATCACAGTAATAAGAACCCGCTTTTAAACAACATCATAAAAAGATGTTTGCAATTTGCAAAGACTATCGCAGCAAAGTATAACGATAAGTCATATTGTATTTTGCAGTTGCAATATTACAACCAAATACAAAAACAATTATATGCATCAATCTTTTTTTTGACTATTGAAATTTTGGAAGGAAAGTTTTAGAAGGAAGGTTTGCGGCTCGGTTTGGCTTTTTATTTTTAAATCTCTGCAGGTTAATTTCATTTTAGTTCTGAAGGGGCAAACGGCCGGTTATTTAGTACTCTACCTAACGAGTATAACAGCTCCCCGATACTCAAAGATCTCTCCACCCTCACACTCAGTTTTTATCATGTACACGTATGCTCCTCCGGGCATTGGCTCGCCCTTAAAAGTGCCATCCCAACTATTGTTGCGGTCATTGATATTAATATTTTGTTTCTCAAACACCGGTGTGCCCCACCTGCTGTAAATGATAATAGAGCGTATCTTTTTAATCCCGCTGCCAGTGATATTAAACCGGTCATTTATATTATCACGGTTTGGAGTAAATGCGTTAGGAATGAATATCAGGTTTTTTGCACACATCAGGTGAATGGATACCTCATCGTTTGCTTTACAGCCATCTGCATTACTTGCTGTAAGTGTATAAGTGATGGAAAAGGTTGGTTTACTTACCGGGTTAAGGCAACTAGTGCAATTAAGATAATCTGATGGTGACCAGGTCCAGCTTACGGCTCCACTTATTGTTGGTGAAAGCGTTAGGGGAATCCCTGCCATCAATTCCTTATCCTCACCAGCATTTACTAAAGGAAGTTTGCTGATACGCACCAATACATCGGCAGTATCAGTAAAACAATTATAATTATCATAGCCTACCACCGTAAACGTAACTGAACTATTGGGAAGAGCGGAAGGGTTAGGAATGTTGATGTTACTTATTCCTTCAATATTGTTTATCCATTTATATTTATCTGCACCGGATACTGCTAGTTGAACAGCACTGCCTTCGCATGCAAATAAAGATGCAGGCACATTTAATGTGAAAGGAGTGATGATTTTTACAAAGACAGAATCCTTGCTGCTGCAGCCTTCGGCATTAGTAACGTCAGCAATATAAAATGTACCTGCGGCAGGACTAACAATTGCCGTAGCATTATTTGCATTTAGCAAAGGCCCGTTGGATGACCAATGATAAACAGTGCCGCCTGTTGCTGTTAATGAAGTGCTGCTTCCCAGGCATACAAAAGGTATCGCAGGTATAAATTTGATATCGGGATGAACATTTACCATCAATGGATGATAGGCAGTATCGTAACATGATCCGTTATTTACAATCAATGAAATTTGCTTCATGCCGGAATTGTTGAATGTTTGCGGCGCAGGGTTTTGAATAGAGGATGAAGCGCCGTTGCCAAAATTCCATTTCCATTGCAAAGGAATATTGGTCGGTGTTGCAGTACCTGTAAACGTTTCACTATCACCCTGGCACACTTTGTCAGCACCTGTAATAGTTGCGTGTACACCCTGTTTTACTGTTACAGCATTAGTTACTTTCTGTTGGCAACCATAAGGCGATGTTACCGTTAAACTGACCGCATGAGTGCCTATTTTATTAAAAAAATGATTGACTGTTGCATTGTAAGACGTGTCCACTAAATTAGCTTCATTAATAACCCACATATACTGAAGGGGCGATTGTAGTTTTTCCGTAGAGAGGCTTATTATCGCAGGGCTAAACTGGCTTGTTGCGGAATCACAGATAACAGATGGCTTAGGGGTAAACGAGGCAGAGAGACTATCAATAATTACTTTATCCGGAAGCTCTGAAGTTGCACTGCAGCCACCGGCATCTTTTAATATCAGGGCTGGTACATAAATGCCTGGAGTAAGATAATTATGTACAGCAAAAGTGTCTGTGGTAGGTACTATAGTTCCATCACCAAAATCCCAGGTATAGTTGGTGGCATACTTTACTTCGGCTGTAAGAGTTACCTGTAGTGAATTACAGGCATAAAGAGTATCCGCTTTTAATAAGGCATACGGTCCCTTAACTTCTATAAAATCTTCGGTGCTGTCTACACCAATATTACTATCGTAACTATAATGCACCACCCGGTATATTCCGGGTTTATTATAGGTATGTGATACAATGGTTTGATCACCGCCAATACCGCCATCGCCAAAATCCCATGATAACCGGGAAGCATTGGTGGAAATGCTGGTAAAGGTGGCAATTACGGGAGGGCATGAGTTATTATTAATATAAGACAATGCAAAGGTAAAAGCGCTATTCACTTTGCGAACAGTGATTGTTTTTCGCATTGTATCTGTGCAACCAGTTACAGAATTCGTGGTAATCAATAGCACCGGAAATACACCGTCGTCATTGAAAGTAAAGGAAGGGTTGTCTACATCCGATGTAGTACCATCACTAAAAATCCATTTTAAAGAAGAATAATAATAAGAATTATAATAGGTGGAAGTGTTATTGAAATAGACTGTTGTGTTTGGGGGAACAGTATACGCTGAGGCAGAAAAATCAGCCTTAGGCCCGTCCACGGTTACGGAGTGTAGATAGTAATCGGTTAAATTGGAACAGCCATCAGCGTCTGTTACTTTTAACATCACGTAATAATAACCGGGGGTAGAGTAAGTGTGCCTGGTAGATCCGTTGGTTGTAAGGGTTTGCGTTTTTCCATCACCAAAATCCCAGTCCCATTTTATTATGGCAACATTGCCGGATTTTTGCGAAGTATCTGTAAAGAACACTGGATCTTTAAAACAACCGGAATGTGGCAATATTTTAAACCCCGCATGTGGTCCGTGTATTTTTAATGGGATGAAATTACTGGTATCAGCACATCCAAAATAAGTAGACGTCGAAATTAAGCGAAGGTCATTTTTACCTGCTTCTAAATATTGCAGAGTGCCACTTATTTCCTTTTCCCAATAATTGGTGAAAGAGGAAAAGTTTCCAGTGTAAGGTGTCATATCCCCATATTCGATCCTGTTTAAATAATAATCATAGTAATTATAATAATTGGGGGTTGGGTTTAACTCATAATTTGATAATTTAAGGGTAAGTACGTCACTGCCGCAGGCATCTGTTTTTTCTGCAGTTAAAAGTGGGGCTTGTTTTAGCAAGACATACGCATCAATCGAATCCCTTACCGTACAAGCTCCGTTGGTTGTGCTCAATACTACTTTATAAGCGCCTGTTTTAGTATAATTATGCCGGATGGTATCTTTAAAAGAAGAATAAACAGCAGTACCGCCGTCACCAAAATCCCAACTCCATTGCAAGGCCTTTTTTGAATCTTCTGTAAAGCGTACATCACCTCTTGTATTATCGCAGGTGTTCAATACCTGCTGGCCTATGTGCGGAAAAGGTGGTAATACTTTAATGTAATCAGTTTTTATAACGGTATCCCTGCAGCTCGAATTGAAAGCAAATAATTTTACTGTATAGATGGTATCATAATCAAACTGATGTGTAATGGTGGAATTCCCATAATAATAAGAGCTGTAACTATCATTAAATGTCCAGTAGAAATCCCAGCCGCTTACTGCAGGTGTCACCGCGAGTGTAACTGGTGTGTTACCGCAAATTGTGGTTCCGCTTAGTGAAGTAAAATCAAATTTCGGCTTATCTACTACCCTTACATAATTGTAATAGGCAGTACCCTTGCATCCATTTGTAGTAGTATAGTCAAGTGATACAGAGAACACGCCGGCTTTGCTAAAAATGTGGGTCGGAGCAATTTCCGTGCTGAGGGAAGAGCCGTCGCCAAAATTCCATTGTAGATCTTTTATAGAAGTATCCGGCGAGGCAGCAAAACTTAGCTCTAACCCGACACAACCTTCATAAGTGTTATTGGTTACATATATGCTCACATTGGTTTTTTCGTAACTAATATATTTCTGCGTGCTGCTGCTACAGCCCTCAGTATTTGTTACAGTGAGGCCCACAAAATCATAAGAGCCATTAGTATAATTATAAGATGCATTTTGAGTAGTGCCAAAAACATTGCTGCCATAATTGCTCTTCCAATCCCATGCTACGGCTTCACTGGTAGTGTCTCTAAATTTAATAGTTACAGGTACTCCACACGCACCCTGCAGTTCTGCAATAAAACCGTCTAATACCGGAACTTTATTTACTGTAATTTTTTTAGAGGTTTCTATTGAGCAATTGCCATAGTACATTACCAATTTAACGGTATGCTCCCCGGCTTGCGGAAAGCTGGTATTAAGATTTCCAGAATAGTCGCTATAATAGTATAAAGTATTATCGACGTACCATTCTGCTTTGTTAAAGGGTTTTGTGCTTGTGTTGATAAAAGAAAGATATTGGTTTAAACATATTTTTGAAGGCACGCTAAAATCAGTTGTAAAATTGGCCACATTAACATTGTCCAACTTTGTTGTACCAGAACAACCGTCGCTGCTTGTTACCAAAAGCGTTACAGCGTAAGTGCCTTTGGTAGCAAACGCATGAGTGGGCGACTGTTCATCAGAAGTTTTACCATCTCCAAAATCCCATTTATAAGTAAGAGTTCCACTACCGGTGCTCGTATTGGTAAAATTTATAGATTCTCCCACATTACAGAGAGTTGTTACAGAAGGCGTAAATGCTGCGGTAACGCCCTTCACCACTTCCACCTGGTTATTTTTTGTAATCGTATTGTAACAGCCATAGCTATTGGTAACATTTAGTGTGATAGGTGGTTTTTGAGGAAAAGTATATGCGTGGGTGGTAGTAATATAATTACTGCCTTGTATGGAAGCGCCATCACCAAAATCCCATAAATAACCCGAGATGCTTCCGTCGCCAGGCGAGGCATTGGCATTAAAAGTTACGGTAAGAGGTGCACAGCCTTTTGCAGGTAATATAGCAAAATCTGCTGTTGGCTTTTTATACACCGTAATATCCATTGATTTAGTAGAAGTATTTGCGCCATCTTTAACCGTTAAAGTTACGGTATAGGTTTTCTCAGTAATATAGGTAGCGCCGGCATCTTTTAAAATAGATGAGTTACTATTTCCAAAATTCCACGACCACGTAGCGTTTGTTGATGCGCCGGTGGTAGTATTGGTAAATGTTACGGTTAACGGCGAGCAACCTGTCTGCTTATCTACGGTAAAATTGGCTTGTAACTGTGCAGTAACGGTATAACCGTGACAACATAAAAAAATAATTATGAAAAATTTAAAACGCAACAGAGGTAATACATGCTTCATAAGCCGGGTATGGAATAAAATAAGTTAGTTGGTAAACGGCTTGTAAAGGTGTAAGCAGTTGTGCGGTAAAAATAACGGAAAAAATCTGTAAACATTGCGCTGCCTAAGGACAAAACCCCGGAGGATCAACAAGCTAATTATGAATTTCCTGTTAGTATTAGGATGATAATTGTTTGATTGCCGAAATAAAAGTCAGCATTGTTTTCAAAAAATTATTTTGAAAAAATGGGGGGGCAAATGTTTTGGTATCCTTTTTATAACCTTTCAATAATACTTTTCGTCGTTTCAAAATCTTTATGAAGAAAGGCTTGGATACCTAAGCCTTTGGCGGATTCTACTATCATAGCCCGGTCGTCAAAATAGTAACATTGCTCGGGGCTTGCATGTACAACCCCCATCGCAAGCTTAAAAATTCCCGGATCAGGCTTGCGTATTCCAACGTCGCAGGAAGAAACAAAAGCATCGAAGCAACGATGAAGCCTGAACTTTTTAATGCGATAATCATTCAGTTCCTTTCCTTCATTATTAATTGAAATTGTTCTGAAGCTATGGCCTGATTTTTTCCATTCGACCAGCCATTGTAGCATACCCGGAAGTTCTGTTGACTGAGCAAACATAAACGACTTAAAATCCTGTTTGGTAAATCTCCTTGGGCGATTAAAAATTACAGTATCAAGATATTCATCAAGGCTGATGCTACCTATTTCGTAAACATTGAAAATAAATTCATGAAGCCTGTTTATTTCTATATAATCCAGGTAAAATTCCTTTGCAGCTTTTTCACGGGATTCATGCCCCCATCCGTTTGATAAAAGTACACCTCCAATATCCAGAAAGAGAACTTTTAAATTAGTAGTTTGCATTTAGTTACCGTTATTTTACTTCCACGACGTATTAATCGGCTCTATATTTGCG
>Ga0068860_100005022_pt1 | contig 13465 bp, 13 predicted proteins | sample KBSSwiS32_FD_66597 | JGI IMG/M metagenome (GOLD analysis project Ga0068860, IMG submission 66597) | Switchgrass rhizosphere microbial communities from Kellogg Biological Station, Michigan, USA - KBS Switchgrass S3-2 | ecosystem: Host-associated > Plants > Roots > Rhizosphere > Soil ... | reverse complement strand
GCCGTGGCATCGCCACGGCCACTGGCGCCACTGAGCCTTCGCCGCGCGCGGCGCCGAGCGCCGCATCGCGCGGGCTGCGCGACGAACTGCACGGCGCCGCGCGGCGGCGCGGTCGCGTCGGAGCGGGCGTGCAGGAGCGCCGCTATATTGGCCTCGACCGCATGGTGCGGAGGAGAGGCGGATGTTCCGGTTCGATCGCCCGCTCGCGCGCTGCCGCACGGCGGCGCTCGTCGGCGGCGCGTTGCTCAGCGCGTGCGCGGCGCCGCAGCGCTATCTGCCGCCGTCGATGCGGACGGCGCCGCCGCCGACGCCGGTCACTGCCAACGTTCCCGCGCCACCGCGTGGCGCGCCGCCTGCTGCCAGCGCGGCACGCCCGGCGTCGCCTGAAGCTGCCGCGTCGGGCGCAGCGGCGGTCGCATCGCCCGTGCGCTCGCCGGCGGACGTCGTCGTCACGCCGCTGCCGACGCCGAGCGTTCCCGCCGCGATCGCGGCGCGCTTCCCCGAGCCCGCGGTCAGCTTCGCGACGCCGGCATTCGATGTCGGCCGCACCGCGTTCACCACCAACGCCGAGCTGCGCACGATCCTGCGCGGGCTCGAGCGCGGCGCATCGCTCGGCGAGCAGGCGACCGACGTCAACGTCCTCTCGCTCGGCGTCTCTCAGGCCGGCGAGCCGATCGAGGCGATCGCGTTCACGCGCCCGTCCGCCGCTGCGACGGCGAGCGCACGGCGGCCGACGGTCGTCCTCCTCGCCGGCCAGCACGGCGACGAGCCTGCAGGCACCGAGGCGCTGATCATCGTCGCGCAGGCGATCGCCGCGGGGCGGCACGCGAACATCCTCGAGCGCGTCGACGTCGTCGTCCTGCCGCGCGCGAATCCCGACGGCGCCGCGGCGTTCACGCGCAACGCCGCCGACGGCACCGACGTCAACCGTGACCACCTGCTGCTGAACACGGCCGAGGCGCGCGCGATCGCCAAGCTGCTCGTCGACGTCGCGCCGATCGTCGTCCTCGACCTCCACGAGTACCCGGTGAGCCCGGCGTTCACGGCGAAGTTCGGCGGCGTGCAGCGCTTCGACGCGCTGATCCAGTACGCGACCGTGCCGAACCTGGCGGCGTTCGTCACCAAGGCCGCCGAGGAGTGGTTCCGCGTGCCGCTGCTCGCCGGCCTGCGCAGCGGCGGCATGACGGTCGACTGGTACGCGACGATGTCGTCCGATCCCGCCGATCGCACGCTCACGATGGGCAGCGTCGGCGCGCAGGTCGGCCGCAACGCGAGCGGTCTGCGCAGCGCGGTCAGCCTGCTCGTCGAGACGCGCGGCGGCGGCATGGGCCGCGTCGACCTGAAGCGGCGCGTGCACACCCACGTCAGCGCAGTCGGCAACGTGCTGACGAGCGCGGCACGGCACGCCGACGACCTCGTCAAGCTGCGCCAGTTCGTCGACCGCGACACGATCGCGCTCGCCTGCCGCGGCGAGATGGTGCTCGATGCGGCGCCGACGCCGAGCGAGTATGCGACGTCGATGCTCGATCCGGCGACGGGCGACGTCCGCCGCCTCACCGTCTCGTGGCTGTCGGCGCTGCAGCTGCGGCCGCTGAAGACGCGGCCGCGGCCGTGCGGCTACTGGCTCGCCGAGAGCGAGGGCGAGGCGGTGCGCCGGTTGCGTCTGCTCGGCATCGAGGTGCAGCGGCTCGACGAGCTCGGCGAGCTGCGCGGCGAGGGCTTCCGCATGGTCGCGCGCGAGCCGGTCGCGCCTGAAGCGGCGGCGTCGAACGCCGGCGCCGCGACCCGGCTCAGGGTGCAGCTGCTGCCGGCGCTGCTCGACGTCGCGATCGGCAGCTACTACGTCTCGCTCGAGCAGCCGCTCGGCAACCTCGCGGTCGCCGTGCTCGAGCCCGAGTCGCCGGCGAGCTACGCCGCCAACGGCATCATCGCCGACGTCGAGCACGAGGCGCGTATCCTGACCCGTCCGGCGATCCGCACGACCGCGCTGCCGTAGCGGCTGTAAGGAGCGCCGCGCCCGCTCCGACTGGGATCGGTCAGCCACGGAGGCCCTTGCATGGACATCGAAGCGACCGCGACCGCGCCAGCCGTCGTCGCCCGCCCGGCGCGCCGCGTCTACCGGCATCGCCTGCCGGTGCGCGTGATGCACTGGATCAACGTCGTCTGCCTGACGGTGCTGCTGATGAGCGGCCTCAACATCTTCAACGCCCACCCGGCGCTCTACTGGGGCCGCGAGTCGACGTTCGCGACGCCCTGGATCTCGTTCGGCGCGCGCAACACGCCGAACGGCCCGGTCGGCTACACGCGGATCGGCAACACCGAGTTCGACACCACCGGCGTGCTCGGCCTGTCGACGTCGGGCGAGGGCAGCCGGCCGATGGCGCGTGCGTTCCCGACGTGGGCGACGATCCCCGGGCCGCAGTGGCTGGCGATGGCGCGCCACTGGCATCTCTTCTTCGCCTGGCTGTTCGTGATCAACGGCGTCGCCTACGTGCTCTTCACGATCTTCAGCCGGCACCTGACGAGAGACCTGGTGCCGACGCGCGACGAGCTGCGCAACATCGGCCGCTCGATCGTCGATCACCTCAAGCTCAAGCATCCGACCGGCGACGCCGCGACGCGCTACAACGTGCTGCAGAGCCTGACGTACCTGATCGTCATCTTCGGCCTGCTGCCGCTCGTCGTCGTCTGCGGTTTGGCGATGTCGCCGCGGCTCGACACCGTCTTCACCGGCTGGGTCGAGCTGCTCGGCGGCCGTCAGTCGGCTCGGACGCTGCATTTCCTCGCCGCGTTCGGGCTGCTCCTCTTCGTCGTCGTCCACGTCGCCGAGGTCTTCATCGCCGGGGTCTGGAACGAGATGCGCTCGATGGTCACCGGCTGGTACACGATCCCCGAGGAGCGCGCCAGGCAGGAGGTGCAGCCATGACGAGGACGTTCACCCTGATGCGCGCGCGCGACCGCGACCGCAGGCGGCTGCTGCGCGGCGCCGCCGCCGCGGCGGGATCGGCGTTGCTGGCCGGCTGCGACAGGCTCTCGCACAACGACTCGTTCGCCCGGACGCTGCAGAGCGCCGAGCATCTCAATCGCGCGATCGCCAAGGTGGTCGCACCGCGGCCGGCGATGGCGCAGGAGTTCGGTCCCGAGCAGGTCGCGCAGACGTTTCGCGGCAACGGCACGCTCAGCCCGCGCGACGCCGACTACGTCGCGCTGCGCGACGCCGGCTTCGCCGACTATCGTCTGCAGGTCGGCGGCCTCGTCGCCAAGCCGCTCGAGCTGACGCTCGCCGAGCTGCGTGCGCTGCCGTCGCGCACGCAGATCACCCGCCACGACTGCGTCGAGGGCTGGAGCTGCATCGGCAAGTGGAAGGGCGTGCAGCTCGCGCGCATCCTCGAGATGGTCGAGCCGAAGCCGGAGGCGAAGTTCGTCCTCTTCCGCTGCTTCGACTCGATGGACGGTCCCTCGCTCGACGGCCGCGACTCGCGCTACTACGAGTCGATCGACCTCGACGATGCCCACCATGCGCAGACGATCCTCGCCTACGAGCTCAACGACAAGGCGCTCCCGGTCACGAACGGCGCGCCGCTGCGCTGCCGCGTCGAGCGTCAGCTCGGCTACAAGCAGGCGAAGTACATCCGCTCGATCGAATTGATCGACTCCTTCGCCGCCATCCGCGGCGGCAAGGGCGGCTACTGGGAGGACGAAGGGTACGAGTGGTACGGCGGGATCTGACGCCGCCGAATCACGATCGCGCGGCGCGCCGAAGCGCGCCGCGCCAGCGGGGCCGCTCGTTGCGCCGCCTGGCGATCGCCGTCGCGATCGCGAACGGCCCCATCAGCATCAGCAGCCATCCGGCGGGCTCGGGCACCGCAACGAGGGGCTCGAGGGAAACGCCTCCGGTCCCGTTCGCGAAGAACAGGGGATCGAGCGAACCGATCCGGCCCCACAGTTCGATCGTGCCGGATCCGCCGAACGGCGAGAACGCTTCGTAGACGTGCACGATGCCGACACCGGGATGGTTGATGAACGAGACCTGGTCGGCAGCATCGAAGTCGCTGCCCAGGTTGTTCGGCGTCACCACGTAGCGCAGCGTGTCGGAGAAGGTATGGCCGTCGAAAGCGGGGTCGTCCGAGACGGTCGTGAACGTCACATCGAAATTGACCTCGTTGATCGAGGAGATTCCGTTCGTGATGGTGAAGACGCCGAAGAGGAAGGCACCCGTCGGGTCGCTCGGGACTGGTGATTGCGCCGGCGCGAACGCGATCAGGCTCGGCGCTCCGAAGGAGACACCGTCTCCATTCTTGAACTCGACGCTCGTCGTGCCCGTGGGAAGCAGCAGTTCGCCTTGCACTTCATTGTCGACGACAACCGGCGGGCTGGAAGCGGGAACCGGCGTGCCGTTGACGTACGTCTGCAGCTCCGGCAGCGGCGCCGGCGGGCTGCCCCCTTGCGGGAACGCGCCGCCGTGGAAGCGTGTGAACTCACCGTTGGTCTGGACCTGCTGGGCAAGCGCTGCCGTCGAAAGGCAGGCCGCGGTGACGCAAACGAGGGCGGATCGACGCACGACGAGCTCCCCGAAGTCGAGCGCGAAAATCGTAGCAGCGACTGCCGGCGCGGCGCACTGCTGTTACATCGGCCTCCTCAATGCTGCGGACGTCCCCGCGCACCGCTAGCGCCGCCGCGACCCGCCGCCGAGGATGCCGCCGAGCACGCCACGGATGATCTCGCGGCCGACGCTCGAGCCGATCGATCGCATCGCCGATCGTGCCGCCGACTCGGCGAGCCCTTCGTGGTGGCCGCCGCGCGGCCCGGTCGAGCCGAAGAGGACGTCCTTGAGCCCGCCGAGCACTCCGCCGCCAGCGGACGCCCCGGTCGCAGGAGGCGCTTGCGCGGCAGTGCCGCCGGTCGCCGCGCCGGGCGCGGTGGCGACGCGGCTGGTCAGCTTCTCGTACGCCGACTCGCGGTCGACCGCCTTCTCGTAGACGCCGGCGACGAGCGAGCCGGCGATCAGCGCCTTGCGCTCGTCGTCGCTGATCGGGCCGATGCGGCTCGCTGGCGGCACGACGAAGACGCGCTCGGTGACCGACGGCCGCCCCTTCTCGTCGAGCAGGCTGACCAGCGCCTCGCCGACGGCGAGCTCGCCGATCGCCTGCTCGATGTCGAGCTTCGGGTTCGCGCGCATGGTCGTCGCCGCCGCCTTGACCGCCTTCTGGTCGCGCGGCGTGAACGCGCGCAGCGCGTGCTGCACGCGGTTGCCGAGCTGGGCGAGGATCGAGTCGGGGATGTCGAGCGGGTTCTGGGTGACGAAGAAGACGCCGACGCCCTTGCTGCGGACGAGCCGGACGACGAGCTCGATGCGCTCGAGCAGCACCTTCGGCGCCTCGTCGAAGAGCAGGTGCGCCTCGTCGAAGAAGAAGACGAGCTTGGGCTTGTCGAGGTCGCCGACCTCGGGCAGCCGCTCGTACAGCTCGGAAAGCATCCAGAGCAGGAACGTCGCGTACAGGCGCGGGCTCGTCAGCAACCGGTCGGCGACGAGGATGTTGACGACGCCCTGCGGCTTGCCGCCGCCCGGCGCGGGGGCAGTCTGCAGGAGGTCGTTGACGTCGAGCATCGGCTCGCCGAAGAAGCGATCGCCGCCCTGGGCCTCGATCTGCATCAGCCCGCGCTGGATCGCGCCGACGCTCGCCGCGCTGATGTTGCCGTAGCCGGTCTGGAACTGCGCCGCGTTGTCGCCGACGTGCTGCAGCATCGCGCGCAGGTCCTTCAGGTCGAGCAGCAGCAGCCCGTTGTCGTCGGCGATCTTGAAGACGAGCTGCAGCACGCCGGTCTGCGTTTCGTTGAGCGCGAGCATGCGCGCGAGCAGCAACGGTCCCATGTCGCTCACTGTCGCGCGCACAGGGTGGCCGGCGGCGGACTTGGCGTCGGCGAAGACGTCCCAGAGCGTCACCGGGCACGCCGCCGGCGGCTTCGGCTCGATGCCGCGCTCCTTCAGCAGCGCCGCGAGCTTCGGGCTCACGGTGCCCGGCTGCGAGATGCCGGTGAGGTCGCCCTTGACGTCGGCGAGGAAGATCGGCACGCCCTCGGCGCTGAAGCTCTCGGCGAGCGTCTGCAGCGTCACCGTCTTGCCGGTGCCGGTCGCGCCGGTGACGAGCCCGTGCCGGTTCGCCATCTGCGGGAGGAGGACGCATTCGGTGCTGCCGTGCCGGGCGAGCAGGATCGGGTCGGCCATGGTCGTTCGCGGCGAAGACGTGGAAAGGCCAGTTTAGGCGCTGCCCGCGCGTGGCGCGGCGTGCCGTCTGCGCGGCGAGCGCATTGACGTGCCGCGCTGGCGACGGCACGCTCTCGCTCGCCGCAGCAACGGCCAAGGGGACGGACCATGAACCTGCGTCGATCGGCACGCCACGGCGTCGTCCTCGGCATCGTGCTCGCGCTCGCGCTCGCGTCGGCGACGACCTCCGCTCGTGCCGAGGCGACGATCGACTGGATGGCGACCGTCGACGAAGCGACTGCGAAGGTGCCGGGGTTGCGCGCCGATCGCGCGCGCGCGATCGCGTGGCTCGCCGTGTTCAACGCCCTGAATGCGATCGAGCCGCGCTACCGCTCGTATCCGCCAGCGCCGCCGCCTTGGCCCGCCGGCGCACCACGAGCCTCGGCGGACGCCGCGATCGCCGCCGCGATCTACACCGCGCTCGCCGTCGAGCCCGAAGCCGACCATGCGCTCCTTGCGCGCCGACAGCGCGAGACGCTCGCGGCAGTGCAGTCGAGGATCGAGCGCGAGGACGGCGCGATCCTCGGCCGGCAGGCGGCGCTGATGCTGCTCGCCGCGCGCTCGGGCGACCGTCTCGAGCGCGAGGAGGCGCCGCCGCGCGACGCCGCGGTCGGCGTCTTCGTCGCGCCGCGCGACGCGAAATCGCCGCGCTCGATCCAGGCGATGCGCCTGCAACCGTTCGGGATCCGCTCGGTCGCCGCGCTCGATCCGGGACCGCCGCCGCCCGTGCGCAGCGACGCCGCGGTGCGCGAGAACGAGGCCGTGCGGCTGCTCGGAGGCAACAAGAGCTCGGCGCGCAGCGCCGATCAGACCGCCGCGGCGCTGTTCTGGATCTCGAGCGAGGCCGGCGATTATTCGGCGCTGGTGCAGCGTGCGCTCGCCGCGCGCAAGCTCGCCCCGCTCGACGTCGCGCGGGTGGCGGCGCTCGACGCGATCGTCTCGATCGACTCGGCGATCGTCGGCACGGCGATGAAGGAGCGCTACCTGCGCTGGCGACCCGAGACGGCAATCGCGGGCGAGTTGGCGAGTCCGCGCGACGCCGCGTGGCAGCCGCTGGTGCCCGCGCCGCCGAGCCCCGAGTACCCGTCGACGGGGGCGATCAGCGCGGGTCTTCTCGAAGTCGAGCTGCCGCGCCTGTTCGGTCTCGACGGTGCCGTCGCGATGACGAACGGCCGCACCCAGCAGACTCGTCAGTGGCCGAGCGCCGCGGCGCTGGCCGACGAGTTCGCCGATTCGCGCATCTGGGCCGGCGCACATTTCCAGAGCTCGATCGACGCCGGGCGGCGGATCGGCCGCCAGCTCGCGACCGAAGTCCTCGCCGAGCAGCTGCAGCCGCGTTGACGATGTCGTGCAGACGCCGCGAACGCGGCGCCGAGCAGCCGGCGCGCGCCCGTAAAATCTCGCCTTCCAAATGCGAGACGCAGCGTGATCGCGGCGCGTCCAATCCTCATGGCGGGTCATTCCAAGTGGGCCAACATCCAGCACCGCAAGGGCCGCCAGGATGAGAAGCGGGGCAGGATCTGGACGCGCCTGATCCGTGAGATCGTCGTCGCCGCGCGCCACGGCGGCGGCGACCTGACCATGAACCCGCGGCTGCGGCTCGCGGTCGAGAAGGCGAAGGCGGCGAACATGCCCGCCGACACGATCAAGAAGAACGTCGACAAGGCGACCGGCAACCTCGAGGGCACGAGCTACGAGGAAGTGCGCTACGAAGGTTACGGCGTCGGCGGGGCGGCGATCATCGTCGACTGCATGACCGACAACCGCGTCCGCACCGTCGCCGAGGTGCGCCACGCGTTCAGCAAGTACGGCGGCAACCTCGGCTCCGAGGGCTCGGTCGCGTTCCAGTTCCGCCACTGCGGCCAGTTCGTCTTCGCGCCGGGCACGAACGAGGACGCGGTGATGGCGGCGGCGCTCGACGCCGGCGCCGACGACGTCGTCAGCGGCGACGACGGCTCGATCGAGGTGCTCTCGTCGCCGGCCGGCTTCGAGGCCGTGCAGGCGGGGCTCGCGAAGGCCGGTCTCGTTCCCGAGGTCGCCGAGGTGACGATGCGGCCGGAAAACGTCGTCGCGCTCGCCGGCGACGATGCAGCGCGGATGCAGAAGCTGATCGACGTCATCGAAGAGCTCGACGACGTCCAGGCGGTCTACCACAACGCCGAGCTCGAACGTTGAAGGCGCTCGTCATCGGGGGCGGCGGGCGCGAGCACGCGATCGCCTGGAAGCTGGCGCAGAGCCCGCGGCTGCAGACGATCTACGTCGCCCCCGGCAATGCCGGCACGGCGGTCGAGCCGCGCATCCGCAACGTCGCGATCACCGACCTCGACGAGCTCGCCGAGTTCGCGGTCGACGAGAAGATCGACCTCACCGTCGTCGGCCCCGAGGCGGCGCTCGCCGCCGGCGCGGTCGACCGCTTTCGCGACCGCGGACTGCGCATCTTCGGGCCGACGCGCGCCGCCGCCGAGCTCGAGAGCTCGAAGTCGTTCGCCAAGGAGTTCATGCGGCGGCACGCGATCCCGACCGCGGCGTACGAGGTGTTCGACGACGTCGCCGCGGCGCACGCGCACGTCGACGACGCGCGCACGCCGATCGTCGTCAAGGCCGACGGCCTCGCCGCGGGCAAGGGCGTCGTCGTCGCGGCGACGCGCAGCGAGGCGCACGCCGCGGTCGAGGCGATGCTCGGCGGCGCGGCGCCCGCCGGCAGCCGCGTCGTCATCGAGGAGTTCCTCGATGGCGAGGAGGCGAGCTTCATCGTCGTCTGCGACGGCAGCCGGGTGCTGCCGCTCGCGAGCAGCCAGGACCACAAGCGGATCGGCGACGCCGACACCGGCGCGAACACCGGCGGCATGGGCGCGTACTCGCCGGCGCTGGTTGTGACGCCGAACGTGCACGCGCGCGCGCTGCACGAGATCGTCCTGCCCACGATCGCGGGCATGGCCGCCGAGGGACGGCCGTTCGTCGGCTTCCTCTACGCCGGCCTGATGATCGACGAGCACGGCACGCCGAAGACGGTCGAATTCAACTGCCGCCTCGGCGACCCCGAGGCGCAGGTGATCCTGATGCGGCTGAAGACCGACCTCTTCGACCTCCTCATGCACGCGACCGCGCCGGGCGACGCGCGCCCGCTCGACGCGATCGACCTGCAATGGGACCGCCGCGTCGCGCTCGGCGTCGTCATGGCCGCCGCCGGCTACCCGGCGACGCCGAGGTCGGGCGACATCGTCTCGGGGCTCGGCGACGCCGCCGAGGGACAAGCCGACGTCGTCAAGGTGTTCCACGCCGGCACGACGCTGCGCGACGGCTCGCCGGTCACCTCCGGCGGGCGCGTCCTCTGCGTGACGGCGCTCGGCGAGTCGACGCGACAGGCGCAGCAGCACGCGTACCACGCGGTCGAGAAGATCTCGTTCGCGGGCGCGCAATGGCGCACCGACATTGGCCAGCGCGCGCTGCGGCGGCTCACGCCGTGATGGACATCGCCGCCGTCCGCAGCCACCTGCTCGCGTTGCAGGCGACGATCGTCGACGCGCTCGAGCGCGAGGGCGGCGATGCGTTCATCGTCGACCGCTGGCAGCGCGAGCCCGGCGGCAGGCTCGAGGGCGACGGCGTCTCCCGCCTCGTCGAAGGCGGCACGCTCCTCGAGCGCGGCGGCTGCGGCTTTTCGCACGTCCGCGGGCCGGCGCTGCCGGCGGCGGCGACGCAGCACCGCGGCGCCGACCTCGCCGGCGCGCCGTTCGAGGCGCTCGGCGTCTCGCTCGTCTTCCATCCGAAGAATCCGTACGTCCCGACCGCGCACATGAACGTGCGCATGCTCGCCGCGCTGCCGCCCGGCAGGGACGCGGTCGTCTGGTTCGGCGGCGGCTTCGACCTGACGCCGTACTACGGCTTCGAGGAAGACGCGGTGCACTTCCACCGCAGCGCGCGCGACGCGCTGGCGCCGTTCGGTGCCGACAAGTACCCGCGCTTCAAGGCGTGGTGCGACGACTACTTCTTCCTGAAGCACCGCAACGAGCCGCGCGGCATCGGCGGCATCTTCTTCGACGACTTCGCCGAAGGCGGCTTCGCGAACGGCTTCGCGCTGATGAAGGCAGTCGGCGATGCGTTCCTGCCGGCGTACCTGCCGATCGTCCGCCGCCGCCGCGACCTTGCGTACGGCGAGCGCGAGCGCGAGTTCCAGTGCTATCGCCGCGGCCGCTACGTCGAGTTCAACCTCGTCTTCGACCGTGGCACGCTGTTCGGGCTGCAGTCCGGCGGCCGCGTCGAGAGCATCCTGATGTCGATGCCGCCCGTCGTCACCTGGCGCTACGACTGGCAGCCGGCGCCGGGTTCGCCCGAGGCGCGTCTCTACAGCGATTTCCTTCGCCCGCGCGACTGGCTCGGCGAAGCGACCGCGAGCCCGCCCGCAGCGCCGCCGCGATGAAGCGCGTCGGCCTCTTCGGCGGCAGCTTCGATCCGGTGCACAACGCCCACGTCGCGCTGGCGACGCTCGCGCTCGGGCAACTGCAGCTCGACGAGGTGCGCTGGATTCCGCTCTGCAAGTCGTCGCAGAAGGCGAGGAAGCTCGCCCCCGCCGCCGACCGCGAAGCGATGGTCCGGCTCGCGATCGCCGACGAGCCTCGCTTCATCCTCGACCGCACCGAGCTGCGGCGCGGCGGCGTCAGCTACACGCTCGACACGGTGCGCGAGCTCGCCGCCGCCGAGCCCGACAGCGCCTGGGTGCTGATCCTCGGCCAGGACCAGTACGAAGGCCTGCACACGTGGCGCGACTGGCGCGAGCTCGTCGCGCGCGTGACGCTCGCGATCGCGAACCGGCCCGACGTTGTCGCGGCGACGAACCCGCAGATCGCCAACGTGCCGCATCAGCTGGTGCAGCTGCCGATGATGGACGTCTCGTCGACCGAGATCCGGCGCCGGATCGCGGCGGGCGAGTCGATTGCCAGTCTCGTTCCGCCGCCGGTCGCGAGCTATATTGAGCGCCGCGGCCTCTACCGCTGATCCCCGCAACCACCAGGAGCTGAATGGACATTCGCAAGCTGCAGCGCGTCATCGTCGATGGTCTGGAAGACGTCAAGGCCCAGAACATCCAGGTCTTCAACACCGAGCATCTGTCGCCGCTCTTCGAACGCGTGATCGTCGCGTCGGGGACGAGCAACCGGCAGACGAGGTCGCTGGCAGCGAGCGTTCGCGACGCGGTGAAGTCGGCGGGCGCGCCGTCGCCGCGCACCGAGGGCGAGGACAACGGCGAATGGATCATCGTCGACTGCGGCCAGGCGGTCGTCCACGTCATGCAGCCGGCGATCCGCGCGTACTACCACCTCGAGGAGCTGTGGGGCGAAAAGCCCGTGCGGATGAAGCTCGCCGCCGCGCCGCGCCGCGCCGCAGCGCCGGCGCGCGAAGACGGCCACGGTGCGGCCCGGGGTGCGAAGCCGTCGTCGGCGCGGCGCAGCGGCGCACGCATCGCCGGCGAGCCGGCCGCGAAGGGCGCGAAGAAGCCGTCGCACGCGACGAAGGCCAAGCCGGCAGGCAAGCGCGCCGCGAAGACCGCCGCGCGCCGGCAAGCGTCGCGGCGGCCGCGCGTCGCCGCTGCCTCGGGCCCGCGGCGCTGAGCGCCGGCCGCGCGTCGACGAACGTCGCCGCGCCGGCGCGGCGGCGCGGATGAGGATCGTCGTCGTCGCCGTCGGCACGCGCGTGGCGGCGTGGGCGGACGACGCCTTCTCCGAATACGCCAGGCGGATGCCGGCCGAGCTGCGCGTCGAGCTGAAGGCGGTGAAGGCCGAGCCGCGCGGCAGCCGCACCGTCGCGCAGGCGATGGCAGCCGAAGCAACCCGGATCGACGCCGCGATCCCGCGCGGCGCGCGCCGCGTCTGCCTCGACGAGCACGGTGACCGCGTGACCTCGGCGGCGCTCGCCGTGCGCCTCGCGGCGTGGCAGCGCGAAGGCCGCGATGCGGCGCTCGTCATCGGCGGCGCCGACGGCCTCGATCCGGCGCTGAAGGAGCGCTGCGACGAGACGCTGCGTCTCTCGGACCTGACGCTGCCGCACGCGCTCGTCCGCGTCGTCGTCGCCGAGGCGCTGTACCGCGCCTCGACGATCATCGCCGGCCATCCGTACCACCGCGAGTGAGCGACATGGCCGGCGCGCAGTTCGTCTACCTCGCTTCGCAAAGCCCGCGGCGGCGCCAGCTGCTCGAACAGATCGGCGTTCGCCAAGCGCCGCTGGTCGCCGACGCCGACGAGGACGTCGAGGCGCTCGAGGCGACGCGCGCCGGCGAGCTCCCGGCGCGCTACGTCGAGCGCGTCACGCGCGCCAAGCTGCGCGCCGCGATCGCGCGCCACGCCAGGCGCGGGCTCGCGCCGGCGCCGATCGTCTGCGCCGACACCGCCGTCGCGCTCGGCACGACGATCCTCGGCAAGCCCGCCGACGCCGACGACGCGGCGCGCACGCTCGCGCTCCTTGCCGGCCGCACGCACCGCGTCCTCACGGCGGTCGCGGTCGCCGCGCACGGGCGCTCGCGCCTGCTCGTCAACGTTTCGCGCGTGCGCTTCGTCGCGATCGCGTCCGAGCGCATCGCGCGCTACGTCGCGAGCGGCGAGCCGTTCGGCAAGGCGGGCGCGTACGCGATCCAGAGCGCCGCGGCGGCCTGGATCGAGCGGATCGACGGCAGCTACACCGGTATCATGGGATTGCCGCTGCACGAGACGGCTGTTCTCCTCGAGTGGGCGGGGGTGACGGTCCGGCCTTGAGCGCGCCCCCGGCGATGCAAGACATCCTCATCAACTGGTCGCCGCAGGAAACGCGAGTCGCCGTCGTCGAGAACGGCGCGGTGCAGGAGCTGCACATCGAGCGCGAGCTCGAGCGCGGCCGCGTCGGCAACATCTACATCGGCAAGGTCGCGCGCGTGCTGCCGGGGATGCAGTCGGCGTTCGTCGAGGTCGGCCTCGACCGCGCCGCGTTCCTGCACATCGCCGACGTCTACGTCAACGGCGGCACCGCGCGCACCGAGCACGCCAACGGCGCGCCGCCGCCGATCGAGCGGATCGTCTTCGAAGGCCAGACGCTGACGGTGCAGGTGATCAAGGACCCGATCGGCACCAAGGGCGCGCGGCTGTCGACGCAGATCTCGATCGCCGGGCGGCTGCTCGTCTTCCTGCCGCAGGACGAGCACATCGGCATCTCGCAGAAGATCGGCTCGCCCGAGCTGCG
>Ga0068860_100005021_pt1 | contig 13466 bp, 13 predicted proteins | sample KBSSwiS32_FD_66597 | JGI IMG/M metagenome (GOLD analysis project Ga0068860, IMG submission 66597) | Switchgrass rhizosphere microbial communities from Kellogg Biological Station, Michigan, USA - KBS Switchgrass S3-2 | ecosystem: Host-associated > Plants > Roots > Rhizosphere > Soil ... | reverse complement strand
CATCGTCATCGTGTTCAACAACCGACGTTGGGAGATGCTGCGCGCCATCCAACCGGAGGGAGATTATTTTGACTTGAGCCCTTGGGATTTCGCTTCTCTCGCGAATGTTTGGGGAGGCGTGGGGTACCGAGCTACGACCAAGCGCGAGATGTTGTTCTGTCTTCAAAAGGCCTACCGTGAGAAAAAATTCACCATCATCGACGCAGTCCTGCCTTTGGGAGAGACCTCCAGCGTATTGAAGAATTATTTGCGCAGGATCAGAGATTAAAAGGAATGAGAGGCAATGGCATCTTTTTGTTGCACGATTAAGAGGGAAGTCGGGCACTCCGCCGCGATCCTTTCAGGCCTCAGCCCGAACATCGCCCGATCGAGCTTCATTTCTTCCGACACTCCGATCAGCACCAAGTCGTAGCCTTGTCGCGATTCCTCCAACACAGTGTCAACGGGATTGCGACTGACCAAGGTCTTGAGATGGATCTGCGACTCACCTTCTTGAGAAGAAAAAATTTCCGAGGGATTCGTCGTCGACCCTTCGCCGACCGACGAATCCGAGGTCTTGATATGAAGGATGGTGATCTCCGCTTTGCGGTTTTTCGCCAAGCGTCGAGCCAAAATGAGGGCGGCCATATCATGACGGTTGCTCAAGAACGGCACGAGGACTTTGCGAATCTCGGACATCCCACGGTCGATGAAAACTCCCACCATTCCTGAGGCATCTTCCATCACCTTACGCACGGTGCCCCCAAGGATTCTCTGGCCTAGCAAGGGCTTATGCCAGCCCAAGAGGACCAGGTCCGCGGCCTTGGCTTTTGCGACGTCGACAATGTCTTCGGCGGGATCGTTGGAAAAAAAGGACAAGGGCCGCACTTCGACGCCCAGCCCTTCCGCCTTCTCGATCAAAGGCTTGAGTTGCATCTCTTCGTCTAAACGCGCTCCTTTGACGAAATTGGAAGGACGTTCGCTCAAACGATTGAGATGGAGGGCGTAAATTCGGCTGGACTCCTTGGGGCCGGAAATCGCCGCAGCCACCGTCACCAGCCCCGAACCCGAACGAGGCAAGGCCACCGAAATTAAAATCGTGAATGGCTTCTCTTGGGCCGCAGTGCCTTCCGGCTCTGCGGGAGTCCGGAACATCTCGCGCGCGGGATAAATCCATTCTAACAAAGGCGTCGTCATCACGGTGGTGATCAAGGCCATCAAAACCATCATCGTGAAGATCGTCGGAGAGATGACGCCGAGCTCCAGGCCAATGCTTAAAATGACCAACTCCATGAGACCACGCGTGTTCATCAGGACACCGATCGCACCTGCTTCCTTCCACTGCAGGCCCATCCATTTGGAGGCCACGAAGCTGCCACCGAATTTCCCCGCGCAGGCGACCAAGAGGATGAGACCCGCGTCTACCCACAAACTGGAAGAACTCAGGAGGCCAACTTCGGTGTGAAGTCCCGTATAGGCGAAGAACAAAGGCAGCAAGAAGAGCACCGCGATGTCTTCGATTTTCTCGGTCAAGTTTTTCACGAAGGATGTTTCGGTGGGCATGATCGCACCCAAGAAAAAGGCTCCGAATAAGGCATGGATGCCAATGCTTTCGGTGGCGAAGGAGGATGCGAGCAAGAGAAGGAAAACGATCGCCACGGCATTTTGGGAAAGACCTTCGCGCGTGCTGTAGCGCCTCTCAAATTTTTTCAGCAGCGGTCGCAAAACCGCCACCATGAAGACGACATAGACCGTGGTCCATCCTAAGATCTTGGCGATGTCCCAAAATCCCGTCGAATGAACGAAAGAGATCACCACCGCGAGCAAGAACCAAGCGGTGACGTCATCCACCGCGCCGCAAGTGAGGGCCATGGCGCCCACGGAAGTGTGGGTCATCTTTCGTTCGGTCAAGATCCGTGCGAGCACCGGAAAGGCGGTGACCGACATGGAGGCGCCCATGAATAGGCCGAAGCTCATCATGCGAACATTAGGGTCGGAATATTTTGGATACAGATAAAATGCGAGCAGCACGCCCAAGGCAAAGGGGACAATGATGCTGGCGTGACTGACCGCCCAAGCGGTCTTGCCTCGGCCGCGAAGCAAGGTGGGGTTGAACTCAAGCCCCACGAGGAACATGAAAAAAATCAGGCCGACCTGGCTTAAGAGGTTCAATCCGCTCAAGGACTGAGCGGGGAAAATGAAATGGTAAACATTGGGCGCGGCCCAACCCAACAAGGAGGGCCCCAAGAAAAGGCCGGCCAAAATCTCGCCGATCACCATGGGCTGTTTGATTTTGGCGAAGAGACTTCCCAAAATTCGGGCCAAGGGAATGATGACCATCGTCTGGAGGAGAAGTTGGGAAAAGGGATTGTGGAGCAAGTTCTGCAAGCGGAAGGTTTTACTCTTCTTCGTCGGCGGCGTCGGAGGCCTCTTGTTTGCGTCGGCGTTTTTCTTCTTTTTCCTTTTCGACCTTGGCGAGTTTTTCCTCCCTCTGTTTCGCCTTATGGGTGAGGTATTCTTCTTGTTCCTCCCCTTCTAAGGCATAGAAATGCTTCTCGAGATCATCGAGGCCTAAAACTGCGGCCAAGAGGCGGAGGTATTTGGGATCGTTGCGAGGATCGGTGGGATCGGTCAGGTTGGGTGGGAAGACCACTCCGTCAGAGAAAATTTTCATCGCACCGGAGACCAAGGGCGAGGACTTGTAGCCAATCAAACCGCTGGCGGCCTTGCTGAAGCCGTCATCCACGGGCTTCGCGGGAAGGGCGCTCGCCTTTTCACCGACTGCGGCTTGTTCTTCGGTTGGAGCGGCGCCTGAGGTGCTTTGCGGCCCTGAGGGCCCGGTGACTTTGACCATACGCCATCTTAGCTTTCGGAAAGGTAGGTTACAACCTTAAAAATGATGCGATTGAGAGGATTTAGGAGCTAATAATAAGGAAGGATGGACTTGGCTTAAGGTTCTTTTTTTCGATAGCCATCTTGGATATGACTGAGCTTTTTAAGGTCTTTGTCTTCGATCTTGAAGTCCTCATGACCTTCTAGGTCCATTTCTTTGGCGTGTTTGATGGCGGTAGCCATGGTGCGCCACACGCTGTCATCGAGTTTGTCATAGATAAGATCGAAGGCCTTGGTGAGAACTCGAACTTGTTCTTCTTTGGGCATAGCCAAGACTCGCCGGCGAAAATCTTCGTAGTCTCGGAGTGGCGGCTGTGGCTTCTTGGTCATAGCAGGATCTTTTTAGCTTAAGGCTGCATGGAGTAGATCTAAGCTTGGCTCGTGTTCGATGATCAAATCACATTGATGGTTGGGAGTTCCCTTGATCCCGCAAACCTCGATCTCGCTGGCGTTTCCAGTGCGAAGGAGGAGACTCTTGGGACCGGCGGCCGTCGCGAAGCGTTGATTGAAACTCTGAACTTGAGCTTGGGAAGGGCCTTGCGGAACTTTCGCGACTTGAGGTCCTTGACCGGGTTGAACCGGCTGAGGATTTAAACCCGTGCCAGTGGTGGTGGTAGAAATTGAAGGATTGATGAGGTTAGTTCCGGTAGCCATTTTCCTTGATCTCCCTGAATGTCAATATTAACGCAGTTGAAAAGGTATGACTAGTTTTAAGCAATTAGAGTGCCAGATTTTTAAAAAATCTTCCAAGTTGACACCATTTAACTAATTGAAATTATTGATATTATTTTGTACAATAAAACCCCCACAAACTTTGCTGGAGAGAAAAAGCCTCATCGACGCCATTCTGGGCAAAGGAGCGGTGTAAGCGCACCCCAAAAAGGCAAAGGGTCCTGGAGAGGATTGACGATCGTATTGCTTTCCTTGGGCCTGTTTGTTTGGAGCTCCCCAAAGGCTTGGAGCTGGAATTCCGACTACGTCTACGGTCTCCCCAAACAACGGCGGATGTGCGTCCAACGCGAAAATGACAACACCCTGTTTTTCACCTCAATCGCCAGCGATGAAGATTGTCCCGTGGGTTTCTCACGCTATATCGTTGTCTTCGCCAAGGAACCTCGAGGTGCCATCGGAATGCTCAGCACCTCGACCTCCCTGCGCAATTACCCACCCTTGGTGCTGAACTGGCCTGCAAAAAATGAGGACAGCGGCAGCCCACTCTGGCACTTCACCTGCGTCAAATCTGAGGAAGTGAGCGTGTTGGATAGCAAGATCAGTCTGCTGCGTTACCGAGGGGAAATCACCGCCAATGGAAAGTCGGAATGTGTCCCCGCGGAAAAAAGCGCGCTGCAGTATTGCCACGACCAATGGAAGGGTGAGAGCTTGCTTGAAACCTGCCCTCTGAGTTGGGGGGTGCAATGAAATTCGCTCGGACGATGGTTCTAATTGCAATATCCTTGGTCTTCGCCACGACGGCTTGGGCCGGTCCCTTCAAAAGCTCTCGGGTCTGCGTTCCACTGATCAATCCCGGCGAGCTTCCCTTGGAATTTCGTATCGTCGAAAAGGAAACTTGCGCGGAAGGCGAAACCTTGATGGAGGTTCGTGAACAAGGCGGCGCCACGATATTAAGTCCCTACTCCGCGCCCGAGATGGATCCAGAGGCGCAAAGGGTTTTGGAGAATTATAAAAAGTACAATGGCATTTCCCGTTGAAACGAGAGCGGCCTCAAGGATTAAGGCGCAAATCGCCTTGGCATTGAGCGGGGAAAGCCGGTAAAAGAAATGCAATCAAACTAGAAAGGAAAGAGGTTTGCCATGATCGCCTGTCTGGACCTTGAAGGTGTCCTAGTCCCAGAAATTTGGATTAGCTTTTCAGAGAAAACCAAGATCCCCGAACTAAGCCTCACCACTCGAGACATCCCGGATTACGATGTCTTAATGAAAAAGCGTCTTTCGATCTTGGAGCAACACGGACTCAAGCTCAAAGATATCCAAGACGTGATCGAAACCATGAGCCCCTTGGAAGGCGCGGAAGAATTCCTCCATTGGCTGCGCCACGAGTTTCAAGTCATCATCCTCTCCGACACCTTCTACCAATTCGCGGCTCCTTTGATGAAACAATTGGGCCACCCCACCCTCTTTTGCCACCAACTCAAGGTGGGCGACGACGGCAAGATCTTGGACTACGAATTGCGGATGAAGGATCAAAAAAGGGCCGCCGTGCTCAAGCTGAAGGAGCTCAACTTCAAGGTCGTGGCCGCGGGAGACTCCTACAACGACATCGGCATGCTGGAAACGGCCAACGTCGGAATCCTCTTTTCTCCCCCAGACAATGTGGTGAAGGAGTTTCCTCAATTTCAGGTGACGAGGAATTATCAGGAATTGCGAGAGGCCTTCTCGCAGGCTAAGAAAAAATTATAAGCGAGACCTAGTCCAGGGCTTGATGCATCCAGGGGGGATTCTCCCTCCATAGCGCTTCGAATTTTTCTTAATTTAATTTTTTATGCATGACCTACCCACCCCTCCCCTATGGACCATCGCACCCTTTGCCGGAATACTGTTGTCCATTGCCGTCATTCCGCTTTTCGCCCATCATTTTTGGGAAAGAAATAAAAACAAGGCCCTGATTGCACTGTTTTGGTCGATTCCAACTCTGATCTATTTTCATTCGAACTTTTCTCCTCTCATCCCTACCCTGAAGGATTACCTCTCCTTCCTCTGCCTCATTGGTTCCCTATTCATCATTAGCGGAGGGATATCGGTGACGGGAGACTTGCGAGGAAAACCATGGATCAACGTGGTTTTTTTGGCGGTCGGGGCAGTGGCCGCAAATTTGATAGGAACCACAGGCGCCAGCATGCTGCTCATTCGTCCTTTTTTAAAAACGAATCGAGAAAGGAAAAAAACCTGGCACCAGACTGTCTTTTTTATTTTCATCGTGAGCAATGCGGGCGGGCTCCTCACTCCCCTGGGCGACCCACCCCTCTTTCTTGGCTATCTCAACGGCGTTCCCTTTCAGTGGACCTTGTCTCTCCTTCCAGAATGGGCGACCGTCGTGTCGATCTTACTTTTGGTATTTTTTATCTGGGACAGTCGGTCCTATCGGCGGGAGAGCCCCGAATCGATCCGCTACGATGAAAGCAACCTCGAAGCCATTAGGCTCGTCGGGTGGAGGAATTTTATTTTCTTAGCGGGAGTCGTGGGTGCTGTTTTTCTTCCAAGTCCATGGCGGGAGCTCGCCATGGTGGTTTGCTCCCTTCTCTCTTTCCTCGTCACTCCCAAGGAGATTCACTCCCACAATCGATTTAGTTTCTCTCCGATCTTGGAAGTCGCGATTCTTTTTGCGGGGATTTTCATCACCATGACCCCCACCTTGGAAATATTGGTCCAGCGAGGTGGGGAATTGAACCTCGTCCATCCCTGGCAATTTTTCTGGACCTCGGGAATTCTTTCCTCGTTTCTCGACAATGCCCCGACCTACCTTACTTTCTTCCACCTAGCGAAGGGACTTCATTTAAGCGGGGGCGTGGCGGGAGTTCCGGAATCTTTATTAAAAGCAATTTCCTTGGGGTCGGTCCTGATGGGGGCCAATTCCTATATCGGCAATGGCCCCAATTTCATGGTCAAGGCTATCGCCGACGAACAAGGGGTCAAGACCTTGCATTTTGGGGCCTATCTCCTCATGGCCGTGATCGTCTTGTTTCCGATTTATTTTTTGCTCACCTGGATTTTTTTATAGAACGACCCTATACCTGTCCCAAGCTCTCCCTTGGAAGCTTGCCGACTAAGGGCTCAAGGATGGGGCGAATTTTTTGCATCATTATTTAGACGAGCGCCGACCAAAAGCGCGGACAATTTGTTTGAGGGAATCCCTATGTATCAATTCACTGAAATATTCGGGGAGATGCAGTCGGGCCAACGAAAAAACTATCGGTGGCGAGGTCTCGCCTTAGGCACCTTGCTAGGATGGCTCCCCGCTTGGGGAGTCTTGCATTGGAGCGGCTTGAGCCATTGGTTTTTTCCGCTCTTCTGGATTTTGACGATCGCCATAGCTTACGGCGCGGGATACGCCATCAAAAAATAAGGGCGAAACGTTTCCTGAAGGAAACGCCTCGCCCTCGAAATACCAGACATTTTTTAGAAGCAGATTAGATCGCTTGTTCGCCGGTCTCACCGGTTCGAATCCTGATCACTTCATCCACGGACGAAACAAAGATCTTTCCGTCGCCGATCTTTCCGGTGGACGCGGTCTTCTGCAGGATTTCCACCGTGCTTCGGAGTTGCGCCTCCTTGACCAAGATCTCCAGCTTGACCTTGGGCAAAAAATCAACCTTGTACTCCGCGCCTCGGTAGAGTTCGGTGTGGCCTTTCTGCCTGCCGAAGCCCTTGACTTCCGAGATCGTGAGACCCGTGATTCCCGCGGCTTGCAGGGCGTCTTTTACTTCTTCTAATTTGAATGGTTTGATAATCGCTTCGATTTTTTTCATGTCTCACCTCTGATTAATTGATTTTGTGATGAGGAACTTGGGCAATCTGCGTGAAGTCCGGATAGGCCGCCACTCCGATTTCGGGAATATCGAGGCCTTCCGCCTGGTGTTCGTCGGAGGAGCGCAAAGGAGTGATCGCATTGATGATCTTGAATACCAGCCAGGCCATGAACCCAAAGAAAACGAAATTGGTCGTCACGCCGATCAGCTGGGCCAACAATTGCGAGCTGTCGCCATAGAACAATCCCCGGACTCCGCCCGCAACGGTGTTCAATTGATCACCGTAGCTGCCATCGGCGAAGAGACCCACCGCAATGGCGCCCCACAGTCCGTTGACGCCGTGGACCGCGACCGCTCCAACAGGATCGTCGATCTTCAAGACGCGCTCGACAAACAACGCCGCCCAGCAGACCAAGAAACCGGCAATCGCGCCGATCAAAACCGCGCAAGGCGCATTGACGAAGGCGCAAGGTGCGGTGATCGCCACCAAACCGGCCAAGATGCCATTGCAGGTCATGGAGATGTCGGGTTTGCCAAAACGCATCCACATATAGATCATGGCGACGAGGCCACCACCCGCGCTGGCAATCATCGTATTGGTCGCCACGATCGCAAATCTCAAGTCGGTACCCGCCAAGGTGGAACCCGGATTGAAACCAAACCAGCCGAAGCAGAGAATCATGGTTCCCAGCACCGCCATCGGGATATGGTGACCGGGGATGGCGTTCGGAGTCCCGTCCCTATTGTATTTGCCGATCCTCGGCCCGATCATCTTGGCGCCCACTAACGCGATAACACCGCCGGACATATGGACGACGGAAGAACCCGCGAAATCGACATGGCCATGGCCGAGATGGAAATTCGCTCCCAAGGTCGAGAGCCAGCCGCCGCCCCACACCCAACATCCGTAAATGGGATACATGATCGTCGGAACGAGCAGGCCATAGATAACGAAGGGCAAAAAGCGCCAACGTTCTGCCATCGCACCGGTGGGGATGGTCGCCGTCGCGTCCATGAACACGGTCTGAAACAAGAACATCGTGAAGATGGCGGGGGCATAGGATTCACCCGTCAGGAAAAAGCCTTTCCAGCCGAGAATCGTCATATCCTTGTTAAATAAATGAACGGTGATCGGATGATTCAGGATATTTTCGCCACCCAAGGTGGCCAAGGGACCGACGCCGCCAAACATGAAGGCGAATCCGAAGGCCCAAAAACCAAGGACGCCCAGCACATAGATGACCATGTTCATCGCCATGGTGTGCGAGGCATTTTTGGCCCGGGTAAATCCCGTTTCTACCATCGCGAAACCGGCTTGCATGAAGAACACCAAAAAACCAGTCAGCAAGGTCCAAACGAAATTGATGGAGATCTTATTGTGTCCAACGGCGACGGCAACTTCCTCCAAGGTGGGCTGTCCCGCGACTTTCGCCGTGATATCTCCCGCGCTGCCGAGGCTCCCGCCGGTGGGATCACCCGCGTGCGCCAAGACCGATGGCAAGACCAACATGATAGTGAGTGCGATGAAAAAGGCGGAGATGTGCCTCAAGACCCTTTTTCGTTTCATAGGATAGGCTCCTTTCCATGAGAGAATTTAATTGTGCGAACACACTGATCTGCAGGGTCAGATAGAGCAGAGTCGTGAGAACAGCGCCATTAAAAAAATGACGAAGGGGTCAAAAAAGGGGGCTATGGATTAGGGGGTTATTGAAGGTTCTCAAACAGCAACTGACCTATTTCTTCTCGGCGATTGCTGGCTTGATTGAGCAAAATGACAAAGCGAACCCAGCCGTGGCTTTTGGATTGGAAGTAGCCTACCAGGGCGGCGACTCCGGTCAGGGTACCGGTCTTGACCCACATGCCCTCTTTCAAAGGCAATAACTTGTAATAGGGGAAAAACTTCACCAGGACCTTGTCCATCTCATAAGGCGTGAAGAAGTTTTTTCGAGAAATGCCGGAACCTTCCTCGACATTAAATTCCTTCAAACCGGCCTCGGATTGCAAAAACTCCTGCAGGACTTTTTTCCCCTTGGCCAGGCTGGCAGGCGGACCCAGTTTCTCCGCCCCCATCGTCAGGAAAAGTTGGTTCATCACCAGATTCTGGGAATATTTGAGGGCTAAGGTCAGGACCTCGGCCAGATTTTTACTATTCTTATAGGAGAGGAATAGCTTGGCATTGCCGGAGACTGAACCCTCGGCCACGCTGCCCGTCGTCTCGATGCCTTGTTTGGAAAGAAATTCCTTCAGCAGATAGCCCAGGTACAGGGCCGCTTCCTTCTCATGCATGGCGACATTGATGCGACTCTTCCCCACCGGGGCGTCCTTCGCCAGGGAGCGGCTGATCTCGGTCACCGGGGTCTGAGGTTCGGCACTTTGCACCTCTCCATTCGAGCTTTTGACGATGAAGATGGTGTTGAAATTCGCAAGCAGGGCTCCATTGTAGGCGTCGTAGGGGTTGAGCGTGGCTGCTAAGCCAGGGACTTGGACGTCGGAGCCGAAATACGAGCCGTCTAGGACGATATTTTGAACCTTCTTGAGGCCCTTCGCGCGCAATTGTCGGGCGATGAGATCGATTTCTTCCGAGACCAAAAAGGGATCCCCATATCCTTTGATATAGAGATTGCCGGCATCGTCGGTCGAAAACTCGGTTTTAAAGCGATAGTCCGGGCCCAAATTCTTGAGTGCCGCCAGGGCCGTCGAGACCTTGAGGGTCGAGGCCGGCATGAAGGGTTTGTCGGCATTGTGGGCAAAGAGTTGGTTGCCGCTTTGATCGACCGCCAAGACCCCGCCGTTTTGAACGAGGCTCAAGATTTTCTGCTGCCAGTCCGACTGGGCCCAACTGGAGGACGAAAAAAATAGGCACAAAAGCAGGCCCATTCCTGCCAGGCGGCGAGTTAATTTTCTCATCTTAGTGGCCTCAATTCTTTGCGATCCCTTCTTGCCAAGCTTTTGAGGATGGGCTAGATCCGCGCCCAAATCCCTTAGGCCTTCAAGGAGGAACCATGGCTTACCGCGTGAATTATCGGGACGTCGAATTCAATCTTTTTGATTATTTGAAAATTCAAGATCTAGGACAAAATCCTAAATACTCGGGTTTTGGCAAGGAAGATTTTGCCGCCGTCCTGAGCGAAGCCTATAAATTTGCTCTCAAAGAAATCGATCCCCTCTTCAAGAAGTCGGATGAAATCGGTTGTCACCTCAAGGACGGAAAAGTGACAACGCCTCCGGGATTCAAAGAGGCCTACCAGAAATTCGCGGCCAATGGTTTCATCGGAATGGACGTCCCCACCACCTACGGCGGACAGGCGCTCCCCGAAGTGCTCACCATCGCCGCGACGGAATTCTTCATCGGCTGCTGCGTCGCCTTCTCGATGTACAGCGGACTCAGCCGCGGTTCGGCGCATTTGATCGAGACCTTCGGAGGAACCGACTTGGCGGAGCGCTTTGTTCCCAAGATGTATAACGGCGAGTGGGCCGGCACGATGTGTCTCACCGAACCTCAGGCGGGCTCTGCGGTCGGCGATCTCAGCACCGTCGCCGTCAAGGAAGGCGACCACTACAAGATCAAGGGCAGCAAGATCTTCATCTCGAGCGGGGACCACGACCTGACGGACAATATCATCCACATGGTCTTGGCTCGAGTGGAAGGCGACCCCGCCGGCACCAAGGGGATCTCGCTTTTCGTCGTCCCTAAATTTCGCGTCAACGCCGACGGCAGCTTGGGTGAATGGAATGACGTGAAGACCGTCAACATCGAGCATAAGATGGGGATCAAGGGCAGCTCAACCGCCACGCTGAGCTTTGGCGACAACAACAATTGCATCGGATTTTTGCTCGGCGAACAACGCCGCGGTATGCCGATGATGTTCCAGATGATGAACGAAGCCCGCATCGCCTGCGGCCAACAAGGCGCATCGGTCGCCTCGGCCGCCTTCGAGTCCGCACTGCAATATGCCAAGGACCGGACCCAGGGCGGAAAAACGCTGATCATCGAATACCCCGACGTCCGACGCATGCTGATCACGATGAAGTCCCTGACCGAAGGCATGCGCGCCCTCCTGCTCTACACCGCCTACCTCGACGACCGATCCATGATCGAGGCCGACGAAGCGATGAAGGAAAAATTCGAAGGGCGATTGGGACTCTTAACCCCCGTTTGCAAGGCCTACTGCACGGACATGGGATTTCGCGTGACCGAACTCGCGATGCAGACCTATGGCGGTTACGGCTATTGCTCGGAATATCCCGCCGAACAATACATGCGCGACGTCAAAATCTCCTCGATCTATGAGGGAACCAACGGCATTCAGGCCTTGGACCTCATCGGCCGAAAACTTGGGCAAAAGAACGGCGAATTTTTCCGCGAACTCTATTCGGAAATCGATGGCTTCATCAGTAAGAACAGCTCGCACGCCGCCTTCACCTCCGAATTCGCCAATCTGAAAAAGGCCCTCGACCAATTGGGGCAAGCGACGATGAAGTTCGGAGAATGGGGCATGTCCGGCAATTTCACGATGCCGCAGTTGCAAGCGGTGAACTACCTCTACAACTTCGGCGATGTGATGGTGAGTTTTCTTCTCCTGGATCAGGCGGTGCTCGCCCTCTCCAAACTAGAAGAGATTTGGAAGTCCCAAGGCGCCGATCAAGAGGAAAAGAAGGCCAAGATCTGCGATGAAAACGACGAAGCGCGGTTTTTGGAAGGCAAGGTCAAGAGCGCACGATTCTTCATCAGCAATCTGCTGCCCTACGTGACCGCGCGCACTAAGATCATCCTCTCGGAAGATCCCTCGGCAATGAAAGTTCGTTTTTAGTTGGCGCGCCGTTTTTAATTGGCACGATTGAGCAAGGTGATGAAATCGCAACCTGGGAGCGTCTGGGCGCTCTTCAAGTTTTCGCAAGTGCCGGCCTGCACGTTCTTCATGCATTCCTCGTAATTCTCACGGCTCACATCGACCTTTTGACCCTTCGGAATATTGTCGAAACCGGTCTTGAAGCTCTTGAAGAGAATCTTTTTGCATTCTACCGGGCCCATCGACTTGTCCTTCGAGCACTCTTCCATCTTTTGGCACCAAACTTCGGACATGCCTTGCGAGATGTCTTTTTGCGAGATGGTCTTGGGACTATCCTTGGGGGCGGCCTTTTCCGTCTCGTCTTCCGCCATGAGACGTCCGACGCCGAGCAGCGTTAAGAAGAGAGTGAAAAGTGCGATCTTTTTCATAGCTATCTCCAGAATGGGGTTGAAGGCCCTCCCTAACAAAAAGGCCGAATATTTCAAACGAGAATCCTGAATTAGGATTTCCATTAGGGGAAAGGGCTAGTCATAGAATATCTCTTGAATTTACCACCGGCTTTTGTCATTTCCCTCCCCACTCCCTTCGTCAAGGAAAGGAAACCTATGTTCAAAAAAACCCTCCCTGCCCTGCTTGCCCTCGCCATGTCCACAACCGGATGTTTTGGGGCGAAAAAGGTCGATCCCCAAGTTGCCATGGAAACCATGGTCGCTTCGATCTGCAAAAAGATCGTCACCTGCGTGCCCAACGCCATCCCCAACGAGGACTTCTGTAAAAACACCATGAAGGAGCAAATCTCCTCGGCGAAAAAAATGCCAAAAATCTCGGCGACGCAAAAAGACCTGGATACCTGCATCGCCGCGATCGACCAGGAGCCCTGCGAGGCCGCAACCACGGGCACACCGCCTTCGAGCTGCGATTTTCTTAAATAAAGCCCGCAATTAGGCGGTTTTTAAAAAATTATAGATTTATTAGAACTAATCGGGAGTGAGGGCGTAACTATCATTATCATCTCCCCCTTTTTCTAATAGGCTCAAGGCCTCGTTTTTTTCAGGAAAAAAACCTCAGAAAAACGAGGCTTTTTTTTGCCTATTTTCGTCCCTAAGCCTCGAATTTTCTATCGACGGAAGCGACCCAAGGCCTCTATACTGCGCCCTCACTATTTATTGACGAGGTATCTCCTTGAAACCCATCGCCTTAGTGACCGGGGCATCAGGTTTTGTCGGCAACGCTGTAGCTCGCGCCTTGATCCAATCCGGACGTGAGGTCAGGATTTTGATCCGCAATCACCTCCATCCCAAATTGCTGGCAGGCCTCGGGGC
>Ga0068860_100005011_pt1 | contig 13484 bp, 13 predicted proteins | sample KBSSwiS32_FD_66597 | JGI IMG/M metagenome (GOLD analysis project Ga0068860, IMG submission 66597) | Switchgrass rhizosphere microbial communities from Kellogg Biological Station, Michigan, USA - KBS Switchgrass S3-2 | ecosystem: Host-associated > Plants > Roots > Rhizosphere > Soil ... | reverse complement strand
ATCCGACTCGCACCGACCCCGATCCGACGCGCACCGACCCGCATCCCGCTCGCACCGACCGGAATCCGACTCGCACCGACCCGCGAAGTAGAATCACACCGTGAGGGAAACTCGGCTTTCCGTCGCGATTGTCGGCGCGGGCATGGGCGGTCTGACGGCGGCCTCGACGTTGCGGCTCTTCGGATTCGACGTGCGGGTGTACGAGCAGGCCAGCCGATTCGCGCGCATCGGCGCCGGCATCCAGATGATGCCCAATTCGATGAAGGTTCTCCGACGGATCGGCATCGAAGAGCGCGTAAGGGCGACGTCGTTCGAGCCGTATTCACACCTCAATCGCCAATGGGATACGGGTGACGTGATGCGCGAGCTGCCGATGCCGGAATCGCTCTTCGGCGCACCCTATTTGTGCATGCACCGTGGCGATCTGCACGAGGCGCTGCTCTCGGTGTTGCCTGACGAGATCATCAGTCTCGGCAAGAAGCTGGTCGGCCTGGACGACCACGGCGGCCGGGTGAGACTGACGTTCGAGGATGGCGATACCTCTGACGCTGACGCGGTGGTGGGCGCCGACGGCGTTCACTCGATCGTGCGCGACCTCATCATCGGACCCGATGCACCGATCCACAAAGGACGCATCGCCTATCGCGCGGTGTTTCCATCCGCATTGATGGGTGGCAGGGACATCGGCAACTCGCGAACGAAGTGGTGGGGCACCGACCGGCACATCGTCATCTACTACACGCGGCCTGACAAGAGCGAGATCTACTTCGTCACGAGCGTGCCCGAGCCGGCGGAATGGCTTACCCAGGAATCATGGTCCGCCAAAGGCGATGTGCGCGAGCTGCGGACGGCGTACGACGGGTTTCACCCCGACGTCCGCGTGGTGCTCGAATCGTGCCCCGATTGTCACAAGTGGGCCATCCTCGAGCGTGAGCCACTGACGAAATGGAGCGACGGTCGCGTCGTCCTGCTAGGCGATGCGTGCCATCCGATGACCCCCTACATGGCGCAGGGTGCCGCGACGGCGATTGAAGACGCCGCGGTCCTGGCGCGGTGTCTTGCCGACACGGAAGGAGATATCCCGGCGGCATTCACGCGGTACGAATGGCACCGGAAGCCGAGGACGTCACGCATCCAGGCGATCTCGAGCGCCAACACCTGGATGAAAGGCGGCAACGACGACACATCGTGGCTGTACGGCTACGACGCGTGGAATGTTCCGTTGAACGAGCCAGCGCTCAATCCGGCGTCGTGACGCGATGCTTTCCTTCACACATCATCCCGCGCCGAAACCAGGTGTGCCGCGGGTTGCGTTGATTCACTCCCTTGCGCTCGATCGCAGCGTCTGGGATGACGTTGTCGCACGACTGAAGGACGAAGCCGAGATTCTGACGTTCGACTGTCGTGGTCACGGACGGTCACCGCGAACGCCCGGACCGTACGCCGCGTACATGTTCGCGCGCGACCTTGCGGAGCTGCTCGATCACGTCGGCTGGGCGAAGGTAGTCGTTGCCGGCTGTTCGATGGGTGGCAACGTGGCGCAGGCGTTTGCGGCGGAGTTTCCCCAGCGCACGGCGGCGCTCGGCCTCATCGACACGACGGCATGGTACGGCGCGGATGCGGCAGCGAAGTTCAAGGAGAGAGCCGATGCAGCGCGGAGCAAGGGCCTTCACGGCCTGATCGATTTTCAACTCACGCGCTGGTTCTCCGACGGCTTCCGCGTAAACCATCCCGAGGTGCTCACGCGAACCACGGATGTCTTCGTGGCAAACGACGTTGATTGCTACGCGGCGTCCTGCGAGCTGCTCGGGGCTGCGGATACGCGGGCCCAGCTCGCCAGCTTCAACATGCCGACCGCGATCGTTGTTGGTGAGGAGGACTATGCGACGCCAGTGGCGATGGCACGGCAGCTTCATGACGCGATTCCGCACTCGACGCTGACCATCATTCCCGCCGCGCGGCATCTGACACCTATTGAATTTCCCGAGCACATCACGACGGAGCTGCGTGGCCTCTTCGGGCGCCTCTGACTTGTCCGCCGTAGCGCGAAGCGCGGAGGCGGACCCGTCGACGCTTCTCGCGCGGCTCGAGAGTATTCCGTTTTCGCGCTGGCACCTCCGTGCCCGCGTCATTGTCGGCAGCGCAACGTTCTTCGATGCGTTCGATGCGCTGTCGCTCGCGTTTGCGCTCCCCGTGCTCGTGCGCCTGTGGGCCATCACGCCAGCACAGATCGGCTGGCTGATTGCCATCGGCTATCTCGGACAGTTTGTCGGCGCGCTGGTGTTCGGAGCGTTCGCCGAGCGCCACGGACGGATCCGAAGTGTTGCTGGCGCGACCGCGTTGATGTCGGTGATGAGCATCGCCTGCGCGCTGGCCGGGAATTTCGGAACGCTGCTGACCCTTCGGTTGATTCAAGGCATCGGCGTAGGGGGCGAAATGCCTGTCGCGGCGACCTACATCAACGAGCTTTCCAAAGCGCGGGGCCGCGGGCGGTTCTTCCTGCTGTACGAGCTGATATTTCCAATCGGCCTGATGGTCACGGGCCAGATCGGCGCGCTGCTCGTGCCGACGCTCGGATGGCAGGTCATGTTCCTCATCGGCGGCATTCCCGGGCTGCTGATAACGGCTCTGTTGTTGCGGTTGCCGGAATCGCCGCGGTGGCTGATCTCCAAAGGTCGCATCGCGGACGCGGATGCGGTCATTCGCGAGATAGAGGCGGTCGCACCAGGTTCCGTCGAGCAACCGAATTCGCGCGCAAGCGGACCCGGCGACCAATTCGAATCCCAGCCTATTCGAGCTCGCGCTTCGGAGCTATTTGCGGGTCCGTACCGCACACGCACGCTGATCGTCTGGGCGCTCTGGGCCAGCGCGTACTTCATCACCAACGGCTTGAACAACTGGATGCCGACGCTCTATGGCAGCGTCTATCACCTCAGCCTCGCGGCGGCGCTCCGCGCCGGCACATTCAACAACATCGCGCAGGTCGCGATCCTCATCGTCTGCGCGTTTACCATTGACGCCGTCGGTCGTCGGCCCTGGACGGTGATGGGCTTCATCGCCGGCGCGGCGTTGCTCGCGATGCTGGGCACGTTCGCCGCTCATTCAGTCACCGCCGTGATTGCACTCGTGACGCTCAGCTACGGCATCGTCGGGTCTGTCAACGCCGTGCTCTACCTCTACACGCCAGAGATTTATCCCACGCGGATGCGCGCGCTAGGCACTGGCGCCGCCACCTGCTGGCTGCGGCTCGCATCGGCGGCCGGCCCCGTGTTTGTCGGGTATCTGGTGGCCGCACGCGGGACCGCGGCGGTATTTGTGATGTTCGCTGGAGCCGGTCTGATTGGCGCCGTGGCGGCGCTCGGGATGCTGGAGACCCGAAACCGCAGGCTCGAAGAGCTGGCTCCATAATGGAACTTTCCGGCCACTATCCCGTCACACGGATGCAGCGCCGCAAGGGTCAGATGAGACGAACGCTTCTCGCCGCCATTCTGGGATCGACGATGTTCACGGCTGCCGCCTCGGCGCATCACTCCTATGGCGCCTACTTTGAGGACCAGACGGTCTCAATCGAGGGGACGGTCGAATCGATTCATTTCGCCAATCCGCACGTCACATTCAACCTTCGGACGGACGCCGGCGAAATGTATGTCGCCGAATGGCAGAACCTTATTCAGCTCCGCCACGGCAACGTCGGACCGACCACCCTCAAGGCAGGCGACCGGGTCATCGTCGTAGCCTCGCCACCCCGTGATCCATCGTCGCGCAAGATCACGCTGCTGAGGGAGATTCGCCGCCCTGCCGATGGGTGGCTGTGGCGCCGGACGACGCGCCAGTAGCAGCGGACCCTCAGGTCCGCCCATCGGACATCCTCCTAATCCCACCAGGGGCGCACGCCATTTGTTCGAAACTCGGCCGTGGCTCGTTATCTACCTGTGGACACCTGCGAATTCCGCGGTTGTCGAGGGAAGGATGAGAGGAATGAGCCACAAAACGCTCGCGACCGTGGCATTCATATTTCTAACCCTAGTCGCCTCAACCAGCGCTTCGTTTGCGCAGAGTTCATCGTGCACAGCAGCGCCAACGGCACCGGCGAACGCTGCGGCATCTGTGACGTCGCCGGGCACCGCCCGGGTACCGGCGCTTGTCACGGTTCAATGGCTTGCCGCCGCACTAGGGCCGAACGCGGCCACGTCGTACATCGTGGAAGTTGGTAACGAGGCCGGTGTCACCAACATCTCGCAGTTCGATACCGGCGAAACGGCACTCTCCACCGTTCAGCCTGCGGCGGCCGGTACCTATTACGTCCGCGTCCGTTCGGTCAATGCGTGCGGGAAGAGCGCCCCATCGCCCGAGCCGGTGGTCACGGTGACGGATTCCATAGCCTTTGGCGATGCGGGCGCCAGAAGGATAGCCGGGTTCTACTTCAGTGACAGCGAAGGATACGTCGGGACCTACGGAATAGTCCGCGGCGCGTGGGGTGCGCGTCCGACTCCATTCGTGAGACTCGATTCCAGTTTTCAGGACTCGGATGGGAACGAGATCGGGACGGCTTTCGGATATGCCAACGGCCGATCGAGGCGGTTGGCGACCAGCAGGATCATTACGGATACGACGCTCGGATCGGGAGAAACGGGTTGTTACATCGTTTTCAGCGACGTCCCTTACAAGAGCGTTGCTCGCGTACTGACATTTGCCTCATGGAGCACCTCCGAGCTCGAGCCACTGCAGGGCAGCGTCGTCACGCAGAGCGTTCAGTCGGGAGCCGGCACGGTGGGCGAAGCCAAAATCCAGGGACAAGTGCGGAACATCGGTACGGCGATGACCTACTTCAATCAGGTAATGATCGCTCTGTACGACACCGCCAACAACATCCTCGACTGCGATTACACGTTTGTTCGGGGCAGTCGTCTGCAGACTCCGTCTGGCGTCGTCACCGATTCGGCGCTTTCACCCGATCAAATTGGCGATTACGTCAACTTCCACCGAGTCTACGCAAAATATCTCGGACACATGGCGACCTGGACCGCGTGGGAGGAGGTCGATTCCAGCCGACCAGCGCCCGCGGCAAACGTGGTGCGCTGGCAGGACCAGGTCGGGTCGGCACTGGAGACGCTCGCCATCACGAGCCATAAGGAGCGGGCTCGGATCCGGGCTGATGCGATTGGACGGCTGCGCCTGCTCTTGTCGGCGCAGACATCCGGAGGCGAGGCGGCGTCGGTATCGAGCAGCATCGAGCAGGAGGTGCGACCGGGCGGGCGAAACCTCATTCACCGATAATCTGGATCACGATCTCGCGACGGCGCGCGCGTGTGTCGAATTCGAGCAGCGCGATCTGCTGCCATTGACCGAGCATCATCTCGCCGTCGTGAAACGGAATCGTCACCGATGGACCGAGCAGCGCCGCGCGCACATGGCTCGATCCATTGTCGTCGCCCCACCGAAGGTGATGCTCGTACTGGCCGTTGCGCGGTGCGAGTTGATCGAACACCTGATTCACATCGTGCAGTGCGCCGGGCTCGAACTCAATCGTCGTCAACCCCGCTGTCGAGCCGACGACGAACACGGTGACAATCCCCGTTCGGAGATCCGATTCAGCGACCGCCCGAGCAACGACACTCGTGACGTCATGCGCGTCTCCCTGCCCCTTTGTCGAAATCTCGTGCGTGTGCGTCGTAACCATCAATCGAGTGCCTTGACGATTTCCTCAATCACTTTCTTCGCGTCGCCGAACACCATCATGGTCTTGTCCATGTAGAACAGCGGATTGTCGACGCCTGCATAGCCCGCGGCCATCGAGCGCTTGTTGACGACAACGGTGTGCGCCTTATGTGCTTCGAGAATCGGCATGCCGTAGATGGGACTGCCAGGCTGCTCGGCGAGCGGGTTGACGACGTCGTTGGCGCCGAGGACGAACGCGATATCGGCGCTGCCGAAATCGGCATTGATGTCCTCCATTTCGAAAACCTGGTCGTACGGCACTTCGGCCTCCGCGAGGAGCACGTTCATGTGCCCGGGCATACGGCCGGCCACAGGATGGATGGCATACCGGACATTGACTCCTTTCTTCGTCAGCTTGTCCGCCATCTCCTTGGTCGCGTGCTGTGCGCGGCCGACGGCCAGCCCATAGCCGGGAACGATGATGACGCTGTCCGCGTTGCCGAGGAGGAACGCCACGTCCTCTGCCGATCCCGATTTGACGGCCTTCTGCTGAACGCCGCTCGCCACCGCCCCTTCTGCGCCGCCGAAACCGCCAAGGATCACGCTGAAGAACGACCGGTTCATCGCACGACACATGATGTAGGAGAGGATTGCGCCCGACGAGCCGACGAGCGAACCGGCGATGATCAGCATCGAGTTGTTCAGCGAAAATCCAATCCCAGCAGCCGCCCATCCCGAATAGCTGTTGAGCATCGAGATCACGACTGGCATGTCCGCGCCGCCAATCGGGATGATCGTCAGCACGCCCAGCACGAATGCGATCGCTGTCATCACCACGAACGGCGTCCACTCTCCCTCGGGCGGCGAGGCAACAAACCCGAGTCCGGCGGCAATCATCGCGAGCGCCATCAGCAGGTTGACGATGTGCTGTCCCTTGAAGACGACGGGGGCGCTCGAAAAGAGCCGGCTGTATTTGCCAAGGCCCGCCAGCTTGCCGAACGCGATGACGGATCCCGAAAAGGTGATTGCACCAATGGAGGTGCCGACAAACAGTTCCAGCCGGTTGCCGCGCGGAATAGGAACGTCGAGGGTGAATGCGGAAGGATCGTTGACGACCGCAAACGCGATGAGCACCGCCGCGAGTCCGACGAGGGAGTGCATCGCTGCGACCAGTTCGGGCATCTGCGTCATCTGCACCCGGCGGGACACGATCAGCCCCACCACCGCGCCTATCCCGATGCCAAGGCGCGCCATATCGATCCGATTGGTGATCGCAAACGTCGTCGCGATGGCGAGCGCCATTCCCACCATCCCGAGCAGGTTGCCACGGCGCGCGGTCCGCGGATGCGAGAGTCCCCTCAGCGCGAGGATGAACAGGACGCTCGCCGCGAGGTAGGACAGCGCGACTTCGTTTGCGGTCATTTAATGGACAGTTGGTGGTTGTTGCTTGATGGTTCGTGGTCCTGGTTCGGGTTCTTTTCTCTTGAACATTTCCAGCATGCGCAGGCTGACCAGGAAACCTCCGAACGTATTTACGGACGCCAGGGCGACCGCAATCGTCCCGAGCAGCACGCCGACGCCGCTCTTCGTTGAACCCGACGCGAGGATCGCTCCCACGATAATCACCGAGCTGATGGCGTTGGTGACGCTCATGAGCGGCGTATGCAGCGCCGGCGTGACGTTCCAGACAACGTGGTAGCCGACGAAGATCGCAAGGACGAAGACGGTGAGGTTGGTGATGGTGGAGTCCATAGCAGGTGTCAGGTATCAGGTATCAGGGGTGGTCCAGGTATCAGGTAATAGGTTCTAGGTTTCAGGCATCACGACCCGCCCATCGGTGCAGACGAGGGCGCCCGCGATGATTTCGTCCTCGCGGTTGACGTTGGGTGCCCCGGACTTCGGATCGAGCAGCAGATTCACAAAGGCCAGCACGTTGCGCGCGTAGAGGGCGCTGGCATCGGCCGCGAGCATCGCAGGCAGATTCGAGTAGCCGACGAGTGTTACTCCATGTTTCACGACGACTCGGTCTTTTTCCGTCAGCGAGCAATTGCCGCCCTGCTCGGCGGCGAGATCGACGACGACGGAACCAGGTTTCATTGCGCGGATGGCCTCCTCGCGCAACAGCACGGGGGCCGGCTTGCCAGGAATCAGGGCGGTCGTGATGATGATGTCCGCGACGCGTGCCCGTTCGTCGATGAGCGCCGCCTGGCGGTGTTGATATTCCTCGCTCATCTCGCGCGCATATCCGCCCGCGGTTTCCCCCTGCTTTGGATCGTGTTCGGACACGGGCACTTCGATGAATTTCGCCCCCAGCGACTCGACCTGTTCCTTCGTCGCGGGCCGCACATCGAACGCTTCGATGACCGCTCCCAGCCTCTTCGCGGTGGCGATGGCCTGCAGCCCGGCTACGCCCGCGCCGAGCACGAGGACGCGCGCGGCTTTGACCGTGCCCGCGGCGGTCATCAGCATCGGCATGAACCGCCCGTATTCGTTCGCCGCGATGACGACCGCCTTGTATCCCGCGATGTTCGCCTGCGACGACAACACGTCCATCGTCTGTGCGCGCGTGATGCGCGGCAGCCGTTCGAGCGCGAAGCCAGTCACGCCGCGTGCAGCGAGCGCCTCGATACCGGCGCGGTCATGCGGCCCGAGTAATCCGATGACGATCGTGCCCGGTCGAAGCATGGCGATTTCGCACGGATCGGGGCCACGCACTTTGAGAAACAGATCCGCCTGCGCGTAGAGGTCGGCAGCGGTGTCCGAGATGGTGGCGCCCGCCGCCTCGAACTGTTGATCGGCGATGCTGGCGGGTGTGCCCGCGCCCGCTTGCACGATGACGGCGTGCAGCGGGCTCGCGGTGAGTTTCTTGATCGTTTCGGGGGTAGCCGCGACGCGCGTTTCGCCCGGGCGGATTTCTTTCGGAATCCCGATGCGCATTCGTGTGTGTCCGTCGTGGTACGGACAGTTAATCAGTATAGCGTGCGATGTTTTCCACGAACCACGAAGCTACGGACGCCATCCCGTCAGTGCGTTCCGTTCGAGAACGTATCGCAGCTGTCGATGGAGCCGCTGTCAAGGCCACGTCGCAGCCAGCGGACGCGGTCAGCTGACGATCCGTGGGTGAAGGTTTCTGGAATCACCTGGCCGCGCGCCATGCGCTGCAATCGATCGTCGCCGATCGCGGCGGCGGCGTTCAGACCTTCCTCCGCGTCGCCCGGTTCGAGTTCGCCTCGGGTTGCCGCGTAGTGACCCCAGACGCCGGCGAAACAATCGGCCTGCAGCTCCAGGCGAACGGATAACGCGTTTGACTGACGATCGTCAGATCGTTCACGAGCAGCCGTCACCGACTCGGCGATGCCCAGCATGTTCTGGACGTGATGGCCGACTTCATGCGCGACGACATACGCCTGCGCGAAGTCGCCGGGAGCGCCAAACCGCTCGTCGAGGTCGCGGAAAAACGACAGGTCGAGGTACACCTTCCGATCGGCGGAGCAATAGAAGGGGCCAACCTCGGACCGGCCGACGCCGCACGCCGATTGGGTGGCGCCATTGAACAGCACGAGGACCGGCGGTACGTACGCCTGGCCGCGCTGACGGAACAGGTCACGCCACGTATCCTCCGTGTCGGCCAGCACGACCGAGATGAACTTAGCCTGCGGGTCGTCGTCGCGGACGCCGGTCGTCTCAACGGATTGATCCTGCGGAACACTGGACGTGCTGATGAGATCGAGTGGGTTGGTACCGGTGAGCCACGAAATGAGGAGCAGGAGAACGAGTCCTCCCAATCCGCCGCCAAGCGGGAGTCCGACGCTGCCCATCCCCATCCCACGACGGTCCTCGATGTTTCCGCTTTCCCGTCGTCCTTCCCAGCGCATCGCATTCCTCCATGAAAGGCGGACTTGAAAATCCGCCTCGACGAGAACAGGCTCGGTAGAGGCGGACCTTCAGGTCCGCCTTCGCCGGAGCAAATGCATGCACGATACCGGCGAAGCGCTCAGCTATATTGAACAGCTCATGGATCTCGGTTTAGCGGACAAAGTGGCGGTGGTGACGGGCTCGAGCCGCGGTCTGGGGCTCGCAATCGCACGCGCACTCGCATCCGAAGGGTGTCTGATGTGCCTGTGCGGCAGGACGGAATCCACGCTGGAACAGGCGCGCCGCGATGTCGCCATTCGTGCCGTCGGTGACGAACGCGTAATCGCCATCGCCGCCGACGTGAGCACCCACGATGGAGTGAAGTCCGTCATCGACGGCGCTGTCGCGGCATTCGGCGGCATTGATATCCTCGTCAACAATGTCGGCCTCGGGCGCGGCGCGACGATCACCGACACGAGCGATGCCGAATGGCAGGAGGCGTTCGATCAGACGCTGCTGCCCGCGGTTCGTGCGTCGCGTCTAGCGGTGCCGCACATGAAACAGCGCGGTGGCGGATCGATCATCATCATTGCGTCCGTCTTCGGACGCGAGGCTGGCGGACGGATGACCTACAACGCGGTGAAGGCGGCGGAGATCAGTCTCGCGAAGTCGCTTGCGCAACAGCTCGCCTCCGCCAACATCCGCGTCAACAGCGTGTCACCCGGTTCGATCCTGTTCGAAGGTGGATCCTGGTGGAAGCGCCAGCAGGAGAATCCCTCGGCGATTGCGGACTTCGTCACGCGCGAGTTGCCGTTCGGGCGCTTCGGCACGCCCGAAGAAGTCGGCGACGTCGTCGCCTTCCTGGCCTCGCCCCGCGCGAGCTGGATCAGCGGAACGTCAGTGGTCGTGGACGGATGTCAGAGCCGAGCATTCTGACGTCAGCTTTGCACCCATAGTTTCGGTTTGCCCGTTCCGTCGTCGGTCCCCTTGATGTACCAGTTCTTGCCGAGGGGATCGTGATCCATGGTCGTGACGAAGTCGAAGGGCGCCTGGAACTCGATGTAATCGAAGCCTGTGTCAGAGGCAACGAGCTGATGCCATTCGCCGGCCGGGATGAGTACCAAGGCGCCTGGACCGACGGGAAAAGCACCGGCATCGTGTTTCACTTCGCCGACGCCCTTTTCGATGAAATAGAAATGTTCCGGTATGACTGAGCTCGTCGTCGATGCGCGATGCACGTGGCGTGGAGAGTGCCCGTGCGGTGCGTAGAGCATGCGACCAAGCTGCAGATCCCACGACCCTGAAAGTCCCGTCTCTTTATTCACCCAGAAGGTCCGCTCGCGGATGCCTTTCTCGTCCACCAACGATCTGAGTCGCGCTTCCTCGAAGAAATACCCCGCCGGCGACGCAGTGCCACCGGCCTTGCGTGTGTGCTTCGGGACGGTTACCAGCAGAAGCGTCAGCGGGGTGCCAGCGGCGGTGACGGTCGCCTCCTCGGACGGTTCCAGATAGATTCCAGACCGGCGTTGGCCGACGTGTTCGACCGCGGCATCGGCGCTGGTGTGGTACGTGATCCTGGCGTCCTCTCCTTCAAGGATGTAGACGACCTGAGTTCTGTCGCTGCGAGGAACATGAAATGTCTGGCCCGGATCCACCTCCTGGATCGAGACGTGAACTCTCGTTCCGTCCTCTGAGCCGTCGAGTACGTTCCGCACGTGCCCTTCCGGAACCCGTTTCTTCGACCTGGTCGCAATGTCGATCACCCTGATCATGCCGGAGATATTAATTCGAGTACCTGGTCGGTGCGAAGAGCGCGAGACCCCCGACTACCGCGGGATGTTCCGGACTCTGGCAAAGACGATGTAGTACACCGGAACGCCTGCAAGCATGGTCGCGAACGTGACGCCGGTCCACAGCAGATCACCGATGAGTGCGCTGACGACGAGATAGATGCACGCGGCGATGAAGACTGCCGGGACAACGGGATAGCCGGGGACGCGATACGGGCGCGTCAGATCAGATCGGCGACGAAGCCGATACAAGCCGGCGACCGCAAGCCCGTAGAACGGCCAAATCGCGAGTACGAACGTGTCGGCGATTTGTTCAAACGTGCCGGTGAGCACGAAGACGATTCCGAGCAGCGCGCTGAACATGATCGAGATGTGGGGTGTGCGATACCGCGGGTGCACGCGTCCGAGCGTCTTGAAAAACAATCCATCTTCTGCAGCCGCATAGAAGATTCGCGGCGCGCCGAGCAGGTCGGAATTGACGGCTCCGAACGTCGATATCGCCACGACGATCGAAACAAAGCTCGCGCCGATTCCGCCGACCAGAGCAGCCATCGTATCGGCTGCGATGAGCGGCGACCTGGCGACCTGCGAAATCGGCAGCACGTACAGGTAAGCGGCATTGATGGTTACGTAGATGGCGATGATTGCCAGCGTGCCGCCGATGATCGCTCGCGGAAGTGTTCGTTGCGGATCGGCAATCTCGCCTGCCAGAAACGACAGATCGGCAAAACCGTCGTAGGCCCAGAGAACCGAGATGAACGCCAGGCCGAACAGGCCGGCCTGCACCGGCGCCTGCCCGGGCGCGAAGTGTGCCGCCGACGCCTCCGCGCGGCTACCGAACCAGACAGCCATCGCGGCGATCAGGACAAGCGCGCCAAACTTTGCCGCGCTCGTCGCGCCGGTCATCAGCGCGCCGGCTTGAACGCCGCGCACGTTGGTCCACGTCGCGATCACGATTGCTGCGACGGCGCAGTAGTCGGCCGCGGTGGAATACACCACCGGGTCGTAGCCGAACGACCGCAGCGCGTACTCGCCGAAGACGCTCGCGATTCCGCTGAGTCCGGCTGCGCGAATGAGCACCAGCTCCGACCAGGTAAACACGAACGCCGCGCCGCGGCCCCAGCCTTCGCGGAGGAAGACGTAAAGGCCGCCTGCCTGCGGCAGCGTCGCGGCCAGCTCCGCGATCGAGAGCGCGCCGCACAGGGTCACGGCGCCGCCGAGCATCCACACCGCGAGCATCGCGAGCGGATCGGGAACCCGTTCGGCGATGAGGGCGGGAGTTCGGAAGATGCCCGAGCCGATCGTCATTCCGATCACGAACCCGATTGAGCTCCAGAAGCCGAGTCGGCGGCTCAGCTGCGCACCTCCGGGCGCGGATGTGTTCACGGTCATCGGGGCATAAGCGTACGCGAAGAACTTGTCACGCCGAAGCGTTCGCGAAGGCGGACGGGCACAGGTCATGCTCACGTCCACCGGTTTGACCGACGGCATGTCGGCGCAACAACGTCGAGCCGGACCTTGATGTCCGCCTTCCGGAGAGGAGAGAACAGTGGCAATTGCGTTGACCAATTTTCAAGAACGCATAAACGTCGGCCGTGTCGAGCGGTGGCTGTCGATGGTGGCTGGTGGTGCGCTCGCCGCGTACGCGCTCAAGCGGCGCGAGGTTCCGGGAGGTGCGGCTGCGATTGCCGGCGCTGCGCTGCTGTATCGAGGCGCGACAGGACATTGCGACGTCTATCAGGCGCTCGGTATCAATCACCGCGACGTCATGACGGCTCGTGAGAAAGGCACGGGTGTCATCGCGGATCGCGGCTCCGACACACGCGCCCAGCTCGGCGGCCTGCGTGGCATTCACGTGGAAGAGTCAGCCACGATCAGCCGGCCGCTGCCCGAGCTCTACCGGTTCTGGCGCAACTTCGAGAATCTTCCCCAGTTCATGGAGCACCTCGAGTCGGTGGCGGCGCGCGAGGAGGGTATTTCGCACTGGGTCGCGAAAGGTCCCGCAGGGATGCGGGTCGAGTGGGACGCGCGGATCATCAACGACGTTGAGAACAAAGTCATCGGCTGGCAGTCACTCTCAGGATCGACGATCGCCACCGCTGGCTCGGTGAACTTCCACGAGGATCCGCACGGAACGCGCGTCACCGTGCATCTGCAGTACAACCCGCCGGGCGGCAAACT
>Ga0068860_100005004_pt1 | contig 13497 bp, 14 predicted proteins | sample KBSSwiS32_FD_66597 | JGI IMG/M metagenome (GOLD analysis project Ga0068860, IMG submission 66597) | Switchgrass rhizosphere microbial communities from Kellogg Biological Station, Michigan, USA - KBS Switchgrass S3-2 | ecosystem: Host-associated > Plants > Roots > Rhizosphere > Soil ... | reverse complement strand
CTGGCGCTGTTCGACGAGATCTTCGCCCAACACGGTCATATCGACGCCGAAGAGCTTCACTCTGCGATGCGCTCCCAGGGGTTGAAGATTTCGCGCGCGACCGTCTACCGCAACCTCGATCTGCTGGTCGCGAGCGGTCTCGCGAGCAAACAGCGGCTCGGGGGGCTGAGCGATCGCCGCTTCCTCTACGAGCACGTCCATCGCGGCCAGCGTCACGACCATCTGATCTGCGCCGCCTGCGGCCGGGTGGTCGAGTTCGTAAGCCCCGGGATCGCGGCGCTCCAGACCGAAATCTGCCGCGCCCACGGCTTTGTGCCGACTCATCATACGTTGGAGATTCGCAGTCTGTGCAACGCCTGCGCGGCCCCGGGGGAGACCGTGGGATCCAAGCAGTCGTCGGCGGGGGACGCGCGAGGAGGTACCGCCGGTGTTTGAAGCTCTGGTCATCACGCTGCGCGAAGGGATCGAGGCGGCGCTCATGGTCGGCATCATCGTCGCCTTTTTGCGCCGGCAAGGGGGCGAGCGCTACCTCTCCGCGGTCTGGAGCGGCTTGGTCTCGGCGATCGTGGCGAGCGTGGCGGGCGCATTCTTGCTCTATCGGATCGCGGTCAACGAAGAGGTTTTCGAGGGGCTGCTCTACGTCGGTTCCGCTCTTCTGGTCGCGACGTTGCTGATCTGGATGTGGCGCCATTCGCACGAGCTGGCCGGCGAAATGAAAGGCAAGCTCACGCGGATTCTCGACCGGGAAAGCTCCGGCTCGATCCGTCTCGGCCTGTTCCTGTTCACCTTCCTGATGGTCTTTCGCGAGGGGCTGGAGACGGTGCTCTTCCTCTCCGCCGTCTCGCTCACCACGACCGGCCTCCAGTCGTTTCTCGGCGCCCTGATCGGCATCGGCCTGGCGGTCGCCTTCGGCGTCCTGTTCGTTCGCGGCAGCCTGCGGATCGACCTCAATCGCTTCTTCGCGGTCACCGGCATCGCCCTTTTGATCTTCACGGTCCAATTGCTGGTCAACGGCTATCACGAGCTTTCGGAGGCGGGTTGGGTGCCGGCGAACGAGACGACCATGGCGACGGTCGGTCCGTTGGTCAAAAACGAGTTCTTCTTCCTCGCCGCGGTGCTCGCGTTGCCTCTCCTGATGCTGCTGATCCCGGGCGGCGCGGGCAAAGCGCCCGCCAAGGATTCCTCCGATGCGGCCTCCGCTGCCGATCGCCGGCTCGAACGGGCGGCGGAGGAGCGCCAGGTCCGATCCCGCCGCTGGGCGGGGATCCTTGGCCTCGCAATCCTCGCCGTCCTCGGGCTGGGATGGGTCTATTCGGCGAAACCCAAGGCGCTTTCGGCGGCGACCCCTCTAGAAGTCATAGGCGGTCAGGTCAGCCTGCCGCTCGCAGACCTTTCCGACTCGAAGCTCCATCGCTACCAGGTGGAGATCGGCGGCCGATCGATCCGCTTCATCGCCATTCAAGTGGCGCCCGGCGAAGTCGCCGCCGCGTTCGACGCCTGCCTGATCTGCGGCCCGCACGGCTACTACCAGGAAGGGTCGAACATCGTCTGTCTCCATTGCGGCTCGGCGGTCTATCCGCCGACGATCGGCCAACCGGGGGGATGCAATCCGATCCCGCTCCATTCCAAGAGCGAAGGCGGCAACTTGGTGATCGCCGCCTCGGACCTCGCCGCGAGCGGCGCGTTCCCGGCCGCCGGGGGCGGAATGACGGGCATGCCGAGCCATGCGGGTCACGGCGGATAAAGACGCGATGTATCTCCGCCTGCTCGGCGAATCTCTGCGTCGGGGCACCCGCCGCAAGCTGCTCGCGGTCACCGCGATCGCCTTGGGCACGCTCGGCGCGAGCGCGCTCGCCGAGGTGTTGCTCGCCTCGGGCGACCGCCTGGCGGCGGAGCTCGGCACCTACGGCGCGAATCTTGAGATGGTCGCGGGTCCAGGTGGTCGCTTCGCGGCGGCCGATCTCGTCAAGCTGCGCAAAATCTTCTGGCGCAACAACATCGTCGCGGTCGCGCCGCTCGCCGAGCTGCGGGTGCGGATGAAGAGCGCCGACTCGCCGGCCGCTCCTACCCAAGAGATCGTGGCGCCTCTGGTCGGGACCTGGTTCGATCACGTGGTCGATCCCGAGTTCCGCACCGGCCTGCCCAAGGTGCGGACGACCCTGCGCGTCGCTGGCCGCTGGCCGGTTGACGAAGGAGGCGCCGAACCCGAAATAGCGCTCGGACGGCGACTGGCCGAACGGCTCGGAGTGGGAGAAGGACAGGCGCTCCGCGCCGAGCTGGGCGGCCGGAGTACCACCTTCCGGGTGGTCGGCCGGGTCGAGAGCGGCGGCGACGAAGAGGAACAGGCGTTCGTGCCGCTCGCCGCGGCGAACGGCCTCGCCGCGGCGGACGCGCCGCCCGACCGGATCGCCCGCGCCGAGGTGTTCGCGATGACCACTCCCGAGCTGCTGAACCGGAAAGATCCGGCGCGGATGACCGGGGCCGAATACGACGCCTGGTATTGCACGGCGTACCCCTCGTCGATCGCGCACCAGATCGGCCAGGCGTTGCCGAACGTCCAAGCGTCGATCGTGCGCGGCATCACCGACGCCACGGCCGAGATTCTCGGCCGCCTGCGCTCGGTTCTTTTCGCGCTGGCGTTCGTCGCCCTTTTGGGCGGCGCGGTCGGCGCTTCGGCCGCGATGACCGCGACGGTGCTCGAACGCCGGCTCGAAGCCGGGCTGCTCACCGCGCTCGGCGCGCCGCGCCGCCGCGTGGTCCTCTTCTTCCTTTCCGAGGCCGCCCTGCTCGGAGTGTTCGGCGGCCTGATCGGCGGAGCGGTCGGTCTCGCGGCGGGCCGTTGGGTGGGATCCGGCGCGCTCGGCGTCGCCGTCCCCTGGGCTCCCGTGCTGCTCCCCTGGGCGATGCTGCTCGGCCTGCTGCTCGCGGTTTTCGCGAGCGTGCCGCCGGTCTTCCGGGCGCTCGATCGCTACCCGGCCGCGATGCTCAAGAAAGCGACCGCCTGATGCTCGTACGGCTGGTGCTTTCGAGCTTGCGCCGCCGGGTGCGGCAGCTCGCGCTGATCCTCGCCGCCGTGGCGGTCGCCGCGGCGACGGTTGCCGCGCTCGGTGCCTTCGCAAGTCGAGTGGGAACGTCGCTCGGTCGCGACCTCGCGGCGTTCGGACCGAACCTGACGGTGCGCCCCCAGGTGGGCGGACCGGAAGCGATCCCCGCCGCCGAAGCGGCCCGGGTGATCGCGATTCCTGGAGTCCTCTGGGTTCACGGTCCGGAGGGAGCTGCCCTTCGGCCCGGCCGCCCCGTTCCGCGGCTCGACGTGCGCGTCGAACCGTCTCGCCTGGACGAAGTTGCCCGGGCGATCGAGCGCCAAGTGGCGGGCGTCGAAGCCCGCCCGCTGCTCCGGGTCAGCCGGTCGGACGAGCAGGTGACCCGCCGGGTGTTGCGACTGCTCGCCGCGGTCTCCGGCGTCTCTCTCCTGCTCGCTCTCCTTTCGGTCTCGGCCGCAACCGCCGCATTGGTCGGCGAACGGCGGACGGAGATAGGCCTGATGCTCGCGCTCGGCTGCACGGTGGGCCGGGTCGGGCGCTTGCTCGCCTCCGAACTCTTGATCGCGGCGCTCGCCGCCGCACTGGTCGGCGAGCTGATCGGAGAATTTGCGGCGCGCGATCTCGCCCATCGGCTGCTCGGCGCAATGCCTTCCTCTCAAGTCCCCGCGATTTCCGGCTCCGGTCTGGTCGGCGCGGCGATCGTGGCGGTTCTGGTGGTCGGTGTCTCGATGAGTATTGCGCTCTCGCGCATCGGCCGGCTCGACGCAGCCCGGGTTTTGAAGGGGGATTGACGCCTTGAGCGAAATCCTCACCGATACCCCCGAGACGCTGGTCGAGATCGCCGGCCTGTCGCGCCGCTTCGGCGCGCTTCCGGCGGTCGACGACCTGTCGCTCGACGTCGGGCGAGGGGAGTGGATCGCGATCACCGGTCCTTCCGGTTCGGGCAAGACCACGCTGCTCAACATCCTCGCCGGGCTCGACCGGCCGACGGGAGGATCGGTGCGCGTCGGCGGGGTCGATCTCGCCGCGCTGTCGAGCCGTGAGCTTTCGGCCTACCGCCAGCGGACGATCGGGCTGATCTTCCAGCAGTTCCACCTGATCCCATACCTCTCGGCGCTCGAAAACGTCATGCTCGCTCAGTACGTCCACAGCACCACCGACCGGGGCGAGGCAACCGAAGCGCTCGATCGCGTGGGGCTCGGGGCAAGGCTCGGCCATCTGCCGAGTCAGCTTTCGGGAGGCGAGCAGCAGCGGGTCTGCATCGCCCGCGCCCTGATCAACCATCCGCCGCTGATCTTGGCCGACGAGCCGACCGGCAACCTGGACGCGGTGAACGAGGCGGTCGTCATGCGCCTGCTCGCCGACCTGCATCAAGGGGGGCACACCCTCGTAATGGTTACCCATGCCGCGGCGATCGCCGCGCGGGCGGATCGTGAGATCCGCCTGGAGCACGGCCGGCTCGCCCGCCCGGCGGAGACCGCGGCCGACGCGGTACCCACGCTCACCGAGATCTGGCGCCTCCTGGTCGAGGAACACGCCGCCGTTTCGGTCGCCCGGCGCGGGGTGGCCGATCTCCTCTCTGAAGGGTTCCTGTTTTTCTCCGAAGGGAAGATCGCTTTCACCGATCACGGTCACGCCCACGCCGCGGCCGCGGTGCGCCGCATGCGGCTCGCGGAGGTCTTGCTCTCCCGGACTCTCGCCTCCGGCGGCAGCGAATGCGGCGGAGAAAAACCGATCGCCGACGGCTTCGAAGATCAAGTTTGTACCTTCCTCGATCATCCGACCGAATGCCCGCACGGCCGGCCGATTCCCCCGGGGATCTGCTGCCTGCGCCCCGCCGAGGTTGCTGCGTGAGGTGGGCCTGGGGCCTGGCGCTGATGGTTCTCGGGAGCTCCTCCATCGCCGCGGCTCGGGTTCCGGAAGTCCCGCACATCACCCGTCGGCTCGCCCTAATGGGAACCACGCTCGACCTCGAGGTGACGGCCGCCTCCCGAGCCCAGGCGCTTGAGGCGAGCGAAGCCGCGGTGCGGGCGATCGAAGCCGCGGAGCGGCGCCTTTCGACCTGGCGTTTCGATACCGAGCTATCTCGGCTCGACCGCGCGGCTCCAGAGGTTCCAGTATCGATATCGCCCGCGCTCGCCAGGGACCTTTCCGCCGCGCTCGATTGCGCCCGAGACACGGGCGGAGCGTTCGATCCGACGGTAGGTCCGCTGGTCGAAGCCTGGGGCCTCCGCCAAGGTGGGCGACGGCCGAGCGAAACGGAGATCGAAACGGCGCGCCGGGCGACGGGATTCACTGGGTTGCGGCTCGCAACCGCCGCCGCCGGACAGGCGACCGCCCTGCGAGCCAACGCGAGTCTTTCGATCGAGGAAGGCGGATTCGGCAAAGGCGCCGGCCTTTCCGACGCGCTCGCCGCTCTCTCGATGGCGCCCGGCGTTTCGAGCGCGATCCTCGATTTTGGTGGCCAGGTGGCGATTCTCGGCGGCCATCCCGCACAGGTGGTTCTCGCCGATCCGGACCGCCGCGAGCGGCAGGTGCTGGAGCTGTCGATCGATCGCGGCTCGCTCTCCACCTCGGGCAATGGAGAACGCGGGGTGGTGATCGACGGCGAGCGGATCGGCCACCTGCTCGATCCGCGCACCGGCCGACCGGCGTCCGATTTCGGCAGTCTCACCGTCTGGGCCGCCGATCCGCTGCGCGCCGATTGCCTTTCGACCGGGCTCTACGTTCTTGGAGCCGAAGCGGCGCTCGCCTGGGTCGTCGCGCATCCGGGAGTCGAAGTGGTGGCGCTGGTCCGCTACGGGTCAGCGAACGGCGGGACCGGCACGCTGCGTGCCCTCGCTTCGGCGGGTTGGCGCGGACGGGCTCGGTCGTTGGTTCCCGGAATCGACATCGAGTTTGTCGGAGGAAAACCCAAAACAACCGGAGGGGGCGAGCCGTGGGCTGGAACCTGGAGCCCGTCCCCTCCTCTACCGAGCGCGCGGCCATGACACCGCGCCGGAGAAACTTTACATGAAGAACCCGCAGTCTCCCGCCCGAAGTCTCGGGGTCGCTTTCGTCGCGGCTCTGCTGTGGAGCGCCGCGGCGCTCGCGCAGGCCGCCCCGGCAACCTCCGGGTCTCCGGGATCTCCCGAGGATCGGATCCGGCAGCTGGAGCAGGAGGTCGCCGCCCTCCGCGCCGCGGTCGCCGAGTTGGCGAAACCGGAGGCCGCGGTGCAGGTTCCGGCCGACCGCCTCGCCGAGGTGGAAGGCAAGATCGACGTGCTCGCCGCCGAGATAGAAAAACTGAAGATCGGCGAGGCGGCGGTCGCCGCCGACCAGAGCGAGCAGGGGATGGGACCCGCGGCGTCGAAGGTCTATCGCTCCGAGCGCGGCGTCTCGATCGGCGGCTACGGCGAGGCGCTCTACCAGAACTTCGACGCGAAGAACGACGACGGCTCTCCCGCCGACGAGATCGACGAGCTGGCGCTCGAACGGGCCGTGGTCTACGTCGGCTACAAGTGGAACGATCGCTTTCTGTTCAACTCGGAGATCGAGTTCGAGGATGCCGGCGAAGAGGTGTCGGTCGAGTTCGCCTATCTCGATTACCTCTGGAAGCCCCAGGCGAACTTCCGGGCCGGCGTCCTCTTGATGCCGGTCGGTTTCCTGAACGAGCTGCACGAGCCGACGGTATTTCTCGGCACCCACCGGCCGGAGGTGGAACGGTGGATTCTCCCCTCGACCTGGCAGGAGAACGGTTTCGGCCTGTTCGGCCAGGTCGGACCGGTCACCTATCGGACCTACGTCACGAACGGCTTCGACGCCTCGGGTTTCTCCGCCGCCGGCCTGCGCGAGGGACGGCAGGGCGGGGCGGAAGCGAAAGCGAAAGACTTCGCCTGGGTCGGTCGCGCCGATTGGACCGCGGCGCCCGGTCTGCTTGCCGGAGCCTCGGCCTATCTCGGCAAGGCCGGCCAGGGGATCGGCCCCGGAGTTCAAACCCGAATGCTCGAAGGGCATGTCGAATGGCGGAAGAGCGGTTTGGAGCTGCGCGCGTTCGGCGTTCAGGCGGACCTCGACGACGTCGCCCGCCTGAACGAGGAGCTGGGCCTTTCCGGCGCCGCCTCGGTCGGCGAACGGCTGACCGGCGGGTACCTCCAAGCGGGCTACGACCTGTTCGCTCGCTTTCCGCACGGCGAGCAAGCGTTGATCCCGTTCGTCCGCTACGAGAGCTTCGACACGCAGGCCAAGGTGCCGGCCGGTTTCGAGCGCGATCCGTCGAACGACGTCGACATCCTGACCCTTGGCCTGTCCTACAAGCCGATCCCGCAGCTCGTGTTCAAGGCCGACTTCCAAAACCAGGACAACGCCGCGGGCACCGGTCTCGACCAATGGAGCGTCGGGCTCGGGTACGTGTTCTAGGGCTTCTCGAATGAACGATCTCGGCGCACCGCGCTGGCGATCCGAAGGGTGGCGGCTCGCCGTCGCCCTTTCGCTCGCTTTCCTGTTCGGGAGCCTTCCGGCGGGCTCGAAAGTTTTCCTTTCGGTGGACGAAGCGTTCCGCCTAGCCTTCCCGAACTGCCAGGTCGCGAAACGCACGGCGTTCCTCACCCCCGACCAACGGAAACAGGCCGCCGCTCTCGCCGGCGCCGAGATCCCGAGCGCCCTGATCGACCGTTCGATCGCGACCTGCGCCGGAAAGTTGGGCGGCACCGCCTATTTCGACACGCACCGCGTGCGGACTCTCCCCGAGACGCTGCTCGTGGTAGTCGACCCGTCCGGCAAGATCGCGCGCATCGAAGTGATTTCGTTTCGCGAACCGGAGGACTACCTACCGCGCGGCCCCTGGTACGCGCAGTTCCTCGGCAAAGGGCTGGACATCAATCTGGATCTCAAGCGCTCGATCCGCCCGGTGACCGGAGCGACTCTCACCGCCAACGCCACGCTCGCCGCGGTGCGCCGCATCCTCGCGGTCCATCAGGTGTTGGCGGGGTCCGCGCCGCCCGGAGGCCCACCGAAGTGAGCCGTCTCGAGGCTTGGTTCCTCCACCTCGCGACCGCCCTGGTCGGCCTCACCGGCTTGGTCTACGCCTGGATGCTCTACCTGCTCGAGCCGGTCGACCCGTTCTCCGTCGCCCACCATCCGCTGCAACCGTTCACCCAGCATGGTCACGTCGTCGCGGCGCCTTTCTTGATCTTCGCCCTCGGTCTCGTCTGGCGCCGCCACGTCTGGGCCGGCTGGCGCAGCCGGAATCCGGACCGTCGTCGAAGCGGCCTGGCGCTAGCCCTCACCTTCGGTCCGATGGCCCTCTCCGGCTACCTGCTCCAGACCGCGGTAGACGAAACCTGGAAGAAAATCTGGGTCGTGGTCCACGTCGCCACGAGCCTGTTTTGGCTCGCCGGGTATCTCGGGCACCAAGTGTTGCGGTGGAGGATCGGCCGGGCCCGCTAACTTCCTACGCCAGTCCCAGCTCTTCGAGCGATCGGGCGGTCAGCAGCCGCTCGGCGAGGGAACCGAGCTCTTCGGTCGATGTGATCGCCCGGATTCGTTCAACCGCTTGTCCAGGAAGCGTCGCGAATCGCGTCCGAATTTGACGCAAGAGGACCTCGTGCGTAGCCTCCAGTCCTCGCGCCAGGCCCAGCTCCACACCCCGTGCCTCCACCTTCTCTTCCCAAGTAATCGGTCGCATTTTCGCCTCCGGGCCGGTTTCGGCCGCTCGCAACGCCGCGTATTCTGCCGCGGCGCCGCCGTCCAATTCTAAATAGGTTGCCACGCCGTTGAACAGCCGGAAGCGCGACATCTCGTCGAGTCCCTTGGCTGCCGCGATTTTCGAGAGACACTTACGCCTTAAGACCTGCCGGTTGCGCCCTGGCGCGCGGGCGAGCGCCGCGCACACCCAGGCGAGCGGCTCGGGTCGCGCGAGGAAATCCTCGGCCCGAGCTTGCGAGAGTCCTAGGCTTCGATAGCGGAAGCGCGTGCCTTCAAAGCCCAACGACTCCTCCAGGTGCTCGACTACCTGGCCTCCCGGCGGGCCGCCGCGCAAATACAACGCGATCGTCTGCACGGGCAATCCGAACCGCAGGGCGAGCAGGCGGTTGTACGCCAAGAGGCGCTTCGCCATCGCCGTACGGAACTTCAGCTCGATTTCGACATGGAGAAGCGCCTTCTCGCCCTCTTGGCTCTGTACCCAGGCAATCAGGTCGAGCCTTCGCTCTTTGCTGCGCGGTGCGTCCGAGGGTGCTTCCGCCGGCCGGAATTCGATCTCGTCGAGCCTCAATCGCGGAGCAAGGTCCGGCCCGGCCAGCCGGACGAAATCGGCCGGGAACGTCTGAATCAGGTCCTTCCAGAGTTGATCGTGACCACCCGCCATTCTGGGTCCTCCCGAAGAGGCCTCGCTCCGGCGAAGCCTGGGTACGGACCTAAAAGACGTAAAAGGGGGCGGAGATCTCGATACTTTTGGCGAGGATCTTCTTTTTCCTCCATTAAGGTGGGCGGTGAATCAAGGGATCCTCCCGTGCAACCCTATCGCTTGCGGTAGCCGGCCCACCCGCAGGTACACGTCCCACTTTTCCTCCATCACGCTCGCTTTGAACATGGAGCCGTCTGGTTGTGCGGCACCGTCGAAGGAATATCGGAGGTCGCTTGGAGAATGCACCACGTTGGCGTCAAGCCCCGAACTCCTCGGCTAACTCGGGCCTCAGCTCACGGAGGAACCGGGAGGCCAGCTCGAATGGCATACTCTGCGACCATGCACATGAAACGTCAGGTTCTGTTCGTCCAGGGCGGAGGCGAGGGCGTTCATGATGACTGGGACGGTAAACTTGTAGAGAGTTTGAGGTCCGAGCTGGGGCCGAACTATGAGATCCGCTATCCACGCATGCCCGACGAAAATGATCCGAGCTACGTCACGTGGAAGGCGACGCTTGAGAAAGAGCTTGCGGCCCTGAACGACGGCGCGATCCTCGTCGGTCACTCGATCGGCGGAACAATACTGATCAACGCTCTCGCTGAGCACCCATCAGAGCGGGAGCTTGGCGCGATTTTCCTGATCGCGGCACCTTTTGTCGGTGAGGGTGGCTGGCAGACCGATGATTGGAAACCACAGCGCGAGCTAGCCGGGAAGCTTCCCGGAGGAGTCCCGATCTATCTCTACCATGGCCTCGCGGATGACACTGCGCCACCGGCGCACGCTGAACTGTTTGCGCACGCGATTCCACAATCCCATCTGTGTCACTTGCCGGACCGCGATCATCAGCTCAACAATGATCTGAGCGAGATTGCGGCGGTGATCAAGTCGTTGGCGGTCGCGCAGGCTTCCTCCGAAGAGCAGGATTGAGTACAATCTGTGCGGTTTGGGCTACTCCCTGTGCGATTTGCTGTGCGGGGACACCTACTCCGGGATCGTGGCCCGCTGATTCGCGTCCTTGCTGTGCAGCTTCGCTTCAATGATGTGCGGAATTGACCTGGAGTCTCAGGGCTCGCGGTCGCGTCCGTGCGACTCTGAGTCGCAACTGTGCGGTTCTGTTGCCGCGATGAGCAGATTTCTGTTCGTGTTGTGCGGCAGAGACACCCCGAAGTGCTCGCCAGACGCTCCGCCGTACGATTCTGATAGAATACTGTGCAGAAATGCGATGTGAGACAACTGGGCGGCCCCTACGCATCGGTCCGGCGCATCGGTTTCGCACAGACTCCGAAAAATTTCGCACGGCACTCTTTCTGTGCACAGGTGCACTGCAGCTGAGTTGTACAGCACAGCGGCAGTGTTGCACGGCGGCGGGCCGAAGGAGGGGATGAAATGTCCACGAATGTGGAGCTGGACGAGAATTTGGTGGCGCGCGCTCGGCACGCGACGGGAATTCGAAGCAAGCGGGCGCTGATCGACGCGGGATTGCGAGCGCTGCTTCGGCTTCACGAGCAGCGCGAGATCCGCGATCTGCGCGGGCGACTCCGGTGGGAAGAGAGCGAGGGCGTGCCGGGAGTTCAGGGGAAAAGCTGATGCAGGTCCTAGTCGACGCCACAGTCTGGATCGCCTATTTCCGCGGCGACGTGTCGCCGCGCACCGACCTGCTCCACGAGCTGCTGGGCTACGCCCCGTTGGTCACCGCGGATCTGGTGCTCGCCGAGCTGTTCCGCGGCTTTCCGTCCGACGCCGATCTGGAGCAGGCGCGAACCGCGCTCGCCCTCTTTCCCCGGTACGAGATCGGCGGCCAGGACTTGGCCCTCGCAAGCGCCGGGTTCGCGCGGGTCCTCGCCGCCAAGGGGGGAAGAATGCCGCCGCTCGCGCAACGGCTGATCGCCACCTGGTGCATACAGAAGAACATCTCGCTCCTACATGCCGATCCAGCCTATGAGGTGTTCGAACAAAATCTTGGCCTCAAGGTCCCCGATCCGGGGATTTGACCTCCGGTCGGCTGTACCTGCGGGAAGCCATCACGACCGCGCTGTTGCATGCCGGGCGCTGTCACGCTTCCATCTCAACTCTAAAACGTCGGCTAAGAACGGCTCCGACTGGAGGCCGGGTTGTTGCATCACCTACGGGGTAGGGCGAAGAGATACGATCACCTCATGACACCTCGTAAGTTCTGGGTCGGAGTCACCGATGACTCATGGTTCAAGTTCCTGAGCTCGCGTCGGGAACTGAGCGAGGTGAACTTCTGGTTGCCCATGGGCTTCCGCACCTTCAAAGTGCTTCAACCTGGCGAGCCATTCCTTTTTAAGCTTCACTCGCCAAACAACTATATCGTCGGCGGAGGGTACTTCCAGTCGGCAACGCGCTTTCCTGTGGATATCGCTTGGGAGTACTTCGAGGAAAAGAATGGGGCTCGCTCCGCGGAAGAAATGCGTGCGCAGATCGAGAGATACAGGCGGAGCCGCGGGGTAGTCACGGGGCCGCACGAGACGTACGAGATCGGCTGTCTGCTACTGCTCGCCCCATTCTTCTTTGATCGGCGCGACTGGATCCCAGTCCCGCCAAGCTGGTCGCCGAATTTAGTCACGGGAAAGAGCTTTTCTACGGATGAACCCGAAGGGAGAAATCTTTGGGAGGCGGTCCAACAGCGCCGAGTAGGCAGCGAGATCCGGGAGCTTCCCCCCGCGCTTTACGAAGATCGCGACGTCTATGGGGAACCAACCCTCGTCTATCCTCGCCTTGGTCAGGGGACCTTCCGAGCCCTAATTGCCGATGCGTATAGCCGGCGCTGTGCCGCGACCGGAGAAAAAGCGCTTCCCGTTCTCGAAGCGGCTCACATCAAACCTATTTCGAGAGGCGGCATCCACAGGATCGACAACGGAATCCTTCTTCGTTCCGACCTCCATCGGCTCTTCGATCTTGGCTACCTGGGGGTCGGTCAAAATCTCGCTCTTCACGTGAGCAGTCGTCTACGGTCGGAATTCGGCAACGGGGAGATCTACTATCCGCTCGAGGGACATCGGCTCTCAGTGCCAAACCGGAGCGACCTGCGACCGAATCTCGAGCTGCTCGAATGGCATGCCGATACCATCTTTCGCCCCTGAAATTGTTGGATCCCTTTGGCGTCGGGGGGGTGGACCCCAAAAGAGAGGAGTGAATTTTGAGGTCAATAGTGGCCGCTTTCACAATGATGTCTTTTGCAGTTGTCGTCGGAGCGCAAGTCACAGCAAGCCAGCCGTCTGCTAAAGAGGTTCGCGCCATTCAGGGCAAGCCTCCTGCGCTCACCGAAATGTGCCCGCTGCAGGTCGACGTCGACCTATCCAAAACGCCGACTCACCACTCCCTAGCTGAATTGCCGATCGGCAGTCCTTGGGTGGCAAAGGGCGTGCAAGTGTTCGTTTGCGACAAGGCTCACTTCGTGTCGTTGTCGGTGGTAAAGGAGAAGGAGAAGCGGGATAAGGTCAGACTGGTCGTTTCGCCTCGTCTCGCAACGGGCTGGTTCCGGCAGGACGTCAACCTCACTGTACAAGTTCTCGTCAATGGCCAGGTCAAGCTCACGGAGCAGTGGGAAGATCTAACCATCGGGTCGGACGACAACGCCGCCGCGAAGATGGGGGCGCTCTGGGCATCGTCTTCGAAATCGCCACGCGCTGAGTGGTGGGTTCCACCCGCTGACCTGCAATCCTGGTTCGCTGAGGGTTCCAAGCCAAGCGTACGGCTTCTCCTCCAGATTTCCGACAGCGAGGACGACGAAGACGACGACGAATAGTCCCCCAGACAGGTGCCTCGCGCGCCATTGACGGTAGCGATGATGCAAAGTCCGAGCAAGGAAGAGCGGTACAAGAGGGCGGCGGGGTGCATTCAAAGTTGGTTGGACGCGGACGACGACAGCGACCTGTTGGTCCTCGAAGAAATGAGAATGCACCTGCGGCTGAATCCCATACGGCTTCGGAAGGCTCATCTTCCTCCGCCGAGGTAGCAACGCCTCCGTGATCGAGGGCCTTGAGATCACAGATTGTGATCTCAAGCCGCCCCCGCCCCACCCGACCGAGTAGGCCCCGCCCGCCG
>Ga0068860_100005002_pt1 | contig 13502 bp, 10 predicted proteins | sample KBSSwiS32_FD_66597 | JGI IMG/M metagenome (GOLD analysis project Ga0068860, IMG submission 66597) | Switchgrass rhizosphere microbial communities from Kellogg Biological Station, Michigan, USA - KBS Switchgrass S3-2 | ecosystem: Host-associated > Plants > Roots > Rhizosphere > Soil ... | reverse complement strand
AAACCATGCTGGGCAAACGCGCGCCTTACGTCCCTGGATGGGACTGCCACGGTCTGCCGATCGAATACAAAGTGGTGAAGGAGTCCCGCGGCCTTTCTCCGCTCGAAGTCCGCAAAAAATCGGAAGCGTTCGCACGCAAGTACGTGGATATCCAGCGCGAGCAATTCAAGCGGCTCGGCGTCTTTGGCGATTGGGAAAATCCATATCTGACCATGGATCCCAAATACGAAGCGGAAATCCTCCGCGCCTTCGCGGTTTTCGTAGAGCAAGGTCTCGTTTACCAAGCGAAGAAGCCGGTCTTTTGGAGCACCGGCGCTCAGACGGCGCTGGCCGAAGCCGAAGTGGAATACCAGGAGCGCGACGACACCGCCGTTTACGTGAAATTTCCCGTCGCGAGTGGCGATTGGAATGGCAAGGCGAGTGTCGCTATCTGGACTACAACACCGTGGACGTTGCCGGCGAACCTGGCTATCGCTGTCGATCCCGACGAAAAGTACGTCGTCCAAAAATTCTCGCGCAACGGTGCGTCGGAGATTCTGCTTCTCGCCGAGAAATTAGTTCCGCAATTTTCCGCAAACACAAACTTCCAGGCCGCGGGTGAACCGCTTGCGTCATTTCCCGGGGCCAAGATCGAGAACATCAAAGCGCGCCATCCGTTTCTCGATCGTGAGGCTATCGTGCTGACTGCCGATTTTGTGACGATGGATAGCGGCACAGGCGCGGTGCACATCGCGCCGGGGCATGGTCAAGACGATTACAATCTCGGCCGGGCGCAAGGTCTGCCGATTCTATCGCCCGTAGACGATCACGGCCGACTCACTGACGAAGCGGGTCTGCCGCATCTTACCCGCAAGTACGTGTTCGATGCGAATCCCGATATTGTGAATTTGCTGCGCGAGCGGGGAATGTTGCTAGGCGTGCAGAATTTTCATCATTCCTATCCATATTGCTGGCGATCGAAGACGCCGATCATTTTCCGCAACGTCGAGCAGTTTTTCATCCGAATTGATGAGCTTCGCGGCAAAGCGTTGGAAGCGATTCACGAGGAGGTAATATGGATTCCAGCGTGGGGCGAGAACCGCATCGCCGGGACCGTCGAATCCCGCCCTGATTGGGTGATTTCTCGCCAACGAAGCTGGGGTGTGCCGCTCCCGGTTTTTTATTCCAAAGATGGGGGAGCGATTCTCGATGCAAAAATCATCCGAAAGCTCGCTGATCTAGTCGCCGATCGGGGTGCAAACATTTGGTTTGAATTGAACGATGTCGATCTCGCCACCACGCTCGGCTTGCCCGAGGGCACAACGCATCGCAACGATACGATCGACGTTTGGATCGATAGCGGCGTTTCACACAAAGCGGTTTGCGCGCTGCATCCTGAGTTGCGCGATCCGGCTGACATGTATCTCGAAGCGACCGATCAGCACCGCGGCTGGTTCCAATCGTCGCTCATGACTAGCGTCGCTCTCAATAATCGCGCCCCCTACAAGATCTGCGTGACGCACGGCTTCGTTGTCGATCTTGATGGAAAGAAAATTTCCAAATCCGGGACCTACGACAAACCAATGGCGGCCGACCATTTCGTCGGCCGTCATGGCGCGGATCTCGTTCGACTCTGGGCCAGCAGCATCGATTACACGGATGATGTGCCCTTTTCCGAGGAAATGTTCACGCGCCTCGGCGACACATATCGGCGAGTCAGAAACACACTCCGAATTTTGCTCGGAAATCTCTACGACTTCGAAGCAGGAATTCAGGAAGGGAGGAAAGAGGGTCTTACGCTGATCGATCGCTGGATCTTGGAGCGACTCGAGTACGTAATCGCAGCTTGTCGAGCTGCTTATGAAGCCTACGAGTTCCACAAAGTTTATCACACACTCAATCAATTTTGCGCGGTCGATTTGAGCAGCCTCTACATCGACATCACCAAAGATCGGATGTATTGCGACGGACCGAACTCATCACGCCGTCGCGCGACACAAGCGGCGATGCACAAAGTTTTCGATGCACTCTGCCGATTGCTCGCACCACTTCTCGCTTTCACTGCCGAAGAAGCGTGGCGGTATTCAGAAACGGGCGGTTCGGTTCATCTGCAAGAGTTTCCGGAACCGCAAGCTCGGCATGATGAGGCGAGCGCTCAAATTGCGGAGCTTTTGAGATTGCGCGGCGTAATCGGGCAGGCGATTGAGAACGCGCGTCAGGAGAAATTGATCGGGAATACTCTGGAGGCTGCGGTGGTTTTGCATTCGGACTCCAATGTCACCGAAAAAATCGATAAGGAAGAACTGGAAGAATTTTTTATTCTGAGTGATCTGGCGATCCACCAGGCAAAAGAAGCGCGCGCTTCGGTCAAGAAAACATCGTACAAAAAATGTGCGCGTTGCTGGCGTCATCGGCCAACTGTTGGCGCGAGTACGACGCATCCGAACTTGTGTGATCGGTGTGAGAGTGTGGTTACAGCCTTGGAAAAGACGGCTCGATGATGCCTTTTTGTTATTCCGCGCGTTGTCGAGGAGGCGAAACGAAGTCGAGGAGCTCTCTCACCGCCAAAACTAATAATTAGAGATGTCTCGACTCCGCTCGACATGACAAAAACGGCGGGAAAATATGAAATTCGTCTTCTTTATTTCGCTGCCGCTCTACGCGCTCGATCAATGGACTAAACAGTTGGTCCTGCGATGGATTAGCCCGGAGGGGCCGGGGCGCATCGTGATTCCGGATTTTTTCAACTTGGTCAACGTCACGAACACGGGCGCAGCGTTTGGTTCATTCAAGAACAACAACACTTTCTTTATCGTGATTTCATCTATCGCGCTGCTGGTTGTGTTGACTCTTCTAGTGCGACGGCATCTACCCGATAGGTGGCGCGACGTATCGCTTGCGCTCTTGCTTGCTGGCATTCTGGGCAATCTAACCGATCGCCTACTTTATGGGCACGTGATCGATTTTCTGCTTTTCAACTTGCACATCCGTTACGCAGATCCCTGGCCTGCCTTTAATGTCGCTGATTCGTGCATCTCGATTGCGGTGGTGCTGTTTATTATTCATTCGTTTTGGAAGCAGAAGAGTCCTGCGTAGGGACGCTGCGCTGCCCCGAAGGCTTTCGGGAGTCGGCGCAGCGCGCCGACCCTGCCAAGCGCGTTGCGCTTCGCACAGCGATGCGGCTACAATGATCCTATGAAATCCTCGCCCATGGAAAAGGTCGCGCGCGAAGTTGCCGCGCGTTTGCGCGAGAGTGGGCACATTGCGTACTTCGCGGGTGGTTGCGTGCGCGACATGGTGCGCCGTTTAACGCCGAAGGATTTCGACATCGCCACCGACGCAACGCCCGAGACTGTGCAGAAACTTTTTCCGCGCACCTACGCGGTGGGTGCGCATTTTGGCGTCATCATCGTGCTGGAAAACGGTTTCCAATTTGAGGTCGCGACCTTTCGCTCGGACGAGGCTTACATCGATGGAAGGCATCCGAGCGCGGTGCATTTTTCCTCCCCTGACGAAGACGCAAAACGGCGCGATTTCACGATCAACGGAATGTTTTACGATTCGGTCGCGGATAACGTAATCGATTTCGTCGGCGGCCGCGCCGATATCGATGCAAGATTGGTGCGCGCAATTGGGGATCCGGCGCAACGATTCGCCGAGGACCGGTTGCGAATGTTGCGGGCGGTGCGTTTCGCCACCGTGCTTGATTACACGATCGACAAGCAAACCTGGGACGCGCTCGTCGCCAACGCGACCTCAATCAATAAGATCAGCGCGGAACGAATCCGTGATGAGCTGGTGCGCATCTTTACATCTCCGAACCGAGTGCGTGGATGGGATTTGCTCGATTCGAGCGGGTTGATGCGCGCGATCTTGCCCGAGCTCGATCGGATGAAAGGCGTTTTGCAGCCAAAACAATTTCACCCTGAGGGTGACGTCTTCCAGCACACGCGCTTGATGTTGCAATTCCTTCCCGAAAAAGTTTCTGTGCCGCTCGTTTTCGCCGTGTTGCTTCATGATGTCGCCAAACCGCGCACGGCAACCGTGGATGAAACGGGGCGAATTCGCTTTAGCGGGCATGACCGCTTAGGTGCGGAAATGACTGAACAAATCATGCAGCGCCTGCGATTTTCCGGCGCTGAGACCGAAGCCACAGTCGAAATGGTGCGCCAGCATATGGTTTTCAAAGACGTGCCCAAAATGCGGCAGGCGAAATTAAAGCGGTTCATGGCGCGAACCACTTTCGATGAAGAGCTTGAGCTGCATCGGGTCGATTGCGAGGGAAGCCATCGCATGCTCGACAATTACGAATTTCTTCTCCGCAAACGCGAGGAATTCGCCAACGAGCCGATTATTCCGCCGCCGCTGGTGCGCGGAGACGATCTGATCGCGCTCGGTTTAAAACCCGGCCCGAAGTTTGGCGAGATTCTCGAGGCGATCGAGACGCAACAGCTCGAGGGAAACCTGCGCACGCCGGAGGAAGCGCTGGAGTGGGTGAAACGTGAGTATTCGTTGGGCGAGCGACGCTAAAGCGTCTTTTAACACGAAATATCGCGCCAAGTGCGAGCTCGCCCCCTCCCTTTGCGTCGCGTGCCGGAGGCGCATCACTTGCCTTCGCCACTGGCGCGGATCGCTTTGAATGCGCCGCTCTTCGAAGGTCTGTCTCCGACGAGACGTGAGAATTCCACCTCGCCCGTGATCAGATCCGCTGTTTCAAATTTTCCTTTGAACACCAGTGTCCCCGCGTCCCGCCCGACGTTGCCGAGCATAAATTCCACCGGGCCCGAGAAAGTGACCGAGTTTCCTTCGACCGGGCTCCACTTTGCCTCCGATGGCTTGGCGGGTCCCCAGACGTTCAACCTTGGGTCCAGCAACAGAAAAGTGCCTTTTCCGGCGCCTTGAGCGTCAAAGCGCAGGGCGCGGTGCTCGTCATTGCCGAAGGTGATCTCTACGTTCCATCTGCCGATCACATTTGGAGACTCCGCCTGGACCAAAGCAACGCAGCACGTTTGGAAGATCAACATCAGAATTATACGATAAGAAATAACCACGTCTAAATGTTGCACGGCTGTGGGCAAGATGAAGACGTTTTTTGAACTTTGAGATCCCTTCTTCGGTTTTAACTTTTCGCCGTCAGTTTCGAACAAAATGATTTCGCGCAGACAAACTCGTCTTTTTCCAGCCGTGCTGCTCTGTGCCAGCGCAGTTTTTGTCGCCACCCTCTCGCTTTATAGTTGGACGCTCGCTCCAACGGTCACTTTGGTTGACAGCGGAGAGTTGATCGTAGTGGCTCATGGCCTCGGAGTCGCACATCCACCCGGCTTTCCGTTGTGGACCATTCTTGCCCATCTCGCCTCGCTCCTGCCGGTCGGAAACGTGGCCGGGCGGATCAATTTTGCTTCCGCCCTATTTGCCGCGCTTGCATCCGCAACACTCACGCTTGTCGTCGCAGAATTAATGATTGCGGCTTCGTATCTCACCGCGCCAAAGCGAAGCAAAAAGGGCGTCCGCCGGACAAAAACAACTGGACCCGCCGACGCCCAGGAAGGAAAGGACAATAATTCAGCCGTGAGCCGGCTCCTGGTGCTTGCGCCTGCGATCGGCGCGGGCTTGCTAATGGGATTATCTCGGACGCTTTGGTCTTATGCGACGATCGCCGAGGTTTATACTCTCAACACGCTGCTCATCTGCGTTATCTTCTTTCTGATGCTTCGATGGCGGCGGGGCATCATTGAAGACAGAAGGCGTATTGGCGTGCCAGTCGAGGGTGGCCGTAGCGCCGACGCGGACACGGCGCACGACGCTTTTCTTTATACCGCTGCGCTCGTATTCGGCCTGGCGCTGGGGGTCCATCATGTCAGCGTCGCGCTTATACTTCCAGCTCTGGCGGTCATCGTTTACAGAACGGAGGGACTGAGATTCTTCAGGAGCAAACGACTCATCTACGCCGCATTGATCTCGATTGGCGCTTTGGTGGCCATCTACGCCTACCTGCCGCTCGCAGCGGCGCACGCGCCGGTCATTAACTGGGGCACCCCGCGCTCGCTGCGAGAAATCTGGTGGCATGTTACCGGCCGGCAGTATCAGGTGTTCTTCGCCTTTACGCAGAAAATAATAGGAGAGCAGTCTCTGGAATTCTTTAGGCTGCTCTTGCGCCAGTCCGGTTTGACTTGGTTACCATTACCGCTGCTGTTCGCTTTGGCCGGATTCGCGAGCGTCTTCAAGCGGGACCGCACAACTTTTTGGTTTCTCTTGGTCGTAGTCGTTGCCGATTTGGCCTACGGGTTCAGCTACGAAATTGCCGAGGACAAAGATGCATACTATCTGCCTACATTTCTTGCGATCGCGGTCGCCGCGGGATTCGGCATCCGTTGGTTGATTCAGTTGACTGTTTCCAAGCCGATACTGGTTCGGAGAGCTTACCTCATCGCGGCAATTGCCGTTCTGCTGCCCGTCACGATCGAAGTCGCCGGCAACTGGCCCTTCAACAATCGGAGGCACTACTTCATCGCGAATGATTATGTCGAAAATCTGCTCAGCGCGATCGGGCCTGACGGCCTTTTGCTAACGTCCGACTGGCAGGTCGCATCGCCGACGTTCTACGCCCAGGAGATAGAACAACGCCGGCGCGACGTGAAAGTTGTGGACATCAACCTGCTGCGACGCTCCTGGTATTTTGACTATCTCAAACACGCTTATCCTGGTTTGATCGAGCGGTCGCGCGATAAAGTTGAAACCTTCGTTGCGAATCTAAAAGAGTGGGAGCGTGATCCTCAATCTTTCGCTACCAACGAGGCGCTTACTCGAAGGATCACCGCTGCATTTGAGGAGATGATCCAGTCGATGGTGACGAACGAGAATCGGGTCGGGTCGGTTTACATCACGCGAGATGTGCTATTGACCGATGCAGCTGGTCGGCAACTCTCCAGCTGGATCACTCAAAACTATCAGCTTGTTCCGCGAGGACTCGTTTTCAACCTCGAACGTGACCAGAGCTTTCACGACTCGCCGGACGTGCGCCTGCAGACCCGTGGTCTGGCTGACCGCACCCTACGGTTCGAGAAAGACGACGTAGTAAACCTCAAGGTGCTGCCCGTCTATACCACCATGTTGATCAATCGCGGGCGATATCTCGCTGCATTCAATCAGCACGAGCGCGCCATTGCTCTCTTCAGGCAGGCGCTCGGGCTCGATCCCGGGCTCGCCGCTGCGCAAGAGGGGCTTGCGGAAAGCAAAGCTAAACTGCCGAGCCGATTACAATAATAGCCGACCGCACATTTGATTGCCTCTCGCGAGACTCGCCAGAGCGAAAGACGAGGCGTCTTTGAGATTGAACGTCGAACATCCAACGTCGAACATCGAACATCGAATGAGAATTCTCATGATTAGCCCGGAAGGGCCGCCCTTGCAGCGCACGGGGGCGCTAATTGACGTGATGGATGCGCTGCCTCGCGAGCTCCGCAAGCGAGGGCACTCGGTAAGCGTGACACTGCCGTATCACCGTGAAATTCGAGAGAATTCAAAATTTAAGGCAAAGCGAACCGGCATCGCGGTCGATGTGCGAGTTGGGGATAAGACTTATGTCGCCGAGTACTTCGAGGGGCGAAGTGCAGGTCGGGTGCAGTTGTTTCTGGTTCGCTGCGACGAGTTTTTTGATCGGGCGGGAATTTACGGCGAGCACGGCCAACCCTACGAGGATAACGCGGCCCGCTTTATCTTTTTTTGCAAGGCAGCACTGGAACTCGGCCGGCGGTTGACGCCGTCACTGCAGATTCTGCACGTGCATGATTGGGCGGCCGCGCTAGTGCCGGTGTTTGTGCGCGCGTATGATCTGCCGTTCGCAACGGTGCTGACAATCCATCACGTCGCTGATCAGGGCAGTTTCTGGGGACTGGACTTCAACCTCACCAATCTGCCCGCACGATTTTTCACACTGGATGGCGTCGAATTTTTTGGACGGCTGAATTTTCTCAAAGGTGGAATTCTTTATGCCGACAAGATCACAACGGTGAGCGAACATTACCGGCGCGAAATACAGACGCCAGCCGGCGGCCACGGCCTTGACGTGGTGCTGCGCGAAAATGCGCATCGGTTGACGGCAATTTTGCATGGGGCGGATTACACCCGATGGAACCCGGCTTCCGATTGTTTGCTTCCGGCGCAATACGACACGAGGAGGCTATGGGGAAAACAGGCCTGCCGTAACGCGTTGTTGAAAGAAATGAACCTCGCACCTGCGCCGCTGGGTCCGGTCTTTGGTATGGTGACTCGTGTTGTTGAGGAAAAGGGCTTCGAGGTTCTTATGCCCCTCCTGGATCGACTCCTTTGGGATGACGTCCGCCTGATTATCCTCGGCGAAGGCGATCCGGCATTTGAAACCGCCCTCGCCATCGCCGCGAGAAAATTCCCAGCCAAGTTCGCCTATCAAAAGAATTACGACGAAAAACTCGCGCACCTGATTGAAGCAGGCATGGATATCAGCCTGATTCCGTCCCGCTTCGAACCGGCAGGTTTGAGGGCCATGTACGATCTGCGATATGGCGCTCTCCCGGCGGCGCGAGCTACCGGCGGCATTCAGGAGATCATCGAGGACTACGATCCGACCATGGATCGGGGTTACGGTTTTCTCTGCTATGAATACTCAAGCGAAGCTTTCTGGGATGCGATCAAGCGTGCGCGCGAAATTTATCGCGACCGCAACGTTTGGACGAGGTTGATGAAACGGGCGATGGCGCGCAATTTTTCGTGGGATGCGTCCGCGCGACACTACGAAGAGCTTTATAAGGAGCTCATTGGGCGCACAAGCAGCGACATGGCGGCGTAGCTCTTGCCGCCGACCCCTTGGCGGCGCGGCGCAGCAACGCGTAGCACTTCAGCGCCGCGGTTCGCAGAGCAAAGGGTCCATAGCGTCCGACCCAAAACTTTTCAATTTTGCGAATGGTACCGCTGCGATAAATTTAGAAGGTGCGCCAATATCATGATCTCCTCCGGCTCGTTTTGGAGCGGGGCCGGCCGCGGGGCGACCGCACAGGCACAGGAACATTGTCGATCTTCGGCGCACAGACGCGGTTCGACTTGCGAGAGAGGTTCCCGTTATTGACGACGAAGAAACTCCACGTCAAATCGATCATCTACGAGCTGCTCTGGTTTTTGCGCGGCGACACAAACGTTCGCTATCTCAACGAACACGGCGTGAGTATTTGGGACGAATGGGCTGACAAAGAAGGCGACCTCGGCCGCGTTTACGGCGCGCAATGGCGCGATTGGCGCGGCCAGAACGATGTTCACGTGGATCAAATCGAAAATGTGATCGCGCAGATCAAGTCAAATCCCCAAAGCCGCCGATTGATCGTGAGCGCATGGAACCCGGCCGAGATCGACAAAATGGCGTTGCCGCCGTGTCATGTGCTCTTCCAATTTTATGTTCAGGACGGCGAATTGAGCTGCCAGCTTTATCAGCGGAGCGCGGACCTTTTTCTCGGCGTCCCGTTTAACATCGCCTCATATTCGCTGCTCGCGTTGATGGTCGCACGGGTGTGCGACTTAAAACCTAGAGATTTTATTCACACATTTGGCGATTTGCATCTCTATAACAACCACCTTGACCAGGCACGTGAGCAGCTTTCCCGCGATTGCCGGTCGTTGCCGCGGATGAAACTGAACCCCGCCATCAAGAACATTCGGGATTTCAAGTTCGAAGATTTTCAGCTGATCGGTTACGACCCGCATCCGGCGATCAAGGCGGCTATCGCCGTGTAAGGCTCTGGGCTGGGTAGCGCACGGTAACAGTCAAAAATCCCGCTTGCGACTTTCGCGCATCGCGCGGGTTTAACGCATTGTGAGAAGTGCCGTTTCACTCTCGATCCTTTTCTGTGCAGGGGCGTCACTTCTGGCGGAAACATCAGTCGAAATCGATTTGCAGGAGCAGAGGGCCTATCTGCTCCAAAATGGCCGGCCGGTGTTAGCATCGCCGATCTCGAGCGGACGTTACGGGCATCTCACCAAGACAGGGGTCTTTGAGATTCTGGAGAAGGAACAAACTCATTACTCCAGCATCTATGGCAAAATTGTCGATGCGCGCGGAAACACGGTCGTGGCCGACGCGGATGCGGATATGCCGGTTCCTCGGGGAGGAAAATTCGTTCCCGCACCGATGCATTATTTCCTGCGGTTCAACGGAGCGGACGGAATGCACGCTGGAATCCTACCGGGTTACCCTGCCTCGCACGGCTGTGTTCGCATGCCCCAGGAATATGCAATTGCGTTTTTCAATTCTGTCAGTGTCGGAACTCCAGTCACTGTTATTGGTAGAACGCCGACCAGCCGTTATTGGAGCCAGGCGGGATCCAGATTTCCAACAGGCCGCGATCGATATGCAGACCCGCGTGCCGGCTCGCCTTTTGATCCGCGCTTCGCGCCGCCACCGCCGCCTTTTGGGTGGCGCTGAATTAACCGGATAATTACGGTTGCTGCCCGGATGACTTATCGACGCTCGTGCTGGCTGTCTTCGGTCCGCGCGAAAGATCGACAAGATCGGCCAGGATATTCAATGCTTCATCCCGGGCGGGATCGATGGCTGGTTCTTTCGTGGCGTCTCCGCCAACACCGGCGTCCAAATCCGAATCTGCATCCGGCGCGGCTTCAGGGTCGACTTTTGGCGCAACTCCGTTCTTCTTCGCCTCAGCCAGTTTTCCCGGATACATGATCAATTGCAGATTCGGCTTGTCCACGGTGTCGAGTGTCACCCGATAGATGCGCGGTTCTTCCTGGTTCCGTGCCAGACGCTCTTTGGAACGCATTTCCTTGCGCAGCTTATCGTCCGCAAGTTCCTTCTTCCGGAGATCTTCGCTCAGTGAAATTCGGTTATCGTCGAGCTTGTGACGCAAGCGGTCGATGTCCTCCATCACGTAGTGAAATTCAGGATCATTCTTAACGCGCGCCTCCGAGCGTATCTTCAATTGATCGATAAACAGCGAATGCGTGTCGGACCACTTCGTATATTTCGCCTTTGGCACTTCGTCGTAGGCAAGTGCGTTCTTCAGCGCCCCTTCGCCAAATTCCGGCAGATCACTCAAGCTCGGCAGCGCAATATCGGAGGCCACGCCGTGAAGCTGCGTCGAACCGCCCGCGACTCGATAGAACTTCTGGATGGTCAACTTCAATGCCCCGTCCTCGTCGGATTGGCTGCCAAGGAGCGACGCGAACCGCCCAATGGGGAGAATCGTCTGGACTGTGCCTTTGCCGAACGTGTTCTTGTCGCCGGCAATCACGGCGCGTCCGTAATCCTGCAGAGCAGCCGCAAAAATTTCGCTTGCCGACGCGCTTTGTCGGCTGATCAAGACCACCATTGGCCCTGAATAGGCGATGCCGGGATCCGGATTGGATGAGATCCTGATGCTTCCATTGTAATCCTTTGTTTGAACGATCGGGCCCGACTTCAAGAACAGCCCTGTAAGAGAGAGCGCTTCCTCCAATGAACCGCCACCATTTCGCCGAAGATCGACAACCAAGCCGGCGACATTTTCTTTCTTAAGCCGTTTTAGTAGCGCCAATACATCTCGCGTCGTGCTCTTCTGGTGCTTGTCCATGTCTGCGTAAAAAGATGGAAGCGTAAGCCAGCCGAGCTTTATGGGATCGCCGTTCTCATCTTTTCTGATGATGATGTCCGCCCGCGCTTCCTGATCTTTCAACTTAATTTGGTCGCGCACGAGCTCGACGTTCTTCCGGCGGGAAGGATCGGTTGCATCCGCAGGAATCACAAGAAGGCGCACACGAGTGCCCTTTTTCCCGCGGATCATCTCGACGACTTTGTCGAGCCGCATCTCGCGGACATCGACAAATTCATTCTGGCCCTGGGCCACGGCGCTGATCCGGTCGCCCACTTTCAGCCGTCCATCCACCTGCGCCGGGCCGCCGGGAACAAGGTTCTCTATTTTTGCGTAGCCATCCTCCGAGCGAAGCATGGCGCCGATGCCCACGAGCGAAAGGCCCATGTTAATGCTGAAATTCTTCATGTCGGCCTTGCTCAGGTATTCCGAGTGCGGATCGTACGATTGCGCGAGCGCGTCGAGAAAGAGCTTCATTTGCTCGTTCTTATCCTGCTCGTGGACATTGCGGTCGAGCCGATCATAACGGCGTCCAACCAGTTGCGCCGGCGGCTCGATTGGATGTTCGCTCAGTCGTTCCTGCAATATCTCGTTTGCGATCCGGCCGCGCCAGAGTTGATCGGCTTCGGCCTCATCTTTCGGCCAGGGAGATTTTTGACGGCTAAGCTCGATGGTGGTGTCGCTTTTGAAGTCGATCGGCTGCTTCAGAAGCTCTTTTATTTTGGCGACACGGTCGTCAACGCGTTTCGAGTAAAGATCGTAAATTTCGTAAGCCGGCTTGAGCGTGCCGAGAAGAACGTCGCCTGCGATCGAGTTTCCATATTTCGCATTAAGCTCATCGACATCCTGCTGAGTGAAAAATAAATGGCTGAAATCGAGCAACTCCAGGTATGTCTGAAGGAACTTCTTCGAAACATCCTCATTCAGTCTCTGCCGAGTGTAATGGCCTTCTTCCAAAAGCCGCCCCACCGACATGGCGATCGTTTCCCTCGATGTCCCGACGGCTGGCGGCGCCGCCGTGGCGGCTATCAAAAGGACGGCGCAAAGGGCTAGTGATCGTTGGAAGGAAGACTTCATCGGTGAAAACGTGGTTTCCCACCTTGGCAGATGTCGGGACGAAGCGCAAGATGATGAGACAAGATCGACATATGGGTAGAATCAGACAATCGGCGGCGGCGAACATTCAATAATCGTAGGAACTGCCGCCGCCAGCCGTAACCCGGATCGATGATTCCGCGAACAGCTCTCGATGTCGAGCTGCTGGCCGGGCGTCAACGCCCCGGCTACAATGTGCCGAGATGATCTACGAAACGTTTTGCGGCGGCATTTTCGAGACAAATTGTTATCTGGTTCAAGCCCCGGAGGGATGGATTCTTTTCGATGCCCCAGACGGGGCTTGCGAATGGCTGCTTTCCCGGAATGTCGATCCAAAGCTCTTGCTCCTTACCCACGGCCATTTCGATCACATCCCGGACGTAGCCAAAGTCAAACATCGCTTTGGATGCAAAATCGGCTGTCATCCTTTAACTGCGCCGATGATTTCCGATCCCGAATTTTTTCGCAGCTTCGGATTTCAACTGGAAATTGAGCCGGTCGAGCCGGACTTCTTCGTTGAAGAAACGCCCAAGCGGAAGTTTCTCGGCTTGGAAATGCAAGTGCTCGATGTTCCGGGACATTGTCCCGGGAGCCTTTGCTTTTTTTCGCGCCAGGACCAATTACTAATTGGCGGCGATGTCCTTTTCGCCGGAAGCGTTGGCCGCGGCGACTTGCCCGGTGGAGATGTCGATCTTTTGATCGACGGGATCAGGCAAAAGTTGTTCCCGCTGGGCGACAATGTGACGGTGCTGGCCGGGCATGGCCCACCGACGAAAATCGGAACTGAACGAATGATGAATCCATTCGTTCGCTAAACGCGAA
>Ga0068860_100005001_pt1 | contig 13503 bp, 10 predicted proteins | sample KBSSwiS32_FD_66597 | JGI IMG/M metagenome (GOLD analysis project Ga0068860, IMG submission 66597) | Switchgrass rhizosphere microbial communities from Kellogg Biological Station, Michigan, USA - KBS Switchgrass S3-2 | ecosystem: Host-associated > Plants > Roots > Rhizosphere > Soil ... | reverse complement strand
GTCCTGGTTGAAGACGCTGCCGCGGTCGTCGATGTAGGCGGACTCGGCCTCCTCCTTGAGCCGGCGCACCGTCTCCAGGGCCTCCTGGATCCCCGCCTCGTCGCGGAAGACGGCGACCTTGGCGTCCATCGCCGTGCCCAGCTCGAGCTTGATCTCCGAGACGCGGCGGCCCGAGCCCTTCTCGCGGGCGGAGATCGCCTCGACCTGTGCCTGCTCGGCCTCGAGCACGGCCTTCGAGGGGCGCGAGCGGTCGATCCGCTTCGCCCGCGAGGCGGCGTCGGCGCCGGAGCGGCGGCCGAAGATCAGCGTGTCGAGCAGCGAGTTGGCGCCGAGCCGGTTGCCGCCGTGGACCGAGACGCAGGCGGTCTCGCCGGCGGCGTAGAGGCCGGGGATGTCGGTGCGGCCGTCGACGTCGGTCTTGACCCCGCCCATCGTGTAGTGGTTGCCGGGCTTGATGTGGATCGGTTCGCGGGTGATGTCGACGCCGGCGAAGTCGCGGCCGACGAGGACGATCTCGCGCAGCGCCTCGTGCACGCGCTTTTTCGACACCACCGTGATGTCGAGGGCGACGGTCCCGTCGGGGAAGCCGCGGCCCTCGTTGATCTCGGTCTGCTCGGCGCGGGAGACGACGTCGCGCGAGGCGAGCTCCATCTTGTTCGGCGCGTAGCGCTCCATGAACCTTTCGCCCTTGGCGTTGAGCAGGTGGGCGCCCTCGCCGCGGGCGCCCTCGGTGATCAGGAAGCCCTTGCCCGCCAGCGTCGTCGGGTGGTACTGGATCATCTCCATGTCCATCAGCTTCGCCCCGGCCCGGTAGGCCATCGCGATGCCGTCGCCGGTGCAGATCAGGGCGTTGGTGGTCGGCTTCCAGACCTGGCCGTTGCCGCCGCAGGCGAGGATCACCGACTTCGCCTCGAACAGCTCCATCGAGCCGTCGGCGATGTTGCGGGTGACGACGCCGCAGCACTCGCCCTGCTCGTCGAGCGCCAGCGCGGTGCAGAACCACTCCTCGTAGCGGGCGACCGAGTCGGCGTGCTTCATCAGCTGCTCGTAGAGGACGTGCATGATCGCCTGTCCGGTGATGTCGGCGACGTAGTAGGTGCGCGCCGCGGAGGCGCCGCCGAAGGCGCGGGTGCCGAGCTTGCCCTCCTCGTTGCGGTGGAAGGTGACGCCGAGGTGCTCGAGGTGGAGGATCTCCTCCGGCGCCTCGCGGCACATGATCTCGACTGCGTCCTGGTCACTCAGGTAATCGGAGCCCTTGATCGTGTCGAAGGCGTGCGACTCCCAGGAGTCGCCGGGGTTGAGCGCCGCGTTGATCCCGCCCTGGGCAGCGTTCGAGTGCGAGCGGACGGGGTGGACCTTGCTGACGATCCCCACCGAAACGCCCTGCTCGGCTGCCGCCAAGGCCGCTCGCTGTCCGGCGAGGCCGGCGCCGATCACCAGTACGTCGTGGGTTGACACGGGCGCGGATCCTATAGTTGAGCCATGTTCGGCGGCGGCTCGATCACGCTCTTCCACGTGCGCGGCATTCGCGTCGCCGTCGACTGGTCGTGGTTCTTCGTCCTCTTCCTCGTCATCTTCTGGCTCTCGAGCTTCTACGGCGACGTGCTCGGCGAGAGCTCCAGCTCCTCGGCCGCCTTCGGCCTCGCCGTGCTCAGCGCCGCCGGCTTCTTCGGCTCGATCGTGCTGCACGAGCTGGGGCACGCCTTCGCCGCCCGGCGCAACGGGATCGGCATCTCCAGCATCCAGCTTTGGATCTTCGGCGGCATGGCGCGGATGGACCGCGAATCCGAAAGCCCGGCCACCGAGTTCAAGGTCGCCGTCGCCGGTCCACTGGTCACCTTCGCGATCGTCGTCGTCCTCACCGCGACCGGCCTGGTCGCGATCGGCTGGGAGGAGTTCCGCCGCTCGGCGCTGGTCGAGAGCGACGCCGGCGTCTCCGGCTTCTGGGCGATGATCGCCTGGCTCGCCTCGATCAACCTCCTCGTCCTCGTCTTCAACCTGCTGCCCGCCTTCCCGATGGACGGGGGCAAGATCGTCCGCGCGATCGCCTGGTGGCGAACCGGCGACCGCAACGCGGCGACCCGCTTCGCCGCCAACCTCGGCCGCGTCTTCGCCTACATCTTCATCGGCGGCGGCCTGCTGCTGATCTTCAGCGGCAGGGCCTTTGCCGGTGTCTGGCTGGCGATCATCGGCTTCATCGTCAACGGCTCGGCGCGGGCGGCGGCGATGCAGACGGCCCTTGGCGGCCCCATCTCCCAGCTCGTGGTCTCAGACGTGATGGACCGTGAACCCGTTTCGATCCCTGGTGAGCTGAGCGTGGAACGAGCGATGGACGAGTACTTCCTGCGCTACAGGTGGCCCTGGTTCCCAGTCGTGGATGCCGCTCATCATTTCTTGGGCCTCGTCGTACGCGACAAAGCAGACGAAGTGCCAGAGACCTCCCGCGCCACCTCCCACGTCTCGGACCTGCTCGAGCACGACGACGGCACCTTCCAAGTTCGCGACGACGCCCCGCTCGACTCGCTGCTCGCCAATCGAGCCCTACGCCGCTTCGGCGCCGTCATGGCCGTCGACGCCGACGGCCGCCTCGCCGGTGTCATCACCGCGGAGCAGGTGGGACGAGCGCTCCGCGACGCGTCCAGATAAGGAGTCCGGGCAGGGGGTTCCGCTTAACTTATTCCGCCTCTAAGTAGGGTCGCTCTCGCTGAGGGGACAGGTGCGGAAAAGTACAAGACGCTCCACCCCCTGCCCGGACTCCTTACTGCGGGCGGTGGCGCTCGATTATCGAGCTGAAGTCAGTCCCGGCTGGCAACGTCCCGAAGGCGAAGCCCCAGTCTCCCGAGAGGCGCGAGGCGCAGAAGGCGTCGGTGACGGCGGGGTCGCCATAGCGGACCAGGAGAGAAGCTTGCAGGGCGAGCGCCATGCGCTCGACGATGCGGCGGGCGCGGTGCTGGATCGTGTCGATGTCGCCCGGAATCTCGTCTCTCAATGAAGAGACGTAAGCGTCGAGCCTCGGTTCGGCACCAGCCCCCTCGAGGACCTCGGCGAAGAAGGCGTCAACGGATGCCGGGCTCTTGACCATGCCTCGGAGGACATCGAGGCACTGGACGTTGCCCGAGCCCTCCCAGATCGAGGCCAGCGGCGCCTCGCGGTAAAGGCGCGGCATGCCCGATTCCTCGACGTAGCCGTTGCCGCCGAGGCACTCGAGGCACTCGACCGCGTGCGAGGGGGCGCGCTTGCAGAGCCAGTACTTGAGCACCGCGTTGGAAAGGCGCCGGAACTCGAGCGCCTCCGCGTCGCCTGCGGCGACCTCGTCGTAGGAGCGGGCGAGGCGCATGGCCGACACGGTCGCCGCCTCGGACTCGACGCAGAGGTCGGCGAGCACGTTGCGCATCAGCGGCTGGTCGATCAGCTCCTTGCCGAAGGCGGCGCGGTGCGCGGTGTGGTTGAGGGCCTGCACGACGCCGGCCCGGTAGCCGCAGGCGGTGCCGATCACGCAGTCGAGCCGGGTGTGGTTGACCATCTCGATGATCGTCGGCACGCCGCGGCCCTCCTCGCCGACCATGCGTGCCCAGGCGCCGCGGAACTCGACCTCGCTGGAGGCATTGGAGCGGTTGCCGAGCTTGTCCTTCAGTCGCTGGATGTGGAAGGCGTTGCGCTCGCCGTCCGGGGTCCAGCGCGGCATCAGGAAGCAGGAGATCCCCGACTCGGTCTGAGCGAGGACAAGGAAGGCGTCGCACATCGGCGCCGAGCAGAACCACTTGTGACCGACCAGCTCGTACTCGGCGCCGGGGCCGCCGCCGTTCAGCGGCGTGGCGGTCGTCGTGTTGGCGCGCACGTCCGAGCCGCCCTGCTTCTCGGTCATCGCCATCCCGCAGAGCGCGCCGCTCTTGCGCTCCGCGGGCAGCGAGCGCTCGTCGTAGTCGAGCGAGAGGAAGCGATCCTCCCACTCGGCGGCCAGCTCGGGCTGCTTGCGCAGCGCTGGGATCGCCGAGTAGGTCATCGAGATCGGGCAGCCGACGCCGCTCTCGGCCTGCATCAGCAGCATGAACATCGCCGCGCGGGCGACGTGGGCGCCGGTGCCGGGTTCGCGCCAGGGCGAGGCGTGCAGGCCGTTGCCGACGCCGATCCGCATCAGCTCGTGCCAGGAGACGTCGAACTCGACCTCGTCGATCCGGTTGCCGTAGCGGTCGTGCGTGCGCAGCTCGGGCTTGCGCTCGTTGGCCTCGAAGCCCCAGCGGATCGTCTGGCGCGAGCCGCAGATCGCCCCCAGCTCGCGCGCCCGCTCCTCGGCCCACTCGGCGCCCTCGCGGCGCAGCGCCTCCTTCAGCGGCTCGTCGGCGTCGAAGGGGTTGTAGTCCTCGAGCGGAGGCGGCTGGTTGAAGACCTCGTGGGTTGCGGCGGAGCGGCGCTCGGCTGTGGCCATCGCGACTGATTGTGCCAGCCCATCGGTAGCATCGCCGCCCGCGTGGCCAAGATCCAAGTGAAGAACCCGATCGTCGAGCTCGACGGCGACGAGATGACCCGCATCATCTGGTCGTTCATCAAAGAGCAGCTGATCCTCCCCTACCTCGACGTCGAGCTGATCTACTTCGACCTCGGGATCGAGAGCCGCGACGCGACTCGCGACCGGATCACGGTTGACGCCGCGAACGCGATCAAGCAGCACGGGGTTGGCGTCAAGTGCGCGACGATCACCCCGGACGAGGCCCGCGTCGAGGAGTTCGGTCTGCGGGAGATGTACCGCTCGCCGAACGGGACGATCCGCAACATCCTCGGAGGGGTCATCTTTCGCGAGCCGATCGTGATCTCCAACATCCCGCGACTCGTGCCGGGCTGGACCAAGCCGATCGTGATCGGCCGCCACGCCTTCGGCGACCAGTACCGCGCCACCGACACGGTGATCCCCGGCGAGGGGACGCTGACCCTCACCTACACGCCCAAAGACGGTTCCGAGCCGGTCGAGCTGCAGGTGTACGACTTCCCCGGATCGGGAATCGCGATGGCGATGTACAACCTCGACGATTCGATCCGAGATTTCGCCCGCGCCTCGATGCGTTACGGCCTCGACCGCGGCTATCCCGTCTATCTCTCGACCAAGAACACGATCCTCAAGCGCTACGACGGGCGCTTCAAGGACCTCTTCGCCGAGGTCTACGAGAGCGAGTTCAGGTCCGACTTCGAGGCGGCCGGCCTCACCTACGAACACCGCCTGATCGACGACATGGTCGCCGCCGCGCTGAAGTGGGAGGGCGGCTATGTGTGGGCCTGCAAGAACTACGACGGCGACGTGCAGTCAGACACCGTCGCCCAGGGCTTCGGCTCGCTCGGCCTTATGACCAGCGTGCTGATGAGCCCCGACGGCAAGACCGTCGAGGCCGAGGCCGCGCACGGCACAGTCACCCGTCACTATCGACAGCACCAACAGGGCAAGCCGACTTCGACCAACCCGATCGCCTCGATCTTCGCCTGGACCCGCGGCCTCGCTGCGCGCGGCCGGCTCGACGACACGCCCGAGGTGTCTCGTTTCGCGGAGACGCTCGAGCGCATCTGCGTCGAGACCGTGGAGGGCGGGCGCATGACGAAAGACCTGGCCCTGCTCGTCGGTCCCGACCAGGAGTACCAGACGACGCAGGAGTTCCTCGCCTCTATCGACGAAGGTCTCCAGCGGGCGATGACCTAGCTCCCCCAAACCGAAAGGAAATTTCCTTGAGCACCCCCGTGAAAGTCACCGTCACCGGCGCCGCCGGACAGATCGGCTACGCGCTTCTCTTCCGTATCGCCAGCGGCCAGATGCTCGGCCCCGATACGCCGGTCGAGCTCAGCCTGCTCGAGATCCCGGACGCGGTGAAGGCGGCCGAGGGTACGGCAATGGAGCTGGATGACTGCGCGTTTCCACTACTGCGCAGGATCGACATCTTCGACGACCCGAAGGCGGCATTCGACGGTTGCAACGTCGGCCTGCTGGTCGGCGCTCGTCCGCGTGGGCCCGGCATGGAGCGCTCCGACCTGCTCGAGGCCAACGGCGGCATCTTCAAGCCCCAGGGGGAAGCGATCGCGACCGGCGCGGCAAGCGACGTGCGGGTGCTGGTCGTCGGCAACCCGGCAAACACCAACTGCCTGATCGCGATGTCCAATGCAGATGGGGTGCCACGCGAGCGCTTCACCGCAATGATGCGCCTCGACCACAACCGAGCCATCGCGCAGGTGGCGGACAGGCTCGGCAAGCAGGTCCTCGACGTGACCAACATGACCATCTGGGGCAACCACTCGACCACGCAGTACCCCGACCTGGTCAACGCCAGAGTCAGCGGGGAGAGCGCTTGGGACGCGATCGACGACGAGGCCTGGATCGCGGATGAGTTCATCCCCCGGGTCGCCAAGCGCGGAGCGGCGATCATCGAGGCGCGCGGCGCCTCCAGCGCCGCTTCGGCCGCCAATGCGGCGATCGACCACGTTCGCGACTGGGTGCTGGGTACGCCCGAGGGAGACTGGGTGTCGATGGGCGTACCCACCGACGGTTCGTATGGAGTCGACGAGGGAATCGTCGCCGGACTCCCATGCAGGTGCAGTGGGGGCGAGTGGTCGGTCGTCGAGGGGCTCGAGGTTCCCGAGTTCTCCCGCGTTCGCATCGACGCCAGCGCCGGCGAGCTTCGCGAGGAGCGCGAGGCTGTCAGCGGGCTCGGTCTCGTCTAGCGGGCACGAAAAAGCCGGCCTCCCGGGAGGCCGGCTTTTTCGCTACCAAAAGCTTGCTAGGCGGGGTGGTATTCCCGCCCCTTCTTCTTGACCCGCCCCTCCTTCTCGAGTTCACCGAGAACTCGGTAGAGGTAGTTGGGTTTGATTTTCATCGCCTTGGCGATCTCCGAGGCGCTGATCCCAGGGCTTTTTTCCACTAGGGCCACGGCCTGGTCGGCACGGGTGCCACCGCGGCGTCGACGGCGTTTGCGCGGTGCCGAGGCAGCTTTGGGGGGACGACCTGGACCGCGGCCACTCCCGCGCGGGCGACCGGGGCCTCGGCGGGTTGCTTTGCCTCCGAGCTCCGATAGTGCGCGCTCGAGGCGCTTGCGCTCCTCATCGAGCTCCGCAAGCCGTTTCTTGACCAGGTCGAGAGCCTCGTCGAGTACGTTGCTGGTGCTGGGCATTTCCTTCCTTTCAAAACCCGGTACGCCATCGCACCGGTTCGTCAGCTACGGGCAGTGTGGCAGAGTCACAGTGAAGGTGACGATTCATTTAGTCAAATTCAACCCGGTAGCTCTGGCCATTTGAATGACCGAGGCACCGGCGGCGCTCACACCGTGCGTTCCGCTTGGCGCTCGGTCGAAATTCTTACGACTTTTCGAGCGAGCCCTACCCGCTCCATTGCACCAATAAACAAAGCCGAGATGTCCACCTCGTGACGTCGCAGCCCGTGGACGGCCGAGCGGGGAAATGCATGGTGGTTGTGATGCCAGGACTCTCCGAGCGAGGGGATCGCCAACCAAAATACGTTCGTAGAGCGATCGCTGGTGTCAAAGCGCCTGCTGCCGAAGAAGTGGCACACGGAGTTGACACTCCAAGTCACATGATGCACAAAGAAGATGCGCACCAGGCCTCCCCAGAGCAGCGCCGTCGCCGCTCCCGCGACCGTTCCGGTTACGGCGTAGCCGATCAGTGCGGGCAGCGCGAGGCTGGCGAGGACGAAGAGGACGAAATGCCGCGCGATCGCACGCATGCCGGGATCCTCATAGAGGTCTGGCGCGTAGCGCCGCCAATCGGCTCTGCCCTGGCTCGACATGAGCCAGCCTGAGTGGGCGTGCCAGAGGCCGGAGAGGACGCCGCGCATCCCCTCGCCGTGTCCCACGTGAGGGCTGTGCGGGTCGCCCTCGGCGTCGGTGTGGGCGTGGTGCTTGCGGTGGTCCGCGACCCAGGAGATCACCGGCCCCTGTACGGCCATCGAGCCGAGCATGGCGAAGGCGTATTCGAGTGGCTTCGAGGTCTGGAAGGAGCGATGCGTCAGCAGCCGGTGGAAGCCGACCGTGATCCCGATCGCGGTCGGCAGGTACATCGCCGCCGCGATCGCGAGATCGGAGAATCCGACCAGGTCGTTCCAGAGCAGGACGATTGCCGCCAGCGTGGCGAGGAAGGGAACGACCACTGCGCCCAGGTTGACGGCCTTCTCGACACGGCCCATCTCTGCCATCGCGGGGCAGCTTAGGCGCTGTTCGAAGATAAGAATTAGACCGATGACAAGTTTTCTAAGATTATTATTGTCATCTAAATGACAAATTCATTGGAAAAAGAGCCCTGGCGGGGCCTGAGAGCGTCGATCGCCGACGTGATCGAACCCGAGCTGGAGGCGATCACGGAGGAGATCCTCGAGACGATCGCCGCCGAGGTGCCCGAGTACGCGCGGCCGCTGGAGGGAGCGTTCGGCCGCGGGATAAGGCGAGGCGTCGGCGAGGCGTTGAGCCAGTTCGTCGCCCTGATTCGCGACCCCGACGCCGGCCGCGAGCTGGGGCGTGAGGTCTACGTCGACCTCGGGCGCGGTGAGCTGAAACAGGGCCGCACGCTCGATTCCCTGCAAGCTGCGTACCGCGTGGGCGCGAGGGTCGCCTGGAGGCGCCTCGCCCGCGCCGGACGCCGGGCGCGGCTCGACTCCGAACAGCTCAGCCTGCTGGCTGAGGCGATCTTCGCCTATCTCGACGAGCTCTCCGCCGACTCGGTCGATGGCTACGCGGAGGCGCAGTCGGAGATCGCCGATCTGCGCCGGCGCCGCGAGCGCGAGTTGGTAGAGCTGCTGATACGAGATCCGCCGTCGGCGGAGGCCGACGTGCGCGCGGCCTCGAAAGCGGCGGGCTGGAAGCTCCCACGCAGTCTCGCGGCTCTCGCCTGCGCCGGGGCCGACCTTGTGCAGCTGTCGCGCCGGTTGCCCTCCGATGCGCTCTCCGCCGAGCTCGACCACAGCGGCTGCGTCCTGGTCCCCGATCCCGACGGGCCGGGTCGGGGGGCCGAAATCGAGCGGGCGGCCGGCGACGTCGTCGCGGCGCTAGGGCCGACCGGCGGGCTGGACCGAGTACGAGAGTCGTGGGAGCTCGCTCGCTCGATGCTGCGCGCCATCGACTCCGGCGCCCTCGAATCTACCGGCCTCGCCCGTGCGGGCGATCGCCTCGGCGACCTCCTTTTGTTCGAGAGCCGGGGGCCGGTCGACCGGATCGTCGTCGAGCGGCTCGCGCCGCTCGACTCGCTCACCGCGGGCGCACGCACCCGGATGGCGGAAACGGCGCTCTCCTACATACGCCACCGCGGCAACGCGGTGGCGATGGCCGCGGATCTGCACCTGCACCCCCAGACCGTGCGCTACCGGCTGCCGCGGCTGCGGGAGCTGTTCGGCGACGCGCTCGAGGACCCAGAGGCTCGCTTCGAGCTGGAGATCGCGCTGCGCGCGCGCCGTTAGCCGCTGCGACGTCGCCGCGGCAGGGTGCGGAAGACGGCATCCCAAATCGGCGTGGAGACACCGAAGCCGTAGCGGTGGTCCTGGAAGTGGTGGCGCATGTGCTGCTCGCGCAGGCGCTTGCCGAGCTCGGACTTCGGTACGAAGTGGTGCACGTAGTAGTGGGTGTAGTCGTAGGCGAGGTAGCCGGCGATGAAGCCGCCGAAGAGCGGGTAGGCCGCGGGCACGCCGAAGAGCAGGGTGAAGGCGAAGAAGAAGAGCGCGGCGAGCGGGATCGCCACCGCCGGCGGCATCACCAGCCGCAGCTTGTCGTTGGGATGGTCGTGGTGGATGCCGTGGATGATGAAGTGCATCCGCCGCCCGAAGGCGTTGTCCGGCTCCCAGTGGAAGACCAGCCGGTGCAGCCAGTACTCGGTCAACGTCCAGATCCCGATGCCCCCGGCGCTCAGTGCCACCAGTTGCAGCGCTCCGTAGCCGCGGTCGGCGCCGAGCCACTCCATCGCGACGACGACGGGCACGAAGACGAGTGCCGGGATCGTGGGGTGCACCCGGGAGAAGAAGTTGAAGAAGTCGCTTTCGAACAGCTGCGGGGACGCCGCGAGCTTGTCGGTACGGCTGGGGGAGTCCATCCGGGGCAATGGTAGCGACGGGCCCCGATCCGGCCTCCCGCAAGACGCGGGGAACTTGTAACGGCTCTGTGTCAAAGAGGTTGCGCTTTGCGGAATTGAGGCGCACGAAAGGCGCACGGAATTGCCAATATCGCCCTCGTGCCGCGCAAGCCCAAGCCTCCGACCTGCGACGACTGCTACTTCCGCAAGAACCTTCTTTGCGCGCTCGAGCTCGAGGAGCCCTGCACGACCTTCCGTCCCAACCGGCCGGAGGGCCTGGTGCCGCCGAAGCAGCCCGTGCTTCTCATGCGTCCGCCTCGGTGGGCTACTACCCAGACCCAGACCCAGGCCGCTTAGGCGCAGTGGTCCTGTCGCCGGGTGGAGGTGCCGTCCTTGCGCTACGTGCTGCTTCGGGCACCGGGACGAAGCCGGGGTTGGAGCGCGAGCCCTGCCCTCAGCAGCCTTCGCGCGGCGGAGACACCCCCCCACCCGGCGCCACCCGCCGCGAGTAGTGGGGCTGGTTAATGTTCTGCCTCATGCCGGAGCGCGATCTCTACGCCTGGGCCAGGACTACGTACGTCAGCAGGAGAAGTCGGGGCTTCACTCCAAACGTTGACGTCTACTACTGCGGCGACCCGCAGCGGGCGGTGGTGAAGGTCGATCTGGCGGGAGTGAAGCTCGATGAGGTCGGGATCGAGGTGAGCGGGCGGCAGATCGCGATCATGGGCGAGCGGCACGTGCAGGAGACGGAAGGCCGGGTCTACCAGCAGGTCGAGATCGAGTCCGGGCCGTTCCGGCGAGTCGTCGAGCTTCAGGTCGACGTCGATGCCGAGAAGGCGACGGCCAACTACGAAGACGGCGTGCTGCGCATCGACCTGCCGTTGCGCGATCCCACCGAGACGACCCGCCGCGTCCCGATCGGAAGAGAGTGATGGAGGGCAGCCCGGCGCTCGAGGTGGTCGAGTCGCCGCTCGACGCCGAGGACGCGATCCGCATCGACGAGCCGCTGCCCGACGCGTTGCCGGTCCTGCCCCTGCGTGAGACGGTCACCTTCCCCGAGACGCTGACCCCGCTCGCCGTCGGCCAGGAGCGCTCGATCAAGCTGGTCAACGACGTGCTCGGGGCCAACCGGATGCTGGCGATGGTCGCCGCCCGCGACCCCGAGGACGAGGAGCCGGGTCCCGAGGACCTCTACGACGTCGGCGTCGTCGGCGTCGTCGCCCGCATGCTCAAGGTTCCCGACGGGACGCTGCGCATCCTCGTCCAGGGCACCCAGCGGGTGAAGCTGGGCCCGTATGTGGCCGAGGAGCCTTACCTGGTGGCGCGGATCGCCGAGCTCCCCGACGTGGTCGAGGACGGGACCGAGCTGGAGGCCCTGACCCGCAACGTGCAGCGCACCTTCTCGGAGATCATCGAGCAGATCCCCTACCTGCCCGAGGAGCTGCAGATGGCGGTCGCAAACATCGACGACCCGGCGGCGCTTGCGCATCTGATCGGCGGCGCTCTTCGCATCGGCACGGAGGAGAAGCAGGAGCTGCTCGAGGAGATCAACGTCGTCGCCCGCCTGCGGCGCCTCTCGCAGATCCTCGCCCGCGAGCTCGAGGTCGTCCAGCTCGGCACCCAGATCCAGTCGCAGGTCCAGTCGGAGATCGACAAAGGCCAGCGCGAGTTCTTCCTGCGCCAGCAGATGAAAGCGATCCAGGACGAGCTCGGCGAGGGAGACGAGCAGCAGGCGGAAGTCAACGAACTGCGCGAGAAGATCGAAGAGGCGGGCCTGCCCGAGCACGCCCGCAAGGCCGCCGACCGCGAGCTGGCGCGGCTCGAGAAGCTGCCGCCCGCCGCCGCCGAGCACGGCGTCATCCGCACCTACCTCGAGTGGCTGGTCGAGCTGCCCTGGTCGTCCGAGACCGAGGACGAACTCGACATCGGCCACGCGCGCGAGGTTCTCGACGCCGACCACTACGACCTGGAGAAAGTCAAGGACCGCATCCTCGAGTACCTCGCGGTGCGCAAGCTGAACCCCGAGTCGCCCGGCCCGATCCTCTGCTTCGTCGGTCCGCCCGGCGTCGGCAAGACCAGCCTCGGCCGCTCGATCGCCAAGTCGCTGGGACGCAAATTCGAGCGAATCTCGGTCGGTGGGGTGCGCGACGAGGCCGAGATCCGCGGCCATCGCCGCACCTACATCGGAGCGATGCCTGGGACGATCGTGCGCGCCCTGCGCGACGCCGGTTCGCGCAACCCCGTCTTCATGATCGACGAGATCGACAAGATGGGCGCCGACTTCCGCGGCGATCCCGCCTCGGCGATGCTCGAGGTTCTCGATCCGGCGCAGAACGACTCCTTTCGCGACCACTACCTCGACGTCGAGTTCGACCTCTCCGAGGTGCTGTTCATCGCCACCGCAAACGTGCTCGACACGATCCCCGTGCCGCTGCAGGATCGGATGGAGACGATCGAGCTGGCCGGCTACACACTGGACGAGAAGAAGCACATCGCCCGTCGCTATCTGGTGCCCAGGCAGATCGAGGCCAACGGGCTGAAGCCGTCGCAGATCGAGTTCGCCGACCCGGCGTTGGTCGCGGTGATCGAGGAGTACACGCGCGAGGCCGGCGTGCGCAACCTCGAGCGGCAGATCGGCACGATCTGCCGCAAAGTCGCCCGCGAAGTCGCCGAGGGCAAGGGCAACGGCAAGGTGAAGATCTCGGCCAAGCGCGCTCGCGAGCTGCTCGGTCGCCGCCGCTTCTTCGCCGAGCAGCGCCGCCGCACCAAGGTCCCGGGGGTGGCGACCGGCCTCGCCTGGACGCCAACCGGCGGCGACGTCCTCTTCATCGAGGCGACGGCGATGCCGGGTGGCGGCAAACTGACGATCACCGGCCAGCTCGGCGACGTGATGAAGGAGTCGGCGCAGGCCGCCCTCTCCTACGTGCGCGGCCATTGGCGGGAGCTGGCGGTGGAGCTCGACGACGAGTGGTTCGCCGAGCACGACCTTCACATCCACGTTCCGGCCGGTGCCGTCCCCAAGGACGGTCCCTCGGCCGGGGTGGCGATGGCCGTAGCGCTTGCCTCTCTGGTCAGCGGCCGCCACGTCCGCAACGATGTGGCGATGACCGGCGAGGTGACGCTTACCGGCCAGGTGCTGCCGATTGGCGGACTGAAGGAGAAGTCCCTGGCCGCTCAGCGGGCGGGGATCAAACGCGTCCTCGTGCCGGAGCGAAACGAGGGCGACGTCGCCGAGATCCCCGAGCACGAGCGCAGCGAGCTCGAGTTCGTCTACGTCGACGAGGTCTCGAAGGCGATCGAAGCGGCGCTGGCTTCTTAGATGGAGGCTGCCGGGGCGCTGGGCAGGCGTGGCCTGTCTACGTACAGGGAGGCGGTCGGGGATCTCGTCCGCGCGCGCTCCCGCACTTTCTGGATCGTCGCCGGTCTGACCGCGCTCGCCACCGCGGTTCGCTTCGCGACGCTCGG
>Ga0068860_100004997_pt1 | contig 13514 bp, 10 predicted proteins | sample KBSSwiS32_FD_66597 | JGI IMG/M metagenome (GOLD analysis project Ga0068860, IMG submission 66597) | Switchgrass rhizosphere microbial communities from Kellogg Biological Station, Michigan, USA - KBS Switchgrass S3-2 | ecosystem: Host-associated > Plants > Roots > Rhizosphere > Soil ... | reverse complement strand
CGCTTCGCGTACAGGGCGGGGAAGGGATCGCAGTCGCACTCGGCGCCGGCCGCGACCGAATCGCCGAGCGTGACGATCGTCGGGGTGCCGGGCTCGCCCGGACCGCCGGGCTCCTCGCCCGGGATCGCGGCGGTCCCCGACACGGTGTCGCAGGCCACCACGAAGAGGGCGAGCACCAGCAGAGTGGGTAGCAGCAGCGACCGCCTCAGCGAGGCGGCCGGGTCGGGTGGGCGGCTAGCCAGTCGAATGATGGTCCCTCCGTCCGGAGCCGTACCGCGTCGCTGCGACCGCCGCGGCTGACCACGGCCGCGCCGGCCTCCTGCCCGGTGAAGCCTACCCGGACCGGCCGGGAGCCGCCGCGTACCGGCCAGATGTCCCGCGTACCGGGCAGGATGTCGTCCCGGCGGGGCTCACACGGCCGCCTGCGGCGCCACCTCGTTCTCCGGCGATCGGCGCCGGCGCGGCAGCCGGGGCAGGCGCGGCTCGGGCAGGAACGCCTCGGCGGTCATCGCGGCGATCGCTATCCGGGGCAGGTCGCGGGCGGTCGGGAAGCACAGGTAGCGCGGCGCCCACTCGGGCTGGTACTTCGCGTTCGAGCGGTAGAGCGACTCGATCTGCCAGAGCTTGGAGGCGGCCATCAGCAGCCGGTGCCAGACCCGCAGCACCGGGCCGGCGCCGAGCTCCTCGGCCCGGGAGAAGACCGAGCGCAGGACCGCGAAGTTGAGCGACACCCGGCGTACGCCCATCGCCTGCGACTCCTCCAGAACGGCGGTGACCATCAGCTCGGTGAGGCCGTTGTCGGCGGTGCGGTCGCCGCGCATCAGGTCCAGCGAGAGCCCGTCGGCACCCCACGGCACGAACTGCAGCAGCCCGCGCAGCGCCCCGTGCTCGTCGTGGCAGAGCACCAGCAGGCAGTCGGCGTCCTGCGGGTCGCCGAGCCGGGACAGCGCCATCGAGAAGCCGCGCTCGACCGGCCCGTCGCGGAAGGCGTCGGCGGCCCGGACCGCGTCGGCCAGCTCGGCCGGGGTGAGGTCGTGCTGGCGGACGACCCGGCATTGATAGCCGGCCCGCCGCATCCGGTTGACCGCCTGGCGCACGCCGCGCATGGGCCGGCCGTTCAGCGTGAAGGTGGTGGTGTCGACGATCGCCTCGTCGCCGAGCTCGACCACATCCAACCCCCATTTGCGGTACGCCTTGCCCGCCGCGTTCCCACAACCCAGGACGGCCGGCGTCCAGCCGTGCCGGGTCGCGTCCTCCAGCCAGGCGCCGATCGCCTCGGGCCACGCCGATTCCGGGCCGATCGGGTCGCCGGCCGCCAGGCTGACCCCGTTGACCACCCGGTAGGCGACGACCGCCGCCCGGTTCGGCGCCCAGATCAGCGACTTGTCGGTGCGCAGCGCGAAGTAGCCCAGCGAGTCGGCCCTGCCGTACCGCCGCAGCAGCTCGCGCAGGCGCTCCTCGCTGGTCTCGTCGCGCTCGGGCCGGCAGGGCACCGGCCGCAGCAGGATCACCAGCGCGACGCCACCGGCGAGCAGACCGCACGCACCGGTCGTGTACGCCACCATGTCGCCGCCCAATCGGTACTGAAACTCCACCGGCCCGTCGATGCCGATCAGCCCGAGCGCGGCCTCCTCGGCCCAGGCGATGACGCCGGGCGTGCCGACCAGGTGGTTCATCCGGACCGCGATCTCGAGGAAGCCCAGCAGGAAACCGGCCAGGGCGAAGCCGACCAGCGCGGACAGCGCCCGCCAGCGGCTGGTCGAGTCGGCGACGGTGGTGAACCGGTCCTGGGTGGCCAGCAACATGATCAGCAGCACCCCGGCGACCCCGGCGGCCCCGAAATCCAGCCCCTTGATCAGGTGCAGCGCGATCGAGAGGGCGGTCAGGCCGACCGCGACCTGCCAGGCCCGGCGCTTGCCGCGGCGCAGCCCGGCGCCGAGGTAGACCAGCAGCATGCCGACCACGACGGTGGCGGCCCGGGCGGAGAGCACGCCGGCGGCCGGCACGAAATGCGCCAGCGCGGCCATGCGGCCGTGCGGGCGCGGCGCCAGCGTGGTCACGACGTCGAGGACGCCGGCCAACTGGACAAGCCGGGCAATCGTCCGCCGGGAGAGGGGCGGGCGAGCCAACCGGGGATGCATCATGACGCAATCATCTGTGTGGGAGCTGTGAAGCGGTGGTAAAGAAGCTGCCGTCTAGCTGTGTGCGACCTCGACCCGGCTGGCGGAGAGCACCGGCAGGGTAACCGTGAAGACGGAACCCCGGCCGACCTCGGAGCGCGCCGAGACGGTACCACCGTGCTCGGTGACGATGTCACGGACGATCGCCAGGCCGAGCCCGGGCCCCTGAACGGCCTGGTCCATGGCGTTCGCGGCACGGTGGAACGGGGTGAACAGGCCGGGCAGGTCGTCCGCCGGGATGCCCATGCCGGTGTCCGTGACGGTCAGCGTCGCGCGTTCGCCATCGGCGGAAAGTCGCAGCTCGAAACGCCCACCCGCAGGGGTGAACTTGATCGCGTTGTCGACGAGCTTGTGCACCGCCGTCGCCAGCTGCGGCGCGTCGCCGAGCACCCAGACCGGCTCGGCGTCGAGCAGCCCGGCCACGTTCTTCGCCCGGGCCGCGGCGGACGCGGCGTCGTGCACGCCGGCCAGCATGGCCGCCAGGTCGACCGGGGCCGGGCCGGCGCCGGCCCGCTCGCCGGCCCGGTCGAGCAGCAGCAGGTCGGCCACCGTGGCCTGCAGCCGCAGCGCGTTGCGCAGGATCGCGTCCAGGCTGCGCAGCTGCACCGGCGAGAGGCCCTCGGCGTCGCCGTCGGTGAGCATCTCGGTGTAGCCGAGGATGCTGGTCAGCGGGGTGCGCAGCTCGTGCGTGACGGTCGAGACGAAGACGTCCTTCTGCTCGTCGAGCAGCCGCAGCTCGGTGATCAGGTGGGACTGCCGCAGCCGCAGCCGCTCCTGGCGGACCGCGTGGTCGACCTCCCGGCACAGGCCGGCGAGCAGCACCCGCTCGGCCTCGGTCCAGCCCACGTGGCCCGTCCGGGCGACCAGCACCAGGCCGGGCGGGCAGTCGTCGTCGCCGCCGAGCGCCACCGCCAGGCCGGCCGCCAGCTCGTGCACCGCGCCGGGCTCGCCGGCGCGGACCTGCCGGATCAGGTCGGCGCCGAGCGGCGGGGCGTCCGGCGGCCAGCACACGGACAGGCCGGCGCCGCGGCCCACCGTCACCCGGCCGTACGCGGCGTCGCCGTGCAGTGCCTCGGCCATGATCTCGACGACCCGGCGGCATCGCTCCTCGAGGTCGCCCTCGCCGCGCAGTTCGGCGGCGACCCGCTGGCGCAGTTCGCCGAGCAGCGCCCGGGCCTGCTCGTCGGTGATCAGCCGCTCGGTCTCGGCGGCCAGGTCGTTGAGGGTGCCGATGACCGCGCGCATCTCCGCCGGCCCGGCCGCGCGGGCCCGGGCCGCGCGGTCGCCGTCGGCCAGCCGGCGCAGGGTGAGCCGGATGTGCTCGAGCGGGCGCAGCAGGTGCCGCTGGTGGTGCCAGGCCACGCCCATGCCGGTGAGCAGCACCAGCACGGCGAGCACGCCGAACGCCAGCTCGACACGATGGGCGTCGCGCCGGTCGGCGGCGAGCACGGTGGCCCGCTCGCTCTCCAGCGCGAGGTCCACCGCCCGGTTGGCGGCGCGGAGCTCATCGAAGATCCGTTTGCCGTCGGCGGCGAGCGTGGGATCCGCGTCCGCCACGCCGGAGCCGACGATCGGGACCGCGTAGGCGTCGAGCCATTGGGTCGCCGACGCGCGCTCCACCCCGACCAGCCCGCGGACGGAGGTGCCGCGGGCGTCGGCGGCCAGCTCGTCGAGAACCGAGAACGCGCCGCGCCGGCCCGACTCGTACGGGGAAAGGTAGGCCTGGTCGGCGGTGAGCTGGAACCCGCGCACCCCGGTCTCCGCGTCGGTCATGTATTGCAGCACCTGCCGGTTGCCGTCGAGCAGCCGTTCGAGGTGGCCGAGCCGCCGCTCGTGGCCGGCCCGCAACCGGTCGCCGACCACGAGCTGGAGCAGCACGAGCGCGACGAACAACACGCTCAGCAACGCGAACCCGCCGGCGACGCGGCGCCTGACGTTCATCCGTGTCCCGGCGCCGCGCTCCCGCTCGTGGGTGGTCACCTCCATAGATTCGGCGGTGACCTCCATCACCTGACCTTTTTACCTGCCGAACGCGATCTCCTGGCTCGGCGGCGTGAAGTAGGCGAAGTCGACGTCGCCGACCGCCGTGCGCAGCACCTTGCCGACCGCGGTCACCACGTCGGCCTCGACCGCGCTGCCGACGAAGTCCGACGGGTTCGTCGGGTCGGCCGCGATGCCGGCGGCCACCGCGGTGGTGGTGAAGCCGACGAACGTCTCGGTGCGGTGGTCCTCGGTGCTGCCGGTCTTGCCGGCCACCGGGCGGCCGCCCATGATCGAGTTGACCTGGGTGGCGGTGCCGCCGTCGCACTTGCCGAACGCGCTCTGCTGGCCGACCGGGCAGCGGGCCGCGTCGGCGGCGGCGCGGGCCACGTCCGGGTCGAGCACCTTCTTACACGTGCTCGCGACCGGGACCGCCTGCCCGTCCGCGTCGGTGATCGACTGGACCGGCAGCGGCTTGCAGTAGGTGCCCTCGGCGGCCACCGTCGCGTACGCCGAGGCCAGCTCGAGCGGGGTGGTGTCGACGACGCCGAGGGTGAACGAGCCCCAGCCGGCCGCGCCGTTCCTGGCCATCTTCGCGTCGGCCGGGTTGGCGAAGCTGATTCCCAGCTTCTTCGCCTCGGCCACCGCGGCGGCCGGGCCCACCTGCTCCTCCAGATGGACGAAGTACGTGTTCACCGAGCGGCCGAACCCGTTCCACATGGTGCGGTAGCCGTCCATCCAGCTCGGGTTGGCGTTGCCCGGGCAGTACCGGCCGCCGCAGTTGTCCGGGCCGGTGTCCGGCCACTCGGTGCGCAGCTTGGCCGGCGAGTCGAAGCCGGTGTTCAGCGGCATGCCCGCCTCCAGGGCGGCCAGCATGGTGAACATCTTGAAGGTCGAGCCGGAGGGATAGCCGTACAGCTTGGAACCGCCGCTGATCAGCGGGTTCACCGTGTTCTCGATGCCCTTCGAGGTGCTGTAGTGGCGGTTGACGGCGAGCGCCAGCACCTTGCCGGTGCCCGGCTGCACCACCGCGATCGGCAGCACCTTCTTGTTGGTCAGGCCGTAGACCGAGCGGGACTCGGCGGCCGCCTTCCGCTGCACCTCCGGGTCGAGCGTGGTCACGATGGTGTAGCCGCCGCGGCGCAGGGCGGTGTCCCGCTCGGCCACGGTCTTGCCGAACTGCGGCTGCGAGTCGAACCAGGTGCGCACGTAATCGCAGTAGAAGCCCCAGCCGTCGGTCGCGCCGGAGGCGTCCACGCAGCCGTTCGGCGGGGTCTGGCCGCTGAAGGTGAGCTTCTCGGCGGCCGCCTTCTGCTGCTGGGCCGCGGTGATCATGCCGGCCTTCTGCATGGCGCCCAGCACGTACAGCTGCCTGGCCTTGGCCTTGGATTTGTCGCCGCTGACCGGGTTGTCGGCATCCGGCGACTGCACGATGCCGGCGATCATGGCGGCCTGGGCGAGATCGAGCTTGGCCGGGGTGGTGCCGAAGATCCGCCGGGCGGCCGCCTCGACGCCGTACGCGCCGTCGCCGAAATACACGATGTTCAGGTAGTTCTGCAGGATCTGCTGCTTGCTGAGGCGCTGCTCGAGCTCGATCGCGTACTGGACCTCCTTGAGCTTGCGCGCCGGCGTGTCGGCGGTGGCCCCGGCCCGCTCGGCCGGGGTCAGCGTCGGGTCCTCCTTCAGCACGTTGCGCACCACCTGCATGGTGATCGTCGAGGCGCCCTGCGCGGCCGCGCCGCTGCGCGCGTCGGTGACCAGGGCCCGGACCGCGCCCTTCAGGTCGACGCCGCCGTGCTGGTAGTACCGCACGTCCTCGGCGGCGACGATGGCCTGCTGCATCACGCCGGCGATCTGGCCGAGCGCCACGTCGTGCCGGTCCTCGTCGTAGAACGTGGTGATCAGCGTCTTGCCGTCGTTCGCGTACACCCGGGTGACCTGGGCGGTCGGCGGGTTGAGCAACTGGGCGGGCAGTTCGGCGCGCTGCTGGTCGGACCAGTGCGCGGCGGTGAGCAGGATCGCCCCCGTCGGTATCGCCGCCACGCCGACGAGCACGCCGACCAGGATCAGCACGCCGCTGAGCCGGGCCAGGGCGCCGCCACGCCCGCGGTTTTCCGGTGTTTTCGCCAAGATCGCTCCCCCAAGATCCGCCAAACGGTCCGACCTCTAGTCCGTAACACCGATTCCTTAAGACTCCCTGGGATTCGTTACCAACCCGTAACCTTGCCGGGCCTTATACGCGTGGTGACCATCACAGGAGTCATCGGCAGCACTTCTGTCCAGATTAGGCCGGGAAATCCGTGCCCACGGATCATGAATGTCACCGTGTGTGATTGCCGTGAGGTGAGCTGGGTTACTGACTGGTAGCTCTGCCACTTGTAACCGCTGACCTGGGACGGCAACATTTCCCGAACGTAAAACGACGGCATCGACGGACCTCTCTGCTGGCGGAAGATCGACAGGGTCGCCCGTCGATGCGAGCCCATGCGGTGAGGCCTGCGCGCCGTCTGATATTTCCCTAGGAGGATCCGTGAAGGATTCGCAAGACACCGCGACGGAGGGCCGCACCAACTGGCGCCGCTTCGCGGTTGCGGTGGGTGTCCCCACCGTCGTCGCGGGTGGCCTGGTTGTCGCGATGGCTCAGGGCGCGCTCGCGGCCAGCTTCTCCATCTCCGGCCAGGCCTTCCACCTCACCGCGTCGTCGCTGGACGGAACGGGCTTCACCCAGTACAGCGGCTCCGACAAGAAGGGCGACGGCACCAAGATTCCGGTGGCCGTGTCGGGCATCAAGTCCGCCACGATCCACGACCTGTGCCAGTCGGTCGTCGGCAACATCCCGGGCACGAGCATTCCGCTCAGCCTGCGGATCGAGGCCGGCAAGACCTCGGACGGCAAGCAGGTCAGCGCCGACAACCTGCTGATCGGCATGTCGGACCTGAGCGGTGACGCGACGTTCACCAACATCAACATCGGTCAGGACGCCAGCACCCTCGACCAGGCCGGCGACGGTGTACCGAAGGGCGAGCTGGGTGGCTTCGGCCAGGGCGCCGACAAGGTGCACATCGACAACCTGAAGCAGACGGCGACGTCCACCTCGGCGTCGACCTTCGTCCTCCAGGGCATGCACCTGCAGCTGTTCGTGGGCCAGAACAAGGACTGCTTCAACGGCTGATCCGGCAACTCCGGGGCTCGCGAGACCTCTCGCGGGCCCCACCCCTTTGTGAGCGACGTACCCGTGTGAGAGGGCATGTAGTGGCAGCGACTGACGGTTTCTGGGCCAAGTTCCGGCACTGGCGGCGGCACCGCCCGTTCTGGGGCAGCCTGTTGCTGGTGCTATCCGGCCTCGAGATGTTCTACACGGCCAACCAGAACCTGGGTAACCTGCAGATCCACATGGGCCAGCAGGGCTTCCTCTCGTACGTGCTGCCGACCGCGCTGATCCTGTGCGGGCTGCTCTGCGCGTTCAGCCCGGCCCAGCGGCTGTTCTACGGCATCATCGGCGTGCTGACCGCGCTCTACTCGTTCATCGGCCTGAACCTCGGCGGCTTCATCGTCGGCATGCTCCTCGGCATCATCGGCGGCGCGCTGGTCATCGCCTGGGGCCCGCCCCGCGCGAAGCCGGGCGACCAGATCGCCGGCCCGCCCACCGGCGAGCCCGTCGACCACCAGGAGGACGGCCCGGTCGACGTCGGCGACGACATCTTCAACGACCCGCACGATCCGTACGACCCGCCCACCGAGCGGATCGAGGTGGCCGGGCACGACGACCGGCCGCACGACACCCAGCCGATCCGCCCGGCCGGCCAGTCCCCGCAGGCCGAGCCCCCGCAGGCCGAACCGCCGCGCGCGGCCGGCCTCCAGCGCCTGGCCCGCAACCCACGGGCCATGGTGCTCGCGCTCATCCCGGTCGCGGTCACCGCGACCATCGTGGTGGCCGGCGGCAACCTGCCGGCCAGCGCCGACGAGACCTGCCCCGACGGCCTGCCCTCGATCTCGGCCACCGCCACGACGGCCAGCGCGACGTCGGCCGCCAAGGCCGCCGCGGCCGCCGCCAAGACCGCGAAGAAGACCACGACGTCCACGACGAAGAAGGCCACGTCGACCTCGGCGGCCAAGACCGCTACCTCGGCGACCCCCTCGGCGTCGGCCTCCTCGGCGGGAAACCCGGTCCTCGACGGCATCAAGGGCGTCATCGACGGCGTCGGCAACCTGCTCGGCATCGGCGACGACCCGTCCGCCTCTCCGAGCACGTCGCCGTCACCGTCGGAGTCCACCACCAAGCCCGCGGCCGACCCGACCACGACCGCCCCGTCGGCCTCCGCCCCGGCCACGGCTACCTCGACCGGCACCGCCACGACCGACCCGACCAAGACCACGGCCACCGCGTCCCCCACTGCCAGCGGCGACGTGATCCCCTGCCTCGGCCCCCGCATCTACGGCAAGGTGGCCGGCCCCGACGACATCCCGCTGGTGGCCAAGAAGCCGGGCGTCATGGAGGTCGACTCGCTGACCCTGTACAACTCGACTTACGACGGCGTGGTCAACATGCCGACCGCCGGCGGCGGCTCGTACAAGGCGCTGAAGTTCAGCATGGACAAAGCGGTGAACAAGCCGTTCAAGCTGACCATCGACGACCCGGGCCACCAGACGGTGATCACCAGCAAGGAGCTCACCACCACCGGGACGGTCAAGTTCTACACCACGTCGCTCAAGGGCAAGCTGTTCGGCCTGATCCCGGTGACCTTCACGCCGGACCAGCCCCCGCCGCTGACCCTGCCGATCCTCTGGTTCACCGACGTGACCATCCAGCTGTCCTTCGTCCGCTGCGACACGCTGACCGGCGACCCGCTGCACATCGAGGGCTAGGCCCTCCGCTCCCGCCATGCGGCCACGACCTGCTCGGGGTCGCGGGGCGGGAGCAGCAACGGCGGCCCGTCCAGCCGGCCCACCCGGGCCTGGGCGATCCGCTCGTTGACCTCGGCCACATAGTCGCGGACCTCGCGCTCGGTGCGCAGCCGGTCCACCCGGGCCTCGAGATCCTCCACCTCGCGCCGCAGCGCCAGGGTGGGCGGGAGGACGGCGGCGGTCGCGCCCTCGCGCTCCAGCCAGTCCTTGACCCACCAGTCCTCGTCGTACTCCCGGCCGTGGTCGCGCAGCGGCTTGCCGGCGCCCTGGAGGTTGTCGAACTCGCCGCGCTCGGTGGCCTCGCGCAGCTGCCGGTCGATCGACGACTCGTACCAGTGCACCATGCCGATTCAGTCTAGTTCCGGCTCGGCCGCGAGCCCGTCCAGTACTCGTCGCAGACCCCAGCGGAACTGCTCGGCGCCGGCCACGGTGGCCAGCACGCCGACCGCGGCGGCGGTGTGCGGGAAGGCGTGGGCGGGCACCTCGCTCAGAGCGGCGCGCCGCCTGGCGACCCGCTCCGCCTCCGGCGGGAGCTCCAGCGCGACGGCGCCAAGGACATAAACCTTCAGGAGGTACGCGGCACGCGCCGCCGACGCCGGATCGAGGCCGCCCGCGGCCAGCTGGCCGAGGAGGCCCTCGCCGATCCGGAGCGAGTGCGGACCGTCCAGCGGGTGGTCCAGCATGAGCGGGACCGCGCCGGGATGGGCAATCAGTCGGCCGCGCACGTCGACGGCGAGCGCTTCCACCTGCGCCCGCCAGTCACCGCCGGGCTCGGCGCCGGCCACCTCGGCCAGGACGCGCTCGATCAGGGCCCGCTCGACGGCGGCCTTGTCGGGGAAGTAGGTGTAGACCGCAGTCGGCGCCACCTCCACCGCGGCGGCGATGCGGCGGATCGAGACGGCCGCGGCCCCGCCGGTGTCGAGCAGCGCCAGCGCGGCCTCCAGGATCTCCGCCTCGGTCAGTGCCCGGCGCGGACCCGGTTTCCCCCTGGCCTCCGCCATGCCGGCCATTCTCCTCCGTACAGGATCGGACGGGTCAGCCGGAGAGCGCGTTCGCCTCGGCGTAGGTCAGCGCGGCGGCCGGGGCGGGCGCGCCCGCGGCCACGTCCCGGGCCACGCCCACGGCGGCGGAGAGGGCCACCCGGAACAGCAGCGAGCCGGTGCTGATCCGGGCCACTCCGAGGCCGGCCAGGTGCTGGACGGTCATGCCCGGGAGCAGCAGGACGTTCAGCGGGGCGCCCAGGGCGACGAGGGCCCGGATGTCGTCGTCGGCCGCGACGGCGGGGACGAAGACACCGTCGGCGCCGGCCGCCAGGTAAGTGCGCGCCCGGAACAGGGCCTCGGTCAGGTCGCCGGTCTTCGTCCAGTGGGTGTCGGTGCGGGCGTTGACGAACAGGTCCGGGGACTTCTGCTTGACGGCGGCGATCATGGCGGCCTGATCATCGACCGGGGCCGGCGTGCCGCCGGGGCGGCCGTCCTCGAGGTTGATGCCGGCGGCGCCGTGGGCGTGCAGGGCGGCGGCCAGGTCGGCCACCTCGGCCGGGGAGCCGCCGAAACCGTCCTCGGCGTCGACGGTCAGCGGGATGTCGAGGCGACCGTGCAGCGCGCGTACGAGATCGATGGTCTGGGTCTTTCCCTTCTGCCGGCCGTCGGGGAGGCCGTGCGCAGCGGCCACGCCCAGGCTGGTGGTGCCGATCGCGGCGAAACCGGCACCGGCGAGGGCCAGCGCGGAGGCGACGTCCCAAGCGTTCGGGAGCAGGAGCGGGGCGCCGGGGCGGTGCAGGTCGCGGAAGTCGGGCATGCTCTCGACGGTAGGACGCCGACGATACGGCCGGGGGCGAAGCTAAGTGTCGGACCCCGGGCGTAGGTTGGCGGCAGTCGAGGAGGAGGACCAGACGCGATGTGCCGCAACATCCACCAGCTGCACAATTTCGAGCCGCCGGCGACGTCCGGGGAGATTCATGCCGCCGCCCTGCAGTACGTGCGGAAGGTGGCCGGGACGACCAAGCCGTCCCAGGCGAACCAGGCGGCGTTCGACCGGGCCGTGGCGGCCGTCGCGGCGGCCACGGCCGATCTGCTGGGCGAGTTGGTGACCACCGCCGCGCCCAAGAACCGTGAGGAGGAGGCGATCAAGGCCCGAGCGCGGGCCGAGAAGCGCTACGCCACCTGAGCGGCATCCGGCCCCTGCGCCGCACCTTCAGCGCCACCAGAACGGGCCGCTGACACGTCGCGTCTCTCTCGCGTCACCGGTTGAACCAGCTCTGCCCGCACGAGGATCGCGACCCTCCAAGGGGTCGCCGCACCGCGCATCCTGTGGGCGGTGATCGCCGAAGTCGAACGGGTCGGGCCACCGGGCGGGTCAGCCGAGGTCGGCGAGTGCGGCGCGCAGGTCGTCGAGGGCCCGGCGGGTGAGGGCGGGGAGCGGTTCCCGGCCGCCCGGTGACGCCCAGCGGTCGAAGGCTTCGCCGGCTGAGACACCGGCCGGTGCCGATCGAGCCGGCGCCCGCTAAGGGGAGCGGCGGGCCCGCTGCAAGCCCTCCCACACCCGGTCGCGGGTGAAAGGCAGGGCGGTGAAACGGACGCCGGTGGCGGCGCGCAGGGCGTTGGCCAGGGCGGGGGCCACCGGGTTGAACGGGCTCTCGCTCATCGACTTGGCGCCCAGCGGGCCGATCGCGTCGGTGGTGGTCGCGAAGTGGACCTGGGTCCGCGGGACGTCGGCGAAGGTGGGCAGGTGGTACTGGCGGAAGCCGGTCGTGGTGACCTGGCCGGTCGCGTCGAGGTCCACGTGCTCGGCCAGGGTGGCGCCCAGCGCCTGCGCCACGCCGCCCTCGATCTGGCCGCGGCACTGCAGCGGGTTCAGCACGGTCCCCGCGTCGGCGCTGTGCACGCTGCGCAGGATGCGGATCTCGCCGGTCTCCGGGTCGACCGCCACCCGGAACCACTGGGCGTTGAACGCGACCGACCTCGGGGTGCCGTCGAATTGGCCGGTCGCGGTCAGCCCGGCGGCCGGCTCGTCGCCGGCGGCCAGGATCTTCTCGTGCAGGGCGGTGGCCGCTTCCAGCACCGCCCTGCCCGCGACCACCACGCCGGTGGAGGCGAACGCGCCGGTGTCGTGGCGTACCACGTCGGTGTCGGACTGGCGTACGCAGATCTTGTCGGGTGTGGTGTGCAGCGCATCGGCGGCGATCTGCGCGTGCACGGTGGTGCTGCCGTTGCCGAACTCGGCGGTGCCGACGGCGATCTCGTAGCGGCCGTCCGGCAGGGCTGTCACGGTCGCGTCGGCGAAATGGCCGCCCGGCGGACCGGCCGCGATCATCGCGATCGCTATGCCGTCGCCGACCAGCCAGCCCTGGGGAGCGTCGTCGGTGGCCGAGGACGCCGCGCGGACATGATCGAGGCACTGGTCCAGGCCGAAGCTGGCGATCGAGAGGTCGTCGACATGGTCACCGGGCGCGAGGAGGGGCTCTCCCGGCCGTACGATATTGATCTCTCGCATCTGAATGGGGTCGATTCCCAGCTGCCGGGCCAGCTCGTCGAGCACCGACTCGACCGCGAAGGACACCTGGCCCAGCCCGTAACCGCGGAACGCGCCGGACGGCACCGTATTGGTGTAGACCGCGTAGGCATCGGTCGCCTTGTTCGGGCAGCGATAGACCGCGAGCGATTCATGGCAGCCGTGGTACATGACCGAAGGACCATGATTGCCGTACGCGCCGGTGTCCGCCACCACCCGCAGGCGCATCGCGGTGAGCGTCCCGTCGCGCCGCGCGCCGGCCCGCAGCGTGACCCGGAACGGGTGCCGGACCGTCGCCGAGGTGAACTGCTCGGCCCGGGTGTATTCCAGCTTGACCGGTCGCCGCAGCCGCAGCACCGCGAGCGCCACCAGGTCCTCGACCAGCATCTCCTGCTTGCCGCCGAAGCCGCCGCCGACCCGGCCGGTCAGCACCCGCACCCGGTCGAGGGGCAAGTCGTAGAGTTCCGCCAGCGCCCGCCGGGTCAGGAACGGGGTCTGCGAGCTGGTCCGGATCACCAGGCGGCCGTCGTCGTCGAGCCAGCCGACAGCGCCGTGCGTCTCGAGGCTGGCGTGCTGCACCCGGGCGGTGGTGAAGGTCTGCTCGTAGACGGCGTCGGCCTCGGCGAAGCCCGCGTCGACGTCGCCGAGCGTGGCGTGCAGCTCGCCGACTACGTTGCCCGGGGCGGTGGCGTGCAGCCGCGGTGCGCCGGAGGCCATCGCGGCCTCCGGGTCGAGGACCGGGGGCAGCAGTTCGTATTCCACGGTGATCGCCCGGCAGCCGGCCTCGGCGGCGGCCTCCGAGGTGGCGACCACGGCGGCGACCCGCTGGCCGGCGAAGCGGACCACGTCGTCCAGGACGCGGGTATCGGCCGGATCTTCGGCGGCGTTCTCGTGCTGGGCGGTGGAGAAGAGCTTGGCGGGGGCGTCGACGTGGGT
>Ga0068860_100004991_pt1 | contig 13519 bp, 10 predicted proteins | sample KBSSwiS32_FD_66597 | JGI IMG/M metagenome (GOLD analysis project Ga0068860, IMG submission 66597) | Switchgrass rhizosphere microbial communities from Kellogg Biological Station, Michigan, USA - KBS Switchgrass S3-2 | ecosystem: Host-associated > Plants > Roots > Rhizosphere > Soil ... | reverse complement strand
CGCGGCGACGTTCTTGTCGATGAGGTAGTCCAGCAGGTACTTCATCACCGGCGCCTTGGCGGCGTGGGTGACCAGGAGGACGCCCACCCGCTTCTCGCAGCCGCCGTAGTGGCAGTAGAGCGAGCCGGACCCCAGCGGGGCGTCGGGTGGGTTGGAGCGCACCGTCATCGCGCGTTCGGCGACCAGCGTGATGTCCGCCTTGAAGCTCTTGCCCACGGTGGCGCACTGCGGGCCCTTGCAGCTGGCGACCTTGACCTCCACCGAGTCGCCGGTGACGACCCACGTCCCCTTGGCGACGGTCTTGTCCTTGGCCTCCGTCGCCGCGACGTACTTGCCGCCGGTCTCGAACGTGAGGCTCATGTTCGCGTCGCCGATCTCGGCGCCGTCGAGGTGGTCCTGGACGCTGATCCCGAGCGCGGTGACGACGAGGAGGTGAGCGAGCATGCGCTCGCCATCCTAGGTGATCCAGCGCCAGGCAGGAACCGGACGGCGTTCGGGCTCCGGGGCGCGCGCGGCGCGGACGGCGGCGGCCGCGATCGCCGCGCAGACCGCCGCCAGCGGGATGGCGCAGAGGCAATCCACGCCGTAGTGGAACCGCCCCGCCACGGTGGCGCCGATCAGCCCCATCCCCACCGGGAGCATCAGCCAGAAGACGCGGCGCGCGTACCGCCAGGAGAAGCCCAGCCCCAGCACCGTCGCCGCGGTGTGCCCGGATGGGAAGCAGTCCCGCAGGAACGCCGGCGTCCGCATCAGCGACTCCAGGTACGGCGCCACGTACGCCCCGCGCAACGGCTGGTCGAACAGCGACGCCAGGTAGAAGCGCGGGCCCACCGCGGGCACCAGCGCGTAGAGGACGAAGTTGAGGGTGAACAAGATCGACATCGCCAGCGCGTAGCGGTCGAACGCGGTGCGGTCGCGCCGGCGGTAGAGCACCAGCGCCACCACCGCCGGCCAGATGAAGTACGTGTAGTAGCAGGACAGCAGCACGTCCATCGCCCAGCCCGGCAGCGCGCGCCCGGCCCACACCGACGGGTGGCCGCCGAAGACGCGCAGGTCCCAGGCCGCCAGCTCGTGGTCGTGCAGCCGGGACGAGACCGCGTCCACCACCGGCCCCAGCTGCGTGTGCCCCACCGGCGCCGCCAGCCCCATCCACATCGACGCCGCGAAATCGAGCGCGCGCACCCGCGGGAGCTTGCCGGCCAGCCAGCGCAGCAGCGGCACCGCCGCGGCGAGCAGGCCGAAGGTGAGCGCGGACCGCTCCCACCCGGGCACCCACCTCCCGGAGAGCACCACCACCGCGCACGCCAGGGTGGCCCCCGACGTCACCACGACGTCGGCGGGCCGGAGCCCTGGCCGGTCATCCGGACCGACGCCCACTCGCTCCAGCCTCCGTCCAGGGAAGGTAGGTCGTGCCCCGCGCCGCGTCCGCGCGGCTGTCTGCTCGTGGACACGGGGCACTCGATACGAAGGCCTGAGCGTCGCCCGAATGAGCGGGTCGACCGCCTGCTTGCGACCCAGGTCTGCATTGAAGTAGAAAATCCAGGATGACCAGGACATTCGGGATAGCGCTCGCGCTGATGCTCGCCAGCACCGCCCAGGCGGGGGAAGATCCGAATACCCTCCCCGAGGTGAAGCCCCTGCAGGGCCTCATCGGCAACTTCCGTCAGGAGCGGGACCTCAAAGCGGTGAAGTTCTTCGCCTCCGAGGAGCAGGGGAAGTACCTCACCGGCGAGTACTGGTCCAAGGCGACTCCCGAACAGCAACAGCAATTCACCCAGAACTTTCAGGAGCTGTTCGCGAAGATCGCCTTCCCCAAGCTGCGGAAGAACTTCGAGCACATGGCCGGCGTCGTTTACACCGCTCCCAGGGTGGAGAAGGGGAAGACCATCGTCGACGCCGTGGTGGAGATCGACCACCCATTGAAGAAGCAGGAGCTCAAGCTTCAGTGCTGGGTGACCCAGGAGAAGGGGCAGTGGAAGGTGGTGGATATCTCCGTATCGAACGACTCCATCCTCCAGGACATCCGGGACGCACACATCATGCCGAGACTCAAGGCGGGCGGCTGGGACAAGCTCTTCCAGGCGATGAAGGACAAGATGGCGGAGAAGGAGATGGCGGCCATCAAGTTGAAGTAGCCGGCAGGACCGTCACGGCAGGTTCGAGCAGGTCCGGTGGTACGGTTCGTCACCCTCGAAGTAGTAAGCCCACTCCTCCGCGGTCATGTTCCGGTTCACCAGGAAGCATGCGGCTGTGAGCAGGTCCTCGGACCGCCATGGAGTGAGGAATGCCGTTTGATCGGCACTGGACGTGGCCAGGACCTTGCCGTCGAGGCTGAACGCCACGGCGTTGACGCGACCGTCGTGCGGGATGCGAGCGAGGAGCGTGCCGGTGGCGGAATCCCAGACGCGCGCGGCCTTGTCATCGCTCGCGGTGGCGAGGGTCTTCCCGTCCCGGCTGAAAACGACCATCGAAACACGCCCTTGGTGCTCGAGAAGAGCGAGTTGCTTCCCGGTGCCGAGGTCCCAGAGTCTTGCCGTCCTGTCATCGCTGGCGGTGGCGAGCACCCTGCCGTCGGGGCTGAAGGCCACGGCTTGGACCGGACCTCCGTGGGCGAAGCGAGCGCGTACTCTGCTCGAGGCCACCTCCCATGAGCGCGCAGTGCCGTCCTGGCCAGCAGTGACGAGCGTCTTGCCGTCAGGGCTAAAGGCCACGGCGTTGAATGCGCCGGCTTCGTTCAAGCCATCGCGCAGCTTGCCCGAGGCCACGTCCCATGATGCGGTGCCCGCCTGACTGGCGGTCGCGAGTATCTGACCATCCGGGCTGAAGGCCACGGCCCGGACCGGGGCCCGGTGGGAGAAAGAAGCGATGCCTTGGCCGGTGGCCGCGTCCCACAAGCGGGCGACATTGTCGTCTCCAGCCGTCGCGACGAGCTTGCCATCGGGGCTGAACGCAACCGCTCCGACGGTGTCCTCGTGCTCCAACCGAACCAGCGATCGGCGGGACGCGACGTCCCACAACTGCGCGGTCGAGTCGTCACCGGCGGTGACCACGAGCTTGCCATCAGGGCTGAACGCCACGGCTCCGATGGCGCCTCCATGATCGAACCGCGCAAGCTCGCGTCCGGTGGCGGCTTCCCAGAGATGCGCGGCCTTCTCATCGCCAGCGGTCGCGAGAATCTGGCCGTCAGGGCTGAACGCCAAGGCTCTGACTTGTGCCGCGTGGGGTAACAGGCCAGGTTGCCCACCGACCGACATGCTCCATTCGTGCGCGACGTTGTAGTCGCTGGACGCGGCAAAGGCTCGGCCGTCGGGACTGAACGTCACGGTCCAGACCGGCGCCTCCAGAACCAGGCGAGACAATTGGCTCCCCGACGCGACGTCCCACAGGCGCACCGTGTCATCCCAACTAGCCGTCGCGAGGACCCTGCCGTCAGGGCTGAACACGACGTCGGAAACCTGCCCCCCGAGCTCGAAGCGAGCCAGTGGATTCCCGCTGGTGGCGTCCCACAAGCGCGCCGTCTTGTCCGCACTCGCGGTCGCCAGTGTCTTGCCGTCCGGGCTGTACGCGACGACCATGACGTCGCCTTCGTGCGCGAGGCGAACGAGTGGTTTCCCGGTCGCCAGGTCCCACACCCGAGCGGAGTTGTCATCGCTGGAGGTGGCAAGGGCCTTGCCGTCCGGCTTGAACGTCACGGAACGGACGGGCCCGTCGTGGCGGAAGCAAGCGAGCTCTTTTCCCGAGGCGGCCTCCAATACGCATGCGCTGCCATCCTGGCTGGCGGTCGCGAGCCACTTGCCGTCGGGGCTGAATGCCACTCGGTTGACTGCGTCTGTGTGAGCACGGTGCTGAAGCTCTTGGCCTGAGTCAGCATCCCAGACGCGTGCGTAGCCATCCTGGCCAGCGGTCGCGAGCCACTTGCCGTCGGGGCTGAACACCACGTCGTACCCCCGACCTCCCAGCGGCAGAGCAACGGGCTCCTGGGAGGAGGAGACGTTCCACACGCGCGCTTTGTCATCGTAGCTGGCGGTCGCGAGCCGTTTGCCGTCGGGGCTGAAGGTTAGCGCGACGACTCTGGCTCCGTGTTTGAGCTGGACCAGCACCTTGCCTGAGGCGGCGTCCCATATGCGCGCGGTGTTGTCGAGACTGCTCGTGGCGATGAGCTTGCCATCCGGGCTGAAGGCGACGTCGTAGATCGGGCCCTCATGGAGGAAATCAACCAGCGGCCGGCGCAGCGGGAGCGCGTTCCTGACCACTAGTCCGGCGCCTCCCGGCTTGGCCCACCGCATCGACTCCGCCGCCAGCAGCACGCTCAGAGGGCCGCCGCCGGGCGTTTGAGCCACAAACTGGGACTCCAGGAGATGCTTGAGTGCCCTCCCGCGCACCACGTCGTCACGCGCTTTGGTGACCTGGAGTTGGAGGAGCACGGTGAACGGCACGAGGAGGACGAAGGCGGTGACGGCCAACGGCAGGGCCACTCGCTGAGCAAATCGCTTCCAGCTGAACGGTAAGTTCTTGCCCACCCATCGATCGTCGAAGATCTCCCGGTAGAGGGAGTTCCGGACGACCAGCGCATCGCGCTCCCGCCGCACGGCGCCGGACAGCTTCAGGTGGGACTTTACCCGCGACTGCTCCTCGTCCGGGACCCGCTGCCGCCCGCGCCGGACCTGCCGATACGTCCGGAGCACCTCCCCCACATCCGGGGCCCGTTCCGGCTTTGTCAGCATGTCCCGGATGAACTGGAGGTTATGGTCCTGGAAGCTCCTCTCGCCCAGGAAGATGCGGGCGACGACGCGGTCGATGCCCTCGCGTGTGGGCTCCGGTTTCTGTTGCGTGATCTCCCAGCAGAGGCGCTGCGTCAGGTAGGGATGCCCGCCGGTCCACTGGAGCGCCCACCGCAACACCTCCTTGGCTTGCTCCTCCGGCAACCCCAGCCCCGCCGCCAGCGGCAGCGCCTCTTCGAACGTGAAGTCCGTCAGCTCCACCCGGTGGCCGAGATTGAACGGTGTCCGAGCCGCGTCCTTGATCAGGTCCCCCGGCGTCGCCACCCCCAGCAGGACAAACGACAACCGCTTCATCTCCTGCCGCTGCGCGCGCATGTTGTGCAGCGACCGGATGGTGGCGAAGAAGTCGTCGGTGAAGCCCAGGCTCAAGGTCGTATCAATTTCGTCGACGAAGAGGACCAATCGCTCCGGTACCTCCCTCAGCAGGACCTCGTCGAAAAAGCGAGACAGCCGGTGGGTGACGCCCAGGTGCTCCCGCTGGCGCCACCAGTCGGTGACGCGCGCCTTCAACCCCAGCTGAGATTCAACCTCCGCCAGCAGCCCCAGGTACCACCGCTCGGCGTCGAGCTGCGTGCCCAACGCATTGAGGTCGATGATGACGGACCGGACGCCCTGCCCCGCCAACCGCTCCGCGGTGCGCGTCATCAGGCTCGACTTGCCCATCTGCCTCGCGGTCAGCACAAATGCGAACTGACCCTCGCGGCACCTTTCGAGCAAGTCGTCGTCGGCTTTCCGGGCGAGGTAGACGCCGCCGCCTGCCTGGACGGTGCCACCGGTGGTGTAGACGGTCGTGTCAGCCAAGCAGGTGCTTCCCGAAGTAACGCGCGTAGAGCTCGCAGCGCAGTAGCACCCGCTCTCCGTCCATCCGGACCAGGCCGGCCCCGCGCAGCCGTTCGAGCAGCATCATGTCCCGGCACGTGTGCTTGGTGAGCACCTCTCGCAGTCCTCCCAGCAGCGACTCCCGGCCGTTCAGCAGGAAGAGCAGGTAGCGCAGGTGGTCGCCGAAAGGCCCGCGCTCCAGGTTCGAGTGCGCCAGCAGATCCTCGGTGGAGATCTGTCCCGACGCGACCAGGTACAACCCTCGCCGCACCAGGTACGGGTGCCCGCCCACCAGCGCCAGGAGTCGCCGCTCGTCCTCCGGCCCCAGCACCCGGCTGTGGCGCCGGTTGAGCTCCGCCACCTCCGCGACGGACAACTCCGACAGCTCGATCTGCTCCCCGACGTTGAAGGGTGACTGGTGGAGGTTCTCGATGAAGAGCTTGGGCTCGGTGGAGGTCACGAGGACCAAGTCCAGCTTCTTCCACGCCTTGGCGGTGGGTACAGCCCGCTTGCCGTGCCACGCCCGCAGCATCCCGAAGAAGTCGGAGCGGAACGGCGAGTCGAACAGGCGATCCACCTCGTCCAGCGCCAGGACGACGGGGGCGCTCACCGCTTTGAGGATCCCGGACTCCATGAAGCGGCTGCAGCGCTGGAGGTTCCCCAGGCTGGGGTCCCAGTCGGGCTCCTGCGGCCCCGCCAGCTCCAGCGCGGCGGCGACCTCTCCGCAGAACCGGTGGAAGAAGATGTCCGCGTCTCTCAGGGTCTCGGAGTCCAGCGCCTGGAAGTCCAGAAACGCCACCGACTTGCCGGCCTCCATCGCGGCGTGGATGACGCGCATCAACAGCGAGCTCTTCCCGACCTGCCGCGAGCCCTTGATGGTCACGGTCTGGCCTTGGCCTTGCTGGGTGATGGCGGCGTGCGCGACGTGGTCAGCGCGGCGGCGCACGTACAGCGGGGACTGGACGTCCATGGCGCCGCTCTCGAAGGGCAGCACGTCCGGTCGGGACTGGAGCAGGTCGGACCGGGCCGGGCCATCGCCAATGGGCAACTCGCTCCCGGCGACGGCCCGCTTCAGCTCCTCCGCCAGGCGGGCCGTTCCGTCCGGGCCGTCCCATAACGCCCACTGGATGGGGTTGAGCCAGGCGCTCAGCGGGTACTTGAAGGGCTCCCGGTAGGCCAGCCGCACCGGGAGGATCCGCTTCTTCAGCTGGAAGGCGGTCTCGATCTCCGCGGCCGTCATGTCGCTGCGCACCGCTTGCTCCGAGAGCAGCGCGATCAACACGTCGGTGTTGTGCAACGCGCGCTCGATCTCCTCGGCCCAACGAATGCCGATGGACATCGCCAGGTCCAGGAACACATCGTGGCCGGCCGCGGTGAGCGCCCCGTGAAGGGCCTGCGCGACCGCGGTGTCGGGATCGGTGCGCTTGTAGCTGATGAAGATCCGGGCCACCGGGCCACATCATGGCTGAAAGGACCGGCGTTCGCTTGAATCCGAGTGAATCCCGACCTCTCGGACCGGCGCACGCTGATCCGCGAAGAAGCTGCAGAAATGAAGAGACGGCTCCCGCGGGAGCTGGGGTATGAGGGCGGGAGATCCCCTGGACGCTGGAGGACAACCACCTGGTGAACGGCACGCCCTCCAAGCGGTACCGGATCTACGAGCGGCCGCTCTAGGTGAGGGTCCTCGTCACCGGCGCCAGCGGCTTCATCGGCCGCCACCTCTGCCGCCTGCTCGTCAGCCGCGGCCACGCCGTCCTCGCGCTCGTCCGGAAGGGCTCCCACCGCGGCGACCTCGCCGAGGCGGGCGTGCGCTTCGCCGTGGGCGACGTGGCCAAAGGGCAGGGGCTGGACGGCGCGGTGATCGAGGCGGACTGGGTCTTCCACCTGGCGGGGCTGACCAAGGCGCGCACCGAGGCCGAGTTCCACGAGGTGAACGCGCGCGGCACGGAGCGGCTCTTGGAGGCGCTGCTCCGCCGCCCGCCCCCGCCCAAGGTCATCCTCTGCTCGTCGCTGGCGGCGGCGGGGCCTTCGCGGCTGGGGCAGCCCCGGCACGAGGAGGACCCGCCCGCCCCCATCTCCGCCTACGGCCGGAGCAAGCTGGCGGGGGAGGCCGCCCTCCGGAAGCACTGCGGCGCCGTCCCTTCGGTGATCGTGCGCCCGCCCATCGTCTACGGGCCCGAGGAGCACGAGCTGATCCCCACCTTCCTCCCCATGCTGAAGGCGGGGGTGCTGCTCAAGTCCGGGTTCGGGCGGAAGGAGTACTCGGTGGTGCACGTCTCCGACCTGTGCGGCGCGCTGGTCGCGGCGGCCGAGCGCGGGCGCACCCTCCTCCCGGACGGCGCCGAGCCCGCGCGCGGCGTGTACCACGTCTCCGACGGCGAGCTGCACGCGTGGGAGGACATCTGCCGCGCGCTGGCGGCCGGCTGGGGCAAGCCGCGCGCCCCGGTGCTCCCGCTGCCCCAGTGGACCGGCTACCCGGCGCTGGCGATGGTCACGTTGAAGTCCAAGCTGACGGGCGGATCGCCCAGCCTCACCCGGGACAAGCTCCGCGAGATGTCCGCGGACGCCTGGACCTGCGACATCCACCGCGCCGCCGAGGAGCTGGGGTTCCAGCCGGCGTTTTCGCTGGAGCGCGGAATGCGTGAGACGCTGGACTGGTTCCGGCGGCCCAAGACCCCTTCGTGACGATCGACATCCAGCCCGTGGGCTTCGGGGACCGCGACCTCCGCGAGTTCGTGGACGTCCAGGTCCGGCTGTACACAGGCGACGCGCACTTCGTCCCGCCCATCGTCTCCGAACGGGTGAAGTTCCTCAGCCCGGACCTCAACCCCTTCTTCGCCCACGCCCGCGTCCAGCTCTTCGTCGCCAGGCGGGGCGGCGCCGCGGTGGGCCGCATCGCCGCGGTGGAGGACCGCGCCTACAACGCCTTCCACTTCACCCGCACCGGCTTCTTCGGGATGTTCGACGCCCCGGACGACGCGGAGGTGGCAGGCGCGCTGGTGGAGGCCGCCGCGGCGTGGCTCAAGGGGCGCGGGATGAGGGAGCTGGTGGGCCCCGCCAACCTCTCCACCAACCACGACTGCGGCCTGCTGGTGGAGGGGTTCGACGACCCGCCGGCGATGATGATGCCGTACAACTTCCCCTACTACGCCCGCCTCTGCGAGGGCGCCGGGCTGGTGAAGGCCAAGGACCTGTGGTCGTACCAGCTGCCGGTGATCGTCTCCCCGCCGGAGAAGATCATCCGGGTGGCGGAGCGGCTGCTCCGGGCGGACGAGGTCCGCATCCGCCCGCTGAGGCTCCACGAGCAAGGCAAGGAGCTGAAGCGGATCAAGGCCATCTACGACGCCAGCCAGGACCCGGCGATGGAGTTCGCGCCGATGAGCCAGGCGGAGTTCGACTTCATCGCGCGGCGGCTGCGGCCGCTGGCGTTCCTGCGCCCGGAGCTCTGCTACTTCGCGGAGGTGGACGAGGAGCCGGTGGCGTGCTCGCTCACCTTCCCGGACTTCAACGTCGCCCTGCGCGCGGCGCGGGGGCGGCTCAACGCGGCCGGGGTGGCGCGGATGCTGTGGGCGGCCCAGCGGATCGACCGGCTGCGCGTGCTCTGGATGGGCGTGCGGCCCGGCTACCGCCGCCGCGGGCTGGACGCCGCCCTCTGCCTGCACACCATGCGCGCCGCCCGGCGGCTGGGGTACCGGGAGTGGGAGATCGGCTGGACCGCCGAGGACAACAACGTCATCAACCATTGGCTGGAGGACTTTGGGGCCCGGCGCCACAAGGTCTATCGCCTGTACCGGCGCTCCCTCGCGCCCGCAGAAGCGTAAGATCCGGGGCATGCGCCCTGCCCTGCTCTGCCTGTGTCTCTCCGCGGTGGCCCTGGCCGCCGATCCCGCCCCGGCGAAGAAGAAGCCCTCCAACGTGAAGGTCCCCTCCTTCACGCTCCCCAGCATGGGCGAGGTGCCCAAGGGAGAGGGGCTGCAGAAGGCCAAGGCGGACGCGCCGCCGCCCGGGCCCTCCGCGACGCGCCCCGCGGACGCCACCTACACCGTGACCAAGGTGGCGTTCGCCAAGCAGTTCGTCCACGGCCCCGGCGGCCAGCAGCCGGTCCAGCCCTTCACCAGCGTGGCGCTGCGCGGCAGCCCGCTCACCACCGAGAAGTTCAGCTCGCTGGTGAAGGTGAAGTGCCCGCAGAAGGTCAACGCGCCCATCGAGCTGGCGGTGCTGGACCCGCGCGGCGACACCGCGATGAGCGCCAGCGGGGAGCTGGTGTTCAAGGGCGCCACCACCGACGAGGTGGAGTACCTGGTGGACTGGGACCCCACGCCCGCCCGCGCCGGCGGGAAGTTCCAGCTCCTGGTGAGGGTGGGTGGTCAACCCATGGGCTCGTGGCCGCTGGTCGTCGAACAGAAGCCCTGATAGGAGGCGCCGCATGCCCTACAGCGATCGCGTGAGACAGATCCTCAGCTGGTATTCGTCGGACAACCCGGGCGTCCTGACCAACATCGCCCGCATGCTGAACCACGGCACCCTCGCCGGCACCGGCAAGATGGTGATCCTCCCCGTGGACCAGGGGTTCGAGCACGGGCCGCACCGCTCGTTCGCGCCCAACCCGGCCGGCTACGACCCGGACTACCACTTCCAGCTCGCCATCGACGCCGGCTGCAACGCCTACGCGGCGCCGCTGGGCTTCCTGGAGGCGGGCGCGGCCAAGTTCGCCGGCGAGGTCCCGCTCATCCTCAAGCTCAACAACTCCGACACGCTGGCCAAGATGGACCAGCCCTGCTCGGCGGTGACCGCCTCGGTGAAGGACGCGGTCCGGATGGGGTGTTCGGCCATCGGCTACACCATCTACCCGGGCTCGGGCGCGCGGAACGAGATGTACCAGGACCTCCGCGAGCTGATCCTGGAGGGCAAGGACCGCGGCCTGCCCACCGTGGTCTGGTCCTACCCGCGCGGCGCCGGCATCTCCAAGGACGGCGAGACCGCGGTCGACGTCTGCGCCTACGCGGCCCAGATCGCCGCCCAGCTGGGCGCGCACGTGCTCAAGGTGAAGCCGCCCAAGGACTTCATCGAGCAGCCGGAGGCGAAGAAGGTCTACGAGAAGTTCAAGATCCCCACCGCCAGCCTGGCGGACCGCGTGCGGCACGTCGTCCAGTCGGCCTTCAACGGCAAGCGGATCGTCATCTTCTCCGGCGGCGAGGCGAAGGACGCCGGCGCCATCATGGAGGAGATCAAGGGCATCGCGGACGGCGGCGGCTTCGGCTCCATCATGGGCCGCAACGCCTTCCAGCGCCCCAAGGACGAGGCGCTCAAGCTCCTCAAGGACGTGATGGCCGTCTACCAGGCCGCACGATAGGCGGCTTCACGCGCGCCTCAGGTGATGAAATCCCACACCTTCACCTCGGGGCGCGAGTGACGTTGTCGGTGTACAAAGGGACGGTCCCATGAGTGGTCCGCCTCGCCGCAAGTCGGTGCCGCCGCCGCCGCCGACCCCGAGCTTCGACGACGAGCGACCCACGCCCATCGCCTCCTCGGTCAGGGCGACCACCACCACCCATACCCAGACCAGGACCCAAACGGAGATGGAGCTGGCGCCGGAGCCGCCGACCATCCTGGCGATCTCGATCACCGCGCCCACCTTCAAGTCGTCGGACCAGGTGCCGGCGGCGCGGCTCCCGCTGCCGGAGATCGATGTGCCGGTCACCGGCCCGTTCGCCAAGACGCACGTGCGCGAGGGCGAGGGCCGGACCGTGCTGGACATGCCGAAGGTGACGCCGCCCGGGAAGGTCACCGCGCCCAGCTTCACCGAGGCGGCGAGGTCGGGGCCGTTCGCCAGGACGACCAATCCGCGCGTGGGTGATTCGGACACCATCTCCGAGCGGATCCAGATCCCGCCCGGCGAGCCCACGCTGCCGCCGGGCCCGGCGCCGGTGCCCCTGCCCGTGGTCAGGGCCGCGCCGCCCGTGCCGCTGCCCAAGCCGGTCGCGCGGCCGCCGCCGCCGCCCGAGGCCAAGTCCCTGGGCCGCAAGCCGACCGAGGTGAGCGATCCGTGGGAGTACGGGGGCGAGGTGCCGAAGCAGGCCGCGTCGCTCTCCGGCGACTACGAGAGCGGGGGCGTGGAGTTGGATCCCTCCGGCCGGCTGGTGGCGCCGGGGATGAAGCGCCGCAAGCGCGACACCTCCGAGGTGTCCGAGGTCTCCTCGCCCGCGGACCTGCTCAGCGTCGCGCTCGACGTGTGGCCGGACGAGCCCCCGCCCGAGGCCGCCGCGCCGCCGCCCCGCGTGGAGCCGATGGGCGACGTCGCGCCCCCGCCGCCGCCCGAGCCGGACACCGCGCCGCGCGCGCCGCCGCCGCCGCGCCGCGCTCCCCCCGCGCGGGTGCCCTCGCCCCGGAAGCCGTCCGTGGCGCACGCGGACACCGTGATGCGCGCGCCCCGCTCCCAGACGGACGAGGAGCCGGTGGTGGATCCGGAGGAAGAGTTCTTCGAGGAGCCGCCGTCGGAGCCGGGCGCCGTCACCGAGGACCCCAGCGCCGGCGACCCGGTGCCCACGCCCACGCCCATCCGGGACTACGGCGGCAGGGCCAACCCGCGGCGGCTCACGTCGGACGAGGAGCGCTACGGGCTGGACGAGGACGACGTGTCCGAGGGGGCCGCCGGGCCGACCAGCGTGGACGAGCCGCTGGAGGAGGAGCCTCCGTACGACGACCGGTACGACGACGAGGAGCCCTACGACGAGCGGTACGACGACGACGTGGACGTCACCGGCCGGCGCGTGTCGCCGCCGCCTCCGTTTCGTCGCGAGCGGTCGCTCTGGCCCCGGATCCTGCTGGGGATGGTGCTGCTGGGCGGCGGGTTCGGGGGGGCCTGGCTCTGGGCGACCGGACAGTGGGAGCCCCTGCTGCGCTGGTTCGGCCTGCGCTGAGCGCGCCGCTGACATAACTTCGGGCGCCGGATGCGCACCCCCGGCCACGCCGTGCTCAACGTCGCCCTCTTCGCCCGGCACGGCTCGCCCGCGCTGGTGGCGGCGACGGTGGCAGGCGCGGTGCTGCCGGACCTGCCCATCGTCTGGCTCTACTTCCAGGAGAAGCTGCGGGGCACGCCCACGGACGAGATCTGGCGCGTCCACTACCGCAAGCCGTTCTGGTCCAACCTCATCCACGGGATGCACTCGCTGCCCATCGCCGCGGCGGGGCTGGCGGCCGGCGCGCTGCTGCGCGAGCCGGTGGTGGCGGCGTTCTTCGCCAGCGCCCTCCTCCACGCGCTGTGCGACATCCCGGTCCACGGCGTGGACGCGCACCGCCACTTCCTCCCCTTCTCGCAGCGGCGGTTCGTCAGCCCCTTCTCGTACTGGGAGGTGCGGCGCCACGCGCGGCCGGTGACTCTGGTGGAGTGGGCGCTCGCCGCGGGGGCGGGGTTCGTCCTGGCCGCGTCGTGGGGATGGACGCCGGCGGCGGTGGCGGGACTGCTGCTGCTCAACCTGGGGTACGCGGCGGGCTTGGCCCGCCTCTTCGTGGCGCCGGAGCTGGTTCCGTGAGGAGTGCCCCGCACGAACGGGTGCGAGCGCCGGAAAAAGGGATGGGCGCGGCGCCGGAGCCGGTTCTGTGATCGAACGTGTGCTCGCGCTGGGCGCGGCCTTCGCCGCCGCTGCGTTCGGCGCCGCGCTGGTGGAGGCGATCAAGTTCGAGCGCCGCGTCCGCGTCGGCCTCTCCCCCGCCGACGCCGCTTCGAGCGCGCTGGTAGCGGTGGCGGCCGTCGGCCTGGCCGCGCTCAGCCCGTGGGCCGGCGCCCTGGCCGCCGCGGTGGGCGCCCTCTCCTTCGCCGGGTTGTGGCTGGACGCGATCCTCTTCCGCGTCTACTCCATCGAGCTGGGCGCGGCCGGGGTGCGCTCCATCGTCGTCCCCGTCCTCTACCGCGAGCTCTC
>Ga0068860_100004989_pt1 | contig 13521 bp, 10 predicted proteins | sample KBSSwiS32_FD_66597 | JGI IMG/M metagenome (GOLD analysis project Ga0068860, IMG submission 66597) | Switchgrass rhizosphere microbial communities from Kellogg Biological Station, Michigan, USA - KBS Switchgrass S3-2 | ecosystem: Host-associated > Plants > Roots > Rhizosphere > Soil ... | reverse complement strand
AAATCCGCAACACGATACTTTTAAAAGTTTAAAAGACCTGATGAGAAAATATGCATCGCCCATCTGTTATGCAAAAAATATTGAATTGAATATTCAATGTGATGGGGTAAATGAAGACATGATTATGACTGGAGACGTTCGGCAAAACTTATTCCTGATTTTCAAAGAATCACTCAACAACCTTATAAAATATGCTGAAGCCACACAATGCAATGTGGAAATATTTACAAGGCATCATCAATTTTCTTTTAAAATAGCCGACAACGGGAACGGATTCAATGGAACAATAAAAGGGAATGGCAGCGGCGTGAGAAACATGCGGAAGCGTGCTGAAGACCTGAATGGAAAACTAACAATAGAAGGCGAACAAGGCAAAGGGACTATCATTACTATAAGCCTACCCTATCCTTTCAAAATACCATATTCATGGGATAAAAAGGGAAAGGATTATAAGTAAATTTGTTATCTCTCCATTATGATAAACGTTGCAATAATAGAAGACAACCTTCAATACAGAACTACTCTGTCCATTATATTACAATTGAATGAAAACCTGAAGCTTATTCATAAAGGGGAAAATTGTGAAGAAATAATTTCCTTATTTGAATCTGACAAACCAGACGTAGTCTTGATGGATATCGACCTTCCCGGTATCAGCGGTATTCAGGGAGTTTGGGAAATAAAAAAAAACTGGCCTGATATAAAAGTATTAATGCTGACAGTATTCGAAGATGATGAAAAAATTTTTGGCGCTATCAAAGCCGGAGCTAACGGCTATCTTTTAAAAAAAGACAATCACCAAAAGATATTGACTGCCATAGAAGCAGTATATAACGGTGAAAGCCCGATGAATGGAATGATTGCAGCTAAGGTATTAGATTATTTTCAGCAACACCACAAAAAAAGTGCTCTCCTTTATGGATCCAATCTTACGGAAAGGGAAAAAGAGATCTTGCAACTGCTTATGAAAGGATTAAGCTACAAAGAAATTGCTTCCAATATCTTTATTTCGATTGAAACACTTAATTCACATATCAAAAATATCTATCGAAAATTGAACGTTCATTCCCGGAGTGAACTTGCATCCCGGTTAGGTCATTTTTAAATTTCTTCTTTAAAAATTTGTAGTAAGGTGTCCTACGCTTCAAAAGTGCAGGACGTCTATCTCCCTTTTTCATTTGGAATCAACAATAAGATTTTCGTACCATATTTATGGTATAAAAAACACATGAGCAAAGCAAATTTCACCACTTTCTGGTATTGACCACACTCTTATCAAAGAATACTTTTGTAAAAGCCTACAAAGCTTAGTGAGACTGTTCCTTATTATCCGCTAAAAGCCATCTTTACCGCAAAAATAAATTATTAACTATTCAATCATTCTTTTTACCACGATTACTTTCTTTATACATTAATTCATCAAACAAAAAAAATAGATTCTTATTATGCGACATAACAGATTTCATTTCTGCATGCAATTTTTTACTCATTTATTACCTAAAAACAAAAATGTATGAAAACTTTACTTAAAACCAAATTTGCGATTGCTTTATTGACAACAGGGTCAATTTGCATTATCAGTTGTCAGAAGGATATTAAGAATCTTAATAACACTCCATTACAATTGGTACAGAAGAAGTCGAATGGGATGGCAGATTTAAAAGCGAACGCTATAAATTACCGGGCCTCGTCAGAAAAGAGTCATCAGCTGTTACTTGCGAACCAGAAAATAGCAAAGCAAAACATAGAAAAATTTACGCTTGATCGGAAGCAGTTACTTAATAAACCAGAACTAATATCACGCCAGGATTTAAAAAGGAAATCCGTGATCCATGTTCCGGAAGATTATTCAACCCTTCAGGAAGCAGTAGATAAATCAATGGATGGTGGCAAGATCATTATCGATGGAACCGTATTGCAGATAGGGAATGTTATAGTAGATGTTCCCAATCTTACGATTCAGGGAGAAGAAGAGGAAAAATCAGCTACCATTAATGACAATAGTAGTGCGGGCGACAACTTGATTGTTACTGTTCCGGGTGTCACCATAAAGAATCTAAAATTATTGAATTTCGGGATTGTTATAAATAATGCAAACAGCGAAACACTGATAAACCTAAACGCGAGTAACTCCAATCCCGGAATTCTTTCAGTTATTGCGCTTTTCGGCTCCAATAATAATATTGTTAAGAATTGCAGGATAAGCTACAGTATTCTGGGGAGCGGTGGCACATCTGGCATTGGAATTTTACTGGATGATTTTTCAAATAACAATGAAGTTGCTGATTGTAAAGTATCAAATACACAATTCACCGCGTTTGAAATTGAAGGTTCTAATAACCGCATAAAAAATTGCGAAGCTGTTAATTTTTATCGTGGATTTATTTCCTTTGACGGTGTTTCAACTGGCAATGTTTACACAGGCTGTGTCGCCAACCATAGTTATGCAGATGCCGGATTTGTTTTTTTTAATTTTAGTCCAAACAATACCATGGTAACTTTAAAAAGTTGCACAGCTAACGATAATGTGGCATTCTCCAGTATTATTATTGTGGGATCTGTGAAAATAGATGATTGCATTGCAAGTTTTAATACCAGGAATATTGTTGGCAACATTCCGGGAGGGATTGCTGTTATTGGCATTGGCACACCGGGAGAGTTCGCTGATATTTCCAACTCTACGGCCAACTCAAATGCCCTCGGAGGGATAGGCGTTGTTGACATAAACTTCTCCGTGACAAATAATACCTGTAATAAAAATTTATGTCTCGATCCACTTAGTGGTGTATTGGCTTTTTTTCAGAACAACGGTGTTCCCATGTCAGGCACAATTAAAGGCAATGTGGCAAACTATAATCTAAATAATGCCATTGGTACCTATTTGAGCGGCATTACTAATTCCTCTGTCATAAACAATGAATCATTGCACAATGCAGTATGTGATTTTAATCAAACAAACTGCAGCGGAAATACACTTACCAACAATAAATTCGGAACCATTTGTACGGATTTATAAAAATTTTCGATAATTATTTAGAGGAGGAATAATGCTTAGTTCTAAAATAAATAACTTTCTCTCATAGTAGATATTAATAGAAGGGTCCCGTGTCGATGGGACTTTTTTTTTGGATTTTATTGCAGGAAACAAATTATCAAAGCATTGCGAGATATTTTCTTGTAAGCTTTATTTGGAATTTTTCAAAAAACGGATGAACTTTTTTAGGATACTCCTGCCCCCTGATAAATAAATCAGGATTACTTTTCACATGGTTATTCCCGCTATTTAATAAATGCAGCCTTAATGGGTTGCCAATAATTCTATGTTTACGGGACAAATAAATCAGCTTGTCCTTTATTGCCGGAATTTTAATGGTTTGTGTAGTTACTGTTATCGCGCTTTTTTGGAAAGAGATAGCCGGTTTTTTTCGAAGAAAAAATTAATAGAATCAGTAATAGGAATGATGTGAATATTACTGCATGAATCAATATCTCCATGATCCGGTGAATAAATAGAACTCACTAAAGCCAGCAAGAATTAAACACATTTTTCACTCAAAAATTTTTCGTCATGAAATTATCAATCAAACTCTCAACTGCTAAATGGCTATTACTATTGAGCTTTATTCTTTTTACTGTTATATCCTGTAAAAAAGATATTAGAAATGAACCGCTACCCGAAATACAATCAGAGGCAGTGTCTGCTTTGCATCAAAATGCTGCCGTAGCAACAGACTGGTATAGATTACAAATACGCATTTTACTGGAACGTAATTCAGCTTTTAATGGCGGACTTTGGGGCTACTTTGGTATTGGTTTATACGAAGCCGTACGCCCGGGAATAAAAGGCGCCGTTAGTTTTTCCGGCAAACTGTACAAAAAAATGCCAACCTTGCCTGAACCAGAAAACAACCAGGGTTATAACTGGGAGGTTAGCGCTAACGCCGCTTTGGCAAGCATGGTGCGTTCATTTTTTACAGGGCTTACTCCTGCAAACATCGCAAGCATAGATTCTCTGGAAGGTGCCTACAATGAAAAATTACGACCTGCCGAGGGCTCTGCGGCTTTTAATCGTTCGCAGGCTTATGGCCGAAGTATTGCAACCGCTATGCATGACTGGTATTTAACCGATGATTATAATGGTTCTAATGTTGGATATATGATGCCTCCTCCTTTTCCTGGTTCATGGCAGCCTACCCCCCCACTTTTTACGCTTCCTATAAATCCATTTGTTAAAGATGCTACGCCTTACCTTATTGAAGACTTGACTGCAATCTCACCAAAATTTCCACTTGCATACAGTGAAACCCCCGGCTCACCATTTTACAATATGGTAAAGCAAGTATATGATGTAAATAAGGCGTTAACTCCGGAGCAAAGAGCTATTGCCTTGTTCTGGGTTGACCAGGGTAATGGAGTTGGTTATACCCCGCCAGGTCATGATTTTTTGTTTGTAACAGAAGCTATCGAACAAAGCCATGCCAGCCTTGCTACTGCTGCTGAAGTATATGCTAAAGCAGGTATTGCAATAAGAGAGACTTTTATTGTGACTTTCCGGTCAAAGTATGATAACTTTCTCGTCCGGCCGGTAACTTATATCCAGAAAGTAATTGAACCAGGCTGGTTGCCAGTTTTTCCTACACCTCCTCATCCTGAATACCCTGCCGCACATGCGATGGTAACAGGTGCTGTAATGCAGGCTGTAGAACGCGTATTGGGACCAAACATTACGGTAACAGATCATTCATATGACTTCCGCGGTTTTGCGCCAATGACGTTTACTTCTGTGTTTAATTATGCTGAAATGGCTGGTATCTCCAGGAACTATGGTGGTATTCACTATCTCATTTCCATTGATATAGGTTTGCAAATGGCGAAAGAAATTGGTGACAGGGTTGGAGATATAAAATTACATGAATAAATAATCCATTTTTATTTGCAAACTCTGGTGACCAAGTGGCTCAGAGATTTGAGCCCCTAATATGAATCAAGGTGCCGGAGCACTTCAAAATTGCGTAACGATTTATTAAATATTAAAATTTTACAAACATGAGCCCGATACTAAAATTTGCACCTTATGTGCTATTAACAGGAACAATATTCATAATATCCTGCCAGAAAGAGTACAGTACACAACAACAAAAAGAAGAAGCAGTTTCTTCTGCCTCTTCCAACGCTATTGCTGAAACACCACCATTTAATCTTGAAGTTATACTTCGCGGTGAAGGCAACAGCTTTGGTAATATAAAGTTCCGGCAGGATATTGATCCCGCTAAAATCATTATACTGGAGACATGGGTACGCGACCTTAAGCCAAACCATCAGTATCTCCTTCAACGGGCTGTGGATGCAATTGTTGATGGCAATTGTACAAGCGCAACATGGCTCACACTTGGTAAAGGATTAACACCTCAGTCTATTTTAACTGATGACACTGGTACAGGAAAAGAAGAATTATGGCGCGATGTATCAGCCGTGGCAACAGGATCAAAGTTTGACATCCATTTCCAGGTGATTGATGCAGAGAGTATGGCAGTTGTTTTAGACAGTGATTGTTACCAATATGTTGTGAGGTGATAATGAATGAGCATAATTTATATCAAGGCGGTTTTATCATTCAGGCAACGGGTATAAGCCGCTGGTTTAAACCAGCGGCTTATTTTAATTTTTTATATTAGTAGTACATCCTGCATATAATGGTAGCCGGCAATTTTCATGAAGCTTGTTTTACTTCTATTTCTTTGAGGACAGGGCTACCTTAATGCCAAGCGCGATTAATATAATACCCGTAATTTTTTCCTGTATCCTCCAAAACTTTTGATTATTTTTTATAAAGTTACCGGCTTTGCCAAGGAGGAAGGCCACAATGATAAGAACGAGTGTTCCCTGCAGATCGAACCAAAGCCCGAGTGAAAAAAGCTGGGCTTTATAAAGCGGCGAATTGATTTGAATAAACTGTGGTAAGAATGACAAAAAGAATAATGCCACTTTCGGGTTAAGGGCATTCGTAATGATGCCTTGCTTTAAAAGCTTCCATTTGTCAACCTTCGGGAGTGTGGTGATATCTTTATTAAAATCTGATTTTGTTATAAGGGCTTTTATACCCAGGTAAATTAAGTAGCCGGCACCGAGTAATTTAATAAGTTCAAAAAGAAAAGCTGATTGGGCAATTATTATTGACAATCCAAAAACAGCAGCGAGAATATGCACAAAACAACCAATAAAAACGCCCAGTGCGGAAATCATTCCTGCTTTTATTCCCTGCGATATGCTTCTTGAAGCAACATAGATCATATCATTACCCGGGGTTAGGTTAAGTAATAATGAAGCGATAAAAAATAAATACAGGTTTTGAATGTCGAACATGATGAAAGTTAGATATTAACTATTATCCTGCTATCTAAAATTACAAATCATTTCACCGGATCCCAATTATGAGGGTGCATTGCAAATTGTCGCATAGCCAGGCTGATTGTGGGCGGTGGAGACACCGCCCACGGAAGGCTGCCCCGGTTGGTGTCTCCACCAACCGGCGACAATTTGGAAAGCACCTAACTATGATATGTCTTTATCCTGCGACCAAAATTAATGAAGCATTCCTTTTGACGGTGATTCACTCTTTGATTCCCACCCATTAAAAATCTATTGATTATTGTTGGAATTGTCGTTGGCTCTTTTGCTTTCTTCATCTAATCCCAGCCTGCGCTGGCGTGCAGATTTAACCTGGGAACTTCCAAACTTATAGCTAAAGCCGAGTGTAATATTTCGTGGATCCCAATATACGCGGGCATTTAAATACTGGCCTGCAAAATTACTCGTGCCATACCAATGCAATGTATTGAAGACGTCATTAAAGTTTACACGCACAGTCCCGTTCCCTCTAAAAACCAATTTCTGAACACCTGCATTCGCTGCGCCTAAAGAATGGGATTTCATGGTGCCCCTGAATAATGAAGGTGAACTATAGAAACTGCTTATACTTGCTGTCCATCCTTTGCCAAGGGTAAAAGTATTTTGAATATAGCCCCTGAGTGCATACACATTCAGATCAACGGTTCTTCCTGTACCAAAATTGGCTAAGTTATGTGTATAATATCCCGTAAGTCCGAAAGTAAGTGAATACCATTTTTTTGACCAGGAATAATTAATACTGAGGCTTATATTATCCTGCGTAGCGAGATTTTTTGGTGAATAAAAACTCTTTGTCCCATCCAGCGTATCTGAAATTGAAACGATCACATCTTTAGTATGACTGTAGCTCAGGTTAGTTACCAATTTGGCATGAAACACATTTATCAGACTAAATGTATTCGCATATTCGGGCCGAAGGGAAGGATTACCTTTAAAGCCTCCATATTCGCTGGCCCGCTTTTCAAATGGATTCAGGTCCTGGTAGGATGGCCGGTTGATGCGCCTGCTGTACGATATTGTCCATTGGCTTTTAGGATTTTTTGTAAATGTTATCGCCCCACTTGGAAAGAAATCTATTAATCTGCGGGTAAAGATTTCATCATAATTTTTAAAGTCTCCATTTCCGTCCTTTGTGAATCCTGTTGACTTACCTTTTGTGATCGTATTTTCCATACGCATTCCCAACTGAACCTGCAAATTTTTATAGCTCTTATTATAGTTCAGGTACAGTGCGTTAACGTTTTCCCTGTAAATAAAATGATTGCTTAATACAGAGTCATACCAGAGCTTATTATTAACATCATGATTATAAAAATTGAATAAATTATCACTGTTGATGAATGCAATTTTACCACCAAATCCCAACCGGCCTTTCTGGAAATTTTGCTCATAATCGGCTTTGAAACTATATAGATCAATATCAGACGGTGTGATCATGGAGTAATTATTCTGGTATAAAATATTTTGCAGTGATGGATCATAAAAAATATTGGGTTGATATTGGTTACTTCTTAAACCAAAATAACCATAGTCAGCATCCATATTAAGATCATGGCCTGCGGAATCAGAATAATGGTAATTGAGATTAATACCGACTGTATTTCTTGATGAATTTGTCCGGTTGTCTGAAATTAATGTACGGTCTGCCTTACCAGTAGGAGCATACAAAATATAGCTTATGTTATCACCTGTTGCGGTGTCTTTGGAAAAATTTCCATTCAGTAAAATGCCGATCGTATTTTTTTTATTAATAAAATAGTCAATACCTGCTTTTATATTGTGAGACGTAAAATGGCTTATTGAGGCGCTGTATGAATCGAAAACTGTATCTAAAATACTCCGATACACATCGATATCAAATTCATTGACCCCTTTATTAAAATTATAATTGGAAAAAATATTGACATTTTTATTTCGGTGATTTAATGAAACGCCTGCATTGTGTTTCCCCCAGATTCCCTGTTGAAAATCGTAATTAATATTTCCATTGGTCCCAAAACTTTTATTCTTTTTTAATTTGATATTAATAATGCCTCCTGTTCCTGCTGCTTCATATTTTGCAGAAGGGTTGTTGATGATCTCAATAGACTCAATAGAGCTTGATCGAAGGCTTCTTAAATAACCACTCAGGTCTTTTGCCGTAAGGGGTGAAGGTTTACCGTCAATGTAAACCTGCACACCGCTCTTGCCTGCAATCGAAATATTATCTTCCTGGTCAACCAGCACCCCTGGTGATTGTCTTAAGAGTTCCAGCGCATCCAGTCCATTGACGTTAATATTATTTTCAACATTAAAAATTATTTTATCTGCCTTCACTTCTATTACCGGCTTTTTGACTGCAACTTCTACCCTGGTAAGACTGGCAATATTTTTTGATAAAATAATTTCAGGTACGGTAAGTTCATTTCCATTGTATGTAAATTTTTGTGAATACCTGTTTTTAAAGCCAACATTAGAAACTTTTACAAAATAATTTCCCGGTTTAATAGAAATAAATTCATAAATCCCTGAATTATTACTGGCGCTCATTTTTACTAATGCGCTATCAGTGGCTTTGTATAAAAAAACAGTAGAGGCAGGTACCGGAATTCCTGATTCATCTTTTATAACTCCACTTATTTTTTGCGAATAGCCGTGCATAATTAATATACCGAAAAAAAATGTAACCAGTGATCTCATTGTAAAGATGATTATTAAATGAAGTTCAAAAGAGTGGTTAATGAAAGGATAGGGAAGTGATGCAGGCAAAAATAAAAAAACTGTGAACTATAGACTTTCCGTTCATCACAATATTCTTTTAAAAACAGCGGGATTAAAATGCTAAAGCATGTTTTGCTGTTGGTCAAGATCCGCCCTTGCAGATGCATGCGACTGACGGCCTGCAATTTTAAAACCTTTAGTGTCATCATTGCCAGCTAATCCATGCTTTGCCATCTGCAGCGCCAACCATGTCATAGGTAGTTCCACTTGTTTGTACAAAATAATAACCACTTGGATTATATAATAAAACCTTGGCGAGAGCAGCAGGACCAGCAGTAGGATAGTCTAAAAAATTGGGTGGTCCATAATCACCCAAATTCACGAATATAGCACGGCCATCTGCTGTAAAATTTGGAAGTCCCGGTGCATTTACATAAGCTATTACCAAGGAATCCTGTGTAGCATTTAGAAAAAAAGGACCGAAAGCATCGTTACTTGTATTAACCCTGGGCCAGTAGAATAAACCATAATAAGTAGCTGTACCACTGGTGAGCGATTGAAGCCCCAAACCATCATCCACACCATTTACATGGAAGCCTAGAGAAATCCAGTAAGTATTTCCATTATTAATTGCGTAATTGTACCACCTTGCCGGAGCCCCTGCATCAACTTTAAGAGGAACTACAACGCCGGTTATTGTGGCGGCACTGCTGCCGACAGTTAAATTGAGTGTTCCGGTAGCCTGGTTCCATGTCATATTATCAAAGCCAGAAATTATTTGAGCTCCGTTCGTAAGGGGGGTAGTGAAAATAATGCCTCCGGGACCAAAATAATATCCGGTGGTAAAAGTTAGGAGATTTCCGCTCGCATCAAGCCAGCTGAAGACAAACTGCCGGGTAAGAGGATCAATCTTTATATCGTACAATTTAGAACCTATTGTCAGGCGTTTGAAATAAGTCAAAATCTTACTAATGTCTAATCCGGCAGCCAACCGGCCGCTATTATATGCATCTTCTTCTGCCTGGGTGGCTTTTATAAAAATCATTTTGCTACCATGTAATCTGCCAACAAGCCTGATAGTATCCGTAGCTACTGAATCAAAATAAAATTCAAAATCAGATAATAACCCCGCTCCCCGGACTCCACCACTCACTGTTTCGTCAGGATCAGATAAAACATGCAGGTAAGAATAAGTATCAAACAGCAGGCTTGGCTGTTGTAAAGCTTTTAAACGGTAGCTGCTTTCCTTGGGAGTCACGGCGGATAAAGCATCGAAGTCTGAAAGCATCGTCACCCTGTTAGCATTATTAAACTTAAAATAAAAACTATAAATGGCGCCTTTGCCGCTATCAGGTGTTATGAATCCTTTCCAGCCATTTTGAGCGCCTGAAAGCTGGGTTTGGTAAGCATCAAGTGTTTCCTTTAAACGCTCATCCGGTGATTTATCGAAAGCAGGCTTATCCTCTTTTTTACATGAAGATAAAAATGCTCCGACTATAAGAACGGTCACTAAAACTTTTTTCATTTCGTAATTTTTTTAAAATGCATTTTTCACCAATTAATAAAGAAGAGCGTTTATTGCCTTTTTGCTTCTTGCCTGCAGGCTGCGAAAATCAATATTCCAGGCCTGCTTAAAATAACTTATCACCACTGCTTCCTTTTGTCTGAGTCTTGCCTGGGCAACTGCAGCTGTCGTTCCATTAGGAGTAGTACCCGGGTAATTAATACTGTTAACATACTGGTCAAACCAACCCTTACCTTCCACTAACATTATTGAAACCATTTCAGCCCAGTCATCAATTGATGCTGAAATCGAGTATTGTGAAATAAAACCTTCGTTCTTGGCATCTTCAGGAGTAAGATTTAACCAGTCCGACGTATAAGAGCCTGCGCTTGACTGACTAAACTCTACAGGAACTTTAATATTCTGATCAAGAATATGAGCATATTCATGGTGGATAGTTTGGAACACTCTTTTTACATTATCAGTATCGCTTAATACGTAGCCGGGCATTCCCTTAATTCTAAAATTATTTATATCAGATAATACTACTTTACGCCCTCCCTCAGCAAAACCGAGAACGACTGCACCACGGACATAAATAGGACTACCTACCAAATAGAAAAATTTTGGACTTATTCTTTTGAAAAACAGGTCCCCGGCTTCTTCTACATATACTTTTACCCATGCTTTGTTTATTGAGCTCATTAATGGGATTACTTTCTCCTCCATGGGGGGTACCACTGTTTTATCAAAGAAATTATTTAATTCACTCTGATCCCACTTATACTTAACTTCTATATTGTATGGAGCCGTCAAGGTGTCAAAGATCCAGGCATCAATTGCACCGGGTGTCCACACATCACCTCCAAGCCCCGGAATATTATCAACACTCCCCAGCGCCTCTTCCTTTTTACAGGAGAACACAATCATTCCAAGTGACAGAGCAACTATTATTATTTTTAATGCTTTCATATTATAGTTATAATAATTAATAAAGTTTTTATCGCGGATTAGGCGTTAATCCGGCAAGTGATGTTGATTCTGGTATTTGAATTACTTTACGCAGATCATCTGCCGCAAGCGTTAAAGTTTGCCCATCTGTAGTAGTGTGTACTACCGGCATTTTAAATCTTAATATGTCAAACCAACGCATACCTTCATGAATAAACTCAGCTCTCCTATAATATAAAATTGCCTTTATTAAACCATCCTGGATATTGCTTGTATTAAACACACTCCTGATTTTCGTGGTAGTTATATTATTAGTTCCGGCGTTATAATTATTAATCCGTGTACTGGCATATGTATTAAGATTTGCAAGTGCAGCGGCTGTATTGCCAGTATAAGCATAAGCTTCTGCCTGGTTAAACAATACTTCTTCAGCAGTAAACAGGGGAACCATTACATAAGCAGTTCCAATATTTGCATTTACTGAAACCTTTACAAAATATTCGTCAATTTTAGGTACCAGGGTATGAGTTCCTTCAGCTACAGAATATAATTTGAAGGCAAGAATTCCGCCAGTTAAAGGATCAGGCCTTGGAAATATTTCGCTTTGCTTTGCTTCACTTACCCCATAACGGTTAGTATAATAATTGCGCGACCAAACAGATAATGTTTCAGCCAAAAGAAGATTCGCAGGTTCTGTAGCTTTAGCATATATCTTAAAAAGTTCTGTAACATCCGTTATATCTCTATATGCTGTATTCCATTTACGTAAATTAGGTGCAAAATTATTTCCCGGAATTGCCTCGGTAGCGTAATGTATTACGTTGGTGTAGTCTTTTTTATACAGGTAAAAGCGCGTAGCAAAAGCATTGGCAGCAGCCCGGTTGAAATGATATTTTGGAACAGAATAATTTTTATCCTGTATCAGGGGTATTCCCTCTAACAAATCTTTTTCTATCATATCATAAACATACTGTACTGTTTTTCTATCATATTGTTTAATGAAAACAGTTTCAGGTTCTGTAACATAAGGTATCCCAGCGTCTGTTGATGCCGTTGCAGGATCATAAAATTTAGAAAAGAAGTTTACTAACATAAAATGAGCATACGCTCTTGCCACTAACGCTTCACCTTTTTGCGCACTATAATCATTAGGGTTAGCTACTTTGCTAATTGTTTGCAATGCCTGGTTTGCAGCCGCTATAGCAGAATAACACCCATACCAGTAAAACTCCGGAGAGTCCTGCTGATTTTCTCTTGTGTCAACAAAAAAATAAGGATCATGAATGGTGTTATCTGTTCCTCCATTACCAATGTCTGTTACATTATCAGTCATTGACTCTGCAAAGGGCTGGTAATTTGCCTGGGGATATGCTGTACCTAATAATTCAGATACTTTTTCCGGGGTATCAATCTTAGCCCTGTTATCAGGTTCCTTTTCCAGGAGTTTATTACAGCCTAAGCTTAGCACAAACAGGAAACAACAGGAAGTATAAAAAAATAATTTTTTCATGTTTTTATTTTTACAATCCGGCTTTTAGTGAAAGAGTAAATTGTTTTTGGATTGGCTGAGCTACCCCTCCCGTGTTAAAAAATTCAGGGTCCTGGCCTTTTAATTTTGGATCAGAATAAATTAACCATGGATTAGATGAGACAGCGGTTAGGGATAGGGATTTAAAGGGAGTTTTTCCCAATATCTTCTGTGTTGCATTGTAAGTAAGAGAAACCGTCTTTAATCTTACGAAACCGCCATCTGCTATACGCTCTGTAGAATAATTATAATTATTGTATGGAAAATTACCGGTATTGTCTACGAGATAGCGCTGGTAGGCATCCAATACGGAAGGGACGTTGGTTTTGGTCTCATCGCCGGGCATCTCCCACCGGTCAATAAATTCCTTTGGTAATGCGTCAAAATCTGAATAGGTTGTTTTAAAAGCAGGATACAGCCTGATTTTATT
>Ga0068860_100004987_pt1 | contig 13525 bp, 10 predicted proteins | sample KBSSwiS32_FD_66597 | JGI IMG/M metagenome (GOLD analysis project Ga0068860, IMG submission 66597) | Switchgrass rhizosphere microbial communities from Kellogg Biological Station, Michigan, USA - KBS Switchgrass S3-2 | ecosystem: Host-associated > Plants > Roots > Rhizosphere > Soil ... | reverse complement strand
CGTCGAGTCTTTTGAAAGCATCGGGAAGGCTGAGGCCCTGGCCCTGGGCCTGCGCGGCCCTAACCGCCTTTGCGGGCGTCTTCGTATGGTTCGTTGGACATCGCGGCGTGTTTCTCCTCGATCAATCGATCATGTTCGATGGAGCGTGGCGGGTCTATCAGGGGCAGGTCCAATACCGCGACTTTATCTCAACCTTTCCGCCATTGCCTTTCGCCATTCAAGCGCTCGTCTTCGGGCTGACTGGCGTGAATTTTTCTGCGATGGTTTTCGCTGCGGCAGTTCTCAACGCTGTCGCAACGCTCTGCGTCGTTTGGATAGTAGACCGACTTGTACCGGAACAGCGCGCTATAGCGTGGATTGCCGGACTGTTGACGGCAGTTTGGTTCCAGGCTCCATTCGGAACACTGTGGTTCGAGCAGACCGCATTCTGTTTCAACGTTCTCTCCGTTGCTTTGTTGCTGAAGGCTTGGGGCGCGCGAGGTTCCACAGCCATCGGCTATCGAATCGGCGTGGGTGTCCTGCTCGCCGCGTCTTTGTTATGCAAGCAAAACGCTGGCGCCGAATTCCTGCCGATCGCGTTTGGCGTCGCGACTCTTCCGTTCGTGAGTTGGAAACAGAAAGCGCTTCGCTCCGCGCTTGAGGTAATTGTGGGAATGGCGTTGGGAGCTGCGATATTCGCGACCTGGCTCTGCATCTTTTCTTCTCCCTCAGAATTCTGGAAAGAATATGTGGTCATGGCCCGACAGATCGGCTCGGATCGAGCGGGATTCATCGGATTGCTATTCGCGATCTTCCCTCTGTCGTTGACATGGCCCTTTGTCATTGCCGCCCTGGGGATTCTTGCGGCAGCCTTCTCAAAATCGCGGACTGCATCCATGCCTCCGGTAAACCGGGTCCTCGTTATTTGGCTCGTCGTTGGCTGCGCTTACTATCAAAACCTGTTCAAGTTGCACACCGACAATGAGATCGGGAACGCGGTGCCGTTTCTCGGCCTGATCTACGGGTTGTCTTTCGCAGTTTTCTGGAAGTACATGGTACTGGCGGAGACATCCCGCACGGAGTGGTTGAAGAGAGCATTCTTCGTGGCACTTGCCTTCGTCGTTCTCGGCTATCGAGTCGTTGACGGCTTCAATACGGCCTGGAGCCGCAGCGTTCAGGAATTCGAACCGGAAGCTGCCTTCAATCGACATCTGAACGTGCCCGGACTGGCCCGAGTCCTTTGGGGCGAACCAACACGTTATGGCGAGCGATCCATCATTGAGGGACGCGACTTTGAAGCGCTGAACATCTGGCTGGCGCACACTCAAGCAAACTTTTTCGTCTTTCCAGATTCTACGATGCTCTACGGATTGCAGGGACGCGTCTCGCCGCAGCCATGGTTGTATTTCTCACCGGGACACAGTTTCCTAATCGAAGACCTCCCCAAGGTGGACGCGGCCGTCGTTGACTCGCTGCAAAAAAACAATGTACGAGTGATCGTGCTGGAGAAGGATTCGTGGGTGCTGAATCACAACTTGTGGAAGCAAATGCCGAAGCTCAAGGCCTGGATCGAAACTGACTTTGATAAAGTGAAGGACTTCGGAATTTACGAGGTACGCGTTTCCTCCGCCACCGCAAGGTGAGATTCTCCCACGCCCTCAGTTCGCGAACTTCCGCACCAACTGATGTGATGTCATTTCCCGGATATGCTCCAGCGTCGCATTTCCAAACTTCTTCTGAACCATTTCGAGGTAGCGGGAATTCCTGAAATACGCAGTGAAAGCGTGATCCCTGAACCTCAAGACCTCTCCTGCGGAAACATGTTTCGTCGGCAGAGGCAGCGTGTCCACGGAGTGCTGGGAATATCCGCTCCAGTTCTCCGGAAGCCGCCAACCCTTTTCCAACGCCATTTGATAGAGAGGAGAGCCCGGGTACGCCATTGTTGAATAAAAATTCGCGAATTCGCAGTTGAGTTCCAGCGCAAGATCCAGTGTTGCTTGCATGCTTTCCATATCATCTTCAGGCAGGCCGAAGATGTAGTTGCCGATGACGTTGATCCCGGCGCCCTGGATCTTTTCAACAGTTTCAAAGACTTCGTTCTCCTCAAAGCCCTTCTGCACACCGTCTCGCACTTTCTCGCTGGCAGCCTCGATGCCAAGAGCAATCCAGTTGAACCCGGCCCGCTTGAGTTTCTCAACCATGTCGTCGCGCACGGTATCCACGCGCGCATACGCCCAGATATTCAATTCGTACCCGCGTTCGATAATGAGGTCGCAAATCCCCCGGACATGCGCAGGATTCAGCACGAACATCTCGTCGGCAATCTTGATGTTCTTCACGCCGTACTTCTGGACCAGCGTATCCAGTTGCGCAACGACGGACTTTGGGTTCCATAAGCGATAAGTATTTATGGACTCCTTAAATCCCGATTGAGCTTCACCTTCCTTAAACGGGGACTGGATACAACAGAATGAGCAGTGGTAAGGGCAACCCAGTGTTGTGTAGAGCGCGGCATAAGGTTCGCGGTTCATGTCGCCAAAGCAATGCCAGTTGTGGGCACGGTATCTGTGCATCGGCAGCAGGTCCCACGATACACCCGGCATTTCGCCATCGAGATTCGCCAGCAGTGGAGCGGGATTATTCCTGCGAATAGTCTTTCCTTCTCGGTACCAGAGTCCCCGTACCTGACCAAGATTGGATTGGACCGACCGCAGCGATTCAATTAACTCCACGATCGTATAGAGTCCCTCGCCGCCGGCCACGAAATCGACCGTCTCTTCTTTCATTGTCCGCTCGGGAAGGGCCGCGACATGGCCGCCGACGAGAAGCAATTTCGTCTCGGGGTTAGCGGATTTGACCGCACTGCAGACGGCATGACACCCGGTCATGTTCTGTGTTGATGCAGAAGGCTGATGCCCGTAGACGACCACGGCCGTCAACAACGGATTGATTTCCTGCACGCGATTTGCGACCTGTTCGGGAGTCAAACCTTCGGCTTCGGCATCCAGGATCGCGACCGACTTTCCGCGTGCTCGGACAAAAGACGCAATGAGTCCAGCCCAAACGGGCGGCTCTACGGCCGCGAGAGTCTTGCTCAACGATTGATACACCTGGACGCGATTGCTTGGATTGATCAGCAACAAATCTAGTGCGGTTTTAGGAGCCATAGGGAATCTCGTTCAAAATCGCGCAGAGTCTATGAATCTTCTCTCGTTCCAGGCCGGGATAGTTGCCAATGTAGAAGCCGAAAAAGTGCACATGATCCACGTGCGGATACGCAGAAGCTTCCCCTTCTCCAAAAAGTTTCTTCAGATAAGGCTGCCGTAACTGGTTGCCGCCGCCGGAAGTTCCCCGCCGGAACTCGACACCATAACGGCGCATCGCATCCATCAGTCTGTCGCGGAGCATGGAATCCGGTTTCTGAAGCACGAGAGTGAAGGCATAGTTGCTGTTTCCTTCCCGCTCGAAATCTGTCCAATAGATTTTGGGATCGAGGTTGTCCAGGAACAGGCTCAGATTCTCCGACCGAACTTTATTATTTTCATCGAGCCTCCCGAGTTGTGACCGGCCGATAACAGCATTGATCTCCGTGCTCCGCACGTTATACGCGGGGAAGGCAAAGATGAACTCGGGAGTTAAATCCGTATGCCGGGTTTCAAAGGACTGGCGAACCTCCGCCGACGTCGATTCCCGGACCATTCCGTGAGACCGAAACATCCGCACATATTCGTAGAGGCTCGAGTCATTGGTTGAGACCATACCGCCTTCGATTGTGCTCAAGTGGTGCGCATAGTAGAACGAGAAATTCGAAGCGAGGCCAAAGGTGCCGACTTTACGCCCGTGGAACGTCGTTCCGTGGGACTCGCAGGCATCCTCGATCAGCGGTACCCCGCGCTCTTCAAGTCCGCGCAGCAACTCATCGGAAAGAGCGTTATATCCCAGGATGTGCGACAGGAAGACCGCTTTCGTGCGCGCTGTGATTCGATCAAGCACCTGAGCGTTATCCATGCCCAGGGTGCGAGGATTGATATCGACAAAAACCGGACGAAATCCGGCATGCATGACAGCGGCGACGTCAGACACCCACGTCAGGGTCGGAACAATGATCTCGCCGTCGCCATAGAGTTCTTTCAGCGCTGCGAGCGTGATGAGGTTCGCCGAGGAACCCGAATTCACAAAGACGCTATGTTTGACGCCAAGCCAATTCGACCACTCCTCCTCGAACGCCTGGACCTGACGGGACTGAGTGAGGATCGGAACCTCGTCGCGCAGGAAGGCCACGACTGCGTCAAGGTCTTCACGCGAGATGTTGTTTTTCATTAAGGGCCAGTTCAGACCGCTCGACACGTCGGTACTACGCACTAGAAGGGACCTCGGAACTGAACGACTTCGGGAGAATCCACGTGTCGCGGCATCCATGAAGAGCCGTTGTCATGGACCATGGAGTAGGCAGCTGCCGCGATTTTTTGCGGATTCGGATAGAAGAGATCTTCAAGATTCTTCGTCGTAGGACATGTCACCGGCTCATATCCCATTCGCTGCAATCGAGGACGCTCGGAGCCCTGCAATTGCTCCGCGACGCGTGCCACAATCTCACCGCTCATCCCGCACGAAGTCCACGCTGTATCCACGACGATCAGTCTCCGAGTCCTGGCCACAGAGTTCAAGATTGTGTCCATATCCAGCGGGGCAAGGCACACGGGATCGATGACCTCTGCCTGAATCCCTACTTCAGCAAGGCAGCGTTGCGCCCGCATACATTCCACTGCCATGTAGGAAATCCCGACAAGCGTGATGTCGTTTCCGGATGCAAGGATTCGCGCTTTTCCAAAAGGCACCGTATACGGGTTCTGGGGAACGTGGCCTTTCTGGAAATGAATCAGGCGGTGTTCAATAAACATCACGGGATCATTGTCTCGGATGCTCGCCGTGAGTGCGCCTTTGGCGTCGTAAGGCGTGCTCGGAGCTACGACTTTAAGACCAGGAACGTGGGTGAAGTAGGAGTGCAGACCCTGCGAATGCTGAGCTCCCTGCCCCCAACTCCGACCGATTACCGACCTCACGACCAGAGGCACGGACACGCTGCCACCATACATGTACCGGCTTTTGGCCGCGATGTTGATGATCTGATTCATCGCCAGAAGGACGAAGTCCATCCGGATGTGAACGTGAATGGGCCGCAAACCCGCAAGAGCTGCGCCGATGGCGACGCCTGTCATGCCGTCTTCCGCGAGCGGCGTGTCGAAGACCCTGTCTCGTCCGAATTTGAGGTGCAGGTCTTTCGTCGTGCCCCAGGTGCCCTTGAAGTCATCCACGCCGATGCCAAAAAGAATGACGGAAGGATCCCGTTCCATCTCTTGTTCGGTGGCTTCGAGAAGAGCCTGGGCGTAGGTTAAGACACGTTCCATCTGGAACCTCGAGTCATCGAACGACCTCGCGAACCGTTTCTACCCGCATGGGTTTTCGCACATATCCGTGTACAGTTCCTCACTCGGTGGAAACGCACTGGCCTCAGCGAAATCGAAGGCTTCGCGAATCTCAGTCTCAACTGTGTTTTCGACCTCTCGCCTCGCCTCTTCATCCAGAAGCTGAGCAATCCGGCTCACCTGGTCGCTTGCCACCCAGGGCTCCAACTCGCTCCTGGAGCGGTAGCCGAAGTCGTAGTCCTCGTTGGGCCCCACATGCTCCATCCAACGATAGGTCATGCATTCGAAAAACAGAGGGCCGCTCTGACCGCTACGAATCTTGTCAACGGCCGCCCCAACGCGTCTGCCGATTTCCAGTACGTCGTTGTTCTCAATGCGCTCGGCCGGTATTCCGTGGGCAATCGCACGCCCGCAGATATCCGGTTTCGCGTGCCGATCCTGCTGGGGGGAATGAATCGAATAGGAATTGTTTTCGCAGATAAAGAGCAGCGGCGTCTTTTTCAAGGCCGCAAAATTCAGGCTCTCGGCAAACGCCCCCTCGTCGCAAGCGCCATCGCCGAAAAACGTGACGACGATCGAGGACTTCTTTTGAAGTTTCAACGCATAGGCATACCCGACCGCATGCGGGATCGTCGTCCCGACCACCGCAGATGCGCCCATTACACCAGCATGGACATCGATGAGATGCATCGATCCGCCCTTGCCCTTCGCGCAGCCGGTTTCCTTTCCATACAGCTCGGCGATCATCTTCTTCAGATCGCCTCCCTTCGCAAGATAGCTGGCATGACTCCGATAGGTTCCGAAAACAATGTCCTGCGGCTTGAGCGTCTGGCAAACACCGACAGCGACTGCTTCCTGTCCGATCGATAGGTGAATGGGACTCTTGATCTTATCCGTGGGATATATCCTGGCGACTTCTTCCTCTACCCGACGGATCCGATAGAGGGATCGATAAAGCTGCTCATACATGACGGATTTCTTTTCCATGCTCGATCTGCAAAAAAGAATCGTAGGTCGCAGCCAGCCCGGCTCGAAAATCCGTAGCAGGCTGCCATCCCAGATCCTTCAAAACATCCGAATCCAGTATCTTTCTGGGCATGCCGTCCGGATGGGTCCGATCGAATCGAATTTCACCCTCATAACCGACCGCTTCCTTGATCAGCACTGCAAGTTCGGCAATCGTGACGCGCTGTGACTGCGCGCCGATATTTACAGGAGCCATTGCGGAATAGTGATTCATCAGAAACACACAGGCTTCTGCGAGATCGGCCGAAAAGATAAATTCCCTCTCCGCCACCCCGGTGCCCCAAAGATCCACATGACCGGCTTTCGAGATCCTGGCTTCATGCATCTTGCGGATCAAGGCTGCGATAACGTGAGAGTCGTCGAAACTGAAGTCATCTCCAGGGCCATAGGCGTTTGCCGGAATCGCCGCAATGAAGTCCGAACCAGACTGCGCCCTGTACGCACGGCATAACTCGAGGCCTGCAAGTTTCGCCAGCGCATAAGACTGGTTGGTTTGTTCCAGGGGCGCCGTCATAAGGCTCTCGACACGCATGGGCTGAGGACATCCGCGGGGATAGCAACAGGAACTCGCAACATATAACAGCTTCTTTACGGCATAGCGATGAGACGCGCGAATGACATCGCAAGTGACGACCAGATTGTCGAGCATCAGTTCTGCCGGATACCGTTGATTCGCACCGATCCCACCGGACTTCCCAGCCGCCAGGAAAACGTATTCCGGGTGATTTTCAGAAAAGTAAGAATCAACCGATGCGGAATCCGCCGACAGGGCACCGCCCGTCACGCAGCTATATCCCGCTTTCTCGAGAGCACCGAAAATCGCAGCACCGATCAGGGTATCTGTACCGGCAACGTAGATCCTGCTTTTCTTGAGCATAGCGCTAGCTTGAACCACCGCCGCGGAGTTCCCGAAATTCGCGCAGCGATTGAGCCGCCCGGATCTTTTCTTCTGCGGAATAATCCTGCTCCGAATCGAAAAAGATGATTTGACTACCGGAGTATTCGAATTTGAAAGGAACGAACAGAGATCCGCTGAGCCGATCCCGTAGTTCCTGCTGCCGCTCGGGCGGAACAAACAGCAACATGAATCCACCGCCACCGGCCCCAAGGAGTTTGCCACCCATGGCCCCAGCCGCTTTTGCTTCATGATAGAGATCGTCGACGTCCGAATTCGTCACGGCCGCGCTCAAACCCTTTTTCGCACGCCAGGCCTCATCGAGGAGTTCTCCAAAGGCCGTCAGATCACTATTGCCACTCAGAATCACCAAACTCTCATCAACGAGATCTCTCATGATGCGAAGTTGCCTCTTACTGTCGTCGATGTTCTTCACATAACTATCGGCGATCGTTGAAGCAGTCCGCTTGATGCCGGTGTAGAGGAGCATCAGGTTTGCATTCAGCTCCTTGAGTCGTTCGGGCGGAATGGTGAGGGGAGTTACGGAAATCTCTGCGTTCGGAAAGAACTGAATGTGATTGAACCCGCCATATGCCGCAGACACCTGGTCCTGTGAACCCACGGTTTCCTTCAAAAGGTTCTGCTCGACGTGGATGCCTTCCAACGCAAGCCTTCGCTTGCCCGGCATGGCCCCTTTCAAAGCGTAGAGCGCGTGAAGAAGGCCGACGGTAAACGCCGAACTCGATCCCATGCCACTACGCGCGGGCAGATCACCGTCATGATGAATTTCGACGCCGCGATCGAATTCCATGAACCGGAGCACTTCGCGGATTGCCGGATGGCCGATCTCCTCGATCGAATGACAGTTCTCGATCTTGGAGTACACCACACGGATTTTGTGCTCGAAGAAGGGCGGCAAATACCTGCACGTCAGATAGCAGTATTTATCGATCGTCGTTGCGAGGACTCCCCCGCCATGCTTGCCATACCAGGCGGGATAGTCCGTTCCACCCCCGAAGAACGAAATGCGGTATGGAGTTCTGCTGACGATCAAAGCCTCTCCTCGCTCATACGTTCTTATGGATAGAGCGTGGCATCATGCGATAGCCCTTAATCAGCTCCTGAATTCCTTCGCCGAGCCCGCGCCGTGCTTCAAATCCGGCTTCTTTCAGGCGCTGGTTCGACACGATGTAATTGCGCTTATCGGGATCATTCCGCAATGACGCAAAATCGATGTAGAAGCCGGGAACGTATTCCTGAACCTTCAGGGCGAGTTGCTCTTTCGAGAGGTTTGCCGCATCCAGACCAGCATTGTAAGGCCGGCCGGCCATGGTCTTTGCGTTCCTGATCGCGTGCAGAAAGCAGTCTGCAACATCGCGGATGTGGATGTAATTCCGCTTAAAGTCTTTCTCAAAGATCACAATGTATCCATCGGTTACTGCCGCGTAGACGAAATGATTGACCAGCAGGTCCAGGCGCATGCGCGGAGACATGCCAAATACTGTCGCCAATCGCAAGGTAATAACGTTGGGATGCTGCAACAATTCCGCTTCGGTACGAACCTTGGTGACGCCATATAGCGATATGGGTTCCAGGGGAGTCTCTTCTGTGCAAAAAGAGTCCCCGGAATTCGTACCGTACCCGCTGTTCGTATTCGGAAAGATCATCAGCTGATCTTTTGACCGGAGACGGTTCAGCAGGAGCGGGGCGTCCATATTCACGGCCTGAGCCATTTGCGGATCACGATCACATGCCGGAGCGCCGACTAACGCCGCGAGGGCGATCAGAACATCAGCGTCCTTGACGAGAGATGCCATCAGGCGTTCGTCCCGAGCGTCGCCGAGGACGAAATTGAAACGATCGTTTGCGCAGAGATGAAAGGGGCCCTGATGGCCGTACATCAGGTTATCGACCGCCGTCACGCGGTATCCCGCGTCGAGCAGATGCTCGGACAGGATCGATCCCAGGTAGCCGGCTGCGCCTGTGATAAGTACGCGAAGTGTCATCTAGTGGAATCCTGTCTCTTGACGCACTCCGGACTTTGCACTTCCTTGCGAGCGCGCCCTCGCCAGAACCACAGCTCCCGCCAGAACTGAAAGTAGTAAGCGGCTCCCCAGCGAAAAACTTGAAGTTTTCGATGTCCTCCGATCCGCTCCGGCTCACCTACGGCAACTTCCGTAATTCTCTTTCCGGCCTTGGCGGCCCGCACGGACATCAGCGGTTCCCAGCTGATGATCGTGTGAAACAACTTTTCGGGAAGCCGATAGGACTCTTCCTTGTCCAGGTCCAGGTCATAGACGAGTTGCCGTGTGAACGCCCGATAAATCACCATCGCATCCGTGTAGTTGGCGCCGTGGAGAAGGTTGACTGTCCGCGTAAATAACCAGTTCCCGAAGCCCGTGACGACATCGTCATCGTCACTGGTCGCATCCCCAAGATACCGAGACCCAATGACCAGGTCATACCCTTGTGACATCTTCTCCAGCAGTTGGGGAATCGCTGCCACAGGACAGTTGCCATCGGGACTGATACAAAGAATAACGTCCCCGATAATCAGGGGCAGAACCTCGAGATACGCGAACCGGATGCCTTTGCGTTTCTGGACGTAGACTTCATAGCCGTGATGGCGGCACCATTCGATGGTCCCGTCTGTCGAGCCGCCATCGACAACGATGAGCTGGTCGCACCAGGAACGATCAATCGCAGGCAGAACCGCTTTGACTCCGTCGATTTCATTCAGGGTGAGGGCCAGCAGAGTAACCTTCAAAAGGTCTTTGCTCCCGGCGGTATCCGTCGCATTAAGAACTGCATTACCAAGCCTCGCATCTCCCAGAAACGAACCAGGAAAAAAACTTTCCATCTTTCAGGTCCGTCGAATAACCAAACGAAGTTAGCACAAAAGCATAAGAATCGAAGCTTATCCCCGGGCCGTGTAATGGACGCAAAGCCTATGCCGTTTCAGCAAATTCAATAGTGGAGTTTTGGCGCCAAAACACGAGTAGCGCAAGAAACGGTATAGATACAATCGGCAAATCGATATCGTTATTCGCTGCCGTGTAGATGAAAGCCGTTGAAAACAAAGTAATGCCCAGCAAAGCCCAGCGCGATACCGTACTGAGGCGCCAATGGCGGAGCGCGAGAGCGAGCGCAATCCAGAACAGGTTCAAATCCTGATAGTGAATATGAGGCGCTGTAAGCATCACGACGAGTAACATCTGCGCGCACGAAGCGTCAGACATCTCCCGCGACCTGAAATAAAGCAATGTCAGGACACTCACGCTGAGAATAATCCAAAGCCAATCCCCGAATCCGATGAAGTGCACCAGCGAACGCAGGTTCGGCATCCGAAGTATGTTTACCGTCAGGTACTCACCGCGAGCCATTTTCCCCGATACCTCAAGATAACCCGAGACGCCCGCCGATCCGATTATCGCGATCGATATCAATGACAAGGCGCCCGCAGTGATCGCAGCATAGCCGAGACTCCTCCATTGCCGTCTCATTGCCATCCACAACAGGACGACGGGCATCAGTGTCGGCTTCAACATCAGAAAACCGGCCCACAGTCCGGCGCGGGGTGACTGGTTGAGCGTATCTACAACGATCAAAACATAGAGGAGGAACACGAGGAAGGAAAGCTGGCCGTTGGACAACGCCTGGTATGCCGGCAACGAAGAAGCAACACACAAGACGAGAAGACTGGCGACCTCGTCACGGAGGCCAAGCTTGTTCGCAAGAATTCCAAGAGCTAACCCGCAAAGAAGGATGTTCACACCAAGTGCGGTTATGAAGGCAGCATTGTACGGAACGAAAGTGAACGGCACATACAACAGGGCAGTGAACGCCGGATAGCCGAACGGCAAGAATTCTGGGCCTGACGGAGAAACCGGCCGGTGTGTGAGTGTGGCTTGTGCAGATGCCTGACGGTTTTCATCATACAGCGCGGAGGGATTGTCCCGGATCATCTGCCCCGCTGAGTAGAAGGCGATGAAATCGGGATGTGGCACGGGCTCGCCGGCAGGGCGGTCGACGGTAGGCAACCATTGGTACGGCTGCAACAGAAGGGCTAAACCAAAGAAACCTCCGAGAATCAACCAGGCTTGCACACGAACGGACAGTTTCATATCACTTCGAGCGATTCAATGCGCTGCCGGTAGCATCGCGATGAATGAAGACAACGGCGACTTGGTCTTCAAAAGCATTTTGCCAATCCGGGGATTCCCGCAAGAGGCTCGCCAACGGAGCGATAGGTTCGACGAGCACTGTCTGAATATCGGTCCGCTGCAATAGCTTCTGCCAACTCCTTCGGCCATAGTAGGCATCGATGTATTCCTGAATGTATGCGTCCCCGTAGATTTCCGGCCGGCCATCTACATAAACCTTCCATTGGGGATGGAGATTCCAGATTAAATATCCGCCCCACTCGTACAGATTGAAGATTGGACCGTCCGGTCGGTTATCTCTGATGAAGTCCACAGCTGCCCGGGGAAATTTCTCGGCTTCGGCCGTCCTCTCAGTTCCGACAAACGAGACAATACGGCACACCATCAAAAACAGCGCTGCAGCAACAAGGACTGCGTTAAGCGACCGAAACTCGCGATCACTTCGCACATCCCGCCAAAGCGAAAGAGGCCCTACCGTGTAAGACAACTGCCGAACCACTATCGGAACAGCCACCACCGCAAAGATGGGGATATGTCGCACCGAATTCATTCCCAGATAAGCAAACGCGACAAATGTAAGAACGTCAGAAGCGGGAACTCGTTCCCTGCTCAAAGCCAGGGCTGCAAGAAACCCGAGGATCAGCGCCGCAAAGAGTTGAGAGGGGAGAAGGTGAAAGTTCGGAGAGGCCCAATCGGCAAGGTAGGCCTGCTCCGTCGTGCGGCGCACGGTCTTCACGACGTATCCAAATAGCGACAAGCCATTTGGATTGATCGCAACGATCGCAATGCAGCCCGCGAGCGCGATACTGAGATCCCGAAAGTGCGTCCATGACCGATTGTCGGTCTGGCCGGTAGCTCGGTCCAGTGCCAGTCCTCCCAACTGAAGAACGATCAGAATCGGACCGAGGATGAAGGCGCCGTGTGCGTTAACCCAAACGAGCATGAGGCCCACAAGCAGTGCCAGATAACCTCGATCGTGACGCTGGGCATACCGCTCCTGCACGGCGATGAAGATGCTTGCCATCAGGATTGAAACGACCTGAGGCCTTGCGCCAAGCATGGGGGATGCAGCGGCGACGCCCAACACCAGAGGAATTGCTGCGATAAACGGTCTCACCGGACACCGCAGGTAAACGATCCAGAAAGCAAGGGTGGCTATCAGAGCGAAAACGATTGTGACCAGCGTGAACCCGCCGACACGATGCAGAAGAAACATCGACAACTGTGTGAGCCACTCATGGGTGATCCACTCCTGTCCCGCGCGTGTGGCGGAGTAGATGTCCTGGTGCGGTATGGAGCCGGTCTCGAAGATCTGCTCGCCCGTCTTTAGATGCCACCACCCGTCAGCATCGTCAAAATGCCGAAAGCTCAGGAAGAACAAACAGAGGAACAAGATGCACTCGCAAAGCCGACGTGACGACACTACTTCGAATCCCTTTCCAGACCATGTGACAAACCAGCGTTGGCGGGGAGATCATAAGCAAAGGGCAACAATTCACCATCAAGGATTTATGGACAATTTGGGAGGATGTAAAAGCCGGCGGTGGGTTCAACCGTTCGTTAAACGACGTAGATCTCCTGCGGGCATGTGGTCAACCGCTCAGGCGCTCCATCTCGAATGACGTAGGTGTTTTCTGTTCCGACGCCCCCAATGCCCGGGAAAAAGATCTTCGGCTCCACAGCCATCACCGTATTGGCTTCGAAAGGAACGTCGTATTTCGGCGCAATCACCGGCAGTTCGTCCAGTTCCAGACCGACACTGTGTGCGACGAATTTGACCTGATTCTCGCCGGCGCCCATGAACTTCGAGGCATAAGGGCTCTTGCTTACGCGTTCCAGGATTTGTGAGTAAATTTCGCCGGGAATTGCGCCGGGGCGAAGCTGCTCTTCGATCCAGGCATTGAGGTCGAGAACGAATGCGTGTGCGTCGGTCAGTTCCTTCGACAGAGGGCCCAGAGAATAGACGCGCGTTCCGTCTGCGATATATCCAGCGCATCCCCCGACGATATCGACGATGACGGGTTCGCCTCGTGTCA
>Ga0068860_100004986_pt1 | contig 13527 bp, 6 predicted proteins | sample KBSSwiS32_FD_66597 | JGI IMG/M metagenome (GOLD analysis project Ga0068860, IMG submission 66597) | Switchgrass rhizosphere microbial communities from Kellogg Biological Station, Michigan, USA - KBS Switchgrass S3-2 | ecosystem: Host-associated > Plants > Roots > Rhizosphere > Soil ... | reverse complement strand
GAGGACGCGGGTGCCGGCGACGAAGCTGTTCGGCAGGCATTCGCCGAGCTTGAGCTCCTCGAAGATGTCGATGAGGGCGGCCTGTTCGGCCCGTACTTCGGTGGCCGCTTCCTCCAGGAAGGCCAGGGTCCGCACGCCTGCGGCGCCGCCGACGACCGCGTCGGTAGCGCCGCCGGCCAGCGTGGGCAGGCCGATGAGCTCCGGCATGAGCAGCGGCGTCGCGGCCTCCAGCAGCGCGGCGCACACCCCGACGCACAGCAGCATCGTCGCGAGGGTGGTCAGCAGCGCCGCGTTCATCGCCTCGAACCCGGTCGCCTCCTCGACCAGCGCGGTGGCGATGGTCAGCGCCTGGTCCTCGCCGAAGGACGGGCTGAACGCGTCGCGGACGCACTGGTCGTAGCCGGCGCCCGGCCGGTAGAGGACCCCACAGGCGTTCGCGTTGTTGTACGCGTACAGGATCGGGTCCTTGATCTCGCGGTTGAGGTTGCGCTCGCAGTCCTCGGCGAACACCCGGCTCTGGCAGGTGGCCCGCTGGACCGAGACCCAGTCCTTGTACTCGCCGACGGCCTTGTCGACGAAGATGTCGCGGGCCTGGTTGGCGGCGTCGATCGCCGCCTGGGCGTCCTTTCCGGCGGCGATCGCCGTGTCGTGCGCGGTCTGCGCCGCCCGGCCCGCGTCCTCGGCGGACATGCCGGCTTCGCGGGCGGAGGCGAACGCCCACACCGCCGACCGGGCCGCCTTGTGCGCGGAGGTCGCCGCCCGCTGGGACGCCGCGCGGGCCGCGTTCGCCGCCGCGGCCGCGGCGGCGGCCGAGGCCGCGGCCTGGTTCGCCGCCTGGTCGGCCTGCGCGGCGTACACCGCCGCCTGGTTCGCCGACGCGGTCGCCTGCTGGGCGTAGTTGGCGGCGTCGCCGGCCGCGCCGCGGGCCTCGGCGGCCGACTGTTGCGCCTTGAACGCGTTGCTCAGCGCCGTGTTGGCCGCGTTCGCGGCCTGCGCCAGCAGCGCCAGCACGGTCGCGTTGTGGGTGGCGCTGTCCTGGTCCTCCTGCGCCGCACGGTACTGCCCGGTGCGCAGGAACTCGTCGAGGTACTGGGGCGGGCCGTCCAGCGCGACCTGTGCGGCGTTGTGCAGCAGCGGACCGGTGTGCGGATCGGCGAGGATCTGGTTGACCTTCACCCGCTCGTCGACAGTCTCCGCGTCGTACTGCCCGGTGTCCAGGAACGCGCGCAGCGTCGCGGCGCGGCCGTCGTTGAGGGCGGTCTGGGCCCGCTGCGCGACCGTGGTGTTGCCGGCCGCGGCGGCGTCGATGCGCACCTGGTTGACGGCGGCCCGGTCGTCGACGACCCGGTTGGGGTAGTCACCGGTCGTCACGAACGCGGTGACTTCGGCGTCGGAGCCGTTCAGGGCGGTCGCGGCGGCGGCCTGCTGGGCGCTGCTGCTGCTGAGCACCAGGCCGCCGAGCAGCACCCGGTCGTCGGCGGCCGCGGCGGGGTTGACGCCGTGCCGCACGTAGCTCAGGACGGTGAGGTCGTCGCCGCGGAGCGCGTCCAGGGCGGCGCCGCGGGTGAACTCGCCGTCGGACTGGGCGAGGGCGAGCGCGACCCGCCGGGCGTCGGCGACCGCCTGCGCTTGCGGGGTGGCCGGGTCGGACGCCTCGGCGATGAGGCGGTTGGTCTCGGCGGTGCGCTTCATGGCCTGCGTGGCGGCCCAGCCGGCGGCGGCGGGCCGGCGCTGCACCAGGGAAGCGGCGTGCGTGGCGCTCGCGTCGTCCTGGTCGAAGGCGACGCTGCGCTGGGCGTCCTCGGCGGCGCGGGCCTTGTCGTAGATCTCCCGGGCCTGCTGCGCCGCGGCGACGGAGTCCTGCGCGGCGGCGACGGCGGCGTTGGCGTGCTCGGTGGCCCGGGCGGCGGCGCCGGCCGCGTCGCCGGCATGGGCGATCGCGTCCTCCGCGGCGGCCGCGGCGGCGATGGCGTGGTCCGCGGCCCGGTTCGCCGCGTCGCGGGCGTTGAACGCCTCGTCGGCGGCGGTGTTGGCGTAGGCGAAGGCGGTGGCCGCGGCCCGGTTGGCGCGGGCGGCGTTGTCGGCGGCGCGCTGGGCGGCGGCGCTGGCCTGCGTGGCGGCGTTGCCGGCGGCCCGGGCCTGGTTGGCGGCGTTGGTCGCCTCGGCCGCGGCGGCGTTCGCGTCCCGGCCGGCCTGGTCGGCGGCGCTGGCCGCGTTGGAGGCGTTGCGGGCCGCCGACCCGGCCTGCCCGGCGGCGTCGGCCGCGGTGCGGGCCTTGGCGGCGAGGTCGCGGCTGTACACGGCGGCGGCGCGGGCGGCGGCGGCCCAGTTGCCGTCGAGGGTGGTGGACGCCGAGTACATCCAGGCGTTCGAGGCGGCCTTGCTGGCCTGCGCGGCGGCGGACGAGGCGCGGGCGGCGGCGCGGGCCGCGACGTTGGCGGCGGTGCTGGCCGCCTTGGCCGCGCTGATCGCCTGCTTGGCCGCGTCGGCGGCCCGGTTGGCGGCGTCGGCGGCGCGCTGGGCGGCGGCCGTCGCGGCCTGCACGTCCTGGCCGGCCTGGTTGGCCAGGGCTGCGGCGTCCAGGGCGGACTGGTGCGCCTGGGCGGCGGCGAGCTTGGCCTTGTCGGCCTCGTCGGCGGCGGCGATGGTCTCCCGGTCGGCGATGGCGGCGGCGTCCACGGCCGTCTGCACGAGCTGGGCGACCTGGGCGGTCTCGGCGTCGCGCTCGGCGGCGAGGGGCCAGTCGACCTGGAGGAATCGGGCGTAGGCGTCGACGTCGCCGGCGTCGAGGGCCCGCTGCGCGGCGACCTTCACCGCGGCGCCGCCGGCGTACATGATCTGGTTGATCCGCACCCGCTGGTCGACCGTGTAGGGCTGGCTCCAGCCGGTGCTCAGGAACGCGTCGACGGCGGACGGATCGGTCGAGTCCAGCGCCTGCTGCGCGGCGGCGCGCAGCAGCGGGCCGCCGGCGGCCATCATCTGGTTGACGTGGACCCGCTGGTCGACCGCGGCAGGCTGCTGCCAGCCGTCGTGGACGAACTTGCTCAGCGCCCCCTGCGCGGTCGAGTCGAGCGCGGTCTGCGCGGCGGTGCGCACGGCCGGCCCGCCGGACGCCATCATCCGGTTGACCGCGACGCGCTGGTCGACCGTCGCCGGCTGCTGCCAGCCGGTGGCCACGAACGCGCACACCTGCGCGTCGCCGCCCAGCAGGGCGGTCTGGGCGGCGGCCTTGAGCAGCGGCCCGCCGGCCTGCCACAGCGAGACGACGTTGCCGCGCTCGCAGGGCACGGTCAGGGCGGCGGGCGTCGCCCGCACCGGCGGCGGCCCCGCGTCGACCTCGCCTGCGACGCTGAGGACCAGCGCGACGACCGTGACGAGGGCGGTCAGCCCCCTCGGTGACGGCAGACCGGTCCGGCGTCGAGCGACCCGGGCGAACGGCGCGAAACGCTTGCGCAGCATCAACGTGTCCCCATGTACGTGCGTGCGACTCTTTCCCTGGCGATCCGCGGCAGGGGGTCGATGGCGGCAGCGGCCGCCGGCACCCAGCCGCCCGGGGTGGCCAGGACGGTCAGCAGCAGCCGAGCCATCAGTGATCGAGGGTTTCGCATCGATTCCTCCGTTAGCCGCCTGCGGCCCCCCGTTGAGCCGCAGGAAGTCCGGCGACCAGCGTCGGCTTCGGGCCGTACGCCGTTCAAGGAGTTTCCGCGGTGGCTAAAACACCCGCCGTCGCACGAGGACGGTGCTGTGCTGCGTATCCAATTCACGACCGCCGACGCGACGAAGCTCCGGGTGGTCGTCCTGGGGGTTGTCGCCGAGTTGCAGCTGAGCTTCTCCAGGCTGCACCAGCCGGGCAAGCAGGCGGCCTTGGACGGCTAGCAGGCGCGGACTGCGGCGCAGGCCGTTCCGCTGAAGCCCGACGTACGGGAACCGGCTCGGTTTCTCGCACCTCTCGGACACGGTTTGTGCAGGTGGCGGGTCAAAGCGCCGTGGTTGGGGTGGTCCGCGCCGGCGATCACGAAGGTGCGTAGCGGTCCGAACTGGGCCTCGATCGGGTTCGCCCAGGAGGCGTAGGTCGGGGTGAAACACAGCTCGACCTTGTTCCGCGCCGCCCGCGCCCGGATCTCTTGCCTTTGTGCGCGGACAGGTTTTCCAGGATGACCCGCTGACGATCGTCAACGTGCGAAATCCAGCCACAGTAGCGGGCCCGTTCTCCGTGGGCTCGGCGCAGCCGGTGCGGCGCGTGCCGGGAAGGCGGGGTGGTGTGGGGCTGCGCCAGGCGCTGAGGTCGGAGTTCTGATTCCCGGGTCCGTCGAACGGGGTCAGGAGCGGCCGGAGTAGGGGCGGCGGGTATGACCCCGCCCGCGTCGTCCAGATGGCCAGATGATTCTGCTGTCGTTCAGGCGGCGTTGAGCAGGTCGACACCGAGACTGGTGAGGGCGTGCCGGACGGTGTTGCGGTGACGGCGGCTGACGACCAGGCCGGCCTCGCGCAGGACCGTTGCGTGCTGGCTGGCGCCGCCGGGCGAGATGCCAAGTCGTTGGGCGAGTTCCGTGGTGGTGCAGCCGTCGGCGATCACCTTCAGCGCGGTGGCTCGGGTCGTACCGAGCAGGCCGGCGAGGGCCCGTTCGTTGGTCTCGCCGGGTCGGCGCCACAGGCGCAGCGCGGTCGGCGCGTCGAGGTCTATTGGATAAATCAGCACGGCGGGGTCGTTGTTCCAGGGCAGGTACAGGCCAGGGTCGGCGATATTGAACACCGATGGTGCCAGCAGCAGGCCTCGGCCCTGAAGGTAGAAGTCGGTGTCGGTGTGGTTGGCGGGCAGATGCGCCGGCGCCCCGCGATGGCCGGGCACCTCCAGCACCGGCGGTTTCCATCGCAGTGCCGGCGCCAGACCGGCCAGCATCGCGTCAAGCCCGTGCGAGGCCATGATCTCGACGCGGGCCGTGCGTTCGTTGTCGAGCACGGCGCGGATCCGCGGCCAGTACGGTGCGATGGCCAGCGTGTGATACTCGGCCAGCGCGCTGGTTAGCCGTCGCTGGGCGGTGCGGTCACCGTCGGTGAAGTCACCGATCCAGCCCGGCCGGATTCCGACTCCGGCGGTGAGCGCGAACTCGTCCCGCAACGGCCCGGCCGGCACCCGGCACAACCGGTCGACGCCGTCGGCCCAGTCGTCAGCCGGGCCGACGAGCGTAAACAGGTCGACCAGGGCCAATGTGGGTGGTGCTATGAACCGGGCGACCTCTCGCACATCGGGTGAGAGCACCTGGGAACCGGCGGCCGTTCGTGTACGCCAGCCGTCGAACAATGCCCGGTTGCCCGGCTCATGCAGCTTCGTAAGGCTCGTTTGCAACTCGGCTAGTGGGCCGAGGACGACCACCCGCACCTTCGTCACATCGGCGAACGTGAAGTGGATACGAAGCACCGCGCCATCGTGGCATAGCCCGGCATGTTTGGGCCACCGCGCAAACTCCTCGCTCGAAGCCGGTCCCGCGCCATTCCCGTACATCATGGGTCAGCGGGCTGGTCCAGGCTGTGATCCGCACCCACCAGCCCTGAAGACCACACGCCAGGCCGGCTACAACGTTATGAAGCTCAGCCGCAGCTCGGCGACGCCAGGACCGACCACCCGGCTGTCGTAGCACCGGCGGCTGGCCGTGAGGTGGACGCGAATCACCGCACCCTCCTCATGCGAGGGCGGTGTTCTAGCCACCGCGGAAACTCATTGACCGCCGTCCAGCTCGGAGTAGACGCTGATCACCCGTAGTTCCTGCGGCTCACGGGAGCTTGCATGGGAATGGGCTCGGACGTGCCGCAAATTGCGGGTTCGTCGCGACGTGACACACAGGAGATCAATGCCCAGGAGTTCGCACGGCGGCCGAGCACTCTCGTAGCTGATGCGCTCACCAGCGACGACGTCGTGGACCTGGCGAGGTCACTGCGGTACGGACCGCAGCGTCGATCGCGTCCCAGCCGAACAGCCGGGGATACGCAGCGACTATGGTTAACGGCGTCGGCGTATTCGCTGCGCGTCCGTGCGCGTATTTCGGGGAGTGATAACTGTGGCTAAGAAAATCATCACGTTGCTTACGGATGATCTCGACGGTGGGGACGCCGACCGCACCATCGAGTTCGGGCTCGACGGTGTTAACTACACCATTGACCTGTCCGAGAAGAACGCCGGCAAGCTCCGCAAGGCACTCGACCCCTACCTGGCGGTCGCCGCTAAAGCCGGTCGCTCCGGCGCGAACGGGCGTATCACCTCCCGCGCCGCGGCAGCGCCGAGCCGGTCGAACCGCGATCAGAACCAGGCCATCCGGGAATGGGCGACCAAGAACGGCTATGAGGTGTCGGAACGAGGACGCATCCCAGCCTCGATCGCCGAGGCCTTCCACGCCAAGCGCTGACCGGGGGGCAACGAGTTGCTCTCGCCTCCGCCGGGCCCGCCGGCCCGGCGGAGAGCCCCGGCCGCCGCTCGCACGCGCATTGTCGGCGGCAGATCCGGGTGGACGTTCGAACCGCCAGATGCAGTCCGTTGGTCCGATGGCTCCAGGGCTCCCAGGCCCTAACTAGCGTTGGCCGGAACCATGCAGCCGGGCCAGGCGGTCGCGTACCGCCGTGGTTTCGTGGTGGCCGACCTCGTCGTAGGTGGCCAGGGCTTGGCGCAAGTACCGGCGGGCCTCGGCGAGGTCGCCGGCCGCCTCGGCCGCGCGGCCGAGCAACTCGTGCGCGCGGGCGGCGAGTACCAGGTCGCCGGTCTGCTCGGCCAGCCGCAGTCCGTCGGTGGCGAGCGCGGCGCAGCGCTCGGGCGCGCCGGCGTCGGCGCGCAGGGCGGCGTAGCCGAGCAGGATCTGGGCCCGGTCCCGGTCGCCGCACTCGGCCGGTGCGGCTCGCAATGCCGCCTCGTAGTAGCGGGCCGCCACCTCGTGGCGGCCCGCGTGGTGGTGCGCCTCGCCCAGGTTGCTGCGCAGCATGGCAGTGAAGTGTCCGGTGCCGGGAATGTCGTCGGCCAGCCCCTCGGCCTCCGTCAGGGAGGCGATGGCGTCGTCGGCGCGGCCGGCGTTGATCTGTGCCGCGCCGACGTTCATCAGGGCCGTGGCCGCGCCGAGCAGGTCACCCCGGTCCAGGCGGATCTGGTACGCGCGCCGGAAGGCCACGACCGCCTCGGTTGCCTGGCCGAGCAGTCCGTGTGCGATGCCCAGCCGGCCGGCGATCAGGGCCGAGCCCACCGGGTCGCCGGCGCGTTCGGCAGCGTCCAGCGCCACGGTGTAGAGGGCGATCCAGCGGTCGCGCCGGTGCCGACGGTAGAGCCAGCCGTACATGGCCGCGGCGATCTGCCACGCCAGGTCCGGTTCGTCGTGCCGGGCCGCCTCGACGGCCGCGGCCAGGTTGCCGGATTCGGCGTCCAGCCAGCGCAGCGCGGCGGCCTCGTCGGCGGGCCCGCGGCGCGGCGTCGGGGAGGCGAAGTTCGCCCGCTCGGCCGGGCGCAGCAGCCGGTCGGCGTGGTTGGCCAGGTCGCGGTACCAGGTGAGCAGGCGGCGTAGGGCGTCCTGGCGTACCTCCGGCGGGTCTTCGGCCAGCGCCCGCTCGCGGGCGTACAGCTTGATGAGGTCGTGCATGCCGTACCGGCCGGCTGCCGGGGACCCGACGAGCAGGTGGGCGCCGGCCAGTTCGCGCAGCGCCCCGGCGGCCTCGCCCGGTGCTAGGCCGGCCAGCGCGCCGGCCGCGTCGCCGGTGACGTCCGCGCCGGGTACCAGGGCGAGCAGCCGGAACAGTCGCTGGCTGGCCGGGGGTAGGGCCGCGTAAGAGAGCTGGAACGCGGTGCGGACGCCGACCGGCCCGGCGTCATCGACCTCGAGGGCGGTCAGCCGGTGCCCGGCCCGCAACTCGCTGACGTAGTCGGCGACGCGCCGGGTCGGGTCGCCCACGATCTTCGCGGCGGCGATGCGCAATGCGAGGGGCAGTCCGGCGCACAGCGCGCCGACCGCGCGCAGTGCCGCCGGCTCGGCTTGGGCCCGCTCGCCGACGACACGTACCAGCAGGGTGTCCGACTCCTCGGGGGTCAGCTGGTCCAGCGTCATGCGGTGTACGCCGTCGAGTGCGGCCAGCGCGTCCAGCCGGTCCCGGCTGGTGACGAGTACCGCGCAGTCGCGGCCGCCGGGGAGCAGGGCGCGTATCTGGCCGGCGGACCCGGCATTGTCCAGGACGATCAGCATCCGCCGGTCGGCGACAAGCGACCGGTAGAGGGCGGCTGCTTCGTCGGGGTCGGCCGGCACCTGGTCGGCCGGTACGCCTAGAGCGCGCAGGAACCGGCCCAGCGCGTCGACCGGGGCCACCGGAGACGACAGCGCGTACCCGCGCAGGTCGACGTGCAGCTGCCCGTCCGGGTACCGCTGGCGCACCCGGTGCGCCCAATGCAGCGCGAGCGCGGTCTTGCCGATCCCGGCGGTGCCGGCGACCGCGGTGACCAGCACGGTCGCCGGCCGCTCGGCGAAGATCTCATCCAGGCGGCGCAGCGCGTCGCCGCGGCCGGTGAACGCGGACGGGCCGGGTGGTAGCTGGGCGGGTGTCGGGGTGTCGAACCGGGTGCCGGGCCGGCCGCCGCCCAGCAACCGCTCGTGCGCCCGGCGCAGCGGCGGTGACGGGTCCAGGCCGAGGTCGTCGACCAGCCGCCGGCGGGCCGCGGCGTACACGGCCAGCGCGCCGGTGCGGTTACCGGCGCGGCTGAGGGCCAGCATGAGCGCGGCGGCCAGGGTCTCCTGGTAGGGCTCGGCCGCGACGACCGGTTCGAGCAGGGCGACCGCGCGGTCGTCGAGGCCGGCGGCCGCGGCCGCGTCGGCGTACCGCAGCGCGGCGGCCACCCGCCGCCGGGCGAGGGCCACTGCGGCCGGGTGGTCGCGCAACGCCTCCGGCGCGTCGGCCAGTACAGGCCCGCGCCACAGCGCCAGCGCCTCGCCGAGCAGGTCGGCCGCGGCGGCGGGCGTCGCCTCCCGGTGGGCGCGTTCGCCGTCGGCCAGGAGCCGGTCGAAGCGCAGCGCGTCGACCCGGTCGGGGTCGACAGCCAGCCGGTACCCGTGGCGGGCCAGATGCAGCACCGAGCCGGCGGACCGGGCCGGGCGGCCCGGCTCGAAGATCGCCCGCAGCCGGCCGACGGTCGTCTGTACCTGGGTGCGGCAGGTGCGCGGCGGCCGGCCGCCCCACACCACTTCGACGATGCGGTCGTGCGGGACGAACTCGTTGCTGTGCAACGCGAGCAGCCCGAGCAGCGTGTGCAGCATCGGCGGCACGAGCTGCGCCGGGCGGCCGGCGACGGTGAGTTCGAGCGGGCCGAGCAGGCCGATCCTGAGGTCCACGGCAGGCGAGGCGGGCGTGGGCATCCGCAGCAGGCCGGCCCGCTCGGCGTCGGACAGCTCCAGCGCGGCGGCGAGCGCGGACAGCGAAGCCGGCCGCGGGCTGCGCACCCGGCCGTGCTCGATGTCGCGCAGCGTGCGCACGGCCACAGCGCCGCGCCGGGCCAGCTCTTCCTGGCTCAGCCCGGCCCGCACCCGGTAGCCGCGCAGCAGGTCGCCGATGCCGAGCCGGCCAGCCGCTTTGTCCACCACCCTCGCCCCCGGTCAGATCGTGTGCCGGTAGCCCGTGATCCGGCCACCCGATTCTGCCGGAAAGCTGCCGGTCGGCGCTGTCCCGTGCGGGTTGGCCGGCGCTCGCCGTGCACGTCGCGGCGCCCGCCGGGGCCGTCCCCGCGCCGCTGTGTCCGCGGCGAGTGCAGCCGGATAGCGTTCGGTCAAGCGTCAGTCGTCGACACGGGGGAGGGCGGCGTGGCCAGTTCGGGCAGGACCTTCCGGCGAGGACAGAGAAGAGTGGCCGCGGTGTGCGCGCTGGTGGTCGCCGCGGTGGCGGCCGGCGGGGTGCCCGCGGTGGCGGCTCGGCCGGGGCGGGCGCCGGCCGGGCCGGCCGCCTGCGCCGGTCCCGCCGCGACGGCGGCGTTGGCCGGGGCGCGCGCCCATGCCTGCGGCCGGCCGGTGGAGGTGCTGGGCCGGCGGTCGGTGACCAGCCAGACCTTCGCCAACCCGGACGGCACGTTCCGGTTGGAGGTCTCGGCGGTGCCCCGGTGGGTACGGCACCCCGACGGTTCGTGGTCCGGGGTGGACACCTCGCTGCGGCGGGCGGCCGACGGGTCGCTGGCGCCGGTGGCCACCGCGGTGCCGGTGCGGCTGTCCGCGGGCGGCGCCGGACCGCTCGTGACCGCGTCGACCGGGCCGGACGCGTTCTCGCTGTCCTGGCCGACACCGTTGCCCGCGCCGCGAATCGCCGGCGATGCCGCCGTCTACCCCGACGTGTTCCCCGGGGTGGATCTGCGGGTGCGGGCGCTGCCCACCGGTTTCACCTACGTGCTTGTGGTGCGGACCAGGGCCGCGCTGGCGAATCCGGCATTGCGCCGGATCCCGATGCGGGTCTCCGGGCTGGCGCTCCGTTCCCGCGCGGACGGCGGCGTGGCGGCCGTGACGCGGGCGGGCGCCGTCGCGCTGTCCGCGGGCGGGGCACTGATGTGGGACTCCGGTCCGGGATCGTCGGCGGACGGTCCGGGCGACAACGCGCGCAGCGCGGCCGTGGCGACCACGGTCGCCGGCGGCGACCTCGTTCTGGCCCCGGACCGGGCCATGCTCGCCGGCGCCGCGCGGCTGCCGGTGTACATCGACCCGCAGATCAGCGGCCTGAACCGCTGGGCGTACGCGGACAGCTCGAACGCCAACCGGAACGACGGTGTGGCCCGCGTCGGCATCAGTCCGGACGGCAGCGGCATCTACCGGTCGTTCTTCGAGTTCAACACCGCGCCGGTGGCCGGAACGCACGTGCTCGCGGCCACCTTCAACACCGTGCTGGTGCACTCCTGGTCGTGCGGCAGCACACCGGTCAGCCTGTACTACGCCAGTGGCATCACGGCGGGGGTCAACGGCACCCGGGTGGGCTGGAGTCCGACTCTTTACCAGTGGCTGGACGAGAAGTCGGCGCACGCGCACAAGCCGGACAGCGGCGCCGGCTGCGGCGACGACCCGCAACCGGACCAGCCGATGCAGTTCAACAATCTCCTGACCGGCAAGGTGCAGGAGTGGGCGGCGGCGGGCGCGGGCACCGTCACGCTCGGCCTGTCCGCGATGAGTTCGGGCGGCGGCGGCGAGTCGACGACCAACCGCTGGAAGAAGTTCTGGGTGGCGGGTACCAACCTCACCATCCTCTACAATTCGCGCCCTACCGTCGGCGGCCTGTCCACTGCGGGTACGTCGCAGACAGTCGGCTGCTACACCGGTGACGCCAGCGGGCAACCTGGGGTGAGCGCCACCAACGGAGTGCAGCTCACCGCCGCGCTGACCGACAACGACTCCGGCGACATCGTGGTCGCCCGCTTCGAGTGGCAGGACGTGACCGCCGGGGGTTCGGTGGTGTCGCTGCCGGACACCGCCGGATTCACCACGCCGCACCAGTACTCGGTGTCGCTGCCGGCGTCGTCGGTCCCGAACGGCCACAGCATCCAATGGCGGGCACACGGCTGGGACGGCACGGACGACGGCGACACGTCGGCGTGGTGCCGGTTCGCGGTGGACAACTCGACGCCGGGCCAGCCCACCCTGACCTCCACCGACCTGCCGGCGTTCCCGGCCACGCCGCCGGCGAGCGCCACGGTCGGGGTACCCGGGTCGGTCACGGTCAGCCCGGCCCCGGGCGACACCGACGTGGTGGGCTACTACTACGCGGTCGGTGCGGTCAGCGCGGCGCCGACGACGTGGATACCCGCCCGCTCCGGCGGCGGAGCCACCATTCCGGTCGTCCCGGTCGCCTCCGGGCTGGCCAAGAACTTCCTGAGCGTGGTGGCCGTGGACAACGCCGGCAACCGGTCGCCGGTCGCGACCAGCTCGGCCAGCGCGCCCGGTACCCGCGAATTCCTGGCCCGCGCCGCGACGGCGCCCCACACCCGGCACGATGTGACCGGAGACCGGTACGCCGACCTGCCCGTGGTGCTGGACCCCGGCAACGGCGCGAGCCGGCTGCTCAACCTGGTCGCCGGTACCGACGGCACGACAGTCTTCGACCCGACCACCTCGGTGGCCAGCTCGGCCGGCGCCTTCCCGGCCGGCAGTACGGTGCCGCTGCTCGGTGACTTCACCGGCGACGGGCGCTCGGACGTGGCGATGTTCCGCGACGAGGGCGGCTGCCGTACCACCCTGTGGTGGTGGACGAGCAACGGCAACGGGTACACGCCGGTCAGCGCACCGGTGTGGGACTCGGGCCCGGGCAACTGGTGCTTCGCCAACGGTGTCAAGGCGGTGGCCGGCGACTTCAACGGCGACGGCCACGCCGACGTCGCCGCGTTCCACAACTACGGCGGTGGCGAGGTGCGGCTGTTCGTGTTCCTTACCGACGCCGCCGGCTCCGGCATCGGCAGCATTCCGGTCTGGTGGGACTCCGGGCCGGGTAACTGGGAGTACAGCCACTTCAAGCCGGTCGCCGGCGACTTCAACGGCGACGGCCGCGCGGACATCGCGCAACTCTACGACTACAACTCCTGCGCGGCCGGGGTATGGCTGTTCACGTCCACCGGTTCCGGCATGAACCCCGTCCGGCCTTGGTATGTGCCCAGCCCGAACTGGTGCTTCGCCAACTCCACCCAGGTGCTCGCCGGCGACATCAACGGCGACGGCAAGGACGAGTTCAACGTGATCTACGACTACGGCAACGGCTACTGGCGGATCTGGACCTTCTTCGGCCCCGACCTGAACGCCTCGGTCTGGACCGGCAACAGCACCGGCTATTCGCACGCCACCCTGCTGAAGGCCGTGATGGGCGATTTCAACGGGGACGGCCGGGCCGACCTTGCCCATTTCTACGACAGCGACGCCGACGGACGGACCACGCTCTGGATCCTGTACTCCAGCGGTTCCGGGTTCGGTGACGAGAACATGCGCTGGGACGCCCTCCCGATCACCGGTGGGCTGGACTGGCGTGCGCTGCGGCCGCTGGGTTAGGAGACTCTCATGTGGACATCCCGTCGCGGCACCGGGACGCTCGCCCGGTTCGTGTGTCTCGCGCTGGTCGCGGCCGGCGCCGCCGTTCCGGCATCCGCGGCCGCGGCGCCCCGCCGCCCGGCCCCGCCGGCGAAGCTGCGGCCAGTGCCGGGTCGGGCCGCGACCGCCCGGCCGGCACCGAAGGACACCACCCGGGCGGCCACCGCGGCGCCGGCGATCCGCTGGCCGGGCGCCGGTATCAGTGACGTCGACGTGTCCGCTACCGGTTGGTCGTGGGCCGGCGGCCGTACCGTCGGGCTGCGGTCCCGCCAGTCCACAGCGGAACGCACGGCGCAGCGACTACAGGTGCGGGCGCTGGACCGGGCGGCCGCGCTGCGTGCAGGGCAGCAGGCGCTCTTCGAGATCGGGCTGGCCAGCGGCGCCACCGGCACCCGCGACTTTGCCGTCGCGGTGGACTTCGCGCCGTTCCGTGAGGCGTACGGCGGCGACTGGGGTGGACGGCTGCGGCTGG
>Ga0068860_100004984_pt1 | contig 13532 bp, 9 predicted proteins | sample KBSSwiS32_FD_66597 | JGI IMG/M metagenome (GOLD analysis project Ga0068860, IMG submission 66597) | Switchgrass rhizosphere microbial communities from Kellogg Biological Station, Michigan, USA - KBS Switchgrass S3-2 | ecosystem: Host-associated > Plants > Roots > Rhizosphere > Soil ... | reverse complement strand
GGCCAGGTGATCCGCAGCGACGGCCCACAGTCGCATCTGTCGAAGGCCGGTACGCCGACCATGGGCGGCGCACTGATCCTGCTCGCGGTCTCGGTCGCGACGCTGCTCTGGGGCGACCTGCACAACCGCTATCTGTGGATCACGCTGGCGGTCACGCTCGCGTTCGGCGGGGTCGGCTTCTATGACGACTACAAGAAGCTCGTGCTGAAGGACAGCCGCGGCCTCGCCGCGCGCTGGAAGTATTTCTGGCAGTCGGTATTCGGCCTCGCCGCCGCGCTCGGACTGTATTTCGTGCTGCTCGAGGACTCGCCGGCGGCGATCGCGCTGTACGTGCCGCTGTTCAAGCAGGTCGCGATTCCGCTCGGCCTGGTGTTCGTCGTCGTCGGCTACTTCATCATCGTCGGTTTCTCCAACGCGGTGAACCTCACCGACGGCCTCGACGGCCTGGCGATCATGCCGACCGTGCTGGTCTCGGCCGCGCTCGGCGTATTCGCCTACGCGGCCGGCCACAGCGTGTTCTCGACTTATCTGCAGATCCCGGCCGTGCCCGGCGCGGCCGAGCTGTGCATCTTCTGCGGCGCGCTGGCCGGCGCCGGCCTGGGCTTCCTGTGGTTCAACGCCTATCCGGCGCAGGTGTTCATGGGCGACGTCGGCGCGCTCGCGGTCGGTGCGGCGCTCGGCTGCGTCGCGGTCGTCGTGCGCCAGGAAATCGTGCTGCTGATCATGGGCGGCGTGTTCGTCATGGAAACCGCATCGGTGATCCTCCAGGTCGCGAGCTTCAAGCTGACCGGCAAGCGCATCTTTCGCATGGCGCCGATCCATCATCACTTCGAGCTCAAGGGCTGGCCCGAACCGCGGGTCATCGTGCGCTTCTGGATCATCAGCGTCGTGCTCGTGCTGATCGGTCTGGCAACGTTGAAGGTGCGCTGAGCATGGCCCTGCTCTCGTCCATCTCCCAGCAGGCCATGCGCCGCGACGAACTGCCGGGCCGCTACGATCTCGGCCTGATCCTCGCCGCGGCCGCGCTGGCCAGCCTCGGTGTGATCATGGTCGCGTCGAGCTCGATCGCGATCGCCGACGGCCAGCACGTCGGCCCGTTCTACTATCTGACGCGCCACGCCGTATTCCTGACGCTCGGCCTCGGCCTCGGCCTCGCGGTGACGCGCATCGAACTCGACTGGTTCGAACGGCATGCGTTCGTGCTGCTGTTGCTCGCGATCATCCTGCTGCTGCTCGTGTTCGTGCCCGGTCTCGGCTTGCGCGTCAACGGTGCGCGCCGCTGGATCCACCTCGGCATTGCCGGCTTTCAGTCGGTCGAGGCGGTGAAGCTGATGTTCATCGTCTATCTCGCCAGCTACCTCGTGCGCCATCGCGAGGCCGTGCAGGCGCGCCTGTCCAGCGTGATCAAGCCGCTCGGCGTCGCCGCGATCCTGGTCGCGCTGCTGCTGCTGCAGCCGGATTTCGGCAGCGCCGCGCTGATCATCGCCACCGCCGTCGGCATGGTCTGGCTCGGCGGCGCGCGCATGCGCAATCTGTTCTATCTCGCCGTGCCATTGATGCCGGCGATCGCCTGGGCGGCGATGACCTCGGACTACCGCGTGCGCCGCCTGACTTCGTTCCTGAACCCATGGGAACATCCGTTCGACCAGGGCTTCCAGCTGACCCAGGCGCTGATCGCGATCGGTCGCGGCGAGTGGCTCGGCGTCGGGCTCGGCGGCAGCGTGCAGAAGCTGTTCTACCTGCCCGAAGCGCACACCGATTTCATCCTCGCGGTAATCGCCGAGGAACTCGGCCTGGCCGGCATCCTGCTCGTGCTCGTGCTGTTCGCCGCGCTGGTCGGCCGCGCCCTGATGCTCGGCCTGCGTGCCGTCGAGCGTGGCCAGTTCTTCGCCGGCTATTGTGCGTTCGGGGTCGGCCTGATGCTTGCCCTGCAGACGCTCGTGTCGATCGGCGTGAATCTCGGTGTGCTGCCGACCAAGGGCCTGACCCTGCCGCTGATCAGCTCCGGCGGCTCGAGCGTGCTGATGACCTGCGCCGCGGTCGGACTGCTGCTGCGGGTCAGTTTCGAGGTGTCGCGTTCGGAAAATCGCCTGCAGGCCGCAGCGCTCGAGGTGCGGGCATGAGCGGCAGCCTCGCCATGTTTGCCGGCGCCGGCACGCAGCCGGCCGCGCCGCGCGAGGCAGCGCATGCGGATGTCGCGCTGCGCGATACGGCAACCGTGCTGATCCTGGCCGGCGGCACCGGCGGTCACATCTTCCCGGGGATCGCGGTCGCCCAGGCGCTGCGCGAACGCGGCGTGCCGGTGCTCTGGCTCGGCAGCGACGGCGGCCTGGAAACCCAGCTCGTGCCGAAAGCCGGCATCGAGCTGCGCACGCTGCCGGTGCGCGGCGTGCGCGGCAAACGCATCGGCGCGCGGCTCGCCGCGCCGTTCCGCATCGCCGGCGCCGTGTATCGCGCCTGGCGCCTGATCGGTCAGGTGTGCCCGCGCAGCGCGCTGGCGCTCGGCGGCTTCGCCGCGGGGCCGGCCGGCATTGCGGCGTGGCTGCGGCGCGTTCCGCTGCTCGTGCACGAGCAGAATCGCGTACCCGGCGTGACCAATCGAATTCTGGCGCGTTTTGCGCGTCGCCGCCTGTGCGGCTTCGCCGGTGCGCTGGCCGGCGGCGAATGGGTCGGCAACCCGGTGCGTGCGGCCATCGCCGCGCTGCCCGAGCCGCGCGAGCGCTACGCATCGCGATCCGGTGCGCTGCGTCTGCTCGTGCTCGGCGGCAGCCAGGGCGCGTACGGCCTCAACGTCGTGCTGCCGCAGGTCTTGCAGCAGGCAGTGCCCGGACAACGGCCGCAGATCCGTCATCAGAGCGGTCCCAAGCAGTTCGCGCAGACGCAACAGGCCTATCACACCGCCGGCGTCGACGCGGCGGTCGACGCGTTCATCGACGACATGGCCGCCGCGTACGCGTGGGCCGACCTCGTCGTCTGCCGCGCCGGTGCGCTGACCCTGGCCGAGCTGTGCGCGGCCGGGCTGCCGGCCGTACTCGTGCCGTTTCCGGCTGCGGTAGACGATCACCAGACCCGCAACGCCGCGGCCATGGTCGAGGCCGGCGGCGCGCGCCTTGTCGCCGAAGGCGACGGTTTCGCCGCGCGCCTCGCCAACGTGGTCGCGGAACTTTGCGCGGACGGGACAGACGCCGCACGCGAGCGCCTGCTCGCCATGGCGCTGGCGGCCCGCACGCTGGCGAAACCCGATGCCGCCGCGCACATCGCCGAACTGTGCCTGCAGGTGGCCGCATGACCCCGCGCAGCCACACGGTGCCGGCCGACGTCGCGACCGATTGGATCCGCACCGGGTTCAGCCGCGTGCACTTCGTCGGCATCGGCGGCGCCGGCATGAGCGGCATTGCCGAAGTGCTGCACAACCTCGGCTACGCGGTGTCCGGCTCGGACCGCGCCGAAACGGCGACGACGCGCCGCCTCGCGAGCCTGGGTATAGAAATCCACAAAGGCCATGCCGGCGGGAACGTCGCGAACGCCGACGTGCTGGTCGTGTCGAGTGCGATCCGTGCCGACAATCCGGAACTGGTCGCGGCGCAGGAACGCCGCGTGCCGGTCGTGCCGCGCGCCGAGATGCTCGGCGAGCTGATGCGCTTCCGCCGCGGCATCGCCGTCGCCGGTACGCACGGCAAGACCACGACGACCAGTCTCATCGCCAGCGTGCTCGCCGAGGGCGGCCTCGATCCGACGTTCGTGATCGGCGGCCAGCTGCTCGCCGCCGGTACGCACGCGCGGCTCGGCACCGGCGACTATCTCGTCGCCGAGGCGGACGAATCGGACGGTTCGTTCCTGCTGCTCAATCCCGTCATCGCGATCGTCACCAACATCGACGCCGATCACCTCGAGAACTATCACGGCGACTACGCGCTGGTGAAAAAGGCATTCGCCGATTTTCTGCACCGGCTGCCGTTCTACGGCCTCGCCGTGCTCTGCGCGGACGACGCCGAAGTGGCGGAGCTGGTGCGCAGCACGCCGCGGCGCGCACTGATGTATGGGCTGAGCGAAGGCGTCGACGTGCGCGCCAGCAACGTGCGCCAGGAGGGCGCACGCATGCACTTCGATCTGCACCTGCCGCAAGAGCCGGCAACCGGCAGCCGGGAACCGGTAACCGGTGAGCAACACCTCGGCTCTTCCGGCTATCGGCTACCGGCTACCGGCTCCCGTGCTTCGGCAGAACCGATCCATGTCACCCTGAACCTTCCTGGCGAACACAACGTGCGCAACGCGCTGGCTGCTGCGGCCGTCGGCTGGCAGCTCGGCGTCGGCGCCGAGGCGATCACGCGCGCGCTCGGCGAATTCCAGGGCGTCGGCCGGCGCTTCCAGCTGCGCGGCGAGATCGCGCTCGGCGACGGCAAGGGCGCGTCGGGCAAGGTGTTGCTGGTCGACGACTACGGCCACCATCCGCGCGAGCTGGCCGCGGTGTTTGCAGCGGCACGCGGCGGCTGGCCGGGCCAGCGCCTCGCCGTCGTGTTCCAGCCGCATCGCTACACGCGTACGCGCGATCTGCTCGACGACTTCGCCAACGTGCTGGCCGAAGTCGACGTGCTCGTGCTGACCGAGATCTATCCGGCCGGCGAGGCGCCGATCGCCGGAGCCGACGGCCGCGCGCTGGCCCGTGCGGTGCGCGCGCGCGGCAAGGTCGATCCGATCCTGATCGATCATCCGCGCGAGATGTCGACGGTGCTGCCGGCGCTGCTCAAGGACGGCGATGTGCTGCTGCTGCTCGGCGCCGGCGACATCGGCGCCGCGGCCAACGACCTCGCAAGGGCCGGGCGGTTGACAAAACAGGGGAGCGTCGCATGACCACGCACCCGAGTCCCGAGTCCCGAGTCCCGAGTCCCGGCTCGGCTCGCATCACCGACCCGCGCGGCTTCGGCCGCGTGGCCGTGGTCATGGGCGGCAGCTCGGCCGAACGCGAGGTATCGCTCGATTCCGGGCGCAATGTGCTCGCGGCGCTGAAGGCGCGCGGCGTCGACGCGCATGCGATCGACGGCATCCCGGCCCTGCTCGACGCGCTGCGCGCCGGCCACTTCGCCCGCGTGTTCAACATCCTGCACGGCCGCGGCGGCGAAGACGGCGTGCTGCAGGGCGCGCTGCAATCGCTCGGCGTGCCGGTCACCGGCTCCGGCGTGCTCGGCTCGGCGCTGTCGATGGACAAGATCCGCACCAAGCAGGTCTGGCAGGCGGTCGGGCTGCCGACGCCGCGCTACGTGCGCTTTGTTCCGGGCGACGATATCGGTGCGGCGATCGCCGAGCTCGGCATGCCGGTCGTGGTCAAGCCGTCGCACGAAGGCTCGAGCGTCGGCATCACGCGCGTGCGCTCGCCGGACGATCTGGGCGGCGCCATCGAGCTCGCTGCGCGCTATGACGGTGAACTGATCGTCGAACAGCTGATCGACGGCGAGGAATATACGGTCGGCATTCTGCAGGGCGCGGCGCTGCCGTCGATCCGCATCGTGCCGGCCGGCGAGTTCTACGACTATCACGCCAAGTACGTCGCCGAGGACACGCAGTACATCTGCCCCGGTCTCGACGATGCAGGTGAAGCGAAAGTGCGCGCGCTCGCGCTCGACGCGTTCAACGCGGCCGGCTGCGCCGGCTGGGGTCGGGTCGACCTGATGCGGAATCGCACGGGCGAGTTCTTCCTGCTCGAAGTCAACACGACGCCTGGAATGACCAGCCATTCGCTCGTGCCGAAGGCGGCGCGTGTGGTCGGCATTTCGTTCGAGGAGTTGTGCTGGAGGATTCTGGAAACGAGCTTCGAAGAGCCGGTAGCCGGGAGCCGGGAGCCGGGAGCCGGAAAGCAGGCGGCACGATACGCCGGAGGCGATTCGTGATCCGCGAAACTCTACCAATCGATGCCGAGAGCACTTGCTCCTCCGGATACCGGTTACCGGCTACCGGCTACCGGCTCTGCTCGCGAGACGCCTCATGAGCCACCGTTTCGTCCTCAAATCGACGGCCTGGGCCATCGCGATCGCACTCGTCGCGCTGCCGGTCATCGGCGTGCTGAACGGCTGGTTCGCCGCCGACCGCTGGCCGGTGCGTTACCTGCGCGTCGACGCCGAGTTCAACCACGTCAGCGCCGAGCAGATCCGCGCCGCGGCCGCGACGCATCTGGGCACCGGTTTTTTCGCACTCGATATCGATCGCGTCCGCGCCAGCGTCGCGAAGCTGCCGTGGGTCGAGCGCGTCGAAGTGCGCAAGCGCTGGCCGGACACGCTGGAACTGCGCGTGGCCGAGCGCGAGCCGTTCGCGCGCTGGGGCGAACACCAGCTGATCGGCCGCGACGGCACGCTGTTCTCGGCGCCGGGCGCCGAGTCGATCCAGGGCCTGCCGCGGCTCGCCGGACCGGATGGCGCGCTCGACGACGTCATCGCCTTCTACAACCACAGTTCGCGCCTGTTCGCAGGCACCGGCCTCGGCGTCAGCGGCGTGACCTTGAGCGAACGCGGTGGCTGGACCTTGGCCATGGCCGGCGGCGCCGAGGTCGAAATCGGCCGCGAGCGCAGCGAGGAACGCATGCAGCGCTTCGTCGACGTGCTGCCGCGTCTCATGGCCGGACACAACGGCGGCTTCGATCGGGCCGACCTGCGTTACGCGAACGGCTTCGCACTGCGCTGGCAGTCCGATGCGCCGGCCCCGCCGGCGCCGGCGCCGAACGGCAACGGGAGCGGAACATGAGCGGCCTCCGGTACGAATTCGATCTTCCGCAACCGATAAACCTCACGAATCGGAAAAGACAGCAATGCTCATGAAGGTCAAAGGCGAAAAGTCCCTGATCGTCGGCCTCGACATCGGTACATCGAAGGTCGTGGCGATCGTCGGCGAATACGTGCCGGGCGAGCCGGTCGAGGTCATCGGCATCGGCTCGCATGTCTCGCACGGCATGAAGCGCGGCGTCGTCGTCGACATCGAATCGACGGTGCAGTCGATCCAGCGTGCGATCGAGGAAGCCGAGCTGATGGCAGGCTGCGAGATCCGCTCGGTCTATGCCGACATCTCCGGCAGCCACATCCTCGGCCGAAATTCGCACGGCACCGCGCCGATCCGCGAGCGCGAGGTCACCGCCGCCGATGTCGACCACGTGCTCGACGCGGCCTGCGCGGTCGCGATTCCGGCCGACCAGCGCGTGCTGTACAAGGAGCCGCAGGAATACATCATCGACGGGCAGGAAGACATCCGCCATCCGGTCGGCATGAGCGGCGTGCGCCTGGAGGCGAACGTGCACATCGTCACCGGGGCAGTCAGCGCGGCGCAGAACATCACCAAATGCGTGAACCGCTGCGGCTTGCAGGTCGACGACCTGATTCCGGCGGCGATCGCGTCGAGCAAGGCCGTGCTGGTCCAGGATGAGCGCGAACTCGGCGTCTGCCTCGTCGACATCGGCGCCGGCACGACCGACATCGCGATCTTCACCCAGGGCGCGATCCGCCATACCGCTTCGCTGCCGATCGGCGGCGACCAGGTCACCAACGACATCGCCCAGGGCTTTCGCACGCCGACTGCGCATGCCGAGGAGATCAAGGTGCGCTACGCCTGCGCGCTGGCGCAGCTGGCACACGCGGAAGAAACGATCCAGGTGCCGAGCGTCGGCGATCGTCCGCCGCGCCGGCTCGCGCGCCAGACGCTGGCCGAATGGGTGCAGCCGCGCTACGAGGAACTGTTCGGCATGGTTCAGGCCGAGCTGCGCCGGTCCGGTTACGAAAGCCTCGTCGCCGCCGGCATCGTCCTGACCGGCGGTGCATCGAAGATGGAAGGCGTCGTCGAACTCGCCGAGGAGGTGTTCCACCTGCCGGTGCGGATCGGTCTGCCGCAGCACGTGACCGGACTGGCCGACGTGGTCAGCAACCCGATTCACGCGACGGGGGTAGGCCTGCTGCTGTACGGAAGCCGCGCGGAAAACCTGCGCAGCCCGGTGACGGCGACCGGTACCGGCAGCGGCCTGCTCGAGCGCGTGAAGACCTGGTTCAAGGGAGAGTTTTAGGAGAGCGGTGAGGAGTGAGGAGTGAGGAGATTTTCCTCACGAGGCCGCGCAAGCGGCCGACCTGACTCCTGACGAGGCCGCGAAGCGGCCGACCTAACAAATCGCGCAGTAGGCGCGAAGGGAGTGAGGAGTGAGGAGTGAGGAGTGAGGAGTGAGGAGTGAGGAGTGAGGAGTGAGGAGTGAGGAGATTTTCCTCACGAGGCCGCGCAAGCGGCCGACCTGACACCTAACGAGGCCGCGAAGCGGCCGACCTAACAAATCGCGCAGGAGGCGCGAAGGGAGTGAGGACTAAGGAGTGAGGAGATTTTCCTCACGAGGCCGCGCAAGCGGCCGACCTGACTCCTGACGAGGCCGCGAAGCGGCCGACCTAACAAAATCGCGCAGGAGGCGCGAAGGGAGTGAGGAGTGAGGAGTGAGGAGATTTTCCTCATGCGGGTCCGAAACGGATCCAGGCCCGGAGATGGGGCCGTGCAACAGGGCATGCGCCTGCCCATATGCCGGCGGCGTCGAGGATGACGTCGGCGGTGAACGAAAACGAGATAGTAGTACCACCTAGCGGAGGTAAGGGAACATGTTTGAACTCGTCGAAAAGCTGGCCCCCAATGCAAGCATCAAGGTCATTGGCGTTGGCGGCGGTGGCGGCAACGCCGTCGCCCATATGGTCAATTCACACATCGACGGCGTCGATTTCATCTGCGCCAACACCGATGCCCAGGCCTTGAAGATGTGCGGGGCGAAGCTGACGCTGCAACTCGGCAGCAACGTCACCAAGGGTCTCGGCGCGGGCGCGAATCCGGAAGTCGGCCGCCAGGCTGCGCTCGAGGATCGCGAACGCATCGTCGAGCAGCTCCAGGGTACCGACATGGTGTTCATCACCGCCGGCATGGGTGGCGGTACCGGTACCGGCGCGGCGCCCGTGGTCGCGCAGCTGGCGAAGGAACTCGGCATCCTCACGGTTGCCGTGGTCACCAAGCCGTTTCCGTTCGAAGGCCGGCGCCGCATGCAGGTGGCGCTGAAGGGCATCGAGGATCTGTCCCAGCATGTCGACTCCCTCATCACCGTGCCGAATGAAAAACTGCTGACCGTGCTCGGCCGCGACGTGACCCTGCTGTCGGCGTTCAAATCGGCCAACGACGTGCTGCTCGGCGCCGTGCAGGGCATCGCCGACCTGATCACGCGGCCCGGTCTGATCAACGTCGACTTCGCCGACGTGCGTACGGTCATGTCCGAGATGGGCATGGCGATGATGGGCAGCGGCACCGCGCGCGGCGACGACCGTGCCGTCGCGGCGGCCGAGGCGGCAATCAACAATCCGCTGCTCGAGGACGTCAACCTGTCCGGCGCCTGCGGCATCCTGGTCAACGTCACGGCGGGACCGAACCTGACCATGCGCGAGTTCGACGAAATCGGCCAGGTCGTCCACCAGTTCGCGTCGGAAGATGCGACCGTGGTCGTCGGCAGTGCGCTCGACCCGGAGATGCAGGACGACGTGCGCGTCACCGTGGTCGCGACCGGGCTCAATCGGGCTGCCGGTCGTCAGGCCGGACGGCGCGAAGAGCTGGTCAAGGTCGAACGGCCGCGCATCATCGCGCGCACCGGCACCGACAATATGCCGATCGGCGAGTACGTAGCGGCGCCTGGGCGCATGACGGCGACCCGCGCACCGGCGGAGCCGTCCAAGGCGCCGGCGGCGGCGGTCGAGCCGCAGATCGACTATCTGGATATTCCGGCGTTCTTGAGGAGGCAGGCGGACTGAGGCGCGGAGTGAGGAGTGAGCCGTCCCTGGCGGGTCCTCCGCTCGCCATCCATGGCTCGCCCTCGGCCCGCGCATGAGATGCGTTCCTTCGCATCGCAAGAGCGCGCGGTCCTCGACCTCCGCTCGCCATCCTGGCTCGCCCTCGGTCCGCGCATGCGATGCGTTACTTCGCATCGCATGAGCGCGCGGTCCTCGACCTCCGCTCGCCATCCATGGCTCGCCCTCGGCCCACGCATGCGATGAATTATTTCGCATCGCATCGGCGCACAGTCCGCCATCGCTGGATTCTCCGCAAATGCTCGCACGGCGGCGCTGCCGTGCGGGCCTCGCGGGACCGTCCGTGGCGCGACGACGGCCGGATCTGACGAATCTGTGGCTAAAAAGCGACAGTTGTCGGGTTCTTACATCGGTTTACTTCTCTCGCCGTTAGGCCTGTGTTACGATTCGGCGCGTTTTGCACTGCTCCTGCCCCCAGGGGAAACAATAAGATGATTAGACAGCGTACGCTCAAGAATGTGATACGCGCGACCGGTGTTGGTCTTCACACCGGTGAAAAGGTTTACATGACACTGCGTCCGGCTGCGGTCGATACCGGTATCGTGTTCCGTCGTGTCGATCTGGCCAATCCGGTCGAAATTCGTTCGTGCTGCAACAACGTCGGCGACACGCGTCTGTCGACGACGCTGATCAAGGACGGCGTTCGCATCGCCACGATCGAACACCTGTTGTCCGCACTTGCCGGTCTCGGTATCGACAATGCATATGTCGACCTGTCGGCGCCGGAAGTACCGATCATGGACGGCAGCGCCGGTCCGTTCGTCTTCCTGCTGCAGTCGGCGGGCATCGAGGAACAGGCCGCCGCCAAGCGCTTTGTGCGCATCAAGAAGCCGGTCATCGTCCGCGACGGCGACAAGTGGGCGCGCTTCGAACCGTTCGACGGCTTCAAGGTCGGCTTCTCGATCGACTTCGACCATCCGATTTTCACGCGCCGTACGTCCAGCGCCGAGATCGACTTCTCGACGACCTCGTTCGTCAAGGAAGTCAGTCGCGCGCGCACGTTCGGTTTCATGCGCGACATCGAAATGCTGCGTGAGCGCAACCTCGCTCTCGGCGGCTCGATGGACAACGCGATCGTCCTCGACGACTACCGCGTGCTCAACGAAGACGGCCTGCGCTACGAGGACGAATTCGTCAAGCACAAGATCCTCGATGCGATCGGCGACTTGTACCTGCTCGGCCACAGCCTGATCGGCGCGTTCTACGGGCACAAGTCCGGCCATGAGTTGAACAACAAGCTGCTGCGCGAGTTGCTCGCCAACGAAAAGGCCTGGGAAGAAGTCAGCTTCGACGATCCCGCCAAGGCTCCGATCTCGTACGCGCATCCCGCCCAGGCTCTGTAAATATACCAACGCCGTCACGGACTTTCGTGGCGGCGTTTTGTTTTACTGCTTCCGTAAGGTCAGGACGAAGAATCTTCGGCGAGGGACGCCAGACGGAGATACACGGCCCGCAGTTCCGGGTCGCCGATGGATCGAGCCGCGGTCTTGAGATGTTCTGCGGCAGTGTTCGATAGCGGCTTTCGCCTTGTTTGCCCCGGGGGACGGGGGGGCAGGGGTGCCACTTTGACGGCGAATTTCTCGACCGGCAGGCCCGAGATCACCCGGGCTTGAGCGATCAGTGCGTTCTGGTAAGGACGCAGTTTCGCGGCCCAGGCCGAGGACGTCGCCAGAAAGACAACCCGACCGGTTTGTACGCTGGCCAGGCAACATTGGCTGCGTAGGGGTTCCGGAAGGGCTTGGCGCAGTTGACGATCCAACGCATCCAGAGCTCGCGCGCGCGCTGTCAGCGCGGCGACGGGGCCGCATTCACCGACCGATTTGGCGGTGCTGCGCGTTCGGGGTGGGCGGGGAGTGGGCTGCATGGCGAAAACCTGATGCGGAAGATAGCAGACGCATGAACATCATAATCGTCGCTAAACCAGGAGCGCGTCCAACCTGCATCAATCTGCGCTGCTGGCGAGCACGATTGCAAATCGGCGCTGCGGTCGCTTGCTGCGCGATCGGTTGTGCGGCGATCGGTTTCGCCGCTGCCCTGTTCATCTCCAATCCGAGCGAGCGCGCGCTGCATGTGGTGCAGGCGCTCAGCGGGGAGATCGCCGGCCAGCGCCAGACGGTCGACAAGCTCGAATCGTCGTCGCGGCGCGACCTCGATGCGCTGGCCTTGCAGCTCGGCATGCTCCAGGCGCAGGCGATGCGCCTCAACGCGCTGGGTCAGCGCCTGACTCAGATCGGCAAGCTCGATGACGGCGAATTCAATTTCGACGAAGCGCCGGCCCTCGGCGGTGCGGAAGACCCGGGCGCGGCTTCGCACGCGCTGAATTTCGACGTGGCCGGCAACATCGCCGCGCTGCGCAGCCAGTTCGCCAGCGAGGAAACCCAGCTTGGCGTGCTCGAAAAGCTGCTGCTCGACCGCAAGCTCGACAACGCGCTGCTGCCGAGCGGTTATCCGGTCGAATCGAGCTACATCGGCTCGGGCTTCGGCTCGCGCACCGATCCGATCAACGGCTTCGGCGAGTATCACACCGGCATCGATTTCGACGCGCCGGCCGGCAGCAGCATCACTGCGGTCGCCGACGGCGTCGTTACGTTCAACGGCGACCGTCCGGGTTACGGCAACGTCATCGAGATCGACCACGGCAACGGCTACATGACCCGCTACGCGCACAACTCGAAGAACCTGGCCCAGGTCGGCCAGCGCGTGCACGTCGGCGACGTCGTCGCCAAGGTCGGCTCGACCGGGCGCGCGACCGGGCCGCACTGTCACTTCGAAGTGTGGCTGCACGGCCGGGCAGTCAATCCGCTGACCTACGTGAATCGCGGCGTCAAACGCACTTGAAAGCCGGCCTGCGGGCCCAAACTGCCCTGAGAGTGCTCCAGGCCGCCGTGAACCGGCGGCCTTTGCTTTCGGAGGCGGTCGACGAGAAACAGCCGGCGGGCCTGATGTTTCACTGAATCAGGCGTAGCCGCGGCGTTCGGAAAGCGCGCTCCAGCGTGTAAAATCCGGGTCCCGCAAGCCGGTATGCCGCTCGTGCCTGCGGCCCCACGACCGTTCCGTCTGCGACGAGCGCAGAGCGGCCACCCGATTTCCCTTTCGAAAGCCTGGTACCCATGTTCAATCGAATCCTGACCGGCATCTTCGGCAGCCGCAACGAGCGTTTGCTGCGGCAGATGAACAAGTCCGTCGCCAAGATCAACGCCTTCGAGCCTGGCCTGCAGGCGCTCTCCGACGCCGAACTGCGTGCGCGGACCGACGCCTTCAAGCAACGCCTGCAAGCCGGCGAGGCGCTCGACGAGCTGCTGCCTGAAGCATTCGCCGTGGTTCGCGAAGCGAGCCGCCGCGTGCTCGGCCTGCGCCACTACGACGTGCAGCTGATCGGCGGCATGGTGCTGCACTCGGGCAAGATCGCCGAGATGCGCACCGGCGAGGGCAAGACCCTGGTCGCGACGCTGCCGGTCTACTTGAACGCGCTGGAAGGCAAGGGCGTCCACGTCGTCACGGTCAACGACTACCTGGCCCGCCGCGACGCGGCCTGGATGGGCAAGGTCTATGGCTTCCTCGGCATGAGCGTCGGCGTCGTCTATCCCGGCATGGACCACGCCGACAAGTCCAAGGCCTATGCCGCCGACATTACCTACGGCACGAACAACGAGTACGGCTTCGACTACCTGCGCGACAACATGG
>Ga0068860_100004978_pt1 | contig 13541 bp, 6 predicted proteins | sample KBSSwiS32_FD_66597 | JGI IMG/M metagenome (GOLD analysis project Ga0068860, IMG submission 66597) | Switchgrass rhizosphere microbial communities from Kellogg Biological Station, Michigan, USA - KBS Switchgrass S3-2 | ecosystem: Host-associated > Plants > Roots > Rhizosphere > Soil ... | reverse complement strand
GGACGAATCGCGGCCTCCTGCGATGATGATGGTATTTTCCTTTCGCATGAGCTAAGAACCGGCCTTCAGCCTTACTCGAAACCGAAAAAGGTGAACAATCCAAACGCGATTGCGATCACGCCAGACGGTTCACGTGCATTGATTGCCACGCATCAACTCTTCAACATTTATAAAGTTTCAAATGGATTCGTCTCGAGACCGAGACCGCTCAAGGGTCATACCGGACATGTCTATGCGGCCACGATTTCACCTGACGGGAGTATCGCGGTATCGGGCTCTCAGTTCTCTAAGGATCACGAAATCAGAGTTTGGGACCTGATCAGGGGACGGCTTCGCAGCACGCTGAGTGGTCATTCATCCGAAGTCAAAGAAGTGGTGCTGGCGAATGATGGCAGGCTGCTACTTTCTGTCGGTGAAGAGGAATTCGGGATAATAAAACGACCGCTTATGAGTTGGAATCTGGCTACGGGAAAGCGCGTGCGGATCTTCAAGGCGACGGAAGATTCTGTTGATGTGCTGGCGCTTTCCGAAGACGGACAATATGCGGTTTCGGGAGGAATCGACGGAATTGTAAGTGTCTGGTCCGTGCGAGCTGGAGTCGAATTGAGAGCACTCAAGGGTCATACGGACAATGTCACTGGACTGAGCATAACGGCGGACATTCGCTACGTTGTTTCAGCTAGTCGCGATAGAACTATCCGCGTCTGGGATTTGTTGAGTGGTGAATGTGTTTCAGTTTGCGTGCAGCCGTTTGTAGTGCTTTCACTCGCAATGCGAGGCAGGCATTTGATTATCGGCGGACAAGCAGGCAACGTCCGGCTGCTCGACATGGTTGAATGGTCCAACGAGCCGCGCGTCACGACCGCAGTTCGGATCTACGATTTTGTTCGCCGTGATTGGGCCGAGAAGGTAGTCGCATATTGTGGTTGGTGTGATCGAACTCTAAGGCCTCCGGCGAACATATTAAAGGCGATTGAAGAACTCTCATCCTCGCTCAAACCTGACCAGTCTCCGTGCCTGGCGTTGGACCAAAAAGCTTTCGCCGATCCACGGCTTGAAACCATCTGTGCCTACTGCAAAAAGCCAATCCGCTACAACCCTTTCGTAGTTGATAAGACTTCGCACTAAAAGTCACGAACTGTACTTGGATACAGTCAGTACCGTCCGCGGTAGCGGATGGGTACACGATCGGGTTATACGAGGCGACGTACCCATCCGCTACCGCGGACGGTACTGACTGTATCCAAGCCTACGTTAAGCGAGTTTTAATTGACGCCTTCAAATTGAGCCTTCTATCATGCCAGCATGATCCGGTCTGCTTGCTCTGTCCTTCTATTGTGTAGCGCGTTGATGCTGGCTGTCGCAGCGTCGTGTCCCGCGCAAACAACTCCTACCGACCAGCCCAGTCTCACGAAAATACTCGGTTTCGAGAATGAGCCTAACGGCGACAAACCAGGCGGCTGGTTCGCCAATCCGCCGAGCACAGTCTTCGTGGACAACAAGTTCTTCCACGGCGGTCAATGGGCCGCACGCATAGAACGCGATGCGCAAAGCGCCGGGGCGTTTTCAGTAATTGGCAGATCGATCTCGTGGGAGTACCCCGGGCAGAGCATCGAGATGCGCGGCTTCCTGCGGACTGAGAATGTCACGGGCTACGCCGGGCTATGGATGCGCCAGGACAGCGGCTCCGAGATGCTTGCGCTCGAGAACATGGAGAGCCAGCAACTGAAGGGAACGCACGATTGGGCCGAGTATAAAATCACGCTGCCGATTAACAAGAACACGCGATCGCTCGTGTTTGGATTCTTGATGGCCGGAACTGGCAAAGCATGGGCGGACGACTTGCAGATTGTCGTGGACGGCAACCCTGTTTGGGAATTACCCAAAGCTCCAACCGTAACGACAGTTCTCGATCGCGATCACGAATACGACGGTGGTTCGCGCATCGTGCCCTCTGAACTCTCCAACGTTCAAATTCAGAACCTCGCGACCACCGGCAAGGTGTGGGGATTCCTGAAGTATCATCATCCATTGATTGTCGCAGGCGAGCGTCACTGGGACTACGACTTATTGCGAGTGCTGCCTGCGATCCTTGCCGCACCAGATGGCGCAACGGCTAACGCTGCTCTTGCCAAGTGGGTTGCAGGACTCGGCCCTGTCAAACCATGCGCGTGCGTGAAACTGGATGAGACCAACATCCATCTCCGTCCGAACCTCGCGTGGCTGTCCGATACTAAACTGCTCGGCACTGAATTGAGCGCGAGCCTGCAATCGATTTACGCTAACCGCCCGGCTGGTACCACGCAATTCTATGTCTCTCAAATCCCAAACATCAGAAATCCGTCGTTCGACCATGAACTGACTTATCAGAGTAGCAAGTTTCCCGATCCAGGATTTCAGATTCTGGCGCTTTACCGCTTCTGGAACATCATCGAATACTGGTTTCCATATCGCGACGTCGTGCCTGAGAACTGGGACAAGGTATTGATCGACTCACTGCCGAAGGTCGCATTAGCCAAAACTCCCGAAGCCTATCAGCTTGCGATGATGGAGGTGATTGCGAGAGTCCACGACACGCACGCCAACTTGTGGAGTTCGATCGCAGTACGGCCACCTACCGGCACGTGCCAGCTTCCGGTTAATGTCCGGTTCATCGAAGACGTTCCCCTGATTTCGGCCTATGTAGGTCAAGCTGGGGAAAGCAGCGGACTGAAACTCGGCGATGTAATCACCGAGCTCGATGGAGTTGCAGTGGCGAAGCTGGTGGACCGCTGGAAGCCGTACTACGCTGCGTCCAATGAGCCAACACGGCTGCGGGATATCGGTTTGCAAATGACACGCGGAGACTGCGGCAAAGCCACGATACGTATTAAACGAAATGATGCCGCAATGGAGATCAGCGCCGAACGCGTGCCTTCGAAGGACCTTCCGCGCTTTTCATTTGCGCATGACTTGCCGGGCGAGACACTTCGCTTGCTGTCAAAAGATGTGGCCTATCTGAAGCTTTCCAGTGTGAAGTCGGACCAGGCTGCGAAGTACATCGAGTCGGCGGCAGGCACGAAAGGTTTGATTGTCGACATTCGCAACTACCCGTCAGAGTTTGTGGTCTTCGCGCTGGGATCGCTCTTTGTTGACCAGAAGACTGATTTTGTCCGATTCACTCGGGGAGACCTGTCCAATCCGGGAGCTTTTTACTGGGAACAACCATTCGCACTCGAGCCGAAGCAGCCGCATTATCCGGGCAAGGTAGTGATTCTGGTGGACGAAATTTCCCAAAGCCAGGCGGAGTACACGACGATGGCGTTTCGTTCCTCACCCAGAGCGATCGTTATCGGCAGCACGACGGCAGGCGCGGATGGCAACGTCTCGCCGATTCCCTTGCCCGGCGGTTTCCGCTCGCTGATTAGCGGCATCGGCGTTTTCTATCCTGACAAGAAACCGACTCAGCGCATCGGCATAATCCCGAACCGCGAAGTAAAGCCAACTATCGCAGGCATTCGTGCCGGCCGTGATGAAGTGCTGGAAGCTGCCATCCGCGAGATTGTAGGTAAGGATGTTCCGGCCGAGCAGATCGAAAAAATGGTTAAGCATTGATTCGAGGCTTTGCCTCAAAGTCGGACCACACGCTTGGATCGGGTCAATACAGGGAGCGGTAGCGACCTGGTCAAACCAAAGGAGTCACGAATGCTGATCACTGACCAGGTCGCTACCGCTCCCTGTACTGACCCGATCCAAGAATGCCTTCATAACTTCGTCGCGTACTTCAAAATAAAATCGACATGCTCGACGCGAGGTTTGCTGCCATCCAGGTTCATTGTGACGGCGCGTCCGTTTGTTCGCATCTGTCGGTAGGTCGGATGTTTGAAGCGAAACACAATCGTCCATCCGGGTTCGCCACCTTTGCGACCCGATCGAAACCCATAAGCATGCCGTTCGAGTGTGTCGTGCCGCAGCTCGAGCATCTTGTCAACATTTTCTTCCCACTCGATCGACTCGTAAGACAATTTCGTTTGGTCCGGCGGCAGGTCGGTATAGCCGTTCCGGGCAATAAACTTTTCAGCTAAGTCAACGGCCTCAGACTGCGTCAATTGGCCTTTTTGCGATTGAGCAACGACTGCAATCGACAGCAAGAGCAGGGTCGTTGTGATTATTCTTCGCATGTAAACCTCAACGCCTTTTTATATTCCCGTTTGACACAGGTTTTAAACGCTCGAGCATAATGGTTCTTGCAACGGCGATGGCGTGAACTGCCCGGATTTTCTTCCCTTCCTCATAAGTACGCCCGAAGTAACTAATCGGCACTTCGTAAATCGATCTCGCGCTTCGCGCCAGGCGACTGAGTATTTCAGCGTGCTGCTCCCAACCCGAAGTTCCCAACTCGTCGGCCACAATCAGATCTTTTCTAAACAGGACATAACACGTGTAGATATCAGTGAACGTTGTGTTGTGCATTACATTGAAGAGCAGTGTCAGGAAAGTGTTTCCCACTTTGTGCCAGAAGTAATGCACGCGCGTGATCGGTGAGGCGACGAGCCGGCTGCCCAACACGACATCAGCGTCGAGCGAAAGCACAGGTCCAAAAAGCCGCTCGTAATCGGCAGGGTCATATTCAAGGTCAGCGTCCTGAAACAACACGTAGTCACCGGTCGCCTTTCGTAGACCATCGCGTACTGCGGCTCCCTTACCGCCGTTTTGCGGCCTTTTAATTAAGTGATCGTAAAGGTCCGGACGGCTTTCAAGGAGTGAAACCGTTGAATCTTTCGACGCATCGTCCACCACAACCACTTCAATCTGCACGCCATCAACCCTTTGCGCGCGAACACGCTCTAGTAGCTTTATGATGGTCTGCTCCTCGTTGTATGCGGGGACTAAGACGGTTACTGAGACCATTTCGCGAACGAGCGGCTCCTCCGGTGAATCTTTTTGTCCTGTCACCAGCCCGAAGCTCGCTAGCAACATGAAGTATTTTCGCGTAGCATGCCGACTCTATGAGCGAGTTGGGAGCGGCAGTCTATGAAGCAAAGTAAGGACAAAGGGCGCCTCTGTTTTGTGATTCCCCCCTCAGTCTTCCTGCTTGATGAACGTGTATTCATGACACTCGGCATTCTTCGAGTGGCGGCCGTTGTCGAAGAAAACGGTTACCCGCTCGACATGCTTGATCTCTCGGGCGTTCAAAACTACGTTGATGTCATGCTTGATTACTTGAAAGCACACGATACCACGACATTCTGCCTGACAGCTACGACCCCTCAAATGCCGGCGGTCAGCGCCATCGCCAACGTGATCCGCGGGCAGCGTCCGGATGCCAGACTGATACTTGGCGGCCCTCACGTTACTCTCGTAAATGCCGCCTACAAGCAGGAGTTAAAGAATGGAAAGCCGAAGCGCGCTCATCACGCTTACGCAAAACTCCTCAGCTTGTTCGACACCCTCGTTGCCGGTGATGGAGAGGAAGCCATTTTCGAGGCGCTGCAACCAGAAGCGCCGCAACTCGTCGATGCAGACAGACCGGAGTCACAACTATTCCTGACTAGCCGGCGACTGGCTGAGCTGCCGATGCCGGCGCGTCATCTCGTCGACGTCGATAGTTACCGCTACTACATTGAAGGTGAACGTGCGCTCAGTCTCATCGCACAACTGGGATGTCCATTCGCCTGTGGCTTCTGCGGCGGTCGAAAGTCGCCATCATTGCGTCGCATAAGAATGCGATCGCATGAGAACGTACTAGCGGAGATTCACCAGCTATATACGGACTACGGAGTCACGGCGTTTATGCTTTACGACGACGAGCTCAACGTAAACCGCGGCATGGTCGAACTGATGCATGGACTGTCTGATCTGCAGGATCGTCTGGGTGTCGAGTTTCGTCTGCGAGGCTTCATCAAGTCGGAGTTGTTTAATGACGAGCAGGCGCTGGCGATGCATCGCGCGGGTTTCCGTTGGATCCTTACCGGATTCGAGTCCGGCTCGCCGCGCATCCTGCGAAACATCAACAAGAAAGCATCGCGCGAAGATAACACTCGCTGCGTCGAAATAGCGCGTCGACACGGGCTTAAGGTTAAAGCACTCATGTCTCTCGGGCATCCTGGTGAGTCGGCTGAAACCGCGGCGGATACGCATGACTGGTTGCTCGAGGTGAAGCCGGATGATTTTGACGTTACGATAATCACTACTTACCCAGGCACACCGTACTACGACGATGCTGAGCCTCACGCGGAGTTGCCCAACGTCTGGACCTATACATTTCAGGGAGATCGACTGCATGCGTATGAGGTCGACTACACGCAGGTCGCGGACTACTACAAAGGTGACCCTGATGGCGGATATCGCGCTTACGTGTTCACGGATTTTTTAAGCTCGGAAAATCTGGTTCAGCTGAGGGACCAGGTTGAGGCAGGAGTCAGGGCGAAGCTGAATATTCCATTTAACCCGAGTCGCCCCGCCCAACAATACGAACACTCGATGGGCCAACACCACTTACCGTCAAACATCCTGCGTACGACCACTTAGCCTCAAACTTGGACCGGGTCAGTACAGGGAGCGGTAGCGACCTGGTCAGTGATGGTATGCGATACCCTAACGATTTGACTCCCATCACTGACCAGGTCGCTACCGCTCCCTGTACTGACCCGGTCCAAGTTTGATTACTGATCCGGAAACTTGAAGAAGAGAATACTTCCTTCACGATTCCAAATCGGCTCGACTCCCAGCGCGGCCCGCAATTCATTCTGGAGTTTCGCTCGATCTGCGTAACCATCCAGGTTCAAATAGATCCCCGCGAAGCCAGCCTCACGAACACTCTTCACCATCTCCGGTGTGGGTAGCGCAGCCACCGCTTGCTGCCATTTATCCTCTTGCTCACCAAACGGAGCGCCATAACTCCAACGGAGATTTTTCGAATGGAGGTAAGCCTTGTAGTGGTCGTACGGCTTCATCTGGTACAAGGGCGGACTTTCCGGAAAAGGCATGTACGGCAGTTGGAACACCATCGCTCCCCGCGGCAACGACGCTTCGATCCGCTTCACGAATTCATCGTCACTCGAATATTCGCTTTTGTTCTTCGCGTACTCCGGAATAAAGAAGAACGACGTGCCGGTCTGGTCCCACACACCTGCGGCGAGAATTACGGCGAGGACCAAATAGTAAACGACTCGCGGTACCGGTAGCCGGATGAAAAGAGTGTCGAGCAACCACGCAACCGCAATGAACGAAAAGAACGCGATAAAGACTGAAATCCGCGTGTAGGCTCTGATCTGCGGCGACACCAAAAGCGCGAACAGAGCACTGAACCCGCCAATCGTTCCCAGGAGAACCGCTGCGATATTGAAGCGGCCAAGCGCCTCAATCAACTCCGGAAGCTGCCGCCTCGAAAAGATCGCTCCAATGAGAACCAGAAATCCGATGCTGCCGATGAAGCCCAGCGACGAGGTGTCGTTTTCGTTGATAAGTGGCCCGAGGTTATATCGGGCTTTCAACGCGGCGAGCTTCTCATTCCGGTGACCACCAATGGGCAACAACAACTGCGTAACCTTGAGACCCATGATCTCGACATCGCCCACACTGCGATTGCCCATTGACGCATTGCCATGTGTGCGTTGGTAAATGATCGAGGGTATATGATTAATCACGACGGTACCCGCAACCACTCCAGTCAATATCAGTGCCGATACAAGCGGTACGAGACTGCGTCGATTCCACCACGACGCCAAGCCTGCAACGATCAGCAAGTAACAAAAGAATTGCGGATAGTAAACGCCGCACGATCCGGCAATGACACAGATCACAAGACTGGCGATCGCCTTGCGACCCTGCAACCGTTCCTCGAGACAAATCCAAAGCATCACGAGCACCATCAGCGGAACCAGGTAATACGCCGCCATCATCAGGTGATAGCTCTGGAAAAAGTGATACGGCAGAAACGAATAAAGCAAGCTCACTACCAGCGCCGCGGCAAATGAAAACTTGAACGACCTGAGGACGTAGAACGACGTTACAGCCGTGAGCGGGAAAGTGAGTAAGTAAAAGAGGTTCAGTACCTTTGCGTGATTCGACGTGAAAAGAGAGATCAGCTTGATCACAACGAATTGAAAGTTCTCGATCGCCGGATACGCTTCATAGTGCAATCCCTCGGGCGCTCCCAACGATGAATTGTGGAGCCACCAGCCCTGCTCCATCGCGCCCTTGATTGCGACGCTGTAAAACAACGAGTCGACAAAGTACATAAATGGCACTTTGAAGTCGGCCCGCCACAACTTCATTGTCCACGTGAGGATCAAACAACAAAGCACAACTACCAGCGCATACTGGCCCAAAGTTTTAAGGGTATTTTTCGACAAGGCGCAGTTGGCGAAGTATACATTCTTTATCCACAGATTACACAGATTGATTTATGGAGTCTGTGTAATCTGTGGATAAACGACTGAGGACATCCACATGTGGCCCGCTGTACCTACCAACTATAAATGGTGGTTGCCCGACTGTATCCGTGATAGCATCCGCGTTTCGTGCTAGCGGTTCCAAACGTAATCTAGCCCGGCAATGTTAAAGGCCCCCGAAATGCGCGCACCTTTAAAACGCTGGTTAGCATTAGCCGCCGTCGTTATCGCATCCACCACAGCCCTGGCTTGGAATTTTTCTCGTCTTCATCACAAAGACAAAATCGAACCGGCTTCCGCCCCGTTAAAGCGCGAGTCTGCGAGCGTGTCTTCGAGTAGTAGGACCGAGCTGACCGATTCTGATAACGACGGAATACCGGATGTTGTCGAGTTGCGCAGCTTTCAGGATCGCGACAGCTTTCGACGCTGGTTCACGGCGATTGCCGAGATGCAGTTCTATCAGCTCAGCGATCAATGGAATACCGAACAGCGCGACTGTGCCGGACTGGCGCGATTCGCAATACGCGAGGCCCTGCGGCATCACGACCGGCCCTGGTTTCAGAAGATGGGACCGGCCTACCAAACTGTCGCGCCGGACGTTAAGAGTTTTGACCTGGACAACAACCCGTTCGGCGAAAAGATCTTTCGCACCGACTTCGGATCGTTTGCGGAAACCGACATCCGTAGCGGCCGCTTTTCAGAATTCGCGGATGCGCGCTCGCTGAAGTCGTTCAACGTCGTGTTCGTCAGTCGCGATCGGCGCGAAGCTCAGCCGGGGGATCTGCTCTTCTATTACCAACCATGGGTACAGAAGTTTCCGTTTCACGTGATGATTTTTCTGGGCCAGGCACACATCGCACCCAATGGCGCGCAGGACTGGGTTGTTTATCACACCGGCTCGTCGCCTACGGACGAAGGAACGGTGAAGAAGGTTCAGCTTTCAGTGCTCGATCAGCATCCGGATCCGCGCTGGCGCCCGGTTGAGCGTAACAAGAATTTTCTAGGGTTCTATCGTTTGAAGATTTTGCAGTGAATCGTACGACGCGCACTTGGATCGGGTCAGTACAGGGAGCGGTAGCGACCTGGTCGGTGATCAGCATGCAATATTTCCTAATGATTCGTGACTCCTATGGTTTGACCAGGTCGCTACCGCTCCCTGTACTGACCTGATCCAAGCGTGGAGTCCGTCTTTTGAGGCAGAGCTCGACGCAGCGATTTTCTTTTCCTATTGGAAGGATTAACTAACGTGGCTCACACTAAAATCCGTCGCTATCTTGCGGCCGGTATTATCTATCTTGCGCTCGGCGCTTCCGTCCTGGGCTTCAACGTCATGCGTGCGCGCACGGCACCACCCGCGCCGCCGCCGGCTGAGCAGAAGCCTGCGACTGTGGTTACGACCAAGCCGTACTTTTCCCTCACGACGAATCGTTCTTACTCGCCGAGCGAATCGGCGCGGCTGTGGGCCAGCTACCAGAACATCGAATACCTGGATTTCCGCGTCTACCGGATCAAAGACCCCAACAAATTTTTCAAGCAGCTCGACGATCCACACGAGATGGGCGAGAAAGAGACGGCGGAGATCGCGCAGGGTTACAGCACGCGCCCGTCGCTGCTCGAGCGTACGCACACCCTGAAGACTTCGCTCTTCGGAGCAGTCAGGGATTATGTCCGTACTCATTTAAATAAAGACCATCGCGAAAGTTTCAATCAAAAGTTTCGCGCAGAGCCGCCTGCTGAACGCACGCCCCTCAACGTGGCGGACTATGCGCGCGTGCCTTTGCTGAATCCGGATCAGAAGGTGAAAGACTGGCGCGAGAAGTTGCCCGCCCTGGAAAACGAATACGATAGCCGCATGATTCCCCTCGGCAAGATGGATCCAGGCGTGTACCTGATTGAAGGCGTAAGCAACGACCTGCGTGCTTATTCGGTCGCCATCGTGACGAGCCTCACGATGATCGAAAAGACTAACCGTCACGGCCAGGTAATGGTTTACATCGTCGACCGCAAGACTGGCGCGCCACACGAAGGCGTTTCAGTCGAAGTTACAAATGCGAAGAAAACGCTCGTAACTGGTAAGACTGACAAATCAGGTGTCTTCAAAACAGAGGTGAAAGTTCCCGAGCAATCGGAGACCCCGGCAGAAGACGTCGACGAGGCTGAACCGCAGAGCAACCCGTTTCTGATCATGGCCAACGAACGTGACAACTTCGTCATCTCCGACGTCGACTCGTTTTATTTCGGTGGCTACGGCGACGCAGACGACGTGCTCACCGGCGAAGACGTGACCAGCTACATCTACACCGATCGTCCGATCTATCGACCTGCGCAATCAGTCTTCTTTAAAGGCATACTCCGCCAATGGACCACCAACGGTTACAAACTGCTCGACAATAAAACCGTCAACGTCACGATCGAAGATCCAAACAACGGGAAGGTTTTTGAAAAGGAACTGCCGCTTTCGGACCGGGGCACATTCAGCGGCCAGTTGGATGTAGGGGAAGAAGCGCCGCTCGGCAGCTACAACATCACCGCGTCAATCGACGAATTCCGCGCTAGCGGCTATTTCGAGGTTCAGGAATACAAGAAACCCGAGTTCAAAGTCACCGTCAAAGCACCGCAACAGTTCGTGCCCGTCGGCCAGAAAGTTAATTTTACGGTTAGCGCGAATTACTTTTTCGGCGCGCCGGTCACGAATGCCGACGTGCATTACTACGTCTACAGACAACGCTATTACCACTGGTGGTGGAACAACGATTCGGACGAATTCGACGACGAGGCCGGCCCGGCAAATGAAGGCGACGACGAAGAGGACTCCGGCTACTACGGCAACGATCTGGTGACTGAAGGCGACGCTACGTTGAATGCGAAGGGCGATGCATATGTGGAATTCGAAGTGCCTGCGCCAGATCCAAAAGAAGAATGGGATTATTCATATCGATTGGAAGCACAGGTCACTGATGCCTCACGTAGAGAGATGCAGGGCGCCGCTTCGTTCATCGGCACACGCGGCAACAGCGTCGCCGACGCCTATCCGGAACGCTATCTCTATTACCAGGGCGACGCCGCGAAGATTCGCGTGAAGACCGCGGATTATGCGGGTAAACCCGTCTCCGAAAAAGTCACGTTGAAGTTCATCGAACAAAAGTGGGAGAGGAAAAGACGTTGGGAAGAGAATAACGGGTACAAGTATGAGATCGTCGATTACATCCTTCACGAGCGCGAGTTGGGAAGCGGTGAAGTGAACACCGACAGCGAGGGCAATGCCACGTATGAGTTTACAGTTCCCTCGCCGGGCAGCATCTACGTCAAAACAATCGTCACCGAAAACGGCAAAGAGATCGTGAATCGCGGCGGCTCATTCTGGTCTCCGGACAAGCTGGGCCAGTGGGCGGATTTTTCATATGAGAATTACGACGAGAAATCGATCAAGCTTGTGCCTGACAAGAAGTCGTACCAGCCCGGTGAAACCGCGCACGTGCTGGCAATGCTGCCGGTCGATCAAGCGCACTTGCTGGTGACTACTGAATTGTCAGAAGTGCTCAGCGTTCGTCACATTGAGTCCGCCGGTCGCAGCATCGTGATCGACGTTCCGATCGAAAAGAAATACGCGCCCAACGTCTACCTCGACGTGTCGTTCGTCAAGAACAGCGACATGTACAGCCAGAACCAGATCATCGGCGTGCCCGCGCGCGACAAGATGCTGAAGCTCGATATAGTTCCGAACAAGAGCGAGTTTAAGCCTCGCGACGTAGCGTCCTATACGATCCTCGCGCGCAATGAAGACGGATCACCCGCCGCAAACACAGAAGTCAGTCTGGGAATTGTCGACGAAGCAATCTATAGTATTGCCCCCGAATCGGCGGGCAATATCAAACGTGAGTTCTATGGCCGGCGCTACAACGAAGTGTCGACGAGTCTTGCCATTCATTACACCTTCACGGGCCATGGCGGGGAAAAGTCCGCGAATTTGGCGAAGAACAAATCTGCTTATCAGCTTGCCGACTTCAAGAACGACAGTTCCTACGCTGAAACCACCGTTCGTAAAGAATTCAAAGACACTGCGTTTTGGCAACCCGATGTAGTAACGGGCGGCGACGGCAAAGCTACTGTGAGCTTTAAGCTTCCCGACAACCTCACAACGTGGCGTGCAACGGCACGTGGAGTAACGACGGACACGCGTGTCGGCTCAGTCGTGCAGAAAACGATTGCACGGAAAGACGTGATCATGCGGTTGGAGATGCCGCGGTTTTTGACGGAAGGCGACACGGTCACGATCTCAGGGGTCGTACACAACTTCCTCAAGAGTGACAAGTCCACAAAGATTTCCCTCGAATTGAACGGCGCGCAGTTGCTCGACTCGCCTGACTCAACAGTAACGATTCGGCCGAATGGCGAACACCGCGTCGACTGGCGCGTACAGGCGAGCGCGGTCGGGAAACTGACACTACTCGCGAAGGCGCTCACTGACACGGAATCCGACGCAGTCGAGATGTCGATGGACATCGTGCCGCATGGTCTAAGACGTACGACCGGCAATACAACCACGGTTACACAAAACGATGCCGATCAGGTTGTTAATCTGGACGTGCCGGGACGCGCGGACACGCAGGCACGGGCTCTGCGAATCGAGATGTCGCCGTCCATCGCTGGTGCATTGTTCGGAGCGCTCGATTACCTCACGAGTTTTCCGTACGGCTGTACTGAGCAAACGATGTCCAGCTTCCTGCCGAACATCGTTGTGGCCCAGACACTCAAAGACATTCCGACAGCAAAAATCCGCGCGTCGAACGATCTCGATAGCAAAGTGCGAAAAGGCATGGATCGGTTATATGCATACCAGCATGGCGACGGCGGTTGGGGTTGGTGGAAAGACGACAAGAGCGATCCGTTTATGACGGCCTACGTCGTGGATGGTCTGACGATGGCGAGTCGTGCCGGGTATCCGGTTGACGACTGGCGGCGTGGACAGGGACGGCAAAAGCTGTTGTCGCTGCTCGGCGCGGGCAAGAACGATAACGGTAATCCGATCGATGAGGAAACGCGCGCTTACATGATCTACGCAGTCATCGAAAGCGGTGAAGGCGACACTCAGTATCTTGACGAGCTGTACGGGAAGCGCAACAACCTTGGGCCATACGGGCGCGCGCTACTCGCGCTGGCTTTGCA
>Ga0068860_100004977_pt1 | contig 13543 bp, 9 predicted proteins | sample KBSSwiS32_FD_66597 | JGI IMG/M metagenome (GOLD analysis project Ga0068860, IMG submission 66597) | Switchgrass rhizosphere microbial communities from Kellogg Biological Station, Michigan, USA - KBS Switchgrass S3-2 | ecosystem: Host-associated > Plants > Roots > Rhizosphere > Soil ... | reverse complement strand
TTATCCCTTATTTCCATTATTAATTCCTCACGTTTTATTTATTTAAACATTCTTTTTTACTAACCCGAGCGGCAAAATAGTTCTCCCGTACATTTCATTCAACAATGCTCCCACACCGGTATAAATCGCTGATCCTCCACAAATGATCCCTTCAAAGCCAGTAAAGGTTTTTAATGATGCATTACCGGTCACATCTCCAAGAGCCAGTAAAAAAAATAAAATAGTTAGGGTAGCGAATACAAATTGCAATGCTTTGCTTATGCGGAGTGTGCCGAAAAAAAGACAGGCCGTAAATATCCCCCATACAATGAGATAGGCCACCATACCTTCTTCTGAAGCAGCCGGAATCCAGCCGAGCTTTGGCATAACTATTAACCCTACCAATGTAAGCCAAAAGAAACCATAAGAAGTAAATGCGGTTAATCCGAAAGTATTATTTTTCTTAGCTTCCATAATCCCCGCAATAACCTGCGCAATTCCGCCATAAAAAATTCCCATTGCCAAAATCATAGAATTCATTTCATAAAAACCTGCATTATGCAGGTTAAGTAAAACTGTGGTCATACCAAAAGCGAGTAATCCCAAAGGTGCGGGATTTGCAGTAGTATCTCTTATAGCAATCGTTGACTGTTCCATGTTTGAATATTTTATTTGGTTAAATATTTATTATTAAAGTTACAGTCTTACCATCTCATTCACTCAATACATTTTAAAATTTTTATTATCAGCCATAGCAGTAAATGATTTTTAAATGACTAACGTCGTTGGGTAAATGATTTTTTTTGGCGCGGGATAATTAACCCAGGCAATAGATTTACTATAGAGACTTGATTTTAATACTGCGATAGCTTACCTCATTGCCATGATCCTGTAGAAGAATATGTCCCTTCAAAGCTTCACCAAAATTTTTCCAGACTTTATACTTACTCCTGGCAACAAGATCGCGAAACTCACTTGACCCTCTCACATATTCCAGTACTTTTATTCCATTAAGATAATGCTCAACCCTGTTATCGGGATAAACGATGATTCTTCCTGTGTTCCATTCACCAATTGGCCGAATAGCTGATGCAGGCTTTTTTGATGGAATCAGATCATACAGTGAGGCAAGCGTACGATTGCCGTTTATTCCCTCTTTTGCATCCGGGTGCAATGAATCATCCAGCACCTGGTATTCCAGCCCTATAGCAGAACCACTATTATTTTCAGTAAGCGTCACAAAATATTTTAAGCCGCTATTGGCTCCCGCAGTTAATTTAAATTCAAAAGAAAGATCAAAAGATTTGTATTCGCCCGTGGTTACAATATCGCCGCCATTGGTCGCTTCTTTTCCCGCTGAGGTAAGGACCTTTATAGCCCCATCCCTGATTTCCCATCCTTTTTCAGGGAATTTTTTTTTATAAGCCCCTACCCAGCCAACCGAAGTTTTTCCATCGAATAATAATTGCCAGCCATTTTTCATTTCATAACCCGTTAAAGTATTAGGAATAAAATTTACTACAAACACCCCGCGTGGAAATGAAGAGGGTTGAAGTGCTGTTGTTTTGATCCGGATATTTTTAAAATAAATTTTCTTATTAACCTCGTCGGGGCTGTTTACCTGGTGAACCTGCAGGGCTATAAAACCTTTTTGATCTATAGTATCTACAAGGTAAGCTGTAGCAACACCGTTTACCCATGTTTTTATTTCGTTTCCAATACACTCGATTTTGTAATGATTGAATTCTTCCACCTTAAAAGCATGCCTGGCTTTTGTATTTAATGAAAGCGGGTACAACCAATTTCTCCTGCCTTCATCATAAATGCCGCCGCTCCATTGCCGGTCTGATGGATCTACTTCTACCTGCCTGCCATACACCAAACCTTTTCCATCTTTAGCTGCCGCGTCATAATGGCTCCTTGTTTGAACCCCGGAGTTCCCTTTCACACTTTCAATTTTTATATCAAGCTCCAGGACAAAATCCCCATATTCTTTTTCTGTTGCCAGGAATGTATTGCCCGAATTCAAAACGGTATAGCCTACAATCATTCCATTCTCTGCTTTATATTCTGCGTCTCCGGCCAGCCGCTTCCAGCCGTTAAGTGTTTTGCCATCAAAGAGGCTTACCCAGCCATTTGATTGAGCATAGCAGGTATCTCTAATTGTGAAGGTGACAATTAAAATTATTGGAAGATATTTTTTCATGAAGGTTTACATTAGTTGGGTTACAATTGATGGTTAAATTCTTACCGGATTTTCGCAATTAATTACCCTTTACCCCGCCCTGTAGCTGAAATTTACTGGTGCCATCAGGAAGAGGAAACTTACGCCAAATGCAAAAAAGCATCTCATCGTAAACATCAGTTTTTATCGCGTTTCGATTTATTGACGATAGCAAAATTCTGTTTCACACCACCCTGGGTTCCCATCCATTTTCATATTCTCTTCTCCAAAGTTTTACACCCTCCGGGCTATTAAGTATATGCCCGTTTTTTGAATCGCAATGCAGGGTTTGCCCTGTTCGCTGTGCGATGTTGGCGAGATGGCACAGTAGTACACTTTTATGCCCCTCGTCAACTGGAGAATTAAGTTTTGCTTCACCGCGAATAGTATCTATAAAATTTTGAAAATGGTACGTATCAAGATTCCCGTTGGAGCTAACTGTATTATTAGGGTCAGCACTCACTGCCGATTTCACTTCTTTCACTATTTTATTTTTCGCATCAACAATTTTATAATCATCGTTACCCATGCTGCTCAATGAACCGTTGGTTCCATAAATTATGAAACCACGGGCCGCACCTTCCACAGGGTAATTATTACAACTTCTGGATTCCCATGTAATGCTTGCTTTATCTCCAAATTCAAAAGCTGCAACCTGTGTATCCGGCGTTTGCCAGTCATCTTTAAAGGCATAACGGCCGCCCGCTGAAGTTACTTTTGTTGGATATTCGACATCCAAAAACCAGCGGCATGTATCAACTTCATGTGTTCCGTTATTACAAGACTCCCCCGTGCCCCAGTTCCAGAACCAATGCCAGTTGTAATGAACCAGGTTATCCTGGTAAGGTTTCCGGGGAGCAGGCCCCTGCCATAATTCAAAATCCAATGTGGGAGGTGGTGAAATTTTTTTCCCAATACCAATTGTATCCCTGTTATTCGTATACCATGCTTTTCCTAAATAAACATTACCAATAATCCCTTCTCTTACTGAGTGAACCGCTTCTATGATTGTTGGAAAAGAACGGCGTTGGTTCCCCATTTGTATATTCTTCCCATATTTATGAAGCGCCTGTGAAATTAATTCTCCCTCGTATGGATTATGCCCACAGGGTTTTTCAACATATACATGCTTACCATGTGCCGCAGCCATTATTGCAGCTGGCGTGTGCCAGTGATCCGGGGCTGCGATTATCAATGCGTCAAAATCATTTTTTTCCACGAGCTTCCTTATGTCTTTAATAACTGCCGGCTGGCGTTTCGCATTTTTAACTGCACTCAATCCCTTCTGAATTGCATTGTCTTCGACGTCGCATATATAGGCTATTTCTACGTTCTGTAATTGCGAAAAATTTTCAGCAAGGTAATTTCCCCGGCTATTTACACCCATAACACCTAGGACAACTTTATTAGATGGGGCGTTTTTTCCAAAGATTGGAAAATTAAGAATGGTGACACCGGCCGTTGCAAGCGCCGTGCTTTTAATAAATTTTCTTCTTTGCATAAGATTAATTTTAGGGTGAAAAACCGTAAGAGAAGGAAATAATTCTTAATATAAATTTAAATGATAATTTTAAAAATCATTTATTGAAATTAAATTTAATGAAGCAATGTATTACAGGAGTGGATATTGGAACCGGAAGTACAAAAGCTGTCTCCCTAAATACCGAAGGAAAAGTAATTGCTTCTTCCCAATTTTATTATTCTACTAACAGCCCGCAAACAGGCTACTCGGAGCAGGACCCTGAAATTATATGGCAGGCTTTTGCAAATTGCATCACTGAAATAAGTAACAAAATTCAGCACGTACCCATGACAGTTAGTCTTAGCAGTGCTATGCACAGCCTTTTGGTCATAGACGATAAAAACGCGGCGATTACTCCTTTGATCACATGGGCAGATACCCGCAGTGAAAAGATCGCGGAAAACATAAGAAAATCTCCGGAGGCAAAAAAAATTTATGAAGAAACCGGAACTCCTGTTCATTCCATGTCGCCGTTATGCAAAATCAAATGGCTGAAAGAAAATGACCCCCGGGTGTTTAAAGATGCTTTCAAATTTATTTCTATTAAAGAATTTATATGGTATCGTTTATTTAAATCATACCAGGTAGATTATTCCATTGCCTCGGCAACGGGCCTGTTTAACATTGTTACTCTTGAATGGAATAAACATTCACTCCGGTTATGCGATATAACAGCATCCCATCTTTCGGAAATAGTCTCAACAGATTTTACCCGGAACGACCCGGATACCACGTCTGCTGCAGTGTTACATATTCCTGCTGATACCTGTTTTTGTATTGGCGCCAGTGACGGATGTTTGGCAAATGTTGGCAGTTATGCAATGAAACCGGGTACGGCCTCACTCACCATTGGAACCAGTGGCGCCGTGAGAATTGCCTGTGCTGAACCTATACATAATTATAGCGCGATGATTTTTAATTATGTGCTGGACAAAAATACTTTTATTTCCGGGGGGCCAATAAACAATGGTGGAAATGTTTTGAAATGGCTGTTTCAAATTTTCTTAAATAATGATAATCCGTCTGAAACTGATTACGAAGTTTTTTTTAAAATTATTGAAACAATTCCTGCGGGTTGCGGGGGCCTACTATTTTTACCGTATGTGTATGGGGAAAGAGCCCCTGTGTGGGATGAAAAGGCTTCGGGAGTTTTTTTGGGTATTAAATCATATCATACCAGTGGCCATTTTTTAAGAGCGGCATTGGAAGGAATCTGTTTTGCTTTGAAAAATATTCTCGAAATTATAGAAACCTCAACGGTTTCCATTAAACAATTGAATGTTAGCGGCGGTTTTATACATTCCGGAACATGGATGCAGATTTTAGCAGACGTTACCAATAAAAAAATATGCCTGGAGCAAACAGAAGATGCATCATCGCTGGGAGCTGCACTTTTTTATATGAAAGCACTAAATATAATTAACGACTATTCTTCAATAAGCCCTGCTGAAAGAGTTATGATAGAACCGGTTGAGAAGACGCATGCGGTGTATCAAAAATATTACAACGTTTTTAAAACCCTGTATGGGTCATTGAGGGATTCTATGCACCAGCTTCATGACATTAATAACTGATAAAAATGTCCTTATCGCCGCTAATTCCAAAGTTCAGAATATAGGAATAGAAAACCCCGCCGAAGCAGGGGTTTTCAAGAATATAAATAAGCTGCCAACAAAAATCAATCACGCATTATTTATATTGTTACTTCTGGTTTTTCACCTTCCCAACCAGTGCTTTTAGTTAAATTGAAATAAGATTTTAAAACAAATAGGCGGGCTTCGGATTAAATATTCTTGCGGTAACCGGGGTTATTAAAGAAAAAGGAAGAATTGAATGAGCATTGATTGAAACATACTGCACATGCAGAAAGTAAACGTTGGCTTTCAAAAAGAAATCAGACGGGATGCTAAAATATATTATTGATTTTATAAATGCAAGTAATATCATGCATTCTTTTATTTTTTTGTCATAATACCTTCATTTAGTCTTTTAGGTCTTATAATTTTAAATTTCGGCACCCGAATTTCGCAAAATAAATAATTATCTTGCGGCCCGAATGATCGTTCAATCGGATATCCCTGATAAAAGAAAAGTAATTTTAAAGAGTACTCTTGAACTTATAAAAGACAACGGTTTTCACGGTACACCTATAAGTTTAATTGCAAAGAGCGCGGGCGTTGCCACGGGCACCATCTATCATTATTTTACCAGTAAAGATGCTATTATAATGGAATTGTACCACCAGGTAAAGAAGGAGATGACAGAAGCTATGTTTAGGGATGGGGATACCAAAAAAGAATACAAAGAGCAATTCTTTGAAGGCTGGATAAACCTTTGTAAATATTTTATAAACAACCCGGATTCCCTGATTTTTATAGAACAGTTTAACAGTTCGCCCTTTGCGAAAATTGCCGTCCTGGAGGAGGTCAAAGGCTCTGTAAGTAAGTTTAATGAATTTTTCCAGCTGGGTATGTACAAAGGCTATATAAAAAAAATGGAATATTTGTTGATAGCTTCTGCTGTATTTGGTTGTATTATGGCAACAGCAAAATATCATGTGAGCGGCCGGTTTGGATTTCAGGATGCTGATCTTTGTAAAATAGCCAACATTCTGTGGGATGGAATTAAAATTCAATAGTATAAAAGGCATATGCGCAAGTGGAATTCGAAAAACAGGTCCAGGTTGATTAAGTTCCGGATACTTCCGGCCATTTTATTTTTTCCGTTCCTGGTTACAGCACAACAAAACAATACGGATTCTTTGCCGCAACAGGCTACCCTTGCCAATTGTGTACAGTACGCGTTAAAGCACCAGCCTTTTGTTCAGGCGGCATTAATTGATGAAAGAATTACCGAAGAGACCATCAAAACAAAGTTAGCCGACTGGTATCCTCAACTAAACCTGGACGCAGGCTATCAAAATAATATTAAACTGCCCACTTCTTATTTTGGAGGCAATTATGTTAGTACCGGAACGCATAATATCTCCAATATTAACCTCAGCGCTACACAAAATATTTTTAACAGGGACGTTTTGCTCGCAAGCAGAACCGCTCATGACGTGAGAACAGGTATAAGACAGATAACCGATAGCAACAGGATCAGCATTGCAGCTGCCGTAAGCAAAGCCTTTTATGACGTACTGCTCACGCAAAAACAGACGGATGTTTTGGATGAAGACATCGTTCGTTTAAACAGAAGTTTGAAAGATGCCTACAACCAATACCAGGGCGGTATTGTTGATAAAACCGATTACAAGCGTGCAACCATTTCGCTGAACAATGCAAAAGCACAACGCACACAGCAACAGGCTTCATTAACAGCAAATTATTCTTTTCTGAAACAATTAATGGGTTATCCCGATAGCGCTTCATTGCAATTGCAATATGACAGCACACAATTGGAAACGGAAGCACTGCTTGATACCCTGCAAAAAATTAATTATGAAAACAGAATTGAATACAAATTATTGCAGACACAAAAGCGACTGCAACAATACAATTTGAAATATTATAAATGGGGGGCTTTCCCGGTAGTTTCTGCCCATGGTGCTTACAACATTGATTATTCCAACAATGATTTTGGAAAGTTGTACAAGCAGTCATTCCCAAATTCATACCTTGGCATACAACTTACGTTTCCTGTTTTCCAGGGGTTTAAAAGAATCCACCAGGTAAGATCTGCCGAATTACAGATCGCCCGCGTTGACTGGTATGTCGCTGGTTTAAAAAATAGTATAACCACACAGTATGCCGGGGCATTGGCATCTTATAAAGGCAACCTTGCTAACTATAATGCCTTGAAAGAAAATGTACAGCTGGCCAACGATGTCTACAATGTTATCCGGCTTCAGTACCAGCAAGGCATAAAAACTTACCTTGATGTAATTATTGCTGAGAGCGACTTACGAACATCACAATTAAATTATTACACCGCATTGTTCCAATTATTGCAAAGCAAGGTTGATGTACAAAAAGCATTGGGAACTATTCAGTATTAAGAAAGTTTAAACAAGTAGTGCGGGGAGAATGTGCAAACCAAAATTAAAAGATAAAAATAGAAAGATAAATTTCTGACATGAAAAATAGAACACTCCCATTGAGTATTGTCTTTAGCTGTATGATTATATTTATTTCCTGTGGGGACAATAAAAATGATGACAAACAAAAATCCCTGCCACCGCAACCGGTGAATGTGGATGTTGTAAAAAAAGGAAGCGCGGTGTATTATGATGAATACCCATCAACCACGACTGCTCTTAACCAGGTGGATTTGAGGGCACAGGTTACCGGGTATATTACGGGAATTTATTTTAAAGATGGTCAGCATGTAGGTAAAGGACAAAAGTTATATGAAATAGACCGGCAGCAATACCTCGCTAATTATGACCAGGCAGTTGCGAATTTAAATGTTTCAAAAGCCAATTTGGCAAAAGCACAACAGGACGCCGACCGTTATAATGATTTGTTGAAACAGGATGCCATTGCAAAACAGGTTTATGACCATGCAATTTCCGACCTGCAAAGTGCTAAAATGCAGGTGGAAGCTTCAAATTCAAATGTCAGAAATGTGCAGCAAACTGTAAAATATTCAAGCATCTATTCTTCCTTCGCAGGGACTATTGGTATATCTCAGGTAAAAATGGGGGCACTCGTTACCGCCAATCAAACTTTGTTAAATACAATTTCGTCTGAAGACCCAATGGCGGTAGATGTTGCAGTCGACCAAAAAGAAATACCCCGTTTTATCCGCCTGCAGCAAAACCCTTCTTCCATTATTAAAGATTCAGTTTTTACTTTGCGGTTGCCGGATAATTCCGTTTATGCTCAGGCAGGAAAAGTAAGTTTTATTGACCGTGCTGTTGATCCGCAGACAGGAACTATTAAGGCAAGACTGGTGTTTGCCAATCAAAAAAATATTTTAAAATCAGGCATGAATACAAGTGTCCGGATAAGAAATAATAATCCCGACAGCTTATTCCTGCTTATTCCTTATAAAGCTGTTATAGAGCAAATGGGAGAATATTTTGTATTTGTAGTGAATGACAGCAGTAAAGCTATTCAGCATAAAATATCACTGGGAACCAGGATTAATGACAAGGTCATTGTAAAACAGGGAGTGAATGAGGGTGATAAAATAGTTACAGACGGTGGTCAAAAATTAAGGGACAGCACCACTGTGCAAATTGGTCCATCTAAGAAACAATAAAAAGTTCGCGAAGAACTGAACGTTGAAACCTGTCTGCCGACATATAGAAGTGACATGTAACCTGGCCTGACAGAAAAATTTAAAAAGCCTGGTACAAAAAATATAATTGAAAATAAAGTAAGAGACAATTCATGATCGCAGATACTTTTATAAGACGGCCTGTTACAGCTATTGTTATATCAATAGTTATATTGTTGCTCGGTTTCCTTGCAATTGAAAGCTTACCTATTGGTCAATACCCGGAAATTACGCCTGCTACCGTTCAAATTACCAGCATATTTAATGGGGCTGATGCGCAAACGGTCGAGCAAACAGTTACCACCCCGATAGAGACACAGGTCAACGGCACCCCGGGTATGTCTTATATGCAGAGTAACAGCACTGCAAGCGGGCAAACTACGATTACCGTAACGTACAATGTGGGTGCCGATGTTACATCGGGTGCATTGGATGTTCAAAACCGTGTAGGTATTGCCACCCCTTCATTACCAAATGATGTTAAGCAATTAGGGATTACTACACGCAAACGCAACCCCAGTATTTTAATGCTGGTAGCTATTTACGCTCCCAATGGTACTCATGCCGCAACCTTTCTTGATAATTATACTAATATTTTTGTAAAGAATGCGCTGCTGCGTGTAGATGGTGTGGGAGATGTTTTATCAAGGGCAGATGATTTCAGTATGCGTATCTGGCTGGAACCTGATAAATTAGCCCAGCTGGGATTAACGGCTGCTGATGTAATCAATGCCTTGCAGGAACAAAATATACAAATTGCAGCGGGGAATGTTGGTGCACCTCCGCAGCAAACTGTACAGGCATTTGAATATTCAGTCGTTACTAATAGCCGCCTGAGCACACCGTTGCAGTTTGATAGTGTAATTGTAAGATCCGATCCGGCCAATGGCTCTATTGTTTATTTAAAAGACGTTGCCCGCACGCAGCTTGGCAAATTCAGCTACGCCAGCAATTCTTTTGTAGATGGAAAAAGATCTTCTTATCTCTTGATCTACCAGGCACCGGGAAGCAATGCACTGCAAACTGCAGACGGGATCTATAAAGCATTGGATGAATTAAAAAAATCTTTCCCTAAAGATGTTGATTATGTAGTTCCTTTCGAATCTGTATCAGTTGTAAAAGTTTCCATCAATGAAGTTTTGAAAACTTTATTGATTGCATTGGGGCTGGTTACACTTGTGGTCTTTTTGTTTCTGCAAAACTGGCGTTCTACCTTAATTCCTGTCCTCGCTATCCCGGTTTCTATCATAGGCACTTTCTCGGCATTTACTTTACTTGGCTTTACGATAAATACTTTAACCATGTTTGGTTTTGTACTGGCAATTGGTATTGTAGTGGATGATGCTATCATCGTGGTTGAGGCAGTGCAACATAATATTGATGAAAGAAAATTATCAGCCAAAGAAGCCACTATACGTGCAATGAAAGATATTTCCGGGCCCGTGGTAGCCATTGCACTGATATTAGCTGCGGTGTTTGTTCCCGTTGGTTTTATTCCCGGCATTGTTGGCAGATTATACCAGCAGTTTGCTATCACTATCGCTATCTCAGTTCTTATTTCTGCATTTGTTGCATTGTCACTTACGCCTGCGCTGTGTACGCTTATGTTGAGGCCGTCACATTTAGACAACACTTCAAGGGGATTGAACAGGTTCTTTTTTAGCTTCAACAAATGGTTTGCATCGGTAACAGAAAGATACGCCCATGGTGTAAACTGGGTGATCAAAAAATCAATATTTGCCATAATAATATTAATATGCCTTTTTGTGGGCACCTTCTTTTTATTCAAATCGAAGCCTACGGGTTTTATCCCTACAGAAGACGAAGGCCGCCTGTTTATAACATTCGAATTGCCGGAAGCATCTTCTACATCAAGGGCTCTTGTTACATTATATAAAATAATGGATAGTGTCAAAACTATACCTTCAGTACTGCACTATGCCGCGCTTGGTGGGTTAAACGTTGTAACATTCGCCGCAAAATCAAACAGTGGTACTATTTTTTGCCAGCTAAAACCCTGGGATGAGAGAAAAAGTAAATCAGAGCAGATCCAGGGTGTTATTGCGGAAATGCAAAAACGTTTTGCAGGTATCAAAGAAGCGAATATTGTTGTAATTCAGCCTCCTGCTATTCCTGGCCTGGGGCAAACAGCGGGCTTTACTTTTGAACTCGAGCAGCGTGAAAGCAACGATGACATAAATGCATTTGAAAAAGTTGTAAATAATTTTATTGCAGCAGTAAATAAACGCCCGGAAATAGGCAGGGCATTTTCTTTTTTTACTGCAAAAACACCGGGGTACCAGGTAAATGTTGACAGGAACAAATGTAAGAAGCTCGGCGTATCTCTGTCTGATGTGTATAATACCCTGCAAACTTTTTTAGGCAGCCGTTATGTAAATGATTTTACTATATATGGACGAAATTTTCACGTGGTTGCGCAGGCAGATACTCTATTCCGGGGCGATATAAAGGATCTGAATCGATATTATGTTAAGAACCAGGCAGGACAACTATTGCCATTAAGCATTCTCATTAGTTATAAAATAATTGAAAGCGCTCCTGTAATTTCTCATTTCAATTTATTCCGGTCTGCGGAAATCAACGGTATACCTAAAGAAGGCTTTAGCAGTGGCCAGGCAATTGATGCATTGAAAGATGTCGCCGCCAAAAATTTACCTGCGGGCTACGGCTATGAATTTGCAGGACTAAGCAAACAGGAAATTGAGGCTGGCAGCACCAGCATTTATATTTTTGCATTATCAATCCTGTTTGTATTTTTATTTTTAAGCGCCTTATATGAAAGCTGGTCCGTTCCGTTTTCAGTTTTATTAGCTGTTCCCATCGGCGCTTTTGGAGCAATACTTACATTAACTTTTATTCCTGCACTAAGTAACAGCGTATATGCACAAATTGGCTTAATAACATTAATTGGTTTGGCAGCTAAGAATGCAATATTGATCGTAGAATTTGCCAAGGAACGTGTTGATGTGGGTATGGAATTAATCCAGGCAACGCTGCATGCGGTAAAACTGCGTTTGCGGCCCATTTTAATGACTTCTCTTGCATTTATTTTTGGTGTATTGCCCCTGGCATTTGCAAAAGGCGCCGGGGCTATAGCCCGCTCAACCATTGGCTGGACTGTGTTTGGCGGAATGATCGCCGCCACATCGCTCGCAATTTTTATTGTGCCGGTTTTATTTGTGGTAATCACAAGGCTTGCTTATGGAAAGAAAAAACTCGCAGAACTTAAAGAAAATTATAAACCCGAAGAGCATAAAGACATTGAAGAGGATTAAGCACTACGCATAAAAAAGGAATATTGATTGCACAAAGCAGTTTTTTGCATTCTTTATTATTATATTATAATTCATTTAAGCAACACTCCCAGAGAAATAGTATGAACAGAGATACCAATATATGCACCGGGGCGAAAATCCTTTCATCCTTTTTCGTTTACCCATAAACGTTATTATTGCGAAGGCGCTAAATAGAAATAAATTTTCCCCGGTAATAAAAAGAGTTGCGGAAACCCGGCTGCAAAAGAAGAACTTTACCGCAGCATTCTCATAAGCTTTTGACTTTATAATTAATTATCAACATAAAAGATAACTTATTGCCTTTCCTTTATAGTTGTACAGTAATCTTTACTAAATTGTTTGGTTATTCATCATTTTACAACTTCCTTACCCAAATATTTCTAAAACTGATAGGTTTACTTTTATCTCCATGTGCCTGAAGCTTTATTGCAAATGGACCATGCACAGCATTTTCATAGGAGGGATGTCCAACATAAATGGTAGGGCCCGTTAGTTCAAAATTATTCTGAACTAATACTCCATTAAAAAAAGCAGTAACTCTTGCAGGACTTTTTAAGGAGCCGTTATCGTTAAAGCGTGGTGCAGTCCATATTACATCGTATGATTGCCATTCTCCCGGAGGGCGATTTGGATTGACTAAAGGTGCATTTTGTTTGTAGATGCTGCCTGCCTGACCGTTGGTGTAAGTTTTATTATTATAATTATCCAGAATCTGCATTTCGTAACCATCATCACCTTTACCTGTTGAAGCCAGGAACAAACCGCTGTTGCCACGTGCCTGGTCTGAACCTTCAATATCTTTTGGTTCCCGCCATTCAAGATGAATCTGGTAATCGGTAAATAATTGCTTCGTTTGAATATTACCCGTTTTTTTATTAACTGTAAGAATGCCTTTTTTTACTATCCAGTCTGCAGGTTTTGTAGTGTCATTTGTCGAAACCCATTTATCTAAATTTTTTCCATCAAATAAAATAATAGCATCGGAAGGTGCATCCTTACAGTATTTACCGGGAGTAACCACCGGGGGTACGGGGGAATACAATTCGGTGTCTTCATGCTTCATAGTTTGTTGCGCCTCGGTGATTACAATGAAGGAAAGGAATAAAAAAGGAATAAAGAGCAATCTTTTTTTCATGATAAATGAGAAGTTAACAAATGAATATTTAATGATTATTTTGAAAAGTTGAGCAAAATAATTAAGCTTTTGCTATGAAATACAGTAAGAAGTTTTCCTTTTAATAGAAAGTTTGTAATAATGCAAATTGTTTACAAGGA
>Ga0068860_100004968_pt1 | contig 13554 bp, 11 predicted proteins | sample KBSSwiS32_FD_66597 | JGI IMG/M metagenome (GOLD analysis project Ga0068860, IMG submission 66597) | Switchgrass rhizosphere microbial communities from Kellogg Biological Station, Michigan, USA - KBS Switchgrass S3-2 | ecosystem: Host-associated > Plants > Roots > Rhizosphere > Soil ... | reverse complement strand
TGGTGCGGCCAGTGGGTCGTTTGTAATTCCCGTTATAGGCGAGAAGTCGGCAAATGTTTGGTATCGAATTCGACTAAAGGTGACTGACTCGGACGGTCGCACCAGCGAGTCTTTCAGAGATATTTTACCGCACGTATCGGTAGTGACGTTGGCAACTGAGCCAGCGGGTTTGCAGGTTCTATTGGATGGTCAGCCCGACGTGGCGCCAACGTCGTTTACGGGTGTTGCAGGGATCGTCAGAAATATTTCCACCGCTCCACTTCAGACGCTGAACGGGCAAACATTTCAATTCACCAGCTGGAGTGATAACGGTGAAATTGGCCACGACATTTCGACACCGGCATCGAACCAAACTCTGACCGCAAGATTTACGCTCGTTACTCCTCCTGAAAGCGTGATTCAGTTTCAGTCGGCGCACTACGAAGTATCAGAATCGGATCCGTTTCTCGAAGTTACCGTGATGCGAACCGGCGATCTATCAACTCCGCAGTCGGTTAAGTATGCGACTACAAACGACACGGCGACTGAACGGGACGACTACCTCCCGGTGTTTGGAACGCTATTCTTCCAACCGAATGAGTCGGAACAAAAACTAAAAATCCTCATCACTGATAGTGCGACAGTTGAAGACACTGAACATTTCAACGTGGTGCTCTTCGATACCAGTGGTGATGCGGCACTGGGTAATCCGAGTGTGGCAGACATTCTGCTGCGGGACGATGATAATCAGCCGCCTACGTCAAATCCCATCGATGACGCTAGATATTTTGTACGCCAGCATTACCAGGATTTTCTGAATAGAGAACCCGATCCATCAGGCGAGGGCTTTTGGATCAATCAGATCACGGAATGCGGCACTGATCCCCAGTGTCTCGACATCAAGCGACAAAATGTTTCGGCAGCATTCTTCTTCTCGATCGAGTTTCAGGAGACGGGATTCCTTGTCTACCGATTACATCGTGCGGCGTTCAATAGTTTTCCGCACTTTGCCGAAACGCTGGGAGATACGCAGGAACTTGGTCGACGAGTAGTTGTGGGCTTTGGTGATTGGGAAGCTCAATTGGAAACGAATAAGGCCCAGTTTCTGAATCGCTTCGTTGAACGCACGGATTTTCTTGAAAACTTTCCGGCGAGTCTCACGCCAGCGGAGTTTATTGACAAGCTCAATCAGAATACGGCGTTCTCATTGTCACCTGATGAGCGCAACGCGTTGATTAGCCGGCTCGCGTCGGGAAGCATTACGCGAGCAGAAGCCCTGCGATCTGTAGTTGAGGACGACGACTTTAAAGCCCGTGAGTTTAATCGTGCTTTTGTGCTGTTTCAGTATTTTGGCTATTTGCGTCGCAATCCTGACGATACGCCTGACTCAGGCTTTGATGGTTACGAGTTTTGGTTGAATAAGCTGAATCAGTTCAACGGAAACTTTGAGCGCGCCGAAATGGTGCGAGCCTTTTTGAGCGCGCTCGAATACCGCCACCGCTTTGGTCCGTAACGGCCTTGCACAAGAGTGAATCCCACCGACCGCAGTCGGTGGATGTTTCATAAAGAGTCGTGAACCGACGCTAGATATGAACGATTCACATACTGCCGTGCGGCCTGGTGCTGGGAGCGCAGGCGTCCCGCCTGCTGCTCGTCAACCAAGTAAATGATCTTCAGCCAGCAGGCGGGGACGCCTGCGCTCCCAGCACCAGCGCGTCTGTAGGAAACAGTAGTGCACCACCACGTACTCATTCGGCCTTATAAACGATGTAGTTGATGCTCTTCAGCAACAATTGGCAATCAGAACATTCCTCTGCAGTACTGATCACGACAGCTCCCGACGGAGGTTTTGTCTCGGCGGGTAAACGAACGAAGTTGTTAGCCGGCATTCCGCGTAGTAGGCCATACCAGTAAAGCTGTACGTAGCCGGATTTTCCTGGGGGATCCTGGAAATAGATCGGCAGTTTCTGTTCTGCTAAAGCTGCCGGCAACACTTCTCGCGGAAACTGTTCGTCGAAGATGTACCAACGCGGTGGTCCAGTGTTACGGAACTGAAATCGATAAATCAATCCCTGGGTCAGCAGCAAAGCGACAACCAAACCGACGACTACTTTTCGCCACAGTTGTCTTGAGTCCAACAACCACAACACTGCAGGGACCGTGAATACCTGTAACAAGACAGGTACTGCGATCAGTCGGATTTGTGGTAACTCGGTGACAGTCAACGATGCAGGAATCGGAGCCACGATCAAAGCAAATAGCAAATATCTCCACCAAAGATCACTGCGCAAACGCCGGATCACCACGACCACACCCAGCAGCGCTAACAACAGCGTGGGAGCGAGAATGCTACCCATCGTGCCAACATGATCTCGGACGTTGTTTTCACCGGTAACGGCAATGGTCCAGGGATTGATGTTGGCCAAATAGTGCGTGATAAAGCCTTGCCCTATTTGAAGGTAAGAACTTTGTGGCGTGATGTAAGTCAGCAACCAAAATCGATTCATCAATCCAGAGTCGTGTCGCGAATTGTAAATAAATGCGGGTACGACGCTGGTCGCATAGATCAACCAAATTGCAAACATTCCGACGAACCGTTTGCGAGAAATAAAGAACAGCAGACCAAGCGCAAGTAGCGGCGCAAATAATCGACCTATCGAATAGGAGTACGTCAACAGCGACAGAAGTAATGCTAAAGAGATTACTTCCGGCACGCCCCAACGTTCTTTCGTCGAAGCACGATGCACCGCAATGAGAAAGAGGACCAGCAACGCTGGGTAGAGCGCGACTTCAAATACGAGTCGACTATTCTCGAATAACCATGGAGTCAGTGAAGCTGAGACTGCTACAAATGACGCTACAAAAGTCTGTCGTGACAGGCGAAAGGCAAGCCACCACAACAACAGGATTGCGATCACGCCGAGACTCGCACTTAGCAGGCGGGCAACAAGGATTCCTGGTCCAAAAATACGAAAGAAGATTGATAGTAGATAGATGTAGATTGGATTCTTGTATTCGCCAAAAGCGCGAAAGTACAGAGGCCACTTTGCCCCGTACTCATCCTGACCGCTTACTGAGATCGTATAAGCGTTGTAACAGATTGATGACTCGTCGATGTAGAAGCCAGGTGGATTTTGTGGAACCTGGTAAAAATAGGAGAGAACAAGAAGGACAACAACAAGGATTAGAACGTAATTCTGAATTCGGTTATGGTGGCCGATCAGCATCACGTGTCAGAAGCTACCAAAGCACAGTTCCACCGTCGATGTTGATCCCCTGACCATTAATGCCTCGACCTTCATCGCTGGCTAGCAGTAGGGCCAACGATGCCACTTCCTCAGCTGTTACCAATCGATTCTGTGGACTCATACGTTTTAGTGATTCGATTGCTTCTTCCGCGGAGCGCCCGGTTCGAGCAGTGATTCGATCGACGCCGCGCGAAACCATTTCCGTATCAACGTAACCCGGACAGATCGCATTCACGGTAACTCCGCTCGCGCCCACTTCCAACGCCAGCGAACGCGTGAGTCCCATTACGCCATGCTTCGAAGCGGAATAAGCGGTTATGTACGGCGCGCCAGTTTTGCCCGCAATGGAAGCAATGTTGATGATTCGTCCCCAACCTTTTTCCAACATCGCCGGCAAAGCTGCGCGAGTGCAGTAGAAAGTTCCTGACAGATTGATGGCGAGGTGCTTCTGCCAGAGCTCGTCGCTGGTGTTCACAAGAGTCGCGCTCTCTGCGACGCCGGCATTGTTAACGAGAATATTGATCTCCGCGCCAAGGGCTTGCTGCGCCTCTGCAAACATTTGCTCGACGTTTGGACGGTCTGAAACGTCGCAAGTGAGCGCAACAACTTTTGCCTGGAAATAGTCTTCTATTTCACCGGCGACCTGTTTCACTTGCTCAGCAGTTCTCGAAGCAATCGCAACGAGAGCACCCTCACGAGCAAATGAGAGCGCAATTGCGCGACCGATTCCTCGTCCGCCTCCGGTAATTAAAGCAATTTTGTTCTTAAGCATAGTTATGCCACGGTCAAGTTTATCGCAGAGCTGGAAGAATCAATGGCCGGTAAATCGTGGATCGCGTTTTTCCAAAAAAGCTCGCACACCCTCGTGACCATCGTCGGATTCAAAGCAGCGCAACTGCGCTTCTGTTTCGTGTCGCAGCATCGTTTCGAGATCATGTGCTTCACTTATGTAGACAGCGGTCTTCGCTGATGCGAGCGCAATGGGCGGCGCACTGCACAAACGTTCCGCCAGTTGCTGGGTCGCCGTTTCAAGTTCTTCCGGAGCCACGACTTGATTCACGATGCTCAAGCGAGCGGCCTCTTCAGCCTTTATTGTCTCACCGAGAAAAAATAGTTCACACGCTTTGTTTGGAGTAACCAGTCGAGGCAGGAAAAATGTGCCACCCCAATCGGGATTCAAACCCACTTTAATAAACGACTGAGTGAATGAGGCCGCAGTTGATGCTATTCGCAAGTCACAAGCAAGAGCCAGATTGCACCCAGCACCAGCCGCGACACCATTGACAGCTGCAATTACCGGCTTGGTCATTTGTCGAATGGCTAAAATCACGCGTCGACCAGCACCGAGGATCCGCGCAAATTCTTCTGAATTCCGCCGCTCCATCAGTTCGGCCATAAATTCGACATCACCGCCCGCACAGAACGCTCGGCCTGCACCCGTGATGATCACCACACGCACGTTACGGTCGCTGCCTGCGTGTTCGAGAGCATCGGCGAGGTCCCGACGCATATGACCAATGAATGCGTTCAGTTTTTCTGGACGGTTCAAAGTGATCGTCAAAATTCCGTTGGCTTCAGAGACGAGGATGTTTTCGTACATGATGTTTTCAAAAGTCAGATGTGCTCATCGACGCATATCGATCGCGACCTCCTTGGAGTGCGGTAACCTGTTACCGCTTTGTTAAAGTTAATCTCGACAATACCGACCTTACACTTCCTGTCGTAAGAGCCTCGTTTGGCTACCCGCCCTGTAACAAAGCGGTGAGAGCTCACCGCACTCCAAAGAGTTCGCGCAGCCAAAACTCACTCCAAGGAAGTCGCGATCGGCTTTCCCCACTAACGCAATATTTATTTTCCCTTGAATTCCGCTTTCCGTTTTCCAACGTATGCTTGCAATCCTTCTTTGGCATCTTCTGACTGGAATAGTTGTTGTTGAAGCTCACGTTCAAGCGCCAGAGCTGACTCAAATGAGATCTCCGCACCAGTTTGTACACTACGCTTAATTCGACCAACTGCTTGAGCTGCGGTATTGGGTAAGGTGAATTGTTGAGCGTACTCCATCACCTTGTCCATGAATTGCTCTGCCGTCTCGGCGTCAATGATCTGATTAATGATTCCCAACTCCAACGCACGTGCAAAATCGAATAACTGACCCGTCACCATCAACTCAATCGCTTTTGATTTGCCGACAAGACGCGTCAGTCGTTGCGTTCCACCGGTGCCTGGCAAAACGCCCAGTGAGACTTCCGGCAGACCAATCTTGCTCGCACCTTTTCGCGCCAGCCTGATGTCTGCGGCCATGGCGACTTCCAACCCGCCACCAACACAGTGACCATTAATCGCTGCAATTACGAGCTTTGGAGTTTGTTCTAAACGATTGAGGGTTTCGTTTGCGTGCAAACAAAAGTAGTACTTAAAAGAAGGTGTCACGGTCGCCAACATTTGTATATCAGCGCCGGCACAAAAGAATTTTTCACCGTCGCCCGTAATAACTAGCACCTGAACGGCATCGTCCATTCGTGCCTGAAGTACAGCACGATCGAGCTGCTGCATCATCTCGTAGCTATAAGTGTTTGGTGGTGGATCGCTGAGAGTTAGTACGGCGACACCGTTTTCGGCATGATAACGAACAAGCTCGCGCTCTTCTTTCGGACTAGACATTGGCTATACCTTCAACGACTAAACCTGTCGTTCGTAAATTGAAATGTGTTTTCCACTCTGTGAATCAAACGGAGTGCGTTGCCAACTGCCCCAACGTTCCCGCAACCGCAAGCCTGCGAGTTGGGCCATCAGGTCCAACTCAGCGGGCCACACGTAACGGATCTGTACTGGATACAAGCGCACATTGCCGTCCGTCAGCACGACTTTTTGACTCATCACTCTCTGATTCACCGCATCATGAGTGCCAACATCCAGCTCGACAACATCTTCAGTCACTTTCGTCGCCCAGTTTACTTGACCGCCATTGAACCGATTCAGATTAGGAACAAAGGCTTCGATCAAAAAACAGCCCTTGCGCGCTAGACGCGAAGCCACATTATAAAAGCAGCGCACCTGTTCTTCCTGGTAGCCCAGCGCAAAGAATGTGTTGAAGACAACATAGATGAGAGCAAACTCACCATCGACAGCAACGTCCGCAAAATTTCCCAATTGGACGTCGATGTTTTCCGAACCGGGTTTTGCTTTTAACCGGTCCACCATCGACTGAGCAGCGTCGATGCCATCGACAATCACGTTTCTTGACGCGAGCGGCAATGCGACTCGCCCCGTGCCTATTCCCAATTCCAAAGCTCGACCATCACCGGCGAGTTCTGCCAGCAGATCGATGGCCTGGGGATCGACATCGCTGTACCAGTCGTCATAAACGCCTGCTACGTGTTCGCCGTAAGTCTCGTCGGAATAAAAGTTCATGTGAAAGCCTCAGTCAGGCTGAGTATGACTTGAACCGTGGCGTCTCTTACACTCGCCAGACGCTCAGGTTCTCCTGATGAATCGCCAGCTTTGGTGTGCTTGCGCCGGCGCTTCCCGGAGCAAATCCTTCAAGGAAAAGCTGCGTCAAGTTTTGGGCCAGCTCGTCAACCTTTAGCTTACCGTCCGGATCGTACCAGTTGTAAATCCAGTTCATCATACCGAAAAGCGCGTAGGTTGCTACCGTTAGATTTACTCTTCGCTTGCTCTCACGAGAGTCACTCAGCTCTTTGAGGATCTTCGTCGCCAGTTTTGTGTAGTTGTCTTTTTTGCCGGAGACGTGAGCGTGCAGGTCGCCCTGAAGGGATTCAGCCTCGTGCGACAGTACTTTCATCTCAGCCATGTTGGCTGCAAAAAATGAGAGGTGATTTTCAATGAAGATCTGCAGTTTGTTAATCGGATCTGTTACATCATTAAGCCGTTCCTCAAGTCGCTCGAGGACGCGCCCAAAACAGTTGTCCTGAATCAGGAACAATAGTTCTTCTTTCGACTTGCAGTAATGATAAAGGCCAGCAAGGCTAACGTTAGTCTCGCGCGAGATGTCGCGCATTGAAGTTGAGTGATAACTCTTCTCAGCAAAGATACGAGCGGACGTGCGCAGGATAAACTCGAGCTTCCTATCGAATTTCGGATTTCGAATTTCAGCTTTCGAATTTTGTGATGACGACGCGCTCATAATAAAGAATCTTTCACAGCCTCACATACTCATACTCAAATGGTTTTCCTTTAATTCCTGCTGCCGGCGGTGCTATCCAGTTGGCAATCTTTCCTGGCTCTGTCACCGGATGCATCAAACTGCGGACGTACTCGCGATCTTCAATGGTCGGTAGCCACTCCGCTTTGTGTTGCTCAAATTCGTCCTTCGAAATCAAATTGCCGTGAATGTCGAAGGAGTGACCGGCGTACTCGCCGACGTGACGATGAAAACGTGGATTCGGAAGGTAAAGTCGCTCTGACATCCCCGCCTCGTGAAGCACTTTGTTCCAACGCGCCAAACCTTTTTCACAATCTTTCACATACTCGGTGCGCAACACTTCGTTCAGCGCATTTCTTAAAGGCACCTCGCGCGGCTTGAGTTGACCATCCTCGACGACCATCATCGTGAACTGATCATTAGCAGCTGAGTGATCTGTATATTGCTCTTTCTCCTTGTAGCGACCCTTCAATCCAGCAGCAAAGAAATCGGCTGAGTTTGAACTGATCTCCCCTCCAAAAAGATCGAGCGAATAACTGAACCAGAAGTTGATGTACTTCTGAATAATATCGAGCGGAATACCACCCAACTCCCGCACGTCGCCCTCTTTCATCAATTGCGCTGTTCGTCTGACAACTCGACCCAGACCCGTGTCACCGACAAACATGTGATGGGCTTCTTCAGTGAGCATGAATTGGCACGTACGGGCGAGTGGTTCGAATCCAGACTCGGCAAGCGCAGAAAGCTGATACTTCCCGTCGCGATCAGTAAACATCGTGAACGCGAAGAAGTTGAGCCAGTCGTCACATGGCTGATTGAATGCCTCGAGGATGCGCGGCTTGTCAGGATTGCCGCTCCGACGTTCCAGCAAAGCGTCGGCTTCGTCACGACCATCACGTCCGAAGTATCCGTGCAGCAGATAAACCATGGCCCATAGATGTCGACCTTCCTCTACATTTACCTGGAATAGATTTCTCAGGTCGTAAAGTGAAGGACATGTTTTACCGAGCTGTCGTTGTTGCTCGACTGATGCGGGTTCTGTGTCGCCTTGAGTGACGATGATCCTGCGCAACGCATTGCGAAATTCGCCGGGAACTTCCTGGTAAACGGGTTTCCCAAAGTTGTCTCCAAATCCGACTTTTGCGTCAGGTACTGGTGGCTCGAGAAAGATTCCCCAACGATATTCAGGCATCTTCACGTAGTCGAAGTGGGCCCAACCTTCTGAGCCAACGTCGACGGCGGTGCGCAGCCAGACTTCCTTTTCCTGAAAACCATCAGGTCCCATCTCGCGCCACCAGTCGAGGTAGTTTGGTAACCACTTTTCCAGCGCGCGCTGAAGTTTTTTATCGTTCGCTAAATTAACGTTGTTAGGTATTCGTTCGTAGAGGTCCATAATGTTATTGCTGATTGTAGATTGCTGCTTGATATTGTTGCTGATTTGATTGCTGCTGTTGGATTGCTCAACCGCCAAATCAGCGATCAGCAATCGACAGTCAGCAATGTCCTACGTTCTCTTGTAATCAAACTGCGCCTTTGTTGGCTTTCCGTAATTCGTTAACGCCCCATGTTCTCCAACCGCATTGGGTCGTTGAAAGATCCAGTTTTGCCACGCCGTCAAACGACCATAGATCTTGGTGTCCATCGTTTCCGGGCCCGCAAATCTCAGCGACGCTTCCATTCCGGTCAGGGCATCGGGAGATAACGAGGTGCGTTCTTCGATCGCTACTCGAATCTCATCTTCCCAATCGAGATCGTCAGGTGCGAATGTGATTAGTCCGATCTCCTCGGCCGCTTTTGTATCGAATGGTTCGGTCTGCCTCAGCACCTCTTCCACTTTTTCCGGCTCTGATAGAAAACGGGATTGGAGACGAGTCAGCCCATTACTCATCGGTAAGGCACCCGCATTCAATTCACTTGTGAGCAACCCTTCAACATTCTCATCGGGCGCATTCAGCATGTAACTGCGATCAGACGCGAGTAGCAATTCCAACAAGTTTCCGGCAAAGCAACTGCCGGGTTCTATAATCGAGAAGAAACTCTTCGCCGTTAAATCAAGTCGCCGAAGCACGCGCGCCATGTTGAGAATAATCTCGCGCACCAGCCAATGATCTCGATGAGCTACAAGATTTTCGTCGAGCGAAATCACGTTGCTGATCTCGCCTTGAGTTCGCACGCACACAAGTCCGATCTCGGGTTCATTAACACGGAGGTGAAGTAGTGCGTGATCCAACTCACGATAGGCCTGAAGTGGCCAAAATGAGTCTCCTTGCGACTCAATCTCTTCGACCGTTAATTGCGGCCGGCACTCTGGTCCACGGACGGTCAGATCTACGTAACGTTGATCGCGATGAAACTTTAGACTGACGTATTTGTATTCCATCGAGTCCGATGTGGTTTCCAATTCGATTGGATTGAGCTTGATGCCGCGTGGTGGAGTATCGCCATTGATCGCGCTCAAGTCCTGGGCGCGCTTGTTCACGGATTCCTGAAACTTGCTGGTCGGAAAAGTATCGTCAATAAGTTTCCACTCTTTGGCGCGCTTGCCTTTCAATCCCTCTGCCAGCGTGGAGAAAACGTCAGCGCGATCACGTCGAATCTTTCGCTTATCAACTAGACGAGTTAGACCACCGGTGCCTGGCAAGACACCCAGTAACGGCACCTCGGGCAGCGACACGGCAGAGTTTCCATCATCAACCAGGTAAATCTCGTCGCAAGCGATCGCGAGTTCATAGCCACCACCGGAAGCAGTACCGTTGAGGGCGGCGAGGTAGCGTCGACCAGAATGTTGCGAGTCGTCTTCCATTGAACAGCGAGTCTCATTTGTGAACTTACAGAAGTTAACTTTGAACGCGTGAGACGAAGTGCCGAGCATGTAGATGTTGGCGCCAGCACAAAAGATCCGGGGTTTCAGACTGGTAACGACGACGGCGCGAACTTCCGGGTGCTCGAAGCGAATACGTTGGATAGCGTCTGCGAGCTCAATATCCACGCCCAGGTCATAAGAATTAAGTTTTAGTTTGTAGCCCTCGTTAAGAGTTTCGTCCTCGGCGACGTCCATAGATAAGGTGGCGACGCGGCCGTCGATATTTAGCTTCCAGTGTTTGTAGCGGTCGGGTGACGTTTGAAAATTGATCATGCAGTCCTCAAGCCTTGCGTTCGAACGTTCGTTCGAATACTACTGAACGAGGCGCTGAGGCGTCAAATGCGACCTGGAGTGCGGGCGACTTGTCGCCGCTTTGTTTGGTCAATAAAAAGTTACTGTTGGTTGCGCAATGACAAAGCGGTAACAGGTTACCGCACTCCAAGGGGATCGTAGTTACTTGGGATTTGGATGAATTGTTCAGTACCATAAATTTCACCCAGCAAAACCAATGTTTGTTTCCCGCTTTCAATTGATAACCAGCGCGATGATCGGATTCATGGCTCTTACCGCGCCTGCTCAACAAACTAGTTACCCGAAGGAGATTCGGGGCTACAAAGTGGAGCGCGCGGCGGTCGAAATGAAGAAAATCGGAAAGGACGACAAGCCGTTTCAGTCAGACCCCGATACGCTTATTCGCTTCGGTGAGGCACGGCTGGTGAATGCCACTCCGTTTGTAATTAACATGGAAATCCCAATGGTCGTTGCTCCAGTAGCTCAAAAAGGGCACGTCGATTTTCTAGTTTTTGAGGACATGGTTGTAAACGGTACGCCAGTGGAAATCGAGGAATACAAGCATGAGTTTGACCTGCCGAATAAGCACGAACTGGAACTGAAACATCCATTGCGTTTTACGATAAATGTTCCCAACGCAATGTTGGCAGCTATTGGCGAATGGACTAACTCAAAGGAAAGATGGCCGGTGACTGGACGAGTCTACGTCTTCGGCCGGTATCAGAAGTTTCTCGTGACGTTCAAAAGGACAATCCCAGTCGAACTGGACCTCACTATGCGAAACCCACTGCACAAATAGTCTTCGAGACTCGCCAAACCTCCGATACGTTTTAGAGTTGCTTGCAAAAAGTTCTACAAACAAGATCGTCTGATGGTTGAAGGCGTCCCTTCTCATTCTCACCGCGGCTTCAGCCCGGTGACTGGATCCGCTGATTTGTTTAGAACCGTTTCAACGGTTTTCCGGAGTTGCGTCGTACCGAGAGGCGCGCGGTGTAAACCGTTGAAACGGTTTCAGTAAACGTCCCCAGATCTAACACCGGGCTAAAGCCACGGTGAGAATGAGAGTTCTGTTAGAGAGTCCGACTTCGGAATTCCGACGCATAGTAGGACGATCCGGTCTTGCTTGACAGTCCAGCCTGATGGCGCGTAGGGTTTCAAGCCTCCGAGCAGAGCCCGGTTTAACCCGAGGGGCTTGGGTTCTCCCGTTGTGGAGGCGAATCTGTTCTGGTGAATGGCGCGGTCTTCAAAACCGTTAGTGAGACCGTGAGAGCGGGCTCAGGTAGGTTCGATTCCTACACGCCTCCGCCAATTCGGAACGCTTGGTCGGCGACGACGCAGTAGTTTTGATCTTTGTATTTACATAATCGCTCGCAAAGCGAAACTCAAAAGGAATTCCTCACATGATTAGAGATTGGGTTGAGCTGAATATGACACCAGGCATCGGTCCTCGCGCCGCTGCCAAGTTGCTGGAACGGTTTGGATCGGCCGAAGCGGTTTATAGTGCGACACGAGCCGAGTTAGAGCAGTTGCGACTAGTTCCTGAGGCGGTTGATAGCATTATCGCTCGGGACTTGCAGCAGCGGGCCGAAGTTGAAATCGCGGCTGTTAGGAAACTCGGCGGCGACATCCTCTTGCTGGACGACGGGGTTTATCCTTCATCCCTACGTGAGATTTACGACCCGCCAATTGTTCTCTATGTAAAAGGCGCGTGGTCTGAATGTTTGGATCAACCGTGCGTTGGTGTCGTCGGATCGCGGAAGTGTTCTACTTACGGGCAGAACACAGCGCTAATGCTGTCACGTGATCTAGCGCAACGAGGTGTTACGGTCGTTTCGGGTTTCGCCCGCGGGATTGATGCTTCGGCACATCGAGGCGCTCTCGAATCGGGTGGACGAACGGTGGCAGTTCTCGGGACGGGAATCGACGAGGTTTATCCGAGAGATCATAAACGCCTGGCGATGGAGATACTTGATGCGGGAGGCGCCCTGGTTAGCCAGTTTCCTTTGGGCACTCCGCCGGTCTCGGAAAACTTTCCGTACCGTAACCGCATCATTAGCGGTCTGAGTCTCGGCGTACTAGTGGTGGAGGCATCGGAGAATTCGGGGTCTTTGATAACTGCGCGGTTGGCTATGGAACAGAATAGGGAAGTGTTTGCTGTCCCAGGAAACATTACTTCTCGAAATTCTTTCGGCACCAACTACTTAATCAAAGGTGCGGGTGCGAAGTTGGTGCAACAGTGGCAAGACATCGCTACTGAACTTCCACCGCAGATTGCGGCGAAGTTACTGCCACCGCCCTTTGGTGAACGAAAAGAAAAGTCGCTTCCTGACAAGCTGTCGTTTGTTCCTGAAGGACTTTCACGGACTGAAACGTCGGTCTTCAAGTTATTAAGTCCCGATAGTCCGGTTCATATTGATTTGCTAATTGACAAGAGTCGGCTTGGCATGTCGGACCTGACAGCGGCGTTGTTGTCGCTGGAAATGAGAGAGCTGATCCGCGCGTTACCGGGCCGGTGTTTTGTGAGGAAACTATAGTTGGTATTGATTTCCATTTGCCAAATGCCGATTTCATCACTGTCGGCGACTGAATTGGCACTTGGCAATCGGCAATTGGAAATTCAGGTATATGGCAAAGAATCTAGTAATCGTCGAATCGCCTGCTAAGGCGAAGACAATCAATAAATATTTAGGAAAAGACTATTTGGTTAAGGCCTCGATTGGCCATATCAAAGATCTCCCCTCTAAAGGACTCGGTGTCGACGTTGATCACAACTTTGAACCTACCTACGAACTAATTCCCGATTCGAAAAAGCGAAATAACAAGAAGATTGTTTCGGAATTAAAGAAAGCCGCGAAAGAAGCTGACGCAATTTTTCTAGCTGCTGACCCTGATCGCGAAGGTGAAGCGATCTGTCAGCACCTGGCAGAAGAGATCGTTCCTAAAAAGCCGGCTAAACCAGCGTTTCGCGTGATGTTCAACGAAATCACCAAGCGTGCAGTGAACGAGGCTTT
>Ga0068860_100004967_pt1 | contig 13557 bp, 20 predicted proteins | sample KBSSwiS32_FD_66597 | JGI IMG/M metagenome (GOLD analysis project Ga0068860, IMG submission 66597) | Switchgrass rhizosphere microbial communities from Kellogg Biological Station, Michigan, USA - KBS Switchgrass S3-2 | ecosystem: Host-associated > Plants > Roots > Rhizosphere > Soil ... | reverse complement strand
CGGCAATGTCGGCGTCGATTGGCTGCTCGGCCTGATTCCGTGGGTCGGCGCCATTCCTGATTTCTTCTTCCGGTCGAACACGCGCAATCTCAGGATCATCAAGCGCCACCTCGACAAGCACCACGCCGACACCGCGACCATCGAGGCGCAGGCGACCAAAGCTCAGTAACGGCGGGAGGGAATCCATTCTTGCTCGCCTTCGACCTCATCGCTGACAGGGCGACCGTAGCGATCGGTAGCTGGGCGATATACGAAGCGCTGCTGGACCAATCTGCAGGTCAAGGCGTCGAGCTCCGGCACTCCGCTAGAGCGGGTAACTGCGCAGCGCGTCACCCTTCCATTTACACCGACGGTGAAGACAAATCCGACCGTCCCACCGATCCCAGCTTCGCGCAGATGACGCGGAACGTCGCGGGGCGTGATTTCTCCCGCGATCTGCTCGAGATCGCTGCCGCCCTCGTCGCCGCCGTAGCCTTCACCGCCGACGCCACCGCCCGACCCTGAGCCAAGCGCCGGACCTGAGCCGGCTCCTCCGCCCGACGGCGCGACCGAGGGGCGGACGGCGAAGACGGGCGTAACCGAAGGCGGCGCGTGCGCCGGTTGTGGCCCCGGCGAGCCGCCTGGCGGTTTGGGTTCGGCCTTGGGCGCCGACGCTGTGTGGCCGTCGCTCCGGGCCCTGGCTGGCACTGGCGGCACGGGCGGCACCGGCAGGGGCTGCAGCGTCACCTCAATCAGCCGACTGACGATCTCGCCGGACCGGACAAAATCGACGCGGAAACCGCTGAGTAGTGCGAACGCAAGCGCCAGCTGAACCGCGGCGACCCCGGCTAGCGCGTAGGCGCGCTCCCGCGGTGACGTGGTTCGCTGGCGCTCAGCATATGCGGGCATGCGCGCCCGCTCAGACTTTTAGCGCCAATAGCAGCGGCGGTGCGCGGTCATCGACCGGTCGATCGCTCGGCCTGCCACGGCTCCGCCGACCGCTCCACCGATTGTGCCGAGGGCACCATGGCCGAGCACGCTGCGGCCGACCAGCGCTCCGCCGACGCCGCCAGCGACCAGCCCGGTCGTTCCCGCCGATCGGCGGCAATAACGATGCGCGTAATGCGTCCTGCCGTGATATTTGTGCGTGTGATACCGAGTGCTCGTATGCGCGTTGGCAGGAGCGCTCAGGGGCACGCCGGGCGAGGCAAGGAGCGCAGCCGCGGCAGCCATGATCGAAATGCGTTTCATCCTTCGGTTCCCCAATCAAATGTTTCGCTGTTCAAACGACATTGTGCACGTCCGGGTTCCGGGAGCAATTCGGTAACGGCGAAGCGAGGCTCGCCAAGGACGTGTCGCGCCCGTTAATTTCGGTCGGATGAATGCTGGATCGGAGCGCATTCCGTCCCTGAGAGAAACAGGGCCCTCATTCGTTGCAAAAACAGCTTTGCTAACCCAGGTTTTTTTGCTCTAAGCCCGCGCTGACCAAATCAGGAGCAAGTGATGTTCAAGTCTTTGGTCGTGCTGGCAGCGGTCGGCACGATGAGTGGCCCGGTGTTTGCCCAGGCAGCTCAAGATCAATCTCAGTCCCAGGCCCAAGGCCAGGCGCAGCAGCCGGCCAAGCCTCAGATGGTGAAGAAGCGCGTCTGCGAGCAGCTTGACGAGAATCCCTATTCGCGTCTCGGCAACCGCAAGATCTGCAGGACGATCGAGGTGCCAGTGACCCCGACGAACGGCCAGACCACGCAGGCTCCAGCCCAGTCCGACCAAAAGGGCAATTAAGAAGGCTTAGTCGCCGCTGATCCTCGGATCGATCCTCGCCGGATCGTCGATGATCGGCGTTCCGACGTCACCCTGCCCGACCGTCCGCCCAGCCATCTCGAGCATCCGCTCGAGCGGGACACGCGCGCGTGCCATGATTTCCGGCGACAGCTCGATCCTCGGCTGGAGATCGCGAAGCGCGACATAGAGCTTCTCGAGCGTGTTCAGCGCCATGTACGGGCACATGTTGCAGTTGCAGTTCCCGTCACCCCCCGGGACCCCGATGAACGTCTTGTGGGGCGCGGCCTTTTCCATCTGGTGAATGATGTGCGGCTCTGTCGCGACCAGGATCGTGTCGGCCGGCGAGCTCAGCGCGAAATCGAGGATCGACCTGGTCGAGCCGACGTGGTCGGCGTGGTCGATGATGTGCGGCGGGCATTCGGGATGCGCCGCGACCGGAGCGCCCGGATGCTCCGCCTTTAGCTTGAGCAGCTCGGTCTCACTGAACGCCTGGTGGACGATGCAGATTCCTGGCCACAGGAGCATGTCGCGGCCGGTCTTACGCGCCAGATAGCCGCCGAGATGCCGGTCGGGCCCGAAGATGATCTTCTGGTCCGCAGGAATCTGGTCGAGGATGACCTTGGCCGAAGAGCTTGTGACGATGATGTCGCTCAAGGCTTTCACCGCCGCCGAGCAGTTGATGTAGGTCAGCGCGATATGGTCCGGATGCGCCTCGCGGAACGCCTTGAACTGGTCGGGCGGGCATGAGTCTTCGAGGCTGCAGCCCGCGTCCATGTCGGGCAGGATCACCGTCTTCTCGGGCGACAGGATCTTCGCCGTTTCGGCCATGAAGCGGACGCCGCAGAAGGCGATCACCTCGGCGTCGGTCGCCGCTGCCTTTCGCGACAGGTCGAGGCTGTCGCCGACGAAATCGGCGAGGTCCTGAATCTCCGGCTTTTGATAATAATGCGCGAGGATCACCGCGTTGCGCTCGCGCTTAAGCCGTTCGATCTCGGCGAGCAGGTCGATCCCTTTGAGGTTGGTGGTCTGAGCGGTCATCTCTGCCCTTGAGCGGCCCTCTGCCGCTCTGCCTCCTTGATCGCCTCCTCATATGGGGTGGAAAGGTCCATATAGGAAGCTTCGCCGTTTCCCTCGGTCGGGAAGCGCGCGACGACCTTCGCGTCTTTGAACCCCGCGGCGACGAGCGGCATCGCGAAGCTGCGTTCGACCGCTTGCCGCGCCGCTTCGTGCGCGAGCCTCATCGGCACCTCGGCGGACGCCTGTTTGCGAAGGTCGCTGACCGCCGTCGCGCGGTTCGCCTGGTCGAGCGTTTCGTCCGCGTTCGTCAGCGCCGTGAGAACGCCGCCCTCGCCATATTCCTGGGCGGAGGTCAAATCGACGTCGGGACCGGCGATCTCCACCTCGGGCAAGCGGACCTGCAATGTGTGGCTGGACGCATCCCAGCTCACGTCCTTCGGCCGTAGCTTCGACAGGTCAAGCTCGTACCTGACATCTCCAGGTAGGATCAATGTGCGCTTCGCTGACAAACCAAATCGGCTTGTTGTCGATGTTGTAACCGACACGTAGCGCGCGACAAAGGCGATCAGGCGGTTCTGCGCTCGCATCGATTCGAGGCTCGCGCTCGCGATCGTCTCGGCTTTGGGCCCGCCGAAGATGCGGTCGGCGATGCCGGTCGCCGTTCCGAGAATGACGCCGAGCACCAGCGCAACGGCAATCGCCAGGATCGCGATCAGCTTGGTTTGACGGCTGTCCATCTCTCTTCCTGCCGTTCAACGAGCCCGCGCCGCTCGAGGTCCAGCAGATGCGCATAGACCGAGCCTCCGGCCGCTATGACCAGCCTCGGATCGAGGCCCGGATAAGCATTTGCGACAACGTCCGGAATGTCGCGCGGCTTTTCGCCGACCAGCCTCAGGATCTGCTTCTCGCGCTGCATCCGATGCCCCATGAGGTGGCGCACATATTGGTGCGGGTTGTCGATGGCGGGCCCGTGCGCGGGATAATAGACGCCCTCGTCACGCTGCCGAAGCTTGTCGAGGCTTGCCATGTATGCGGCCATGTCACCGTCGGGGGGCACAACGACTGTAGTCGACCAGCCCATCACATGATCGCCGGAAAAGAGCGCTCCCCGATAAGCGAAGCAGAGATGGTTCGACGTATGCCCCGGCGTTGCAACCGCGACGATCGCCTCGCCGTCGACGTCCAGCGATTCGCCGTCGCTCAGCACCCGATCCGCCGCATAATCCCCATCGAAGGCGGCGTCCGCGCGCGGGCCCACCGTTTCGAGCGCGAGCGGGGCGCAGCCGATCACCGGGGCCCCCGTCCGCTCGGCAAGCGGCCGCGCCGCCGGGCTGTGGTCGCGGTGGGTATGGGTGCACATGATCGCGACGACCTGACGTCCGCCGATCGCTTGCTTGAGCGCGTCGAGATGCTCGGCCAGATCCGGCCCGGGATCGATCACCGCGAGACGGTTCGTCCCGACCAGATAGGTCTGCGTGCCGTAATAAGTGAAGGCCGACGGATTGTGCGCAAGGACCCGCGCGATTCCGGGCTCCAGCTGGTCGAGCTTGGCGTAAGGCGCATCCACGGCGCCGCCCTGTGCCACGCGCGCTTCGGATTGCCTAGCAGCGCAACTCGTAAGGCCCCCGCGAATCCACGACCTGGTTCTTCGACCCGGCGGCGCGAACCACCTGAATCTCGACCCGGCTGCCGCTCACGCCCTGGCATACCTTTGCTGGCAGGCTGAATTGCTGCGACTGGCCACGCCGAAGCGTTGCAAGGTCGACCTCGGCGCGATTTTCGCCGCGGCGCAGGAACCGAAGGCTCGTCCCCGCGGCGATGTCTTCATCTGCGCGCACGGTCACCATCATGCCGCGCTCTAACATGTCGCACGGACCCTCTCCTGCGACCGATTCGGTCGACAGGCAGCGGAACGTGAGCTTTGGCGCCGGCAGCGGCGGCGGAGCGGCCGCGGCGGCAACAGTCGCGGCGCTCACCGCCGGCAATGGCGCGGGGATCGGCGGCAGTGACGAATATTCGGCGCGGCCGGTGTCGACCTGCGGCTTGGGAGCGAGCGGCGCAGCGAAACTCTGGCCGATCAATGGCGCCGGCTGCGATTGCGGCTGCGGCTTTGTTGCCGTGGCGCCCTGCAGCTTTGCAATTTCGAACTTCAGGCCGGTGATGATCTGGTCCTTGATCGACGGCGACATCCGGGCGTCCGAAGAAACCTTGTTGAGCGCGTCGCGAAGCGTATTTTCCCAATCGGCCTGGGTTTGCCCAACCTTGCCGCAGATCTTGACCTTCGTCTCCCTCGGCACGCCCTTGGCGATGACGGTCACGGGGATTTCGGCCATCCGTGCGTTGCAGTTGGCCATCGTCGCGGCATCGGTGCCGCGGGCGGACGGCGAAGGCGTCTCAGCCGCCTGGGCGGCTAGCAACAACGCGAACGGCAGGATCATTCAGGAATGCCTCCCCATGGCTCGATCCTAGGATTTTGCATTGCGAAGGTGAACCCGGGCTGAGCCTCAGGCGCGGACCCAGGGCACCCTGACGGTGGAAGCGGCCGCAACACTCTCGGAGCGGCGGGCGAAAGCAGCCGGATAAACCTCGCCGAACAATGCCTCCATGCTGCGTTCCCAGCTGAATTGAAGCGCATGGGCGCGCGCCTGCTCTGACAAGAGCCGGCGGTCGGCTCGCCAGATGTCGATGATGTTCCGCGCCATCGCATTGGCATCGCCCACGGGGCCCAATCGCCCGACGGAATCGGTCACCCGGTCGATCATAGCTCCCGCCGCGACACCCACCACCGGCAAGCCGGATGCCTGGGCTTCGACGATCGATATGCCGAACGTCTCGTCTGCCATCGCCGATACGTAGATGTCGGCGCTCGCCAGCCAGCGCGCGAGCTCCGTCCGGCTCCGCACGTATCCAGGCATGATGATACGCCTGTCGCCGAGCGCAGCGATCTCCTCCTTCAGCGGTCCCTCGCCGAGCAGAGCCAGCTGCGCGCCGAGGCTTTCCGGCAATTTGCGGAATGCGTCGACGACGACGTCGGGCTTCTTTTCGCCGTCGAGGCGGCCGACATAGATCAGCAGCGGCTGGTCGTCGGCCAGCCCCAGCCGATGCCGCAGCGCCGGGCTGCGCTTGGCTGGAGCAAACTCACCGACCTCGACCCCCAGGGGAACGACGTCGACGCGGCCGACTCCCTTGGTGCGAAGCTTCGCGGCCCCGCCGTTTTCGCTGAGGGCAAAGACGGAATCGAAGCGGCGGTAGAGTGACCCGCAATAGGAATAGCAAATTCGCCTGCACAGACCGGCGAGTGCCTTTCCGATCACGTTCGAGAACGGCCGCTCGACATAGACCGTCGGGAAATCGGTCATGTAGGCGGCGACGAGCGCCGTGTCGGGATGGCGCCTGCGGTGGCCGATCGCCGCCCACGGCAGATTATATGCGTCTTGGCACTCGATCAGCTCGGGCTGGAAGCGTTCGAGCGCATTACGGACGGCCCCGCTGCGCAGCATCAGCCGGTAATTGGGGCTCCCGGGAACGCGGGGAGAGGCAATCTTGACGGTGATCGCCCGTTCCTCCTCGACAATCTCGTCGCGGGGGCCCGGAATGATCATCAAATGGCTGTGCGGTGTCGACTGGAGGATGTGCCGCCGCTTGTGCAGCAAATAGGTTCGAACCCCGCCGCCGACCTCCGACCAGCTCTGGGTCAGATCGCAAAAGAGTTTCGGCCCGCCGAATCGGCGCAGGTCGGGATCGTCTCGGCTCATGATCGCATCCAACCCCAGAAAAAGGGCAAAGTGCCATCAGCCGCAGCCGGGGCGCATTTGTGTCGGGAATTTTTACGCATCACATGCACGCCTCGTTCCCCACTTACAGAAAAACCGCAAAAATCTGCCGTTTCTTCGAATTGGCACGCGCATTGCTACATTTATCGCGTCCACTTGGTTCCACGCCAAACCAAAGGGGCGGCTCTAAGCGGTTCTCTGGTCCCGCGAACAGCCGCCCCTTTCTTATTCAGCCGCCGCGAGAAGCTCCTGGAGCTCGCCGCTCTCGAACATCTCCATCATGATGTCCGATCCGCCGACGAACTCGCCGCGGACGTAAAGCTGCGGAACGGTCGGCCAGTCGCTATATTCCTTGATGCCCTGCCGGATCTCAGGGTCCTGTAGAACGTCGACCGTCTCATACTTGGACCCGAGCCGGTCGAGGATTGCGATCGCGCGGCTCGAAAAGCCGCACTGCGGAAACAGCGCCGTCCCTTTCATGAAGAGCACAACGTCGTTGGCGTTGACGATCTCGGCGATTCGGGATTGCGGGTCGCTCACTGGGTCTTCTCCGGTTGGGGCACCGCGGTTTCGAGCTGCAGTGCGTGAAGCTCACCCCCTACACGCCCCCCGAGCGCGGCATAGACCGCTTGATGTTGCTTGATTCGGCTCATGCCGGCGAAACTCTCGCTCACCACCCGCGCTGCATAATGATCGCCGTCTCCGGCGAGGTCGCGGACGGTCACCTCCGCGTCGGGAATGGCCGCTTTGATCAGCCGCTCGATGTCGGACGCAGCCATCGGCATCAGATGTTCGTGCTCTCGATGATCTGGCGCCGCGCCTCGATTTCCTTGTTGCGCAGCGCTTCCTGGACGCTGGCCTCGTCGCAATCGATACCGGCCGCCGTGAGATCGCCGAGAACCTTGCGGACCACGTCGTGGTCGCCGGCTTCCTCGAAATCCGACCGGACGACGTCCTTGGCGTAGGAATCCGCCTCGACCTCGCTGAGCCCCATCTGCCGTGCCGCCCAATGGCCGAGCAGCCGGTTACGGCGCGCGGTGATGCGGAATTTCATTTCCTCGTCGTGCGCGAACTTGGTCTCGAACGCGCGCTCGCGGTCGTCGAAAGTGGTCATGCGTTCCCCATGGTTATTCGCCCGGCGAGATAGGAGCGGCGAGGTGATCAGTCCAGCGTCACCACCAGTTTCCCGATCGCCTTGCGGTCGCGCAGCGCGGCGATGGCCTCGCCACCGCGCTCCAGCGGATAGGTCGCACTGATCTTCGGCGCGATCTTTCCCTCCGCCCACCAACGGAAGAGTTGCTCGACGTGGGCCGCGTTGCGCTTCGGCTCGCGCGCAACGAACGCACCCCAGAATACCCCGCACACGTCGCAGCTCTTGAGCAGGGTGAGGTTGAGCGGGAGCTTAGGGATTCCGGCCGGGAAGCCAACGACCAGGAAGCGTCCTTGCCAGCCGATCGCCCGAAGCGCCGCCTCGGCATAATCGCCGCCGACCGGATCGAGGATCACGTCGGCGCCGTCCGGCCCCACTGCATCCTTGAACAGTTGCGACAGGGCGCGCACCTCCAGCTCCCCCATCGGATAGACAATTGCCGCGTCGGCGCCCGCTTCGCGCGCTGCCTGCGCCTTCTCCTCCGACGACACCGCCGCGATCACTCGCGCTCCGATCGCCTTGCCGATCTCGACCGCGGCAATCCCCACTCCGCCCGCAGCGCCGAGGACAAGCAACGTCTGGCCCGCTTCGAGCCGCCCGCGATCGACGAGGGCATGGATCGCGGTCGCATAGGTCAAAAGCAGCGCCGAGCCTTCCTCGAACGACCGCTCGGGCGGCAGCGGAATGGCTCGGGCGGCCGGGATGAGGACCTTCTCGGCCAGTCCGCCGAATCCCGTCGCCGCAATGATCCGGTCGCCGGCGCTCCAGCCGCTGACACCGTCGCCCGCGGCCTCGACTTCACCCGCGATCTCGCTTCCGGGCGCGAACGGCCGCGGAGGTTTCAGCTGATATTTGTCTTCGATGATCAGGACGTCGGGATAGTTGATCGCACAGGCGCGCACCCGAACCAGCAATTCACCGGGGCCGGGCGCCGGCTCGGGCAGATCGTCCAGCCGCAGCGTCTCGGGCCCGCCAGGCGCATAAGAGAGTAGCGCCTTCATGTCGCCTGCTTAAGCCGTCTCAGGCCCGCGGCCCAGCTCGACGCTCGGCGCGCCCCGGCGAAGCGCGGCTCGAATTTCCCGAGGAACTCGCGCGGCTGCTGCTGAAGGCCGACGAGCCACACTTCCGTTCCGGAGTGTTTTGCCTGGCGCGTGAAAGTCGCGAGCGCGTTGGCTCCCGTCGCATCGACATAGGGCACCCGCTCCATCCGGAGGATGATAGCCTTCGGCCGTTGTCCCGAACGACGGAACGCTTCGAGCATCTCGCTGGCGACCCCGAAGAAGAGCGGCCCGGTGAAGCGAAAAACCTCGACTCCTTCAGGCAGGTGATCGCGGAGCTTCGGATCTTCGGCGACATCGATCGGGACAAGGCCCGCAGTCTCGCTCATTCGCATCATGAAGAGCAACGCGGCCAGCGTCACACCCACGCCGATCGCAACCGCCAGATCGACGAATACCGTGAGCAGGAAGGTGAGCACGAGCACGCCCCGCTCACCGGCGTCGGTCCGCACCAGCGCGACGAACCGGTCATATTCGCTCATTCCCCAGGCGACCATCAGCAGCACCGCGGCCAGCGCGGCCATCGGGACCAGCGCGAGCAATTTGCCTGCGACGAGCACAAACATCAGCAGGAACAAGGCGTGGAAAACCCCGGCCATCGGCGACTTGGCCCCGGCGCGGATGTTAGTCGCCGTGCGCGCGATCGCGCCGGTCGCCGGAAGGCCGCCAAACGCCGAGAATATATTGGCGACCCCCATGCCGACCAATTCCTGACCGGAGCGGTGCCGGCGGCCGGTCATGCCGTCCGCGACGGTCGCGGACAGCAGCGCCTCGATGCCGGCGAGGAAGGCGATGACGAAAGCACTGGGCAGCACTTCGCGGGTGAGCCCAAGCGAGATGTGCGGCAGGTGCGGCATGGGCAAACCACCGGGCATTGCAGGAAATCGGTCGCCGACCGTGTCAACAGGTAGATCGAACAAGGCGGCCGCTGCCGCTGCTCCCACGATGGCGATTAGATAGGCGGGGAAGCGGGGAACAAAACGGCGAAGTAGAATGATCAACGCGAGCGTCGCCGAACCGAGGCCGACCGCAGCGGCGTTGAACGTCCCCAGCGCGCGCAAATACACGCCCCATTTGTCGACAAAGTCGATCGGAACGGGGCCAGTGCGAAGGCCGAGAAAATCGCCGACCTGGCTAGAAGCGATGATCACCGCGATCCCGGCGGTGAAGCCGGTGACCACCGGCATCGGCACGTAGCGCATCAGCCGGCCGACGCCGGCATAGCCCGCGAAGATCAAGATCACGCCAGCCATCAAAGTCGCGAGCAGAAGACCGTTAAAGCCGTGCAGGGCAATCACGCCGGCAACGATCACGACAAATGCGCCGGTCGGCCCTCCGATCTGGACGCGCGAGCCACCCAGTGCGGAAATCAGAAAACCGGCGACGACCGCGGTCACCAATCCTTCGCGCGGCGAAGCTCCGCTGGCTATGCCGAGCGCCATGGCAAGCGGCAGCGCGACGACCGCGACAGTGAGGCCCGCAATCAGGTCAGCTCGAAGCTCGGCGCGGCCGTAACCCTCGCGCAAGACAGTCAGCAACTTGGGCGTGAACGCCTCGCCCAGGGCAAACCGCGATGCGCTCATCCGCCGAAGTGCCGGATGTAATGGCTCACATGCTCGTAGAGCAGCAGAAGCACGGCAAGGAGAGACGCGCCGAGCGCGACTTCCTGGGCCTGCCGCCAGTTCATTCGGCGTAGCGCGCCGTGGTCTTGGCGCGCACTTCTTCAGCCGTGACTCCAGGCGCCAGCTCGATGAGCTTGAACGGGCTGTCGTGATCCTGCCGCTGGAAGACGGCGAGGTCGGTGATGATCATGTCGACCACGTTCTTGCCGGTGAGCGGGAGCGTGCATTCGGGGATGAACTTGGAATCGCCGTTCTTGGACACATGCTCCATCACGACGATGATCTTCTTGACCCCGGCGACGAGGTCCATCGCTCCGCCCATGCCCTTGATCATCTTGCCCGGCACCATCCAGTTGGCAAGGTCGCCGTCCTGGCTGACCTCCATCCCGCCGAGCACGGCAAGATCGATATGGCCGCCACGGATCATTGCGAAGCTCTGCGCACTGTCGAAATAGCTCGACTGCGGAAGTTCGCTGATCGTCTGTTTGCCGGCGTTGATGAGGTCAGGGTCGACCTCGTCCTCATAAGGGAACGGCCCGATGCCGAGCATTCCATTCTCGCTCTGCAAGGTCACGGTCATGCCTTCGGGCACGTGGTTGGCGACGAGCGTCGGAATCCCGATCCCGAGATTGACGTAATAGCCGTCGTTGAGCTCCTTCGCCGCGCGCTGCGCCATCTGGTCGCGGGTCCAGCCTTTGGTGATCGCTTCGGTCGCCATCAGTGAATCCTCTCGCCGGGATCGATGGTGTTCAGTTCGGTAGTGTGCTTCTCGCGCTCGTCGTCGACACCGCGCCAGATGCTCACTGCCGCCTGCGCTTCGGTGATGCCTAGAGCCTGAGCATAGGCGCGCGCAGCGTGGCGAACGGTATCCGTGATCATCATTCCGAACATGCCCGCGTCCGGCATCTTGTACGCGTTGATGAAGAAGTGCCCGGGACCTTGGTCTTGAACCCATAGGCGCGCGATCTCAACAGAGTTCGACAGGAGCTCTTCCCGATCTGTAAGATCGATGGCTCCTCCCATGATTCCGACGTGGCGCTCCGCCATCACGCGGCCTCCCTTTCGCGTACCGTCTTGAACTCGATCTTCTTGTCGTAGGGCGCGCCGAGGATCAGCCGCTTCACGTAGATCGACGGCAAATGGATGCAGTCGGGATCGAGCGACCCCACCGGCACGATCTCCTCGACCTCGGCGACGCAGACCTTGCCGCAGGTCGCCGCCGGAAGGTTGAAGTTGCGCGCGGTCTTGCGGAACATGAGGTTGCCGCTCTCGTCCGCCTTCCAACCCTTCACGATCGACAAGTCGGCGCGAATGCCGCGCTCGAGGATATATTCCTCGCCGTCGAAATTCTTGACCTCTTTCCCTTCCGCCACCTGAGTCCCGAAACCCGTCTTCGTATAGAATCCGGGAATCCCCGCGCCGCCCGCACGCATGCGCTCGGCGAGCGTGCCCTGCGGGCAGAATTCGACCTCGAGCTCATGCGCCAGGAATTGCCGCTCGAACTCCTTGTTCTCACCCACGTAGGACGAGATCATTTTCTTGACCTGGCGGGTCCGGAGCAGCTTGCCGAGACCCTCATTGTCGATGCCGGCATTGTTCGATGCGATGGTGAGGTCCTTGACGCCCGCGGTCTGAATCGCGTCGATCAGCCGCTCGGGGATTCCGCACAGGCCGAACCCACCCGCGGCGATCGTCATGCCGTCGAACAGCAACCCGTCGAGGGCGGCGCGCGCGTTGGGATAGATTTTCTGCATGCCGCGCCTCTGCAACCGCGCCGAACGGCGGTCAAGAACGGGAGGGGCGCAGCCCCGCCGCTTTGATCCCGGCTTCGGCGCATTCCGCGTCGTCCGGCGGCGCCTCGCCCGATACCCCGACGGCGCCGATGCGGACCTTGCCGTCGGCGCTGAACACCGGAACGCCGCCCGGCACCGTCACAACGTGCGGAGCATAAGCGAAGCCCGGCGTTCTCTTGGCGGCCTCGACCATTTGCGCCGTCGAAAAGCCCCACGCGGCAGCGGCTTCGGCCTTGGCCAGAGCAAAATCGAAAATCCCGCTGCCGTTGCCGTCCATGCGAAGGGCCGCGACGACGTGACCGCCCGTGTCGACCACGACGATTGCCTCGCTCTGCTTCTTGGCACTGGCATGTGTGACGCAGCCGTGGACGATCGCCTCCGCGGCGCGGGCGTCGAGCATCTGCGATGTCTGAGCCTGCACCGGCACCGTGAGCGCGGCCAGCGAGAGGCCAAGAAGCCGCGCCCGCACGTCAATGGTCCTTGGCGGGGCGGTAGGTGAAATCGAATGACGGCGCCCAGGTCTTGCCGTCGTCGGTCGACTGCTCGCCCAGCTGCCGCACCGATCCGTCGCCGTTCTTGCTATAGCTCATGCGCACCAGCGGGCCGCCCCACTTGCCGGTAATCACCATCGCCGAGCCGTTCCACCCGCCGGTGAAGAACGCCCGCGTGCCGCTCGAATCGATCCAGAATTGCTCCCAGCGTTTCTCGTCCGGCACGTAGATGCTGAGGGATCCGCCGCCCGGCTTGTTCAGCGGCATCCAGTTCTCGCGGATCCCGCAGCCGTAGACCGGCTCGATCAAGCTGTGGGCGACGAGCGTGTCTTTTCCGGTCGGATAAACGTCCCAGCGCCCGACCCAGAAATCGAACTGATGATAGCTCGCGTCAACACAGGGCGTTGCGGGAGGGGCGGCGGCCGCACCTGAAGGTTGCTGTGCAATGGCCGGAGCAGCAAGAAGTGCGGAAGCAATCAGAAGAAGGCGTCGCATAAGCCCTCCAATCCGCTCCAGATTGCCTCCTCGTCGATGCTCTGCGCAACAACCGTTCGACGAACTAGCCCTTTAGCTTCGCCAGGACGCCCTGCAGCTGCATGGCGTTGGACATGTCGCCCTCGACCTTCAGCTTGCCCATCATGAACGCCGTCATTCCATCGAGCTGGCCCGCGGCGAGCTGCTGCCAGTCGTCCCAGCCGACCTTGATCGTCGTGTCGGCCGGTCCGTCCTCTTCGCTGACCTGCTGAGCCGCGCCATCAAGCATGATCACGCTCTCCGCGCCGCCGAAGTCGATCTTGACCCGGCGGCCGGCTATCCACGCCTGTCCCTCCTGCATCCGCTGCACGAGCTCCTGCTTGGTCATCGCCTGCTTTCTCCTTTGTCAGTAGCGACT
>Ga0068860_100004965_pt1 | contig 13559 bp, 10 predicted proteins | sample KBSSwiS32_FD_66597 | JGI IMG/M metagenome (GOLD analysis project Ga0068860, IMG submission 66597) | Switchgrass rhizosphere microbial communities from Kellogg Biological Station, Michigan, USA - KBS Switchgrass S3-2 | ecosystem: Host-associated > Plants > Roots > Rhizosphere > Soil ... | reverse complement strand
GTTGTTGTTCCTTCATCAATGCTGTACCTGGATAAAATTTTTTATCCGGTTAATAATCTATCAACAATCCCTGCAACTTCTTCAGCACATCCAAATGATAAAGTAAACCCGCTTCCACCATGACCATAATTGTGAATAATGTTTGTTCCTTTTTCATGCTCTACTCTAACTTCGGGTCGGTAAGGTCGCAAGCCTGACCAACTGCCAATTACCCGCTGTAGCTTTAATTCAGGGAAAACTTCATAAGCATTGTTGAGTAATCTTTCGATAACCAAAGGGTCCGTAGTTTCTGTTTCTATCCTTTCTTCATAAGTGCCTCCAACAATAATTGCATCTTTTCGGGGAACGATATACAATAGCTTTTCATTATCAAGATAAATTGGAAGATCTTTTTTTGGCGCTAATAAACCAACTTGCCCCTTTACAGGAATTATACTTTTGTCGTTGCATAAATTTCCTGAACCTAAGGCGGAGCAATTTATTACAATGTCATTATCTAATGTGAGCTCATTAAAATATTTTATTTCTTTTTTGATGAATTCAACCCCGCTGTCTTGTAAGCGCATTTGCAAATAAGGAAGAAAAATTTGGGTTTCTATCAAAGGCACTTTTATGTCGTAGCCTTTTGCAATGTTGGATGATAGTTCATTTGAATGCATAATGCGGCAGGAATCTTTTGGCATAAAATCCATCCATACTTGCTCTTCCTCTTTAACTCCTTTTCTTAAAACTTTTATAAGTTGCTGTATGCTTATGCCGGTATCTTTTTGCTCTGCTAACTTTTTATAATGATCATAACTCGCCTGGCACCAGCCAATACCTCTTTTGTCATTTCTTATATGATATGGAAACCAAAATGCCGCTGCACGATCAGAAGTTATGTTAGGTGAGAAGGCTTTTGCATAAACAGTAATGCGATGTTTTTTTTGCACCAGGAGAAGTGCAGTTGACATACCGCTAATGCCGGCCCCGATAATTGCTATTTTACCCATAAAGATTGAAAGGAATAAAAGTATCAATTTTAATTAGACGCTTAAATATATAAATCCCCTCCAAGTGCTATATTTATTGCGGCTAAAGTTTATACATCATGAAAAAAATTAGTTGTTGCACACTTGCTTTTTGTTTTATGTGCCTGTCTTTTCCAATACACTTATTAGCCCAGAATTCGGTGAAACAAATACAGCTTAGTGATTTTGATCTGCAATCTTCGGCCGTTATAACAGATGATGGCGCATCGTTATCAACCGCACAATACCAATCAAAAAATTATTGGTATCCTGTAAAGGTGCCATCTACGGTCCTCACTGGGTTGGTAGCAAATAAAGTTTATCCTGACCCTTACATTGGAATGAATAATATGCTTATACCTGATGCATCTGATTCTTTCAATCATAAATATAACCTTGAGCAATATAGTCACTTGCCTAATGAACCCAATCCATGGAAAAAACCTTATTGGTACCGGACAACATTTCAAGTGCCGGCAGCAGACAAAGGAAAACATTTTCAACTTATTTTTAAAGGCATCAACTACCGGGCAGATGTATGGCTCAATGGAAACCAGGTTCAGGATTCTTCACAAATGGCTGGAATGTTTGCAGAGTATTTTCTTGATGTAAGCAATACCATTAAAGCCGGAGAAGCGAATGTGCTCGCAGTAAAAATATATCCTTTGGATTATCCAGGCCTTCCTGCAACTCCGCAATTAAAGGCCCTTGGAGATTTTTACGATAATGGAGGCCCAACAGGCGATATCGGTAAAAATGTAACCATGCTTTGCTCCGTTGGCTGGGATTGGATTCCTGAAGTACACGACCGTAATATCGGTATCTGGCAACCTGTTTATCTGCGCACTTCCGGCCAGGTAACAATAAAACAACCACGTATTATTACTGATCTTCCCAATTTGCCTGATACAAGCGCAGCGAAACTTTCGTTGCGATTATCACTCATAAATAACAGCAATACAACAATAAACGGCAAGCTAAAAATAATTATCACTCCTGAAACATTTAAGGGTACTTCGCTCATGGTTGATGCAAACATTACTGTTGCAGCTAATGGTTCAAAAGAAGTAAATCTTACTGCTGATAAAATCAAACAATTTCTTATTAGCAAACCGCATTTATGGTGGCCTAACAATTATGGTAACCCCGATTTATACCGCATTCGCTTGCAGTATATAAATGGCTCGGAAATTTCTGACGATGTTTCTTTTCTTTTTGGTATTCGCACAGTAAGCTCACAAACTACCACAGTAGATAACTGGCTGCGTCGCGATTTTTATGTAAATGGGAAACGGGTGCATCTTGTTGGCGGAGCATGGGTACCTGATATGATGCTTAACCGGGATTCTTTGCGTTATGATAATGAATTGCATTTATGCCGGAATGCAAATGTAAATCTCGTTCGCATCTGGGGTGGTGGCATCGGCGAAACGGATGATTTTTATGAATCCGCTGATCGCTATGGAATGATGGTATGGCAGGACTTTTGGGTTACAGGAGATACTCATGGAGAATTTAAGGGCTCAAAGGATTATCCATTGCAGGGAGACATTTTTGTACGGAATATTGTAAGCACCATCCTGCGAATACGTAACCATCCAAGCCTTCTTGTATGGACAGGAGGGAACGAAGGCCATGCCCGGAAGGAATTGTATGATGCCATGCGTGATAATGTTGCAACACTTGATGGCACACGTCCTTTTATACCAAGCTCTTCAGGCTTTGCAAAGCAACCGGCAGGATGGAGAGGTTCCTGGCCCGATGATAAGCCGGCGGCTGTGTACAGCAGTGGCCCATATTCATGGCAGGATGCGGCACAATATTATAAGCTTGTAAATCGTGGCCGCGACTGGTTGTTTAAAGATGAAACCGGCATCCCTTCCCAACCGCCTTACGCCTCGCTTCCAAAAATTATTTCTAATCTCATTCCTGATAGTTCGTTGCCTTATCCGCTCAACAATACATGGGGTTATCACGATGCATGCACGGGCAATGGCCACTATGAAGTATATTATAAAGCAATGGCTGATCGTTACGGCACACCAACCAGTATGAAAGATTTTTCTGATAAAATGCAATTGATAAATGCTGATGGATACCGCGGTATTTTTGAAGCAACGGCCCACAAACTAAATGAAACGGGAGGTGTAATGCTATGGAAATTGAATGCAGCATTTCCCAGTGTTATGTGGCAGGTGTACGACTGGTATCTTGAACCCAATGCCGGATATTATTTTATGCAACGGGCATGTGAACCTGTGCACATTCAATTGAACCTTGATGATTCTATTATAGCTGTTGTTAACCGTACCTATCAGCGGCAACCAAACCTTATTGTAAATGCAGATGTGCTGGATATAAATGGCAAAGTATTATTTCATCAAACGGGAAAAATAAGTTTAGATACCACTGACGTAAAAGAAGCGCTGCCGCTTTCATCTGCAATTTCAAAAGCGGAAGGTGTAGTATTTATTGTTTTGCATTTAAGCGATGCAAAAGGCAACACTATATCCCGAAATGTATATTGGATGCAGCCTAAACATGATTATACATCCTTATTGCAAATGAAGTCTGCAAACGTGAAGACAAAATTGATCAGTGTGGCAAAGGAAAAGACAAATTACAAATACACCCTGCGGTTCACTAATACTTCTGAACAATTGGCTTTTTTCATAAACCCGCAATTGGTTTTGAACGATGAAGAAATAATGCCTTGCTTCTGGGCACAAAATTATTTTTCATTGACTGCTCACGAAAGTATAACAGTTACTGTAAATTGCCCTATTGGAAAACTTAATGGGAAGCATCCTCAACTTATAACACAAGGATGGAATGTTGAAAAACAGCAAATGACGTTGCACGAAAATTTCGGGAACGAAAATTTCAAGTAATGCAGATAGAGCTATGTTTCAAAGCGTCGGTAACATCGAAACTTTTATGGGCGTGCTGGCAGTATAATTAATTGAGAAGAAGAAGGCGGAAGTCATTTAAAATGTATCCTTCTTTACTAGCAGTTTAATATTCATCTTCATTAAAAAAGAAATCTTCCTGGCTGGGATAATCAGGCCATATATCTTCGAGGCCTTCATAAATTTCGCCACCTTCGTCTTCAAGTTCCTGCAGATTTTCCACAACTTCAATGGGAGCGCCGCTACGAATAGAATAATCTATCAATTCATCTTTGGTGGCTGGCCAGGGAGCATCTTCAAGGTGAGAAGCTAATTCTAATGTCCAAAACATATTGGGGTATCCTTTTTTATTTTTTTCTTATGATTAAGTAAAATCCTCCGAGATAATTTTCGCAAATGTAAAAGTTAAATTCATAAAACCAAAAGTTGTTTTTCAACTGCTCATTTACTTAATGTTGCATTTGTAAAAGCAATTGATTCTGGTAACGATTTTTTTTTCTTTAGATTGTACACTTGTATTAAAATTTTACATTTAGGCTATGTTGATTGCAAAAGGTATTATAAAAAATTATGGCATCCTCCAGGTACTAAAAGGCGTTGACATTACTATTGACAAGGGAGAAATAGTTTGCATCGTTGGCTCATCCGGAGCCGGTAAAAGCACGCTTCTACACATTTTGGGCACTTTAGATATCGCAGACAAAGGCCATATTTTTATGGATAACGAAGCTATTGAAAAATTAAAAGGCAAAAAGTTAGCTGCATTCAGAAACAAGCACATAGGTTTTGTGTTCCAGTTTCATCACCTTTTACCAGAGTTTTCCGCCCTTGAAAATGTTTGTATCCCGGGATGGATTGCGGGTAGAAAGAAAAAGGACGTCATGGAAAAAGCGCTGTCCCTACTGCAAATTTTGGGCCTGAAAGACAGAGCAGAACACAAGCCCCATGCATTATCAGGAGGTGAGCAGCAAAGAGTTGCCGTGGCAAGAGCATTGATCAATAACCCCTCTATAGTTATGGCTGATGAACCAACCGGCAATTTAGATAGCGCTAATGCAAAAGAATTGCACAACCTTTTTATCGATCTCCGCAATAAGTTTCAACAGACTTTTTTAATTGTAACACACAATGAGGAGATGGCGAAAATGAGCGACCGGATCTTACATATGAAAGATGGCATGATAGTTCAAGCCCCCGTTCCATAAAGGGGAGAAGGCAAAAACACTATCCTTAAAAACGAATAAAATATTCTTATTCATTTTCCTATTTCGTGGTGTTTCCCTTGTTTAAAATAATGGCTTTCTGGTTTTTCCTTTAGAGAGATGCAGGAATTTGTGGATTCTTTGGCTTCTCCCCTTTAGGAGACCGGGGGGTTTACATTCGTGGCTTCCATGTTACTTCAGCGATTTTCAATATATGTCCAATATATCTTGCCAACACAAAAAGATAATCACTAAGCCGGTTTAGATATTTTAGAATAAGAGGTTCTATAAATAATTCGTGCTCCTGCATATTGACACACCACCTTTCCGCACGGCGGCAAATGCAACGGGCTACATGAGTTGTTGATATAGCGACATGGCCACCGGGCAAAATAAAAAATTTCATTTCCGGCAATGCTTCATTCATTTTATCAATTTCATTTTCCAGTAACTCTACATCCGCCTCTTTGAGATCTGGAATTTTCATTTTTTGTTCCTTATCAGGATCGCATGCAAGGGAGGAGCCAATAGTAAAAAGCCTGTCCTGTATTTCCTTTAAAGTATTTTTTGAATGATCATCGTTGCAGTTATCATTAACCAAACCTATATAAGAGTTAAGTTCATCTACAGTTCCATAAGTCTCAATACGAATATTACTTTTTGAAACCTTTGTTCCACCAATCAGGCTTGTACTTCCAAGGTCACCTGTTTTAGTATAAATTTTTAATGCCATGATTATTGTGAATATTTTAAGATTTGCAAAAGGCTTCAGACAACATCTTCAATCACCATAGCGCTGGCGCCGCCACCGCCATTACAAATACCTGCGGCCCCTATTTTACCATTATTTTGTTTTAGCACATTTATCAATGTAACAATTATTCTGGCACCGCTACAACCCAAAGGATGGCCTAAAGAAACTGCGCCACCATTTACATTTACTTTAGCAGGATCAAGCTTTAGCTTCTGAGTATTTACAATTCCTACAACACTGAATGCCTCATTCAATTCTACAAAATCAACTTGCTCCATTGTTAGCTCCGCTTTATTAATTGCTTTCGGCAAAGCCAGCGAGGGTGTGGTTGTAAACCATTCAGGGGCCTGCTCTGCATCTGCGTAACTTAAAATTTTCGCTATGGGTTTTAATCCAAGTTCGTCTGCCTTTTGTTTCCTCATTAAAACCAAAGCAGCGGCGCCATCATTTATAGTGCTTGCATTTGCAGCCGTCACTGTTCCATCTTTTTGAAAGGGGGATTTTAATTCAGATACTTTTTCAAACTTTACATTCCAGGGCTCTTCATCTTTTTTTATATACAAGGGATCGCCTTTTTTTTGTGGAATTGCTACCGCAATTATTTCTTCTTCAAACTTCCCGTTTAAGAAAGCTGCCTGGCTTCTCTTATAACTTTCAATAGCAAATGCATCTTGTTCTCCCCTGCTGATGTTACATTCCTGTGCACATAATTCTGCGGCATTCCCCATTGCGTAATTTTTGTATACATCGGTTAAACCATCTTTTGCTATGCTATCGATTAACTGCGTGTTACCATACTTATTACCCCAGCGCAAAGTTTCAGAATAGAAGGGCGCCTGGCTCATATTTTCCATTCCACCGACTACAATAATATCATTATCGCCTAGCAGTATGCTTTGCGCACCCATCATAATAGCCTTCATACCACTGGCGCAAACTTTATTTACTGTAGTACAAATAACATTATCGGGAAGGCCTGCATAAATGGCTGCCTGCCTTGCAGGAGCCTGACCAATATTGGCCTGCAACACACAACCCATAATAACTTCCTGAACATCGGCAGGATTTATCCCGGCTTTTTTAATTGCTCCCTGTATAGCTGCAGCGCCTAATTTTGTGGCCGAAAAATCTTTAAAAACTCCTCCGAAGCTACCAATAGGCGTTCTGACAGCAGACATTATATACACTTCTTTTTTTTGCATATAAAATTTTGAAGTGTAAAGATACAAAGCATGGTTTTATATAAATTGTAAGGATTGTGTAATCACTTTTGATAAACAAGATGTTGTTTAAAATTTGATATACTCTAAAGAAAAATACGGCTACATTTATTTTCCTCATCATGAACTTTAATATTATCTGGAGAGGGATTTATTATCACACTTTGGAAAACTGCGTAGTTTCAATGCAAGATTCAGAGAATGAAATTAAATCTCATATAGCCCAGGGAAATCAAAATGGATACCCCGGGAATCGAATATTTAATTAAGACTTATAGCGTGGCCCCAATGCATCGGCCCCCAGACAGTGCTATCAGGATACTATTGAAAAAATAAATGATACTGATTGTTGAAATATACCATGCCATTTGGGTCGTTCATCCAATTTCGCTGAGGTGAAAAATGAATTTTGCGGACGGTGGGGCTCGTTATGTGTTGATGCTTGCGGCTTTTATAATGGCTATAAAAATAATAACCATCACGATCCCATATTTTAAATGTGTCATTTATTAATTTTTAAGATACTGTGATTAAGTTCAAATTCATCCCGGTTTTCTTTTTTCATTTAATTTTCTTTCCAGCAATTTCATAAAGTATCCTCCAACTACACTGCGTGCCTGAAAGCCAACCTGTTTACCATTTGTTGTTTCGTGCCAGTCGCTTAAAGGAACACGGGTGGGTGTTTGTGTTGCATACTTGTAAACAGGACGAATCAAGGCTTCAAAGTTTTGCTGATTATCTGCAAGTGTTGCAGTCCACATAATCCAATCACTCTTAGTATAAGTTTTACGGCTATCTAAAGGCAATCCAAACTCATTTTGTTTGCTGATATAATAAGTCACTTCTTTTTTATACACTTCTTTAGGAAAAAGATCAAGTGCCAACACTTTATCCCAAACAAGATTATATTTCTGACTCCATGTATTGTTCTTATCAAAGGTCAATGCGTAATGATCACCTTCATCATCCATTTGCATCCATCGTTTAGCCATTGCTTTTGCTGTGTCGCGATATTGTTGAGCTGTTTTTTTATCACCCAGCATTCCGGCCATCATACTGTAACAACCAATGCCAACGATAGCCTTCATTGAAAGATTTGCATTACGTGCAAGGTGGCCAGCAAAATCATCGGTGCATAATTGATTAGCCGGATCGAAACCATCAGTCATCAAAAAATTAACCCATTGCGTCAGCGTGCGCCAATGTTTCTTTGCATAGTCAACCTTACCCTCCGCTTTACAAATTGCTGCGGTAAGAATGATCATATTACCTGATTCTTCAACAGGCATGTCTTCACCATACGTTTGGCCATTTGCCATAGGATAGGTGCCGAGATCGTGGGCTGCAAAGGGCTTCTTCCATTTACCACTTTCACTGTAATAAAAAATACCATTAAGCATACCTTTCATTAACTCAGGATTGTATGCAAGAAATAAAGGAGCAGAAGGATAGGTAACGTCTACTGTATTAATGGATCCATTGCTAAAATTTTCCTTGGAGAGGAACAGTAAATCGCCCTGTGGGCTTTTTACAAGTTTATGGGCGGCAACACTCTGGCGATAGGCAAGTACACAAAGATCTGCATAAGTTCTGCCGCCCGCTTTTTCCAAATCGTTGCGTAAGCTCTCATTAAATGCTTTACATTTTTTCAGGATAATTTTATAATTCTTTGCCGCTTTGGCTAATTCATTTCCGATAGTTTCATTGTATTCCGTTTTCCACCAGGGCCTCAAATTATTATTAAAATATTGAATTGAATATTGATCATCATAACCCAACAAAAAGAATTGCTCTTTTTCTGTTGCTCCCACTTTACCTAATACCACAACAGTATTAAGCATAAGGTTCTTTCCTTTCTTTACATCTTCATTATCTCTCTTCCCTGACGTGAACGAAGTCGTGGCCTTTGCAGCAGTCGTAACGTATTGTTTAGCCTGGCCTGAAAGCGGAACGCCGACATACATATAGCCCCAGTCTATTCTCAAATCATCTCCCTTTTTTGCTAAAATAGATTGCTCAGTTGTACCAGCTTTTAAAACACCCAGGTTAGAAATTTTATATTGTTGAGTGGCGACTTGCTGTTCAGGAGTATTAGTGGCAATCGTGGTAGACGCTCCAAAATATATTTCTACATTGTGAGTTTTATTATCATTTGCTTTCACCGTATAAGTGACATAAGAAATGGGGCTTGATAAAACGTTGAGATCAGTTATTAACAATGGCGAAGTAAATATCAGGGTAGCATCTATAGGGCCGCAACTAAATTGATAAATCGTTTGTGTGGCATTTATACTAAGATTTTTTTGTGCAGCCGCAATAATCTCCGGATGCTTTTCATTACCTGCTGCCAATACAGTTTCATAATTTTTATCTTCAATACCCAGAACACGATAAAATTTGGCATCAACTTTTATAATACCAACCAGAGACTGATCCACACCGGTCCAGTGTTTTGTAGAGGCCGCATTGAGTGTATCTGTCATTGACCATATGCTAAGATATGGATCATGAACTATCAATGGATAGGAAGGCGCCTTTTGCTGTGCGGTTAACGTTTCAACAATAAGAAACAAAAGAACCACTTGAATTTTTTTCATACTTATATTTTTCAGTTTATTTTAATCAGCGTTTTCAACCGCAATGTTATCACAATTTTGGTTTTGCCGGAAGGATCGAAAGAAGAAGCCACTAATAATTCTTGCTCTTTAGATAAAATCTTAACGACCTAAAAAAATAATAAGCAGCATTCGTATTAAGCCGACCCATATCTTATCTAATGCGATGATTGTTTTATGCTTTTCGTTATTCATTATATAATAAAAAAAAAGACAGGTATGAAACCTGTCTTTTACATTTAACCAAAACACCATGAGACTACCTTCGTGCTTCAACAACATCTTTAACTGCCACAGGCCATTTGCCCGCTACAGGCACACTAACCGCTTTATTTGATCCACGATCTTCGTCCTGGCCAAAAAAATATAATGGCCATCCTTTGTAAGTCAATTGCTTTCTGCCTGCAACTGTTATGGTTGCTGGTAAAGAAACGCCGGATCGATTTTAATAAACACATAAGACCGCGGTTTCTAAGCATTAACTATCTTTGGTTTTTTCACCCTGGTTGTGCGCAGAAGATTACCACCTGCATCCAACTTGATATTATATCGTTTGTGTTCGTTTTCTATCGTTATCCTGTAGAAGGTTCCTTCTGCGTTAGAAATTTCAAGCACTTCCATAAAATCAAATGCCGCGAAATTTTTATCAATCGAATTAATTACCGCCATCGGAAGTTCGTAAAAGGCAATGTCCCGGGCTGAACCCAACAGTTCGCCGTTAGTGTCGAAATAAGCCATCACCAGGTGATCATAAAAAATAAATGTCGCCGTTTGAAACTCTTTATCTTTTGCCCATTTTACGGAGGTTGCTCCTGCAAATTCTTTTTTAAATGATTCTTTTATTTTATAATTCACGTCGACATTATCGTTGGCATGCACTGTTGCTAATCCAAGTGTAACCATAAGGGAAAGTGATACAAAAATCTTTTTCATGTTTTTAAATTTTAATAATTATTAGTTTTTGTTTTTAATTTTTTTTGTTTGTTGTTTGTGGCATCTTATAATTGATCGCCGGTTGTAGCATCTATGGTTGCTTTTACTTCAGAGATGGAAGTAACCGGAAACTTACCTAACCTGGCGTGTTCTCTTATCATCTCTTCATTTTCGGCGATGTGGACACAATATATCTTGTCATCTGTAACAAATGATTGTATCCAATGATAAGGTTTACCTAATTGGCTAACAACTTCACACGAAGATTGTGAAATAGCTTGTAACTCATCACCAGTGAGCTTTCCGGCGCCCGGTAGATTTCTTTCAATAACGAATTTTTTCATATAATTTTTTTTGTGATTAAATAATGACATTGCAAAAGTCAGAATAGTTGCAGAGTTGCATAACAGAGGTATTCCCTATTTATTATGAATTGCTCCCCTATTTTATGATTGCATTTTTTATTACTTCTCCCCGAGATTTTGCGTCGATTTTCTTTTTGGAAATAAAGTGGAATGATTAAAGGTGATCAGCAATCGCTTTAGAGTTTATAGAAGACAGCCGACTTCTTTCAGCTCTTTTTAGGAATGAAAATCTTAATGATTATTGGCGAAAAAAAATTCTTTATACTTTTAAAATTCTTCTTTTCAGATAAATAATTTTGAGAATAAATTACATAACTATACACAACCCGGACTGGACTGATGAGGTGATGGGATAATAACTAAGGTGATAATAAAAACCAGGTGTAGCTTATTGCGTAGATTACTTTAACGATCTCCTGTCGTTGGATCTATAGTAACTTTTATTTCTTCTATTCTGCTAATGGGAAAGCCACCACATTTTGCATGCTCGCGGATGTCATCTTCATTTTCTGCTTCATGAACGCAGTAGATTTTGTTTTCGGTAACAAAAGATTGTATCCACTGATAAGGTTTACCTAATACCGTAATAACCGCTACAGATGTTTTTGAAATTGCCTCCAGCTCATCCTGGGTAAGGTTTCCTGCGCCTGGTAAATTTCTTTCAATAATGAACTTTTTCATGTAAAAATTTTTAAGGGTAAACGATTACCACAAGGTTGACAATGTCATCTTCTTAAATACTAAAGGTATTCCCTATTTTGTATGCGAACATTCCCTATTTTATAATTTCCTGGCGAACGGCTTCGTTAACTGCCTTTACACGTGAGTTAACATCGAGCTTAAATAAAATGGATGAAATATGATGATCAACTGTTTTAGAAGATATAAAAAGCTGGCCGGCAATTTCTTTATTTTGCAGACCTTGTTTCAGCAACTGCAGGATATCCATTTCCCTGCTTGTTAAAAATGCCGGATTTGATTGTGTTGTTTTCCTAATGCCCCGGGGAATACTTTTAATCCCGGAAGTTCTCATTTCCAGTTTTATTTTTTCATTTATGGCATCGGCACCAAGCTTTTGAAAAATGACGATTGCCTTTCTTTTATCGGAATCATTACCTTCGACTAAAGCAAGCGCTTGTGCGTAAGGGTTGCGGGATTTCTCCCAAAATGCAGCTGCTTTCTGCGCCTGCGCTACACTGTATAATTCAAAGCCTTCATACATTTCTTTTAATTGCAAATGTTGTTTTCTTGCTTTCCATAACCAAAAGGCGAATTCGCTTTTGACAGCTTTATCGATCGATTGTTCAATCATCCCTGTGACCTGATCAAGGTGTTCTTTATCAAAGAAAGTCTTTCCGGTTAACCATTCATATTCTAATAAGGCAATGAGTGATGGAATAATGCTTTTGAGTTCCATCGTTTCAAAAGCCCTTGTTTTTGCCTGGAGCAATAATGGAAGTGCATCGTCATCACCTCTCCGCATTTTTATAGTGCCAACTACAATAAGAGCGATTATTTTAAAAGCACGTGGCTTGTCTTCGTTTTTAAGAAGGTTGTCTGCTACGCTGTAAGCCTTATCCCAATTACCGGTTTCAAGGTTAAGACATGCTTTCAATGATAACATATTCAATTTCCAGGAATCAAGATCCCTTGCTTCGCAATAATGAATGCCCTCATCCAATATTTTTTTTGCGAATGCATAATCTTTCATTTTTACTCCATTACTGCCCAGGTTAGAATAGGCTCTTGCGGCATGTTCATGGAAAGAGTTTTTTAAAGCAATTGCCAGGCTTTCATTTAAAAGTTCAATACCTTTTTGTTTCGATGGCTGTAAATTCATTAGTATTGATCCAACGTTGTTCAGTGCATGAGAAAGAACTTCATCATCACTCAGTTCACGTGCAATAGTAATTGCTTTTTCTCCCCAGGCGATACATTCAGAAGGCTCATCAAATAACATTTTCATTTGTGACATATTACTGAACGCCATCGCTTTTGCAGATGATGAAGGCTGGCTGTTTAATAAGTCAATTGCCTGGCTGGAAAAGCTTTCAGCATTTTTCCTGTTGCCATCGAGCCACCATAGACGAGACAGAAAACGCAGACAATCTCCCGTCTTTTCAATGTCGGCCTTCCTCTTTAAAAGGGGCAATAACTTTCCTGTATAAATTATTGCTTCCTTAACCTCATTGGTAAGATAGCATTCATACGCATAAGCCTCATAAAGCTCCGCCAGTTGATCTTCATCATTTCCTTCGGAATATTCAATGGCTGTAAAGAAAAGCTTTGAAGCTTCTATATGTGCTCCTACACATGCGGCTTGTTTTGCAGCAAGTGGTGCATATTTAACCACCAGCTTATTTTCATTTGCATTCTTTGCATACTGTACAATCCGTTCAACTTCTCCTTCTTTTTCAAAAGAATCCAAAAATAGATCGAGTATTTTTTTATTTAGTGCAATGCGTTTAAATGGCGAAAGCGATGCCTCAATCGTTCTCCTGTACAATTCATGTTTAAAAATGACTCTATCATTTTTTACGATGATAATTTG